>JACDJA010002273.1_pt1 | contig 14055 bp, 13 predicted proteins | sample 7449241 | NCBI WGS metagenome assembly JACDJA01 (sample SAMN14253289, study PRJNA609438) | sludge metagenome | isolation source: initial anaerobic sludge | collected 2018-12-20 | reverse complement strand
TTTAGCAAGTTCAATATCAGGAAAATTATTTATCATCTCTTCGTATGTTTTATATTTTTCTAGTGTTTGAACAACTACTTCTAATGGTTTTTCATATATCTCTGGTAAATCAAATTCATTTTCTTCTAATTCAAATGCCAACTTTTCAATCGGTGGATTAAATTGTGCATTGACACCTTCTTTATTTCCTCTGGCATCAACTTTGTACCAACCATACTCTTTTAGATAAATTGCATTTAATCCATGTAAACAATAAATATCATCTTTGTATTCACTGCAACTTAGTCTTTGATAACAAAATCCTGTAGGGATATTGTTGGCTCTTAATAAAGAAGCTAATAAATGACTTTTTGCATAACACCATCCGGTTTTATATTTTAATACATCACTTGCTGTGCATGTGGTGGTATTATCTTTATAATCTCCGGAATGATTTATATTATCTCTAACATATTCAAAACATTTTTTTGCCATTTCAATATCTGTTTTACAATCAGTTGATAAATTCATTGCTAACTTTTGTATTTCTTGATTTGAGTAATCTATGATATTTGTTTCTTCTAAAAACTTTGTCATTTTTTTGGATATTCCTTTCTTCAGATAACGCCGCACTCAGCGGGAAATCGACCGCAGGGAGATTTTATCCGATGCAGTGCATTGTTATGTTCGCTCACTGAATGCCAATTTTAAACCCAGCGCAGCAAAGCTACCCGCAAATAGCTTTTGGATGCCCAGGGAAACCCTTTCAGAACGAAGAATTAATTCACTGAAACTATTCGCCATAAAACCGTAAACGATAAATACTCCTAAGGTCATTAGCATAAACACCAGACCAAGTGACAGCATATCAATCAAAGGATGTTCTACATTCGGTGCAACGAACTGGGGTAAAAAAGCGAGAAAAAAGATAGATAACTTAGGATTTAAAATATTTATCAAAAAGCCTTTGAAGGCGATGGTAGCAAATGGTTGGCTTGAGTTATGTTTATCTAAAGATAAAGCAGATGAAGAATGCCACATCATCCAAGCAAGATAGATTAGATAGGCCGCCCCAACATATTTAACAATTTGAAAGGCTACTGCGCTAGTATGAAATACGGCAGCAAGCCCCAAAACACTCGCAAGAAGTGATGGAATGATACCTAAGGTACAGCCTATCGCTGCGAATAAACTAGCACGCCTACCAACAAACAGCCCCGTTGCAACGGTATACAAGACACCTGTACCGGGCATAAGCACTACAACTAAAGATGTAATTAAGAACTCAGGTGTAATCATTTGATTTTCTCCATTTTTATCTATAGAATATAACGTTTAAAATGAGTAATCAAAAGCCGCTTGCGGGTTTTTGATTGGTCTCCTTTGAGTTGTTAGTCACACCAACATATTTCTCATATCAAGAGTATACAAAAAATGTTGAAGCATTACAAATCTGTTTGCATTATGAGAGTATAGGAAGAAAAAAGAGTTATCATTATCACCTGACCCCATAGTTTGTTATGTCCTTCAGCTCATCTATGCTGTATGGCGGCTTCCTTTTATGTAGCATGGCATGGCAATTTGGGCATACTGGCCTTAAGTCTTTAATGGGGTCTATTTCATATTTTTCATCTATTTCGGATAATGGTTTTAGGTGGTGAACATGAATAAAATTATGTCCAATTTCTCCATAAGTTTTTTCAAAATCAAAACTACAAATAGTACATTTTGAGCCATAATGCTCTATACATTTCTGTCTTGCTTGTGAATTTCTTTCATAAGCATTAACTGTAATTTGTTTTTTTGTTCCTTCTGTTAAATTACCACTTATTTCATCTGAGTAAACTATTCCTGAAATAAAGTCTACTTTTGACTTAAACTCTTCAGATATTTTTCTGATTTTATGCATAGTTGTATTTTGTAAATCTTCATAATACTTAATATGTTGCTCAAGTGCTGATAATGCATTTGCCAATTTATTTTTACCATAGTCTTTTGAAATATTTTCTAAATAATACTTTGTTGTTGCAGCATTATTTGTTCTAGTGAATTTTTGACCATCCATCATACATCTAAAATTTACAATCAAATCACCTGCAGAATTTCGGTTCAAGCCAATATCTTCTAAATGGTCTTGACACTTGGTTTGACTTACTTGTCCAGAATATACCAATTTGGCTTGTTCATATGCTTTTTCTATCATAGCGGTTGTAATTTTTGCCATATGTATCCTTTGGGCATAATGTTTAATTTAAGAAATATTTGTTAACACTATTCAGTAATCCATTTTTCATAGGTTTCTTTTTTATCTTTTAAAGTCTGACCTCTTTTACCTCTGTTTAGAGGATTAGGTAACAACACACAATTTATTGGTCTATTTTTTAACATAAATTCATAAAAGATCTCATCCTTATTGTCTATTTTTTCTTTAATTTTTGATGGCTTTACTGACATATTGTTTTCTAAAGAATGTAAAAACCATTTGGCTGCACTTTCATAGACAAAAAGCAAATTGGTGATAGATGTATCTTTAATGAGTTGTTTGATATCTAAATATTTATTAGGGATAATATCACTATCATCTGTTGATTCTTTTTTTCGCTCATATTCATAAATAATATCTGCCATTGATAGATTGAGATTTGAAAGAATGGCTTTTTTCTTATTAGACGATAGTTGGTATGACCCTTTAGGTATGGAATTTGTTTTTTCTTGAATCGACTTCAATAAATCCCACATCCTAGTATTTGAGCTGTTTGAATAATAAAAATCAATTCCTTCTGGAGGCAAAGTGCCAATAATTATACTCTTTGATTTTTTTATAATAAATGGTTTGAATGGGTGTGTCTTCAAAGTTTTCCTTATCCAGTTAACGACTATACTAAGCCGCATATTTGTTGTTCAATTAATTTAGCTTTCTTGCTGGGGTCTTTTTCGCTAATATTGATTATTTGCACATTTTGTAAATTTGAAAAAAAAGCTTTAAGCTCATTGATATTCAATTGCGCATGAAGACACCACTTGTATTCTATAGTAATTAAGTAGATATCTGCATTTCGATATAATCTTTGAATAATTTTTCTTGAATCATTCAAAGGCTCCTTTGTTGGACAAAATGCACTGATAATGTAGTCTGGACTTGAACTCAATTTCGTTATTCTGTTATTGACAGCATTGATATAACCTGATTCACCCCAATCATCATTTGATTGCGACTGTACACAAAACTTTTTCCCACACAAAGAATATAGTTTATTTCTATAAAACCTTTCCCTGCCATTAAATAACTCTTTGATAATGTGACTTTTACCCCAGTTTTGAAAACCTGCAATTAAAAATACTTTTTGTTTCATGATCTTTATACCTTTTTGTAAAGCTAAGATTTATTATTATCACCTGACCTCTATTTTCCTATCTTCCAAAGTTCTGTTATATGTTTTTTGTTGTGTAATTATTGGACTGGAGGTAGGTCACGCCTAATAAGCCCAGCAGAAAGAAAATAGCAACAAAACTAACCCGACACCAATTCTTTACTTTTAAAAATTTTCTCTTTAATTTCTTAAATTCTTTTTTCAATTTCAATCCTTTTTTCTTGAATTTTGTATTCTTTTTCTCTCTGGGAGGATTTGAACCTCCAAGATAACTCATCTGAATTCTGAAAGTTTTACTTTCATAACTTAAACTGATGTTGCTATTACCTCCACTCCAATAATTACTTGTATTTTTTACATATAACTATCTATTCAACATACACTTTATACAAAATAGCCAAAAATGTCAATCTTAACTCACATAATAAAGGTGGAGTTATTATTACCTGACCCCTATTTTTCAATTAGAGGCAACAAATATGGGTTACGCCTTAGGAGAGGTGAAACAAGTAAAAGATTATTCTTGCAAATCAATATTAATTATTCCTTTGCACTTTGGATAATTTGAACAACCCCAAAATTCTTTCCCAATATATTTACCTTTTTTTGCAACTCTTTTTGTCATATAATTACTACATATTGGACAACTTGGCGAATTGCGTTTTAATTCTTCGAGTCTTTCTTTTTCTTTGGCTTCTTTAATATTTCGTATTTTTTCATCTTCTTTGTATTGTTTTGAAATATACCAAATTGTAACAACCAATCCAAGAAAAACACTAAAAAAAAATGCAAAAAACAATCTAGTGTCTTGTTCTACCCCACCATGATGAGAACACGCTCCAATTATTCCTATTGATGGTGATTCCCAACCATCCCTACAAACCACTTTTCTACTTGGTAAAAATAATAAAATTATAATATTCGTCGTAAAGCCAACTATTGCACCTAAAATAATTCCATTTTTTAATTTCAATTATCTTCCTTTTTGATATTATTTCTGTTTTGAAATTTACTTGAAGTTAAACTGGATTCCTACCTTAATAGTAATGACAATCCCTACCAAACTTTTAGTTCATTATAACAAACTAATTATATGTCAGATTTTTTAAAATACCTAAAAAGCGCATATAAGCTTATACTCACAAAAAAGCATACCATAGCAATAATCCCATAAGCTTCTATTGTCTGCTGATGCTGAACAGTTATACCGTCGAAGTAATTGCCTTCTTTATCATAAGGCAACTGAGATTGCAAGTAGCATAAATAAGAAAATAAAATACCGAAAATCGAAAAAATAATTATTCCGATTGCAGAAATATATTTAAGAATCTTGTTTAAATTCATAATTATATTTTCTACCAAACCTTCAGTTCATTATACAAACTATCTCGCTCCACAGGCTCAAACCCTGCATTTTTGATAAGCCCAACAAATTCTTCTAGTTTGAGCCCATTGGCACTTGCTGCACCTGCAGCTGATTGGATCGCTTCGCGTTCTATGGTGCCGTCTAGATCATCACAGCCATACTCTTGAGCGATGAGCGCAAGTCCTATAGTTGATGTAGCCCAATAGGCTTTGATATGGGGGATATTATCGAGCACGATGCGTGAGATCGCATAAGTTTTGAGTATCTCATGCGCGGTGAGGTACTCCTCCACTTTGAGGTAGTTATTCTCTTTTTGATAGACAAGCGGGATAAAGGCATTGAACCCACCCGTTTTATCTTGAAGATCACGAAGTCTCAGCATATGATCGATGCGATGCTCGCGACTCTCCACATGCCCAAAAAGCATCGTGGCATTGCTTTGTCTGCCTCGCTCATGCCACTTTTGATGGATATCAAGCCACTGAGCAGAGCTTACTTTGCCTTTACAGAGGTATTCGCGCACCTTCTCATCAAATATCTCCGCACCGCCTCCGGGCATACTATCGACCCCGCTTGCTATCATAAGATCGATCACCTCATCGTAGCTCTTGCCATAATGTCGAGAGAGGAAATCAACCTCGGCAGCCGTGAGAGCTTTGATGTGAAGCTTGGGCAGGGCATCTTTGATTTTTCTAAATCCGTCCATATACCAATCAAGCCCGGCATCGGGATTGTGTGCTGAGACGATGTGCACTTCTGTGGCACCTCTAGCATACGAGTTTTGAGCGATGCGCAGCATCTCATCATGGCTCATGGTATAGGGATTTGGATTTTTACGATTGGCACTATAGGCACAAAATTTGCAGATATCCGCACAGATATTGGTAGGATTGATATGGCGATTGATATTGAAATAGCTCTTTTTACCAAAGCGCTTTTCGCGTATCTCTCCTGCCATTTTGCCAAGCTCAAAAAGACTCAGATCATAGAGCTTTAGTGCTGCTTCTTTTGTCAATCTCGTGTTTTGCATGGCGTGGATTATCCTAACTCTCTCTTATTTTTGGTATTATAGCAGTAAAACTTTAGGAGACATATTTGTCACAGACAAAATGGAAGATAGAGGAGATTTTAAACGAAAATGTTTCAAGTTTTGAGATAGCACAAAAGCTCAAAAAAGAACTTCGTGAATACTCCTCAAATCTCAAAGCCAATTTTGAACAGACCGGCGGCAAAGACTTTTTAAGCGCACACACCAAGTATATCGATGAGATACTTATGATCATCTATCATGTGACGCTTCGTGAAGCCTTTGGCGTCTATATGCCCATGAAGCACTCTATCCCTATCGGGCTTGTCGCACTTGGTAGCTACGGCAGAGAACAGCTCTGTCTCTTTAGTGATATCGACGTGATGATCGTCTATGATGATATAGAGGCATACAATACGAAAGCCCTCATCGAGAAGATGCTCTACATCTTGTGGGATACGGGTCTCAAGATCGGTCATCGCGTCCATAAAGTAGATGAACTCCTAGAGACTTCAAAAGAAGACATTACCATAAAAACCGCTATGTTAGAATCTCGTTACATTGAGGGCTCAAAGATACTTTGGACAAAAACACAAAATGCGATAAATGCCATAAGGCACGATGAAAGCGAGCGATTTATAGAGGCAAAGATCGAAGAGCGAAGAGCCAAAAGAGAGAGATTTCCTTTGAGTATGACACCAAACATCAAAGAGGGAGTCGGTGGCTTTCGAGATGCCAATCTCGTCTTTTGGATCGCAAAGATCATCTACAATGTCGAAAGTATCAAACAAATTCCTGCCGATGTTATCGATGAAAATGAATATAGAGAGTTTAGGATAGCGTTAGAATTTCTCTTTAGATTGCGTGTTGCACTCCACATCGCAGCAAACAAAAAAGAAGATGTTTTAGGACTTGAGATTATCCCCGAGACGGCATCACTGCTTGGCTACAAAAACACTCCTGCTGAGCATATGAAGTTTGCTAAAAAAGCGTTGCAGAGTATGAATACTGTTGATCTTTATTGCAGTCTTTGGGTTTATGATATGAGCAATACTTCACTCATCAAACAGACAAAAGAGCTTCTTTATCTGCCGCAAGAGAAGAGCCTCACCTCACTTGCATCAATCTTACAATACCTCATCGCAAGTAGCGAACATGAATTTTATGCGGATATAAGCATGGTAGCAAAACTCGTAAGGCTCAAAAAACCCTCAGCTCTTTCTAAAAGTATATTGGAGGGCATCAAAAAGATATTTTACAAACCACATGCTCATGCGGTGGTAGAGACGATATATAGAGCAAAACTTTTGAGTTTCTTTTTTCCTCCATTTAAGAAAGTCACCGATCTTCCGCAATTTGACGGCTATCATCAATATCCGGTCGACTTGCACTCCATTAAATCACTTTGGTATCTTGAAAATATAGAAGATGACTTCATACGATCACTTTTTGATGCACTCGATAGTGACTACAAGGCACTCTTAAAGATTGTTATATTGCTCCACGATACCGGCAAAGGAAGATCGAAAGACCATAGTGAAACAGGCGTGCTTCTCTTTAGATCATACGCTACAAAGATTGGCTTTGACGAAATACTTATAAAACTCGGAGAAAAATTGATACTGCATCATATCTTGATGAGCAAGGTTGCCCAAAGAGAAGACTTGCATAATGAACGAATCATTCTTGATTTTGCCTCAAAAATGGAAGATAAACGATCTATCGATATGCTCTATGTGCTTACATATGCCGATATCAGCGGTGTCGGCGAAGAGAGATTTACCCCCTTTGTCAATCAACTACTTAACACACTCTACCATAACGCACTTGAAGCACTTGAAAATAAAAACCTGCTCGATGAAGCATCCAAAAGAAGTAGAAAGATACGAGCGCTCAAAAAGAATCGTTCTTTTCTTGCACTTGATGCCACTTTACAAAAAAAGATAGTGCAAATCCCTGCAAATCTGCCCTTTTTGCGGTACTCATCTGATGTAATTGTAAATCTAGCCGTAAAATCATTTGGAACAAAAGATTTTAGATATTGGATAAGCAATAAAGATTATCTCTCTATAGAAATCGTCAGAAAAACACCTATCAATCTCTCTTATCTTCTTGCTAATCTCTCCTATCTTGATGTAGGGAATATGGAGATCGCAAAGCTCTTTGATGAGCTCAAATATTTTAAGATTGACTACATCTCAAAAATAGATGCCGGAGATATCGATCGCGTAGAGAAAATCATAGAAAACTCTTTTGATGCAACGCTCAAAGCCGAGATAAAAAAACCCGTTATTTACACCAAGGAGATAGCGATTAACTTTGAATATTCACAAAGTTATCTCTCTATGCATATCAACACAAAAAACCAAATGGGACTCATCGCTTATGTTGCAGGCATCATAGATGAGTATGGCATGGATATCTCCTCAGCCAAGATTCAAACGAACAAAAATAGAGCTGTAGACCTTTTCCTCATCGAAAAGAATGGAAACTTTCGTCATAATATGAAACTGGTTCTAAAAAAGTTAACGGAGAATTAAATGTGTGGTATAGTTGGATATGTCGGACCTAAAGAGAAAAAAGAGATACTCTTAGAGGGTTTAAGCGAACTTGAATATCGCGGGTACGATAGTGCCGGCATTGCTGTCATAGAAAATGATAAACTCACGAGTTTTAAAGCAGTCGGCAAACTCAAAAATCTCCAAGAAAAGACAAAAAATTACACAAGCAACGGCTTTGGTGTAAGCATAGGTCACACGAGATGGGCAACACACGGTAAACCGACAGAACTTAATGCACATCCGCATTTAGGAAGATACAGCTTCGTTGTTCACAACGGCATCATCGAAAACTATCAAGAGATCAAAAAAGCACTCCAAAAAAAGGGGGTTAATTTTCTCAGTCAAACAGATACCGAGACTATCGTGCACCTCTTTGAGCAAAACTATTCCAAAACTCAAGAGGCATTCCCGTCTTTTGAAGAGACCATCAAAACACTTGAAGGTGCCTATGCTGTATTGCTTATCAGTGAGATTGCGTCTGATACCATATTTTTTGCCAAAAATGGCTCTCCACTCCTGATCGGCTTTGATAACGAAGAGATATATTTCGCCTCCTCAGATACGCCTATTATCGGCAAAGCAAAAGAGGTTTACTATCTTGAAGACGGTGAATACGGTTATGTCAAAGAGGGTAAAGTAACACTTTTTGAGAAAGGTGGGGAAAGGAAAAAAATCCAAACAAAAGCACTTGCTCTCGATAAAATCTCGGCACAAAAAGACGGCTATAGATTTTTTATGGAAAAGGAGATTTACGAACAAAGTCGTGTTATGAGTGAAACTATGATGGGGAGACTCAAAGATGATTGCATCGATTTTGAAGAGATCGATGAGGCATTTTTAGAGGGGATTGAGAGCATCAAGATATGTGCATGTGGCACAAGCTATCACTCTGCACTTGCAAGTAGCTATCTCTTTGAGAGGATTGCAAAACTTTCCTGCTCTGTTGAAATAGCCTCAGAGTTTCGATACAAAGAGCCGCTTTTGAGTAAAAACACACTCTTTATCGTCATCAGCCAAAGCGGTGAGACTGCCGATACGCTTGAAGCCCTCAAAATGGCAAAAAGAGGCGGACTCAAAACACTTGCCGTGTGCAATGTCGACAACTCATCAATCGTTCGCACAAGCGATAGGTCGATCCTCACTCGTGCCGGCATAGAAAAAGGCGTAGCAAGCACAAAAGCATTTGCAACCCAAACAATGGTACTTTGGATGCTCTCACTCTTTATAGGAAGGATCAAAGGAACAATTGATGCAAAAGTTGCAAAAGTAGAGAGAGATGCGATGCTCCATATTCCAAAAGCACTTCTTATCCATGAAGGACTTCACGAAAAGATACATAAACTCTCAAAACGCTATCTGCATGGTCACGGCTTTTTTTATATAGGACGCGATCTTTTTTATCCGTTAGCACTTGAAGGTGCGCTGAAACTCAAAGAGATAAGTTACTTGCACGCGGAAGGGTATCCTGCCGGCGAGATGAAACACGGCCCCATCGCTTTAGCCGATAGCAAACTCTTTACTATCGCTCTTATGCCTCGTAGTCTGCTTTATGAGAAAGTTAAAAGCAATGTCGAGGAGCTTAGTGCAAGAGATTCGACCATACTTGCTATCTCTCCGTGTGCATTTGATCTCGCTGATGATTTCATCTTGACACAGTACGATTCACATCCGATGATAGAGTTTTTTGAGATGATGATTATCACTCAACTTCTAGCGCTTGAGATATCTATCAGACTCGGTAATGATGTTGATATGCCGAGAAATCTTGCAAAAAGTGTTACCGTAGAATAACGATGATGGAGCATCCTCCTCTTTTAGAGCAGATATCCGAAAAACTAAAAGCACATAATGCAAAAGCAATTCTCATCGGGGGATGTGTGCGCGATCATATCTTGGGTCATCCTACAAAAGATTATGATGTGGAGATTTACGGTATTGAGGATTTTGAGCAACTTCAAACTCTCCTGGAAGAGTATGGTGAACTTAATGTTGTCGGCAAAAGCTTTGGAGTAGCAAAACTCCAAAAAGATGGTTTTGATTATGACTTTTCCCTGCCTAGAAAAGAGCACAAAACAGGTGATAAACATACAGACTTTGCCGTTGAAACATTTTCTCATCTTACCCATAAAGAGGCATTTTCAAGAAGAGACTTTACGATCAATGCTATAGGGTATGATATCGCTAAAAAAGAGTATATCGATCCTTTTAATGGGCGCGAAGATTTGAGCCGAAAGATACTCAAGCATATCCATAAAGATACCTTCATCGAAGATCCGCTTCGCGTCTATAGAGCCGTGCAATTTGCTGCAAGATTTGAACTTGCTATCGACCCGCAGACACAAGAGCTCTGTAAAATGATGGTTGCGCAAAATATGCTTGACTTCTTACCAAAAGAACGCATCTATGAGGAGTTTAAAAAACTGCTTCTACTCTCTAAAAAACCTTCAATCGGTTTTGAGCTTATGCGCTCTTTTGGTATCTTAAGATATTTTCCTGAACTCCAAGCCCTTGTTGACCTACATCAAGATCCAAAGTGGCATCCTGAGGGTGATGTATGGCGACATACAATGATGTGTATCGATGAGATGAGCAGACTCAAAACAGGTGTCACTAAAAAAGATGAGATGCTGATGTTTGCTGCACTTTGCCATGATTTCGGCAAGATAACACATACGCAAACCTTAGAAGATAAAATCACAGCATATGGGCATGAAGAAGCAGGTGTGAAACCTATGTATGATTTCCTAGGCAGACTCACCAACGATAAAGAAATCCCCGCCTCCATAGAGCCGCTCATCCGATATCATCTTGCACCTTCACAGTTTTACAAAAACGGCGCAAAAGATAAAGCTATCAAAAAACTTGCCACAAAAGTTCCTATAGAAGATTTACTCACTCTTGCAAGGGCTGATTTTTTTGCAAGAACAACGCCTGAGGCACTCGAAAGAGAATACAAGGCGGGAGATTGGCTGGAAGCAAAAGCAAAAGAGTTGAAAGTTTTAGAAGGAGCGCTTGCGCCTCTTTTGACAGGAAAAGATTTGATTGACTTGGGACTTACGCCCTCAAAAGAGTTTACGAAGCTACTCAAAAGAGCCTACACGGCACAACTTGAAGATAAATTTACGACACATGCCCAAGCTATCAAATGGGCAAAAACAAACCTACTCTAACTCACCACTTTTAAGACCGATAAGTTCATTGTAAAGTGCTTCTATCTCATCCTCTTCTATCTCGCCTCTGTTAAGCTCTTCAATGATGGCAAAACACTCTGAGCGCATATCCCGCAACTCTTCGAGATCATCTTGTTGTTCGGGCGATGCACTATCGCTTTTGCCAATCTCATCAAACAGCTCATCTATAGCTATCTCGAGATCCGGCAAAATCTCATTTTTCAATAGTAGTTCTAGTTTCTCTTTTTTCATTTCGCCCTCCTTGTGACATATGTCTCATTATATCCTATAGCTTGCCTTGAATGCAATAAAAATATCTTTTTTTGCTATAATAAAAATCAAAAAAATAGACAAGGTGGAATAACTATGAAGAGTTTTTTAAGTGTATTAGGTGTTTTAATCATTATTGCTGCTGTTGTTATCCTCCCTCGGATTAATAATGTCCCAAAACTTGATGAAGCGGTCAATGCCGCATGGGCACAAGTAGATAACCAATACAAAAGAAGAGCGGATCTCATCCCAAATCTTGTTGCAACGGTTAAAGGGTATGCTTCACACGAAAAAGAGGTTTTCACTCAAGTGACCGAAGCAAGAGCAAAAGTGGGACAAATCACACTTACGCCTGAGATGCTCAATGACCCAAAAGCACTTGAGATGTTTCAAAATGCGCAAGATTCACTCAGTAGTGCACTCTCAAGATTGTTGGCGGTTTCTGAAAATTACCCCGATCTTAAAGCAAATCAAAATTTTATCAATCTCCAAGCACAATTAGAAGGAACGGAAAATAGAATTGCTGTTGCAAGAAAAGATTATATCAAAACTGTCAAAGATTACAATGTAGAACTTCGTACAATCCCGGGCAAATGGGTAGCAGCTCTTCTCTATCCTGAAGCTGAGATCAAACAAACATTTACCGCAACACCGACCGAACAGAAAAACCCCGAAGTGTCCTTTTAATAGATGCTGTTTTTTAGATACCTCTTTAGCTTTGCACTTTTAGCTCTCACGCTCTTAAGTGCGCAGCCTTCCTTTCCTGAGCTTACATCAAGAGTCGTCGATGATGCTTCACTCTTCTCTGCAACACAAAAAACTGAGCTTGAAAGTGTGCTTGAAAATCACGAGAATAATACATCCAATCAGATAGTCGTTGTCACGCTCAAAAGTCTTGAAGGCTATGATATAAGAGATTACGGTTTGGAACTTGGAAGAGCTTGGGGTATCGGTCAAAAAGATAAAAACAACGGTGTACTCCTCATCATCGCACCAAATGAACGCAAAGTATCCATCGAGGTCGGCTACGGATTAGAAGGCGCTCTTCCCGATGCTACCGCAAAGAGTATCATCGATCAAGAGATACTCCCTTATTTTAAAGAGGGGGACTATTTTGGAGGTGCGAAGTTTGGACTAGATGCCATCATAAGTGCTATCAAGGGAGAATATATCACATATGAAAATGAAAGTAGTAGTAAGGGCTTCAAGTTTAGTGATCTCATCATGCCACTCATCTTTCTATTTGTTTTTTTAGCAGGTCCTGTTTTTGGCAAAAAAAATAAGTTTGATAAAAATAATATCATCCCCGCACTTGTTTTTAGTGGATTTGTAGGGATTTTCACATGGGTGATGTTCTCTATCTTGTTGCTGAGTATTACACTGAGCATCATCGTTTTTGTTTCTATGCTTTTTGCAGACCCCTCCGTCTATGAAAGTAGCGGTGGTGGATCATCTAGTAGTTATAGTGGTGGCGGATTTAGCAGTAGTAGTGGCGGATTTAGCGGTGGTGGCGGAAGCTTCGGTGGCGGTGGAGCAAGTGGGAGTTGGTAATGGTAGATAAAAAGATAAAAGAAAATATAGATAAAGCGATAACCGATGTGGAGAAAAATAGTTCAAGCGAACTTGTAGCAGTCATCACAGGCAAGAGCAGTGAATACGGCATCATTTCCATAATGACGGCGAGCATCACAACCCTACTGCTAGCCATTATTATCCTTTTCTTTTACAATGACATCAGTGCACTTGATCTTGTTGAAATCCAAGTGGTATTTTTTGTTATCTTTTCAATGGTTCTCAATGTGCCTTATATCCAATACCTCCTTGTGCCAAAAAAATTATTACGCGCACGATCTTCCGCAAAAGCCAAAGAGAGTTTTTTGATCTTAGGGCTTCACGAAACCTCAAATGATCAAGCTGTTATGCTTTTTGTGAGCAAGTTTGAGCACTATGTTGAGATCGTTGTCGATAGCGGAATCAGCAAAAAACTCTCAAATGATATCTGGCAAGGTATCGTCGATAGATTTACTGCCGATGTCAAAGAGGATGATTTTGAGAAGGGATATGAGCGCGCCATAAAAGCTATAGGCGAGATACTCAAAAAAGAGTTTCCTAAAAAAGACAAAGTGCGCAATGAGATACCAAATCACCTTATAGAGATATAATCTACTCCTGCGAAGGCAGGAACCCACAATACAATAATTTGTCATGCGAGCATCCTTGTAAAGCAGGCATATCCGCGGCGGTACAGATAGCAAGCAGGGATATGCCTTTCCTTCGGCGGTGCAAAATATGCACATCGCCTTTGGTTTCA
>JACDJA010002272.1_pt1 | contig 14057 bp, 8 predicted proteins | sample 7449241 | NCBI WGS metagenome assembly JACDJA01 (sample SAMN14253289, study PRJNA609438) | sludge metagenome | isolation source: initial anaerobic sludge | collected 2018-12-20 | reverse complement strand
CTGCGCGCGCCCTCTCTTTATCGCGAGGTGGAGAGCGGGATTCGCACTGACCTGAGCCTGGAGCAGATGTTGCGATTGGCCAAGACCGTGGGCGACATCCCCTCGGAGAATATGCGGAACGATGTGCTCGATCAGGATTACGTGACGAGCTATCGGACGCCGGCCGGCGCTTCGGTGTTGCTGCTGAACGCGGATACGGCGTTGCCGTTTATCCAGTCGTTGTTCGTTGATTAAAACGAGCCTCGTCCTCTCTGCAACATGACCTTTCCCCATAGTAGCCGGGACCGACGTTAGTCGGGTCTTAAGCTTTGGGGGTATAGTGGAGAGGATAGCAAGTGAGTGAATCAAGATGATGAATCGTCGCCAATTCCAAGAACGTTTGCAACGCGGGCCTCTCCTGATGGATGGAGCGTTTGGTACGGTCCTGCACAGCCGTGGCGTGCCTATCGATCAGTCGTTTGACGAAGTTAATCTGACGAATCCCGCGCTGGTGGCCGAGATCCACCGCTCCTATATCGACGCGGGTGCAGACCTTATCGAGACAAACACTTTCGGCGCGAACCGCTACAAGCTTGGCGAGAATGGATTGCAGCAAAAGGTGGACGAGATCAACCGGGCGGCCGTCAGCGTCGCCCGACGTGTGATCAGTGGGGCATTCAAGGATGTTTTGCTGGCCGGTTCCATTGGGCCGCTCGGCGTTCGGTTAGCTCCTCTGGGTCGCGTTTCATTCTCCGAGGCGCAAGAAGCCTTTGCTGAACAGATACGTGCGCTCTATAGTGCGGAACCGGAGGGGGTTGATCTCCTCATCATTGAAACGATGTCGGACGTCAGGGAAATAGAAGCCGCCGTTGCCGCCGCTCGGTCCATTAGCGATGATCTGCCCATCGTCGCCCAGATGACCTTTACGCGAGACGACAAAACGCTGTTGGGCTATCCGCCGGAGGCGATCGCGACACAGCTCGCGGCGCTGGACGTTGACGCCGTGGGCATCAATTGCAGTGGCGGCCCGGCCCAGGTATTGCGCCTGATCAGTATCGTCCGCAAGCTTGCGCCCACGATACCCATCTCGGCCGCGCCCAACGCCGGATGGCCGGAGCAGATGCAGGGCGGTCGCGTCATGTATCCGGCGACTGCGGATTATTTCGGCGACTATGCGCGAGCCTTTGTCGAAGCGGGGGTGAACCTGATCGGCGGTTGTTGCGGTACAACGGCCGCCCACATTCGTTCCATGCGCCATGCGCTCGACACGCCGGGTGAAAGCCCATTCGCTCCACCCCGGATTCGCGTCATGAGTCGACCGGAAACGACGGTGATCGTAGGCGATCGGCCGACACGGCTTGCGGAGCATCTGGACGAGAGAAAACTGATCCTGACTGTGGAGATGGACCCGCCAAAAGGAGTATCGGCCGGGAAGTTGCTGGCCGGAGCGCGGATGCTTCGCGAGGCCGGGGCTACCTTTCTCAACATCGCCGATAGCCCCCTGGCGCGTATGCGGATGAGCGCCTGGGCGGCCGCTTATCTCGTTCAGAAAGAGGTAGGGCTTGAGACCGTGCTCCACTTCCCCACGCGGGGCCGCAATCTGTTGCGTATTCAGGGAGACCTGCTGGCGGCCCATGCCATGGGCATTCGCAATCTTTTTGTTGCGATGGGCGACCCAACCCGTATCGGTGATTATCCGGAAGCCATGGATTCCTACGACATCGTGCCGACGGGTCTGATCGAGCTGATCAAGAAACAGTTCAACCAGGGGCTTGACAAAGCCGGGCAGTCGATCGAACAGCCCACCACCTTTGTCGTCGGCTGCGCGTTGAATCTGACGCCCAAGAACGTGGAGACGGAACTGAAGCTGTTGCGCAAGAAGGTGGAGCATGGCGCGGACTTCGCGCTGACGCAGCCCGTTTTCGATCCCGAAGCGGCCCGGCGCTTCCTGGAAGCTTATGAGCGAACATACGGCGAGCCACCCTTGCCGATAATGGCCGGGATCAAGCCGCTATATAATTTTCGCAACGCCGAATTTCTTCACAACGAGGTACCGGGCATCTATATTCCCGAGGCCCAGCGTGAGCGGATACGCTTGGCCGAAGAGCCACAGGTCGAAGGAATCCGAATTGCACGCGAAACGGCCGCCGCTTTGCGACCGTTTGTGCGCGGGTTTTACATCATGCCCGCTTTTGGTCGTTACGATCTGGCGGCGGAAGTCCTGGATAGCCTGGGCGAAGCATAGTCTTTCGTCGATCTGCGCGATGTTTCCGCGTCCCGAATCCGGCTGTGTCCTTTTTACTTTCGGCGCGTGCGTCGCCGTAGCCACTCATGGATGCGCTCGCCGTTACCCATTGCTTCGGGGGTGCCCCGGTTGAAGTAGCGGTCGTTTGTCTGTTGCGCCCGACGAGATGCCTCGCGGCCCGTTTCCACATCTTCCCGCCGTGCCAGATAGATGCCGTCGCCCGTCAATCCGGCGATAACGTTGGCTTCCATAGGGCGCAGTTCCCTGGCGAAAGTGACGAGTGGCTGGCGGCAGGGACGTGTGGTCAGGGTGTACTCGGCGCGTAATTGGTGCGGTGCTTTCGAGGCATACAGGTCTACGTCGAGGGGGAGATCGCGAACGGTTTCGGTCATCCGACCGAGTCGCTCCGGCAGCGGCTCGTAGAACCCGTCATACACCGCAATCGCCTGCTCGAACGGCAGGAAGCGGAACTCGCGGCGCAATTGTTGCAAGGGCACCTGGAAGAGCGCCGTGCGGCGGGTAAAATGAGTTCCCGGATCGCCGAAATTGGTGGTAAGTGATTCACGCGGATAGACATAATATTTGCCGGTGGCGCTCAGATACTTGGCCTTGACGGCCAACCAGTCATCTGCGGGAAAACTCGCGAACAGTTCGTGAACGTTATCGAGAGTGGTAACCTGATGTCCATTGATAGCCGTCCAGTTCGCAAAATCCAGCCATTGTGTGGCGGTATAGACCTGGCCTTGTGGCGTGCTCAGTTGTAGAAAAAACACGTCGCCATCATCGGGCAAGGGGATAAACGGTTGGTGGGTGAAGCCGTTGAACCAGAGCGCATTGAGGGAGATGCCGGCCAGACTTTGCTCTGTGGCATAACAGGCGAGAGCTTGCTGCGCGTAGTCATAAAATCGACGTGAAACAATTAAGTCGTCCTCCAGTAGAATAATCGCTCCAAACGACTCCACCAGATTACCGCAATAGAAGACATTGTCTACCAGACCGAGATGGTCGGAATGGTCGATTATCTCCTTAGAGCCGTGAGTCCATTCGAAGCGGCGAGCTACCTGCCGCACGGCTTCGTTCCCCGGCGTATGCTCTGCTTTTGCGGCGCGGTCGATGGCGATGACCAGATTCGTTCCGGTGGGCACGTCGGCCACTTCGAGCGACGCCAGGAGGCGCATCAGCGCGTCGGGGCGGTTATAGGCGGGGACGACTATTGCGGGGAGCATGGGTATCGGCTTATGGGTTCATCAGCCGGTGGAATGGCTGAACCCGGTTTTCGAACTTAGCAGCCGGAGAAAGACGATCTGAATCATTTCACTAATCGGCAAGGCCACGGCCGCGCCGATTAGCGACCAGCGGGCAATGAAAAGCGTGGTGAGTATCAAAGACGCGCCGAGCGTCATCGCCAGAGCCACGGCCGCAACTCTTTCCTGGTTCCGGACGACCAGATTAAAAGACAAGGCGAACGTGAGAACCGTCAGCGGCAGGCTCAGGCACATCACCCGCAACGGCAGGACTGCGCCGCTGAACTCAGGGCCAAACAGCAGGTAGATGAGCGGTCGGGCCATTAACGCGCATAGCAAGGCCATCAAGCAGGAGATGCCAACCAGCGCGATAACTGCGCGTCTGTAAGTCGGTCGGTCCGTCGCGGTTCGTTCGGCGGCCATCATCGGCAGGAGCGCTCCGAAGACCGCCGCCGGCAGCATCTTGAGTGCTTCCATCACTCGCGCTGCGGCGCTATAGAGACCGGTGGCTGTATCACTATCCAGCACGGAGAGGGCGATGATGCCCAACCGTTGATAGAGAACGGCAAGAACCATCAGTGTGGCCAGGCTCAGCCCGCCGCGCCAGACGCGGCGAAGCGCGCGGCGCGACAGTAGCCACTGGCCCATCTTGCTGGATGGATGGCTCTGATACAGGGCGAAAGCGACAATCGCGCCGCTTAATTGGGCGATCAGGACAACCCACGCCGCCGATACCAGCGATCCGCCTTGCCGGTACAACAGCAGGCCGCCGAGCGCCGACACGGCGGCGACGACGACGGAGAAGAGCATATAGGCGGCCATCCGTTCGTAGCCGCGTAAGGCCGCGCTGAAGATGGTCGAGAAAGCCAGCGGCAGAAGGGAAACAACGGCGATACGCAGCGCTGTCGTCTCATCACCGGACTGAACTACCCATCGACCGCCGACCACCCACACGACAAGGATGAACAGGATGGAAAGCGCCAACTGGATGAAAAGGGCGGCGGCCATCGTTTCCCGGACTGCCTTGTCGGATGGATCGCGTTGCCGGGCAACGTCCCGAATGACCAGGGTATCAAGGCCGAAGGTGGTAATGACATTACCGATGAAGACAATGCTGGAGATGAACGCGAAGCTGCCGAAAGCCCCCGTGCCCAGGGCGCGAGCGACGAAAATCGTGAAGAGAATGGCGAGCGCCTGACCGGCGACTCGCGCGATCAATAGCCAGAACGAATTGAGGCTGAGCCTGAACAGAACGCGACGTGTGGTGGATTGCGGATAAGTCGACATGACGAAGCGTAAACTCAGTCGGTGACTAACCCAGATATTCCATCGTTAGAATGAAGAAGTCGCCCCAGCCGTTGAACGGCGCGTGCCGCGACAGACTGTCGTCCAGGCGAGCCAGCGCTCGATAGAGTCGGGGATGGTTGACGGCGAATGTTTTGTTGTCGGCCGTTGGTGTGAACGTTGATAACCCTTCCAGCCGGACGCGCCGGAAACGCGGCCCGAACGATCGCTCAATCTGCTTTGCGGAGAAGTAGTAGGTCATGAAGTGTACGCCTTCGACGTGAGCCGACACGCCGTTGCGGTGTAGCCGTCGTGTGCCGACACGCCGATCCTTGGGGATGACGGCCAGCTCCCACGGACAGATCTTCGGCATGATAACCCACGTTACACGCGCTCCGGGCCTGAGCAAGGCAGGCAAGCTGCGCGTGACGATGGACGGATCGGCGATGCAATTAAGTCCCCCTGAATTGGAGTACAGGCCATCATAGGGGCCACCGGTTACCTTTTCCAGTTCGGTGAATGAGCAGGTCTGAACGGTGAGCTGTTTGGCCAGATGCAGACGCGTCACCTTGTCTTCAATTTGCGCGATCATGCCGGGAGCAAAGTCGGTGGCATGGATCCGATAGCCTCGACCGGCCAGCTCCACCGCGTCCTGTCCCGTTCCGGCGTTTATCTCCAGTAGTTGGCCGCCGGGCGGCATTACGCTTTGGATATGGGCGTAAAACTTTCGCCGCATGCGACTCAGGTTTTCGTGATTCTCGCCGAATGCATCATATACCAGCGCCTTGCGCGAGAATGCCTCGGCGACGGCGGCGTAATGATCCGGCGAGTGTGGAGTTTCGTGTCCCGAATGGCCGGCCATGGGCGATTATTCCGGCTGTGGCGACGGCAACGCGGCTTCTTCCTGCGGCATATGTCGCGCGGGGCGGAGGCCGCCATTCGGCTCGTCCGCCAGACGGTTCAGCCTGGCTCGCGCGGCCGGTAACGTCAATTGGCGATAAAGTGCTCCCAACCCTTTGCGAAGGTGGCGCGGTCGCCATTGGTCGGGATGGGGCAGAATGCGCTGCAGTTCTCTTTGAGCGCGATGTATGCGGAACTCCTGGTGCAGCACGTTATGCAGCTGCCGGTAGAACGCGGTTGAGAATGGCCCCTCGTAGAGCATTTCCAGATCGGCTGAATCGACCCAGTTTCGCTTGTCGCTGAGTTGGAGCCGGACGTTTTCGTGGAATTTCGTCCCCGGTAACGGGTAGGAGACGGACATTCCGATGTCGTCCGGATGGCAATCGCGCACCATCTGGAGTGTCTTTTCAATATCGGCCCGCGTCTCCCCCGGATAACCAAACTGGAGAAAGAAGCCAACCCGTATTCCCACGGCGTGGAGCTGTCGGGTCGCCTCGTAGATCTGTTCCACCCGCGTACCCTTTTCCATGGCGTCCAGCACCTTCTGAGAGCCGGATTCCGCGCCAAGCCATACGATATCGCAGCCGGCGCGGGCTAATGCCGCAATGTCTGCTTTGTTGCGCACGATGAGGTCGGCCCGACTGAGGCATTTGAACGGTAGTCCGGCATCACGAACGTGTACGGCATCGGCGAAGCGCGTCCACCAATTGGGCGTCAGGCCCATGATGTCGTCGGCGAACCAGACGTGATCTGGCCGATAGGTTTGCTTCAGCCAGGCGAGTTCCTCGGCTACAAGCTCAGGATCGCGCGAGTGATATCGTTGACCCCAGATCGGTTTGGCGCACCAGTTGCAGTGATAGGGACAACCACGTGTCGTCACCATGTTCATCGAGTAATAACCATGGCGGTTGAGCCAGATCTGGCGGTAGCGCTCGATGTCGATCAGGTCCCAGGCCGGGAACGGCAAGGAATCGACGCTGCTGATGACCGGCCGGGGATGGTTCAGTCGCGGGCGGCCGTCGTCCATCCAGGCCAGGCCGGCAATCGCCTCAAACGGCGTATCTGTCTGTTTGCTCAGCCTGGCGAGCAATTCAACCAGGGTTTCTTCTCCCTCGCCCAGAAGGACGAAATCGGCGCCGGCTTTCAGGTAGCTCTGATTTTGGTCGGTCGCATCGGAACCGGCGATGATGACCGCGCAACCGCGCGCTTTCGCGGCGGCGATCATTGTGAAGGCGGCCTGACGCATCCGGAGCAGGCACATCTTGGATAGATAGTTAAAGCTGTCCTCATAGATCACGGCAAACCGCGGCTGATGGCGATCGAGCGCGGCCTCCCACTCCGATTCCGACCCGGCCAGCATGGCGTCAAACAAGGCGACGCTGAACCCGGCGTCTCGCGCCACGGCTGCGGCATAGAGCGTTCCCAGAGGTGGGTAGGGTTGTTGAGCGGCCCAGAGTTTTGGGTCAAAGCGGAGATAATATGATTGACCAAACAACAGGTCGATCATACCGGCACTTGCTTAACAGGTTCTTTGACCGGCATTTCGGAGCGCTCTCTTTCGCCGTTCATATCACCGACCAGTTGCTCATAAGCCTGTATGGTTCGCTGCTGGTGATGATTGAAGTGGCCTTTGCAATAGTTTGGCGAAAACTCGGCTTCTTGTGATCCGGGGTAGATGCGCTGGAATCGTCGAATCTTGCGCGACATTTCCAGTCGATCGATTCGACGGCCGATGGGCGTATTGAAAAGATGCTCAAGGAAATGATTGTTTGCAGCCGGCAAAGGTTCCTCCAGCGCGTCTTTTACGTAACCCGGAATCACAGGTGCTTCGCAAGCGTTTGGCAGGAACCTGTGAGTCCATGGGTTAAGGCGACGCAGGGTGTGATAGACCGGCAGCCCAAACAATGGAATCATCTGCGTGATCTCGTGAGCGGTGTACAGATTGCGTGTCTGAATTCGGAGGGCGCGTTCGGCCAGGAAATAGTTGGGACAGAGCGTCACGGCGCGCCGGGCCGCCCAACGCACGATGAGGATGACAAAGGCGCGGCAAACCCAGAGGCGATCATCGGCGGTCACGACGAAATAATCGATATCCTCCTGCGGGCCGACGTTATTGACGGCCAGCGAGCCGGTTACCGCGACCATGCGCACGAACGGCATTCGGGCGATCAGGCGGCCGTAATGGACCGCCTCGGGCCACAGTCGCTCGGCCTTGGCCTGCCGTTCTTCGCGTATGGCGACGATGGCTTCCCGGCCCGGCAGCATGTAATACTTGCCCACGCGCTGGAGTCGATGGGGAATCAGGGCGCTTATGTTCAGCGACTCTTGCAATTTACCGGAGGATAGCGGAAGTTTAATCAGGTAGCGATGGATTTCCGCAATTGTGAGCGGATAATCAAAGGTATCAACATACGATACCGTGTTTACGATCGCCTGCTCTATTTCAGCCCGGGATGCATCCATTTTTCTGTAAATGTGGCCTCAATGATCGGGGTTTTTCAGCAGTCGCCACTTGATTGAAAACCTGATGGGTGGGCAACAAAGGGCACTTTGCTGACAACGAAATTTGTCGCCGCCTACCTGTCGGGTTTGAGCATTCTTTTGGACTACCGAAAAGCCCTGCCTCAATGATCGCCTGGTTGGACTAGGCCCATCACATCGGATACATTATAGCGACTCCCGGTAACCCCGTCGAGATATGGCGCAAGGCCCGCTCGACGCGCGCGATCTCCATCAGAGGCACACGATTATGAGCGAGACACATGCGATTGTCATTTTCGGAGCATCAGGCGATCTGACGCACCGCAAATTAATCCCATCCCTGTACGATTTGTTTCGCAAAGGGCGGCTGCCGGAGAACTGGCGCGTAGTGGGCATGTCTCGTACCGGGTTCACCGACGATGCCTTTCGTGAGCACGTTGAGTCGGGCGTCAAGGAGTTCGCCGCATCATCCTACGATCCCAAGATATGGCGCAAGTTCGCTCAAAACGTCTTCTATGTTCAGGGCGATTTGACTGCCCTTGAACAATTGCAGGCGCTGGACAAGACTTTATGTAAATGGGAAGAAGGGCGGACGGGCAATCGACTCTATTATTTGTCGATTGCGCCGCATCTGTATGAAGAGACGATCGCCAACCTGGGCGCGGCCGACATGGTTCATGAGACGCACGGCTGGCGGCGCGTTGTAATCGAGAAACCGTTCGGCCACGACCTGGCTTCGGCTCTCCATCTGAATCGAGCTATTCATCAGGTTCTCGGGGAGTCACAGATCTATCGGATTGACCATTATCTGGGGAAAGAGACGGTTCAAAACCTGCTCGTCTTTCGATTCGCCAATTCACTCTATGAACCGGTATGGAACCGGAACTACATCGACCACGTGCAGATCACGGTTGCCGAGCGGGTTGATGTGGGCCATCGCGCGCAGTTCTATGACGGCGTCGGCGTCATGCGCGACATGATTCAAAACCACGTCATGCAGTTGTTGTCTCTTGTCGCCGCCGAACCGCCGGCCTCTTTCGCGGCCGAGGCGCTGCGGAACGAGAAAGCCAAGGTATTCAGCGCCATTCGTCCAATTCGGCAGCAGGACGTGGCGACCTATACTGTGCGAGGACAGTATCGCACCTATCGCGACGCGGAAGGCGTCGCGCCCGGCTCAATTACGCCGACCTACGCTGCCCTGCGCTTCTACATCGATAACTGGCGGTGGCAGGGTGTGCCGTTCTACATGCGGTCCGGTAAGGCACTGGCGGCGAAAACAACAGAAATTACTATCTTCTTCAAGCGCCCACCCCACGTTATGTTTCCCATGCCCGAAGGAGACAAACTCGCTCCCAATCGCCTCTCCATTTGCATTCAGCCGGACGAGGGTATTCATTTCTCGTTCCAGGCCAAGGTTCCCGATACGGCGGCCGAGATGCGTACGGTGGAGATGTCTTTCAACTATGAGGAATCGTTCGGCGCGCTGGCCATTCCCGAAGCCTACGAGCGGCTGTTGCTGGATGTCATCAAGGGCGACGCCTCGCTTTTCACGCGTAGCGACGCGATCGAATTGTCATGGCAATTGATCGATCCTATCCTGGAAGGCTGGAACTCGAAACATGCCCCGCCGCTCTGCTTCTATGAATCAGGCACCTGGGGGCCGGTGGAGGCGGAGAGGCTAATCACTCATGACGGCTATCACTGGACTCATAGTTGCGCGCATGAACAAGAAGATGCTGATGATGAGGAGTAAGCCTGTGATGTTACCGATCACTCTCTCGGCTATCTCTCCTGCACATAGCGATATAGTACGCCCAGCACGGTTGCCGGCTCCGTTTCCTGTTCGTGATTCCGGCGCCGGCCGGCTCGGCTGCGGCTGAGATGCAGGTAGCGCCGCGCCCGGGTGATGCCGACATAGAGCAACCGTAGCCGCTCGCAAATGACCTCAATGTGAGCCGATTCGGTTGCGGTGCGGTTGGGGTAGATGCCCGCTTCGTTACGCATCAGATAGGAGAGCTGCGCTGTCGCCTCTGCATTCGGATCGCCTCCCAGGAAGTCATGGACACCCAGGAAAGGGGACTCCAGGCTGCCGGGAATCCACATGCCGTCGATGCCAACCAGAAAGACGGCATCCCATTCCAGCCCCTTGGCACTGTGTTGGGTTGTCAGGGTGATACGGCCGGGCTTGGGGTCATATCCTGCGTCATCGCGAACTACATTTAGCGCCCGCCTGCCCGTGGCAACCGATTGAAGCTGGGCCACCAACTCCGGCAGCCGCCAATCCGGTTGGGCCTCGCGCCATTGTCGCAGTTGGCTGGCGATCTGATAGGCGATGGCAAGATCCAGCTCGTGGGTTGCCTCGTCGCTCTCCGAAGCGGCGGCCCGGGGAGCAAAGAGCGCGTCGGCCAGGGCCAGTGTCAGATCGTCTACAGGCAACGTGCGCAGGTCAAAGCTGCCGCGCAGGAACCCGGCCAGTCGCGCCAGCCGGTCGACGTCCTCCTCCGTTGCCACACCGCTCGGTAACAGTTCGACCAGCGATTCATCCTCACGCGGAAACAGGATTGACTCCGGCCGGTAGACACTACGCAGAATGGCCTGAAATCGCGCGGCATCCTCGGATTCGGGTGGAGTTATGTCGTATATAGGGCCGGTTTCGCGCAGTTCGCTCAGTCCACTGTGGGCGGCCTGGAGCGCCCTGGTGTCCAGCGGATTGGCGAGGACAGCCAGCACTGCGTGCAGGGCGGCAGCCACCTCGCGCTCGCGGCCGCTGCCGCGCAGCAAATTGTCGTAGTTTGCGTTCAGCGCGTCGAGGTGACCGGCCACGCCGTATCCCATCAGATGCGTGGGTACGAGTATGGCGGCGGTGTGGTGGGGGTGTCGCCGGGTATAGTCGACGGCCTGTTGGGCGATGGCGGGTAACTCTTCATCCTCCCGGTGGCGATAGACGCGGATGTGTATATCGGCCTCGCTGTCGGGCGGGTTGGACTGTGAATCGCCGGGCGGGGTGGGCAATATATCTTGCCGCCGAAACGCGTCCCGGCGCACTTCCGGCACTGGATGGTGATCGATAGCCCAGTTGAGCATGGCGTTGGCCGCGCCGATGATGAGCGGCGCCGAGCGGCCGCTGTTGGGCAGTGCGCGAGCCGTCACATCCGATCGGTCAATGAAGCGCGAGAAGAAGCGCGGATGCGCGGCGGTGAACGTGCTGGTGATGGCCTGATTCGGATCACCAACACGCACCCAGTTCCCCGTCGGGCCGGTCAGTTGCTCCAGCAGTATCTCCTGCAACGGTACGCTGTCCTGGGCTTCATCTTCCAGCACAAAGGGCCAGCGCGCGCGAAGACTATCGACAAGGTCGGGACGGTGTTCAAGGCGTTCGGTAGCTCCCCAGATCAGGTCGTCGTAGTCGAGTCCTCCTTGTCGCGCCAGCGCCGTTTGATAGCGCCCATAGATGCCGGCCAACATATGCATCAGCGGTGAGCGGGCGACGTTGGGTTCCTCATCCGTCCCGTGGGGCGAATTAAATTGCTCCTGGATCGCGTTGAGAATCGCGTCGGGAGAGTAGCGATCGTTCTTGGCGGCGCGAATGAAGGAGGCTGCCGTTGTCGCTGTGATGTCGCGCCAGCGGGCGATCATCTGCGGACTGTATTCGTGGCCCGTGTCGGGTAGAAATGTCTCCCACAGGCGCACGTTGTCGTTGATCCAGCCGTCGACCGCACTCTCCAGGATGTGGCGGCTCTGCATGTCGTCGAACACGACCAGGTCCTCGGATGGAGCCTCTCCCGCCCAGCGAACTATTTCCAGCGCCAGACTGTGCAGTGTGCGCACGTCGAAGCCGGAATCGGGCAGCCCTGTTTCGTGTAGCCGTTTGCGAATGCGCGCGCGAAAGGTATCGACGCTGCTGTTCAGGAAGGTCACGACCAGGACTTGCCGGCCGCCTTCCACATCGACGCGTTTATCGGCGATCAGCTTCGCCGCCAGCAATGACAGGGTAAAGGTCTTGCCGCTGCCGGGCACCGCGCTGACGGCCATGCGCCCGCCGCGGTAGGCGAGAATCTCCTCCTGAGCTGGGCGTAGGGTTAACGGTTGGGTGTCGGTTGTTTCATTCATTGGAGAAGCGCACCTCTATTCATTATAATCGTTGTTTTGTTGCCCGGCATCCGGCCGTGGCGAAATATGAGATTTTATGAGGCAACTACTTTTATTTCGACAATTAGCTTTTCTGACTGTTATGGCGGTGTTGTTACCGGCTCAGTTTGCGCCGAGCGCCTTTGCCGCGGAGCAACGGCCGCCTGAGCAAGAGGAACCGGAGCGGGTAGACCAACGCTTTGGTATTATCGAAGCCTTCTGGGAGGCGGATGACGCGGCCGAACTGGACGTCGGCTGGGATCGTATCCTGTTCTATTGGAACGAGATTCAGCCCGCCGGGCCTGAAGACTGGAACACCTTGCACGTGCTGGAAGAGTGGCTCGACGACGCGCGCGCCCAGGATCGCATGGTTGTGGGACTGCTCAAGAACACGCCGGCCTGGGCCACAGACGGCGAGCCTTTCTCCGGCGTGCCGCGCGGTCTCTATCTGCCTGTGGATGATCCCGATAATCTCTGGGCAGGCTACGTGCGCAAGGTGGTCGAGTATTACGCGCCTCTCGGCGTCCATCACTGGATTATCTGGAACGAGCCGGAGATCGAACCCGGCGTCTATGGTCATGAGTTTGGCGGCTCGACCGCCGACTACTATCAGCTCCTGAAGGTGGCTTATCAAGTTGCCAAGGACAACGACCCACAGGCGGTCATTCACCTGGCCGGTTGGTCCTACTGGCATGATCCGGATTGGCTGGGGGAGTTCCTGCGCGTGGCGACGGCCGATCCCGAAGGCAAAGCGAACAACTATTTCTTCGATGTGATAACACTTCACATTTATTTTCGCGTGGAAACGGTCGAGGAACTGGTGGAAGAAACGTGGGCGATCCAGAAGCGATATGGCCTGCAAAAGCCTATCTGGATCAACGAAACTAACGCCTCACCCAACCTTGACCCGCTATGGCCTGTTGAGCGGCCGAATTTTCAGGTAGATCTGGAGCAGCAAGCCTGGTACCTCGTTCAGGCTCATGCGTTGGGTTTCGGCGCGCGAAGCGCCCGCATCGGCGTCTACAAGCTGCGGGACGTGCATTTGTCGCCCGGTGGCGAGTCGTTTGGTATTTTGCGGCCCGACGGCAGCCGACGCCCCGCGTTTGATGCTTACAAGACGACCATTCGCTATTTGCGGGGGTTTACCTATCCCGTCGGCCGACAGCAAGAACCCGGCTTTTATGCCTTCACATTCAAGCGACCCGTCGGCGTCACGCGCATCCTCTGGGCGCGCACCGCGGCCGACGTAACATTGCGCATACCCGCCCTGGCGGATGAAGCTATTCTCGTGTCGGCGACAGGTGACGAGCAGCCGCTTCGTGCGCTGAACGGCTTCTATCGCCTGCGGTTGCGCGGAGCGCGCTGCGAACCCGCTTGCGATATTGGCGGCCCGCCCGTTTTCATTGTGGAGAGCGGCAAGGAACTTATCAAATCGGCCGAGGACGTGACGATCGATGCCGAGACCGCTATCCTGGCTACACCCACGCCCTCATCCACACCTGCCCCCACGCCCGGAATATCGTCTACCTCCGGGGCGGAGGAGACAGCAGTAGCCACGGGCACGTCCACCGTGCAGCCGTCACCGACGGACGAACCAACTACGACTCCTACTGCGTCTCCCACGCATACCACCATGCCGACGGCAACGTCGTTGGCGCCCACCGCAGAGGCGACCGCAACGACCGGCCCCTTGCCCGCGTTAGCCGACACCTCTGTTTCCGGTGGAAACGCGGGAGTCAATGAAGATCTCGCCCCGGTTCAGGTGGATGAGGAGGCTATCCCCGCGCCCGATGCGT
>JACDJA010002270.1_pt1 | contig 14075 bp, 17 predicted proteins | sample 7449241 | NCBI WGS metagenome assembly JACDJA01 (sample SAMN14253289, study PRJNA609438) | sludge metagenome | isolation source: initial anaerobic sludge | collected 2018-12-20 | reverse complement strand
TGGAGCTTCGCCAACTCACTTTTACATAGAGATGTTTTTACTAGGCACTTTTTGTGGATATTGGGCTTTGTTTATCACAATGGCAGCGGAGCAATTTGGCACAAACATAAGAGCAACAGTCGCCACAACGGTACCAAACTTTGTTAGGGGTTCTGTTGTGCCTGTTACATCTAGTTTTATATTTTTAAAACCGTATGTAGGGGTTTTTGCATCTGGTGCGATTGTGGGCTTTGTGGTATTTTTAATAGCGGCAATATCGCTTTACTTTACACAAGAGACATACCATAAAGATTTAGACTACATTGAGTTATGATAGAAGATAAAATCTCACAAGCAAAAGCTAGGTTGCTTCTTGAGTACCCGCTTTTTGGCTCTATCGCCACAAAGATAGAGCTACTTCAAAACGATAATCTTCAAAACTTTAAAACAAATGGCATAAAACTAGAGTACAATAGTGACTTTTTGGCTAATTTAGAGCCAAAACAACTTATGAGTGTATTAGCTAATTCAGCCATGCACATATCACTAAAGTATGAATTGCGGGGGCAAAATCGCTCAAATTGGCTTTGGCAACTTGCATTTGATTATGCCATCAACGATATGCTTTTATCTAGCAATTTTGAGCCATTTGAGGGGATAAACTACCAAAAAAGATTTGATGGAATGTACGCTGAGCAGATCTATGCGATACTAGCTGATGAGATACTACGGGATGATCTTGAACCAAATGAGGGTGAAGATAGACAAGACTCTAGCACTCAAAATGACTCTTTGCAAGATGAGCAGCTATTTGGAGAAATGGCAAAAAGTATCTTAGATGATGAACTAAAAAAGGGTGAGAAGCTTGAGTTTTTATCTAGATTTTTTAGCTTAAAATCTCACTCAAACATAAACTGGAGAGATGAGCTAAAAGCTGCACTAACTAAAGATAGCAAAGACAACTACACACTTTTACCGCCAAATAAAAAACTTCTATATAGCGACATATATTTGCCATCTTGCATAAGTCAAAAATTTTATTTCACTATCGCCATAGATAGCTCAGGCTCCATTGATGAGGTACTTTTGGGCGAATTTGTAAGTGAGATAAACTACATTTTATCTCATCTAACCAATTATGAAATGGACCTTTTAGTGTGCGATAGTAAAGTACATCTACATCAAAAATATTATAGCGGAGATAATTTTGAAGTTGCCGTAGTTGGCGGTGGAGCAACTGATTTTAGAGCAGTTTTTGAGTTTATAGAAAAAGAGATTTTTAACACTTCGCTACTTATATATTTTAGTGATCTTGATGGCATTTTTCCTAAAAATGCACCAAATTATGAAGTTTTATGGGTAAGCAAAAGTGACACAAAACCACCTTTTGGTGATCTTTTGTCTTTAGTGTAGTTATTAACTAACTTCTCTTAAAACGGAGTAGGCCTCTTGCAGTAGTTGAAACTTTTGTGTATAGTGAGTTACTAGGTGTGGACTTTGGCTTGAGACTATGTCTGGGTGGTAAGCTTTTGCTAGTTTTTTGTAGTTATCTTTTAGTTTTTGTTTTGATGAGCCTATTGGGCATTCTAAAATTGCATAAAATGATGAGTAGTCATCTTTTTCATCTTCATAAATATCAAAAAAGCTATATTTTGTATATCTATCATAAAGCTTGCTTAAAAATCTCTCATTGAAGCTATATTTTAGCTCATAATGAAGCACATTTTTTTTATTTAGTGTGCGATCTAGTCTAGCTTTTGCCCTCTCATCGCTAACATCTAACACCATACTATCATCGCTTCCTCGCTGGATATAAACCTCGAGTTGGCTTCTAAGGTAGCTCATAACCCAAGGGTTTGGGTAATTTAGCGATATAAGAACTAAGTTTTCATTGTAAGCATAAAGATTTACTTCAACCTCTTGAACTAACTCATCACTGTTTAACTCAATGCGAATAGGTTGGTTTTCAAACTTTAAAAGTGAGCGGTGAAAAAAATCTTTGCTAAGGTTTTGTTTTGTGGCATGATAGTGGCTTAGCTGTTCTAAAAACTCGCCTCTTGCCTCTTTTAGTATGTCGTTTCTAAAGATGAGAACCGCTTTTTCAAGATAGAGCATACTTCTTGAGTGCTTGATTAGAAACTCTCTCATCCATGGAGTGTTTAGTGTTTGAAAATCTGTTTTGATATTGATTAAACTATCTCTTAATACAATCTCCATAAAAACTCCATAAACAAACTATTTTTGCCTATATAAAGCAAAAATAGTTCCAAGTTATAAGAGTGAAGATATAAGAGCTGTTGCTATGTCGCTTGATACATATGGTTTTATATACTCAACTACAATAGGAGCAAATTGTGAAACCATAGAGCTATCCATCCCTAAAGAGCTAAATTGTGATGCGAGATCGCCTTTGCCACCACCTAGCAGTGAACTTGCCACTCCAGCTGAACTCATAATATCACCAAGTCCTGGAACAGAGCTTGTCATAGAACTAAATTGATCAGCACTCATAGATGATTTTGCTTGGCTTAGCAGTGCCGCTGTTCCACCAACTGCTTGAGTTTGACTAACTCCTAAGCTACTACTGAGTGTACTTATGAGTGATGAAGCTGTACCTTGTTGTGGGTTTTGTGCTGCATTTGCTACTGATGCAGCTTTATTTAATGCACCGCCGATATCAAAAGCACTTAAAGATGAAATACTTAAAAGTATCGCTAATGTTAATGGAGTTATTTTCATGATATACCTCGCTAGAAATTTAGCTAAAAGTATATCTTTTTTTAACAAACCAAGCTTTTTTACTGAGCTTCGGCTCTTCTTTTTTGCTCAAGTTTTAATCTATTTAGCTTCTTGCCTCTATCTTTTGCAAGTATCTGCATATCTTCAACCTCATCCATCTCATCAACTATCTCAACACCCAAAAGTGTCTCTATGGCATCTTCTAATGTTACAACTCCGGCGTTTTGTCCATATCCATCTTGTACCATAAAAAGGTGGGTTTTTTTCTTTATAAACATATCTATTAGGTTTGGAACAGGTATATTTTCTGAGACACTATGAACTTCATGGGCTATGTCGGTTAGTAACAATTTATCGTGATCTTCATTGCTCTCTTCCAAAATTCTTTGCGATAAAACAACTCCAACAATATCATCAACACTATCTCCATAAATTGGAATACGAGAGTGAATATACATACCATCTTCCTCCACCGCATCTTCAATTGTCATAGTTGATGGAAGCATAAAAACAACACTTCTTGGAGTCATAACATCTTTTGCTTTGATGTTTTTTAGCTTTAGAAGATTCTCTATGAGATCTCCCTCTTTGCTCAAAATGGCACCCTCTCTCTCACCCATAGCAACTATTGCCATAATCTCATCTCTTGAGAAATTGAGCTGGTTTTTTTTACCACTTGATATAAAATTGGTCAAAAGTGAAGCTACTTTTGTAAAAGGCATCGTTAGTATCACCAAAAAAGAGATGATATGAACCGATGGAATTAGTAGTTTTTTCCAATAGAGTGCACCAATGGTTTTTGGGATAATCTCTGAGATGTAGAGTATAAGAAGTGTAACCACAAAAGCGACTATGGTTTGGTACTCATCACCAAAAAGTATCTGCACCTGTGCACCAACACCTGCTGCACCCATAGTGTGTGCAAAAGTATTTAGAGTTAATATAGATGAGATTGGCTCATCAATGTCTGATTTTAATTTTTTAATTTTACTTAGTAGTTTCTCATCGTAAATTTTTGATAAACTCTCAATGTATGAGCTAGTACTAGAGAGGATTACCGCTTCTAATATTGAGCATAAAAATGATACAAAAAGTGCTAAACCAAGATATACAAACAAAAGTGTCATAGGATTTCTCCTAAAGAGTTGAAGCTACACGACGAGGGATCGCTAGAAGACATAATGTACGTTGTTCCTTTTTTTAAAATAATCTAAATTATAGCACATCTTTAGAACTATTGTGCCTTTTAGATGAGTAGAGCGAAAGAGCTATAAAAACTATCCCTATGAGCCCTGTTATAACTTCTGGTATGTGAAACTTCATCCCAAGAAGCATAATAAGTGCCAACACTCCAATGGCATAGTGAGCTCCATGCTCTAGGTAGATAAACTCATCTAAAGTCCCTTTTTCAACTAGGTAGATAGTGATGGATCTAACAAACATAGCTCCAATGCCAAGCCCTAACATAATGATAATAATATCTTTAGTGATAGCAAAAGAGCCAATAACTCCATCAAACGAGAATGAAGCATCTAGCACTTCAAGGTATAAAAACCCACCAATGCTCCCCTTTTTTATGACCTCACTGCTTAAGTTTTGTTCTTTATTTTCTAGTGCAAAACCGATGATGTGAACACTCACATAAACCACAATTCCCCAAAGTCCAGCAACTAGCACATCTAACTTTTTTTCATTACCCACAAATGTTACAAAAAACATTAAAGTTAATATGGCTATAAATATGCTCATAGCCTCTATTTTGCCCAAAAACCCGAGTCTTTTTTCTAAAAATTTTATCCAGTGTATATCTTTATCTTCATCTAGCATAAAGTTTAAAAACACAAGTAGTAAAAAAATCCCGCCAAAAGCTGAGATTTGTGCATGATGATCTGTTAGCTTTGCTGAGTACTCATCTGGGTGATTTAGTGCCAAATTCCAAACATCTAAGTAGCTAAGATCGGCACTATGAGCCACTATTGCTATTGGAAAAATTAGCCTCATACCAAAAACAGCTACAACCATTCCAAGAGTTAAAAAAAGTTTTTTCCATCTATCATCCCAAGTTTTTAAAACAGTTGCATTTACAACTGCATTGTCAAAAGAGAGTGAAATCTCCATAAGTGAGAGTATAACAACGAGCGATAAAACACTAAGTGCCGCACCATATCCACCATGCGAAAAGCCCCACCAAAAAGCAACAGCTAAACAAAGCAGAGTAAACATAAAAGATGAGCTAAAATATCTCAAAATGATTCCTAATTTTTTCGCAATATTACACTAATTATTGTAAATAAGATACTCTTATCCATACTGATAAGCCCTTAGCCCAAACTCACTAAGCCTTGAGAAGATATGATCAAATATCTCTGATTGTATATTTTCATACTCAACCCAGATAGTAGTAGCACTAAAGCAGTATATCTCCAAAGGAAGTCCAAACTCATTTGGGCTAAGTTGCCTTACCATTGTTGTCATATTGTGATTTATGCCTTTATGGCTCTGTAGATACTTAAGAATATAGGCTCTAAAAGTGCCTATATTCGTCATTTTTCGGCTATCAACTACAAACTCTTCATCATAACCCATAGTTTTGTTGTAGTTACCTATCTCTCTTTCTCTCTCTTGTAAATAAGGGGCTAAAAGTTTTGCTTTTTTGAGTCTATCTATCTCCTCTTGAGTTAAAAACTTTATACTATGAACATCTATAAGCACACTTCGCTTTATGCGTCTTCCGCCCGATTCAACCATTCCTTGCCAATTTGTAAATGATTCTGAAACCATGGCATATGTAGGAACAGCGACGATGGTTTGATCAAAATTTCTAATACGAACAGTTGTTAATCCTATGTCTATAACATTTCCATCTGCACCATGTTTGCTCATGGTAATCCAGTCGCCAACCTTTACAATGTTGGTTGATGATATTTGAAGTCCTGCGGTAAAACCCAAAATGGTATCTTTAAAAACAAGCATAAGCACCGCCGACATCGCACCTAAACCGCTAAGTATGGCTATTGGTGATTTTTCCATTAATATAGAAACGATGTAGATGATAACCACAAGAGCTAGTAAAAGTTTGATGCTCTGAAGCACTCCATTTAGTGCAAAAAACGATGCTCCTGTTTTTTTATAGAGTGTTTTAAACATCCTATCGATGATAGAATAAAGAGCTAATAGCCCAAATACAAGTATCCAGATGCTAGAAAATGTCTCAACTATGTCAAATAAAAATGAGTCCGCTTTTGTCCAGATGTGAATCTGAATATTTACAATGATACCTTGAACCAAAAGTGCCAATCTTCTAAAAAGATTAAACTCTAACATACTAGCGGTTATGATATTTGGATTTTTCTTATTGTATTTTTTTATGCTCTTTAGAATGATTTTATGTAAAAATATATGTAAAATGGTTGCAAAAACAGCAATGATTATAACCGTTGCGATTGAGATCGATACCGCATCAACCCTTAAGTCCAAGAGTTTTAGCAGGGTTATTAGATGCTCTTGCATAGTTTTATGCCCTAACTCGCTTTAGCCTATCTTCTTCTTGAGCTTTATAAAGCTCGGCACACCCTTTTGCAAGGTCACGAATTTTCAATATATAGTTTTGTCTTTGTGTTTGAGATATAGCTTTTCTAGCATCAAGTGTGTTAAAAGTGTGAGCCGCCATCATACACAAATCATACGCAGGAAGTGGAAGTCCCGCCTCCAAAACCCTTAAACACTCCTTACTTTTTGCATTAAACTCATGAAAAAGCATATCAACATCTGCTACTTCAAAGTTATACTTACTAAACTCGATTTCGCCCTCTTTATGAACATCTGCATATAGAGTTTTTCCATGCTCATTCTCACCCCAAACTATGTCAAAAACAGAGTCAACTCCTTGAAGATACATAGCTAATCTCTCTGTTCCATAAGTAATCTCAGCGGCAACAGGTTTGCACTCAATACCGCCAACTTGTTGAAAATATGTAAACTGAGTAACCTCCATACCATTTAACCAAACTTCCCAACCAAGCCCCCAAGCTCCTAGTGTTGGCGACTCCCAATTATCTTCAATGAACCTGATGTCATTATTTTTTATATCGAGTCCTAAGTATTCAAGCGATTTTAGGTACAGCTCTTGAATATTACTTGGTGATGGTTTTATAAGCACTTGAAACTGATAGTAACTACCGAGTCTATTTGGGTTTTGTCCATATCGCCCATCGGTAGGGCGGCGAGATGGTGCAACATAAGCAACCGACCAAGGAGTAGAATCGAGTGAGCGAAGAAGGGTTGCTGGGTGAAATGTTCCCGCACCCGCTGCAATATCATAAGGTTGTACAATATTGCACCCATGATCTGCCCAAAATTGTTGAAGTTTAAGTAGCATTTGACTAAAAGTTATCATATTTACCTCTAAAAATTTTGCTAATTATACCATTTTGCAAATTATATCGCCTATATTTTTACCCAAAGATGATGCCACAACAGTGCATTTTACCTTTAGTAAAAAGCAGATATTTTGCCTGTGTGATGGGCTTAAGCTCTCATAATTTCCCATCCCTTTACTTATAACAACATCCGCACTATCAAAAAGCTCTTTTGCTCCTTTTGTAGCCCTTTCATAATCAAATCCTGGTGTATCAACCCCACTATCTACAAGTGTGCAAATCTCATCTATTTTCGCCTCTTTTGCCTCTTTTATGGTTACATCGTTTATAATTGGTTTACCCCTAGTCATATAGAAAAACTCGCTTTGGGGGTTTAGTTTTTGCAAGATCTCTATGAACATACGATCAAATATATGCTCACCGACATTATCGCCAATAATTAGCACCTTTTTTGCCCTGCTTAGCTCATCTTTTAGCTTAGCAAAATCATCAACTCCAAAAGGTGTATCAAAAACAACTTTTAGCTCATCTTCAAGATCAAACTCAACCTCAGCGGCTAGATCTATCACATTTCCAGCAACTGCTATCTTTGTGGCGGTTAGTAAAACATCTTCACTAGCTTGTAGCTTTTTTTGTAAAAGTGGTACAAAAGAGAGTGCTTTTTTAGTTGAGGCCTCTTTTACTTTGTCATAAAGATCATATTTATTTGCTATTTTTGACATCTTGGCATAGACATAAGATGCAATTTGTGGCGGAGTTTGGGTTTTACTAAAGTTGCAACTAAGCTCTAACACACTCTCATAAAGCTCTTTGCTTAGCTGTTCATCTGCTCCTATAGCATTTGCAACTTTTTTACTTTGATTTACTATGCAGCTTATACAAGCCTCATCCATTAACATTATTTTGTATGCTCTTGAATCGTTTTGTCCCACATAAGTCTATATTTTCGTCTCATAAACTCAACCTCTTGTTGAGATAACTTTAACTGCTCTTGAAGTGTGTGAATGGTTTTTCTATCTTCATCATAAAGCTCTTGAAGCGAAGCTAGAGCCTCTCTTAAAAACTCATTTTCAACTTTTATAGCTCTTAGAGTCTCATCTTTTGCATCTAAAACCTTTTCATGCAAGTTTATGATGGTACCTATGGTTTTTTCCACAAAAAGTGGCTCTACACTTATCTCTTTAGTGTTGGCTAGATCACGAAGCTGGGCTGGAACTATCTCACTAGTCCCTTTTGATGGATCAATATATCTAACACCATTTTCAACCTTAGCATTTAACTTGCCGCGATCTACTAAATCATCAATGCTTTTTATATCAAGCCCTGTTAGTGCCATATATTCATCTTCAGCCATCCACTTCATCATAAAACCTTTTTAAAGTATTGTCTCTATCTCCATAGAGTCTGTCTCAACCTTTTTAGCTTTTGCTATGCGATCCTCTTTTAGCTTCATAGATAACTCCTCATTATCAAGAGCGAGTATCTGCATAGCCAAATAAGCTGAGTTTATAGCTCCAGCTTTTCCTATAGCAACTGTAGCAACTGGCATTCCAGCTGGCATTTGAACGGTCGATAAAAGTGCATCTATGCCACTTAGTGCCGATGCACTCATAGGAACACCTATGATTGGTTTAACTGTTTTAGATGCTAAAACTCCAGCCAAATGTGCAGCCATCCCCGCCGCTGCAATAAAGACTTGAGCCCCTTTTTTCTCGGCTGATTCTATATACTCTTTTGTTCTCTCAGGAGAGCGGTGAGCCGATGATATAATAAGCTCATAATTAACACCAAATGCCTCAAATGTATCAGCACACGACTTCATAACTTCAAAATCACTCTTAGATCCGATAATAATCGATACAAATTTCACTATTTTTTCTCCTTTAGTTTTTTGGGTAAGTTCCCATATCTAAACTAGATGGGATCCTTAAAAATGTGTATGGCGGTAGCTTAGTTGGAAGCTTTATTGGGTTAGTGTTTCCACTATGCACCTCATCCCAAATTTTACCATTTTTTGCTACTAGCTTGTATAAAACCATATAAAATCTACCCTCTTTTTCATATGTTTTACCAAACTCATTTTCTACTATGTCTATGTTTGCATCTAGCGGTGCTACAAGTTCTAGTTCATCATTTGGTAAAGTTTTATATTTGCACATAAAATACTCACCATCCTCATCAACTTGCCCAGTAACTTGATGGGTTCCAAGTTGCATTGTAAAATCTAAACTTTGAGTGTCATGCTTCTCAAATGGTCTTGTTATAAGATAAGCATCTGTATAGCCACGGTTTTGTAAAGACTCAAGCTCATATTGGTACTTTTTTACATCAATAGTGCCACTATAATAATCATCTATCGCCATTTTATAAGCCTTAGCACTCACCGCCGCATAGTATGAAGTTTTTGTTCTACCCTCAATCTTTAGCGAATCAACCGCCCCACTATCTAGGATCTCTTTTATATGTGAAGCTAGATTTAGATCTTTTGAGTTCATAATGTAAGTGCCAATCCCCTCATCCTCTTCAAGCCTAAAAAGTGTTCCGCTTTCTGGATTTGCGGCATATAGCTCATAAGGAAATCTACAATCATTAGCACAACTTCCACGGTTTGGAACTCTCCCGCTTTGCAGAGTTGAAATCAGACATCGCCCACTATAAGCAAAACACATAGATCCATGCACAAAAACTTCAAGTTCAAGATCTGGTAACTCTTTTTTTATCTCCACAAGATCTCTAAGTGAGATCTCTCTAGCAGTTATAATCCTAGTTGCTCCCATCTCATAATAGACTTTTGCATCTAGTACATTCATAACATTTGCTTGAGTCGATAGATGAAGTGGCATATGTGGCACAAGCTCTTTTGCTAGTTTTAAAACCCCCGGAGTTGCGACTATAAAGGCATCTGGTTTTAACTCTGCCATTTTTAGTATATGTTTTTTTAAAAGTGAGAGCTGGGAGTTAAATGGAAAACCATTTATGGTTGCATAGACTTTTTTGCCTCTATCGTGGGCATATTTTATCCCCTCGCTAAACTCCTCAAAACTAAACTCTTTTCCAGAGCGGATTCGCAAAGAGAAGTGGCTAACACCGCCATAAACAGCATCTGCTCCAAAATCTATGGCAATTTTTAATTTTTCTAAATTTCCCGCAGGACTCAATAGCTCGGCTTTTTTCATTTTTTCGCAAACTGAGCTAATAGTGCCTCTATATCATCATCTGAAACAACATCATTATGAGTATCGCCAGATATATGCTGAGCTGATGCAACCCTTTTTTCATCATCTATTTTGCTCTCAAACAAAGAGTTCATATATTTAGATAGTGCCCTCATAACATTTATGACTCGCTCTATTTTTTGCCTATGAATATCTTGATACTGCATAATATCCATAGCATTTAAAATCGCATCGGAACTACTTTGAAAAACATCCAAAAGTGCTGCGGTATCGCCCTTTGCGGCTCTATTTTTTTCAAGCTGGGTGGCAAATGCTTTTACATCAGGAAATTTCGTACTTAAGCTTGTTAAAAAAGCTATATTATTTTCTAAAAGATTGTTAAGATTATCTATGTTTTGTTCTTTATCCATCATAGCACTTGAAACACCCTCTATGATGTCAAAAATCTCACTAGATTTTTGTTCTGACTCTTTTGTTACATCATCTAACTGATAAACCATTTTATTCTCATCAGTAGCTGGAAGTGGCCAGTGATGCGAAGTTTTATCACTATATCCATTGGGCAAATCAAGATCTATTTTTCTTGAGCCACTCACCTTTTGATCTTCTTCTTCAACCTCAAAATCTTCACTCAATCCCTCATTCATAAGGGCATCTAACTCTTCTTGGGTCATTTCATTCTCCACACAAATAAGAAAAAATTTAATTATTAGCACTATAATACCATAAAAAAGAGAGAAAAAATATGCTAGTTGACTTGCACAACCACACAAAGCTTTGCAATCACGCAGTTGGTGAAGTTGATGAGTACATTGAAGCTGCGATTAAAAAAGGCATAAAATATTTTGGTTTTAGTGATCATGCTCCAATGGATTTTGATCCTAAATATCGTATGAGTTTTGAGCAGATGAGCTTATATGAAAATTGGGTCAAAGAGGCAAAAGAGAAGTACTCAAAAAATATAGAGATTTTACTAGCTTATGAGGTGGATTATCTAGCCAATCATATGGATGAAAGAGTGCTAAAAAGCGATATTGATTATCTCATAGGTTCGGTGCATTTTTTAAATGATTGGGGGTTTGATAACCCAGAGTTCATAGGCAGATATGCACAAAAAGATATCGATGAAATTTGGGTCGAATATTTTAGCAACATTGAAGCTATGGCAAAAAGTGCTCTTTTTGACATTGTTGGGCACATAGATCTTATAAAAGTTTTTAAATTTTTACCAAAAAAACTAAATATAAATGATCTCGTAACCGCTCCACTAAAAGCGATAAAAGAATCGGATATGACTCTTGAGATAAATATGTCAGGACTTAGAAAACCAATAGCTCAGCCATACCCATCAAAAGAGATTTTAACCAAAGCAAAAGAGCTAAATATTGATATAACTTTTGGCTCAGATGCACACGATCCAACTCAAGTTGGACTCTTTGCAAAAGAGATTGTAGATATGGCAAAAAGTGTTGGTTATAAGCGGTGCGTATATTATAAAAATAGAAAAAAAGAGTATTTAAATTTTTGAAGCAATTTTAAAGAGTTAAGTTTGTATAATTAAAAAATTTTTATTTTAAGGAAATATTATGGGTCAATATATAGAACTAACGAATGCAAACTTTGAAGCAACTCTAGCAAAAGGTGTATCTCTTGTAGATTTTTGGGCACCATGGTGTGGACCTTGTCGCATGATCGCTCCAGTTATTGATGAACTAGCAAATGATTATGAAGGTAAAGCAAATATCTGCAAAGTAAACACTGATGAAGAGCAAGATATTGCAGTAAAATTTGGCATAAGATCTATCCCAACTATCATGTTTTTTAAAGATGGTGAGTTAAAAGATCAAATCGTTGGTGCTCAATCAAAAGCTGCACTTGCTGCAAAAATAGATGCACTTTTAGCGTAAAAATCCTCTAAATCTCTCAGGAAAGCTTGAGAGATTTTCATAAACAATCCCCACTTTTCAAACTTTACAATTTCAACCAAAGTAATCATTTATAAACAAGATAGTATTATATCAACATAATAATTTTTTAAGGCTTAGATATGATTTTAGATTGTGCAATAATAGGTGGCGGACCAGCAGGGCTCACAGCGGGACTCTATACAACCCGTGGGGGACTTGCAAATGTTGTTATGTTTGAAAAAGGTATGCCAGGTGGGCAAATCACTCAAAGTTCTGAGATAGAGAACTACCCTGGTGTAACAGGCGAGATAACAGGAATGGATCTTATGATGCCATGGCCAGCTCAATGCCAAAAATTTGGCTTAGTCCATGAGATGGTAGCAGTAGATAGAGTCACTAAAGATGGAGATGTATTTAAAATCCACAAAGAAGATGGCACTATCGCTGAAGCTTATAGTGTTATAGTTTGCACGGGATCTTCTCCAAAAAAAGCGGGTTTTGCAGGTGAAGATGAGCTTTTTGGAAAAGGTGTTAGCACTTGTGCTACTTGTGATGGATTTTTCTACAAAGGCAAAGATGTTGTTGTTATAGGTGGCGGTGACACTGCACTTGAAGAGGCACTCTACCTTGCTAAAATTTGCTCAAAAGTGACACTAGTTCACAGAAGAGATAGCTTTAGAGCGGCTCCAAATACCATTGAGAGAGTAAAAAGAGCACAAAATATTGAGCTAGTTTTAAGTGCGACTCCAGAGGAAGTCTATGGCGATGCAATGGGTGTTAGTGGATTAAGAGTTAAAAACAAAGATGGCGAGATTATTGACATAAAAGCTCCAGGAGTGTTTGTATTTGTGGGCAATAACATAAACAACCAAACTCTACTTCAAGAAGATGGAAGCTATCTTTGCGATATGAACAAATATGGCGAAGTTATAGTTGATCTTAAGATGAAAACTTCAACCGCAGGGCTTTTTAGTGCTGGAGATATGCGTCAAGATGCCCCAAAACAAGTAGTTAGTGCCGCTGGTGATGGTGCTGTGGCTGCTCTTAGTGCCATAGCTTATGTTGATGAACTTTTGAACTAGGACATAAAGATGATAAGAGTTGGACTCCTTGGTGCAAATGGTAGAGTTGGTAAGCTAATTGTTGAGGATCTAAAACAGAAAAAAAACATTAGTTTAAGTAGTGTGCTAGTTAAAAATTCACTAGATTTTTCTATAGCACCATCCATTCTAGTTACAAAAGATTTTAATGCTTTTTTAAATGCTTGTGATGTTGTTATAGACTTTTCACTTCCAAATGCTTGTGAAGCCCTACTTGAAGCTGCCATCAAAAACCCAAAACCGCTAGTTATTGGCACAACTGGGCTAAATGAGCATCAGCAAAATTTGCTAAAAGAGGCTTCAAAACTTATGCCTGTGTTGTATGCTACAAATATGTCACTAGGAGTTGCTCTGCTAAATAAGCTAGTTTATCAAGCTTCCGCTACCCTTAAAGGCTTTAACATAGAGATACTAGAGATGCACCATAGGCACAAAAAAGATTCACCAAGTGGCACCGCACTAACACTAGCTACAAATGCTGCAAAAGCTAGAGGGCTTGATCTAAATAGTGTTAGAGTGAGTGGGAGAGATGGCGACATTGGTGCTAGAAGTGAAGATGAGATAGGTGTTATGGCTCTTAGGGGTGGCGATATTGTTGGTCGTCACACTGTTGGTTTTTATGCTGATGGAGAGTTTTTAGAGCTAAATCACACCGCAACTTCAAGAAATACTTTTAGTCAAGGAGCCATTAGAGCTGCTGAGTGGTTAATCTCACAGGATGCTAATTTATACTCCATAAGTGATTGTGTCGATACAGAAAATTAAAAGTCTTTTTTTGTATAATTTTACAACTTT
>JACDJA010002268.1_pt1 | contig 14089 bp, 8 predicted proteins | sample 7449241 | NCBI WGS metagenome assembly JACDJA01 (sample SAMN14253289, study PRJNA609438) | sludge metagenome | isolation source: initial anaerobic sludge | collected 2018-12-20 | reverse complement strand
GTGGCTTTGCTGCGATCCAGCTTCAATGCTTCATACGTCTCATCCGGCACCGTCGATATATCCGCCTGTACCGGCCCAATCAACAACAGGCCCGCACACAGCAGCATCCCCTTCAAATACTCCCCTAATCTCATCTCTCTCCTCCGTAATCTACCTGTCGGTATTTCCAATGTACAAACAATAACCAGCTACCCCAATCCCTCTCAGGTAACCAGCCAAAATCACTTCTATACATCACAGCGCCCCAAGACTACTTTCTCATCAGAGACAAGTCAAGATTTTAAAACATGAAGCTAAAAGTTTTGAAAGCCTCTGACCTTATCAACCATAATTAATATTATTAATAGCATCCATCACTCGGCAATTTCGTTCTCCGTCAAGTCAGCATCCAGATAGACAGTATTTTCCGATAATCTTTGTTTTTTCCGAATATTATGAAAGGACAAGCCCGTCCCTGCTGGTATTAATCTGCCTACAATTACATTTTCCTTCAAACCTCGCAAATCATCTTTTTTACCCATGATAGACGCTTCGGTCAAGACACGAGTTGTTTCCTGGAAAGAAGCAGCAGAAATAAACGAGTCAGTAGAAAGAGATGCCTTGGTTATCCCCAGTAACACATACTCATAGGTCGCCGGCATCTTGTTTTCAGCAATGAGTTTTTCGTTCTCGGCAAGAACTTCAGCACGCTCGACCTGCTCTCCAAGAATAAAAGCTGAGTCACCTGCATTTGTTATCTGGACACGGCGCAACATCTGCCTAACAATTACTTCGATATGCTTATCATTGATGCTTACACCTTGTAGGCGATAGACATCTTGAACCTCATCGCTAATATATTTTGCCAATGCCTCAACACCCTGCAGTCGCAATATATCATGAGGGTCGATAGGCCCATCAACGATCACCTCACCCTTATTTACCACTTGACCATCATGCGCAGTCACATGCTTATCCTTAGGAATCAGATATTCATGTGCAATACCATCCAGATCAGTGATAACAAGACGCTGTTTCCCTTTGGTATCTTTCCCAAAAGCTACCGTGCCAGTAGCCTCAGCAAGGAAACCAGCATCTTTGGGCACTCTCGCCTCAAACAACTCAGCCACTCTAGGCAGCCCCCCAGTAATATCACGAGTCTTGGATGTCTCCTGGGGAATACGAGCCAGAACCTCACCAATACCAACCTGTTGTCCATCTCGTACCGTTATAATAGAACCAACGTGGAATGTAATGCTGACAGGTTGATCAGTCCCTGGGATATTGATTTCCTGATCATTTTCATCCAAAAACTTAACAAGCGGCCGTAATCCTTTGGATTGCGCAATGTTTCGCCGCTTGGGGTCTATAACTACCAGAGTGGCCATCCCGGTTATTTCATCAATTTGTCTGACAACTGTTACGCCTTCTTCAACGTTCTCAAACCGTATCTTGCCGGCATATTCCGTTATGATAGGACGTTTATGAGGCTCCCATGAGCCTAGGATTTGCCCTGCCTTGATTGTTTCGCTATCTTGCACATGCAACGTCGCACCATAAGGAATTTTATGCCGTTCACGTTCACGACCGTTCTCATCCTGGATCAGGATTTCGCCACTACGAGAAATTATAATTAGTTCATTCTGTGCATTCTTTACATAGCGAATATGATGAGAATAACGGACAACTCCGTTTGATTTGCTCTCAGCCTGATTGGCAACAACCGCTCTTGAAGCCGCACCACCAATATGAAAAGTCCGCATGGTTAGCTGCGTACCCGGTTCACCAATAGACTGAGCTGCAATCACTCCCACGGCTTCTCCAACATTAACTGGCGTTCCACGCCCCAGGTCACGCCCATAGCATTTTGCACAAAGTCCATATCGAGTTTCACAAGTGAGTGGCGTCCTTACCTTTACTTCATCAACACTACAAGCTTCAATTTCATCGGCTGTATCTTCATCCAGCAATGTACCTTCCGAGCAAATAACCTCACCGGTTTCTGGATTTATAACATCAGTCGCCGCTACTCGCCCTAAGATTCGCCCACGCAAGGATTCAACAACGTTACCACCCTCTACCAAAGCCTTCATTACGACACCACCATCCGTACCGCAGTCATTTTCTATGATAACCAGATCCTGGGTCACATCAACCAGCCTACGTGTGAGATATCCTGAGTTAGCAGTTTTAAGTGCTGTATCTGCCAGCCCCTTCCTGGCACCGTGTGTCGAAATAAAATACTGCAGGATATTAAGTCCCTCACGGAAATTGGCTGTAATCGGGGTTTCGATAATAGAGCCATCAGGTTTTGCCATAAGGCCACGCATGCCTGAAAGTTGACGGATCTGCGCGGCAGAACCTCGGGCTCCTGAATCAGCCATCATGTAAATTGAATTGAATGATTCCTGCGTAACTGCCTGCCCATTTTTATCTGTCCTGATTTCACCCGTCTCTTGATCTTTGACCGGTTCGACACTAAGCTGATCCATCATTGCTTTAGCCACCTGATCACCTGCACGAGCCCAGATATCAACCACCTTGTTATAACGCTCTCCTTGAGTAACTAAGCCGGAAATATATTGATTTGCTATTTCATGTATTTCTTGCTCAGCTGCCTGAATAATACCGGTCTTCTGTGATGGCGTAACAAGATCATCCAGGCATATGGAAATTCCACCTCGAGTCGCATAGGAAAAACCTGAATACATAAGTTTATCAGCAAATATAACGGTCTCCCGCAAACCACACAAACGGAAGCTAGCATTTATAAGCTTGGAAATTTCCTTTTTCTTAAGCGTTTTGTTGACTAGGGCGAAAGGAAGTCCTGCTGGCAAGATTTCAGATATGAGCGCCCTGCCAACGGTAGTTTCAAAACGTGTAATCGTTTCAATCGGATCTTCACCATGTCCACAAGATTTTTTCTTTTCCTTGATTCTTACGGTGATTCTGGCATTTAGCTCCAACGCTTTGCTCTCATAAGCACGCGTTATTTCCGAAACATCTGAAAAAACCATTCCCTCCCCTTGCGCCCCAACTTTTTCGCGCGTCATATAATAAAGACCTAGCACGATATCCTGGGAAGGAACTATGATTGGATCGCCATTAGCTGGGGAAAGAACGTTATTAGTTGATAACATCAGCGTACGGCATTCCATCTGAGCTTCAAGCGACAAAGGAACATGCACCGCCATCTGATCACCGTCAAAGTCCGCATTAAAAGCAGCACATACAAGTGGATGCAACTGAATTGCCTTTCCTTCAATCAGAACAGGTTCAAAAGCCTGGATACCGAGTCGATGTAAAGTTGGTGCCCGGTTAAGCATTACCGGATGTTCACGGATAACTTCTTCCAGAATATCCCAAACAATCGGATTTTCATTCTCTACTTCCCTCTTGGCCGCTTTAATCGTGCTCGCCACTCCCATTACTTCCAGCTTATTAAAAATAAACGGTTTGAATAATTCCAATGCCATTTTTTTCGGCAAGCCACACTGATGAAGCTTGAGTTGCGGCCCTACCACAATTACAGAGCGACCGGAATAGTCAACACGCTTACCCAGCAGGTTTTGACGGAAACGTCCCCCCTTACCCTTGATCATATCCGCAAGTGATTTTAACGGTCGCTTATTTGCTCCCGTCATTGCTTTACCCCGGCGGCCGTTATCAAGCAATGAATCCACCGATTCCTGCAGCATGCGCTTCTCATTACGGATAATAATTTCCGGTGCCCGCAATTCCAGCAACCGCTTCAAACGATTATTGCGATTTATAACGCGCCTGTATAAATCATTAAGATCAGAAGTTGCAAAACGGCCACCATCCAATGGAACCAATGGCCTTAGCTCTGGAGGCAGAACTGGCAATACCGTCAATATCATCCACTCCGGCTTCATGCCGGATTTATTAAACGCCTCAAGCACCTTGAGTCGCTTGGCAGCCTTCTTAATCTTAGTTTCAGAGCCTGTCGTTTGGATCTCAAGGCGTAAAGACTCTATTTCCGATAGGATGTCCATACTATTCAACAGCGCACGAATACCTTCTGCACCCATTGCAGCACTAAAATCATCCCCAAATTCTTCTGTTTTATTCAGATAGTCATCTTCAGTCAGAAGCTGACCACGAGTCAGTGGTGTCATACCTGGATCAGTAACGATATAGGCCTCAAAATACAGAACCCGCTCTATATCTCGTAACGTTATATCGAGCACAAGACCCAGGCGTGAAGGTAATGATTTTAAGAACCATATATGGGCAACAGGCGAAGCCAGTTCAATATGGCCCATGCGCTCCCGTCTGATTCTGGATAAGGTGACCTCCACACCACATTTTTCGCATATCACACCCCGGTGTTTAAGTCGCTTATATTTGCCACACAAGCATTCATAATCCTTAACCGGGCCAAATATTTTGGCACAAAATAAACCGTCTCTTTCAGGCTTGAAGGTTCGGTAATTTATCGTTTCAGGTTTTTTTACCTCTCCATATGACCATGATCTAATTTTCTCAGGAGAAGCCAAGCCTATTTTTATGGAATCGAATTCTTCTTTCTGTGTAACTTGTTTGAATAAATCAAGCAGTGCTTTCACGTGTCACTCCTGTGAATCAACGTATAAACCTGAAATAGGCCAAGGAAATGGAAATTTTGAGTCTCAATCTTGAAAGGCGGCTAGATATAGAGCGCTTATCAGCACAGAACTGCCATACAAAATTGAGACAAACACATCAATATCAAACTAATAGAGATATTAATGCTGTTCTAGGTCGATATCCAACCCCAGAGATCTGATTTCTTTAACTAGTACATTGAATGATTCTGGCATACCTGCATCAATTTTATGATCCCCCTTGACAATACTCTCATAAACCTTAGTTCGTCCATTGACGTCATCAGATTTCACAGTAAGCATTTCCTGAAGGGTATAAGCTGCGCCATATGCTTCCAAAGCCCAGACTTCCATTTCACCAAACCGTTGCCCCCCGAATTGCGCCTTGCCACCTAATGGCTGTTGCGTGACAAGACTGTAAGGGCCTGTTGAACGAGCATGCATCTTGTCATCTACCAGATGATGAAGTTTTAGTACATGCATATAACCTACGGTAACCGAGCGATCAAAAGCTTCCCCTGTCCGGCCATCGTAGAGCGTAGTTTGCCCGGATTCCGGCAGGTCTGCCAATTTCAACATATGTTTGATCTCGGATTCATGAGCACCATCAAAAACAGGGGTGGCAAAAGGAACTCCATCTGACAGATTTTTTGCCAATTCCAGTATTTCTTTATCATCCAGAGAAACCAAATCTTCCTGTTTTCCGTTATCGCTATAGATTTTACTTAAAAAATCCCGGATTTCAGACGCATCACGTTGAGAGATCAGCATCTCGTTAATTTTCTTGCCAAGCCCTTTAGCAGCCCAACCCAAGTGCACTTCAAGTACTTGACCAATATTCATACGCGAAGGAACACCCAATGGATTCAGCACAACATCAACTGGTGTGCCGTCCGCCATATAGGGCATATCTTCCACGGGAACAATTTTTGAAATGACTCCTTTGTTTCCGTGTCGGCCAGCCATCTTGTCACCGGATTGCAGTCTCCGTTTAACCGCAATATAAACCTTCACCATTTTCTGAACACCGGGCGGCAGCTCATCCCCTTGGGAAAGCTTCCTCTGCTTTTCTTCAAAGGCAAGGTCAAACAGCTTTCTTTTCTGAACCAGGCTATCTTTAATCTGCTCCAGTTGAAGGCTTGTATTTTCATCAATCAGACGAATATCAAACCAGTGATGTTTTTCCACACTTTCGAGATATTCTTGTGTGATAGTTGAATTTTTTGCCAATTTTTTAGGCCCTCCAGCAGCAACTTTACCTGCAAGTAATCGTTTCGCACGCTGAAAAGCATCTGCCTCAACAATACGCATTTGATCTGCAAGATCTTTTTTAAAGCGCCCCAATTCATCCGCTATTATCTGTTTGGAACGTTTATCTCGATCAACTCCTTCGCGCGTAAAGATCTGTACATCTATTACAGTCCCTGAAATACCTGCTGGCACATGTAAGGAGGTATCTTTAACATCTGATGCCTTTTCTCCGAATATCGCACGAAGCAGTTTCTCCTCAGGTGTTAGTTGTGTTTCGCTTTTAGGTGTAACCTTACCCACCAACACATCCCCGGCTTCAACTTCAGCGCCGATATAAACTATTCCTGACTCATCAAGACGCGCACGTTGACGCTCGGATAAATTTGGTATATCTGCGGTCACCTCTTCAGTACCAAGCTTTGTATCGCGACTGACGGCTGTTAATTCCTCAATATGTATTGAAGTAAATCTGTCATCTGATACAACTCGCTCAGATATCAAAATAGAATCTTCAAAATTGAGTCCATTCCAGGGCATAAATGCAATTAACATATTCTGGCCAAGAGCCAGTTCACCCAGATCAGTCGATGCACCATCTGCAATTACATCCTCACGAGAAAGAATATCACCAATTTTTACAATAGGCCTTTGATTGATATTAGTATTCTGGTTTGAACGGATGTATTTGGTGAGGTTGTAAATATCCACCCCAACTTCCCCGGCACGAGTCTCTGCATCATGCACACGTATCACTATACGCCCTGCATCCACATAATCTACCACTCCGCCTCTTAACGCCTTAACCGCAGTTCCTGAATGTACAGCAACCACTCGTTCAATCCCTGTGCCTACTAAAGGTTTCTCGGCACGTAAACACGGAACTGCCTGTCGTTGCATGTTTGATCCCATCAACGCGCGATTCGCGTCATCATGCTCCAAAAAAGGAATCAGCGAAGCCGCCACAGAAACAATCTGGGCTGGCGCAATATCAACATACTCAATCTGGTCTCTGGACGCCAGGGTAAATTCATTTTTATGGCGGCAAGAAACAACTTCATCAGTGAAGACCCCGGTCTGATCAAAATTTGCGTTTGCCTGTGCAATGACATACTGACTTTCTTCGATAGCTGAAAGATATACGACCTCCTCCGTTACGCGACTATCCTTAACCATGCGGTATGGGGTTTCTATGAATCCATATTCATTGGTTCTAGCATAAAGAGCCAACGAATTAATCAAACCAATATTTGGTCCTTCCGGAGTTTCAATCGGACACACACGTCCATAATGAGTTGGATGCACATCACGCACTTCAAAACCCGCACGCTCCCGCGTCAACCCGCCAGGCCCTAATGCTGATATACGCCTTTTATGTGTAATTTCGGATAATGGATTAGTCTGATCCATGAACTGTGATAGTTGACTTGATCCGAAAAACTCACGTATAGCAGAAGACACCGGTTTAGCATTGATAAAGTCGTGCGGCATCAGATTTTCTGATTCAGCCTGACTCAAACGCTCCTTAACCGCTTTCTCAACTCGAGCCAAACCTGCTCTAAATTGATTTTCTGCTAATTCACCTACCGAACGAACGCGACGATTACCCAAGTGGTCGATATCATCAATCTCGCCTCTACCATTTCGCAACTCAACCAGTATTTTGATAACATCGGTAATATCTTCATTTGATAAAGTCGTAGAGCCTGTTAGTTCTTCACGCCCCACCCGCCGATTGAATTTCATCCGGCCAACGACAGATAAATCATAACGCTCCGGGGAATAGAAAAGGCCATTGAATAAAGCTAGTACGGCATCTTCAGTCGGAGGCTCACCAGGGCGCATCATCCTGTAAATAGCGACCTGAGCAGACATTTGATCAGTACTTTCATCAACCCTCAACGTTTGTGAAATATAAGGACCGTAATTGAGGTCATTCACAAAAAGAGTACTAATCTCACTATTTTTATTTTGAGTCTGCTTAATTCGTTCAAGTAAGGTTTCATTAATTTCGCTATTGGCTGTGGCAATAACCTCCCCCGTTTCCTTATCTACGATGTCTTCAGCCAAAATTTTCCCTAATAAAAATTCTTCAGGGACAGAAATTTTAGTAAGGTTAGCCTGTTGCAGATCACGAACGTGTTTTGCCGTTATCCGCTTATCTTTTTGTACAAAAACCTTGCCATCTTCAGAAACGATATCAAAGCTAGCCAACTCCCCACGCAAACGCTCCGGTATGAGGTGAAATAAAATCTTATTACCCGCAAATGTAAAGTGATCAAACTCGAAAAAATCAGCAAGAATCTGCGTGGAAGAATAGCCCATTGCCTTTAGCAAAGTTGTAACCGGCATTTTGCGGCGGCGATCTATCCTAAAATAGACATAATCCTTGGGATCAAATTCAAAATCCAGCCAAGAACCACGGTATGGAATAATACGGGCAGAAAATAACAACTTACCGGATGAATGTGTTTTGCCGCGGTCATGCTCAAAAAACACCCCCGGTGAACGATGCAGCTGTGAAACAATAACACGCTCCGTACCATTAACAACAAAAGAACCAGTCTCTGTCATGAGAGGAATTTCTCCCATGTAAACTTCCTGCTCTTTAACCTCTTTGACAGTTGGTTTTGAAGCTTCTTTATCCATAATAGTCAGCCTGACTCTGGCGCGCAGTGGAGAAGCATAAGTCAACCCTCTCTGTTGGCATTCCTTAACATCAAACACAGATGTGCCAAGCATATAACTTATAAAATCAAGACGAGCGTTATTAGAGTGGCTTTCTATTGGAAAAACAGCATTAAATGCTGCCTGCAGCCCCTGATTCTTCCGTTTACCAGGCGCCACATCTGCTTGCAAAAAATCAGCGTAAGATTCTATCTGGGTGGCAAGAAGAAACGGAAATGGTAGAATGCTGGTACGTTTAGCAAAACTTTTCCGGATACGTTTTTTCTCGGCAAACGAATAACTCATTAAATCACTCCGTGCACTGAAGATATAATCGGGATCGAAGGGCAGTTTATTTGATATAAAACGAGCACCTAAACAAAGCTACAACTTTAACCTATTGATAGCGGTAATACGTGGGCCAAGAAACAAAATACTCTACCCCAACAACTCATAGACTACAGACATGATATTTAAAGATCAAAGAAACTTTTATTAAACTATGTCGCCGGGATAGGCCAGAGAAAAAAATTTTTGAGGTTTAACTAACAATTACAATTAACAATCTATTAGTACATACTTCTATTTATCAGCGTTATTTCCATACCGACATACGAGATAAAGGCTGACGATACAATCCGTATCTGTCAGCCTGAATTACTAATACAATTAACTATTTAATCTCACAACCAGCGCCAGCTTCAGTCAACTGTTTCTTGAGTGCTTCCGCATCATCTTTAGAAACACCTTCTTTGACTGCTTTAGGAGCACTATCAACCAAATCTTTCGCTTCCTTCAGACCCAAACCGGTGACCGCTCTAACAACCTTAATGACATTAACCTTATTGTCACCAGCTGAAGTAAGAATCACAGAGAATTCAGTTTGTTCTTCAACAGCTGCTGCAGCAGCAGGCGCAGCAGCCACAGCAACTGGTGCCGCTGCTGAAACACCAAATTTCTCCTCTAGCTCTTTGATTAATTCTGATAATTCCAGAACTGTCATATTAGCGATAGATTCTAAAATTTCCCCTTTTGCCATAGCCATTTATTTCTCCTGATATAAATTAAATTCAGATCAATCTGATACGAATCGCTTTAAGCCATCTATATATATCGGCTTCCGATTACTTCTTATCACATACTGCAGCAAGCCCACGCACAAATTTTGAAGGAACTTCATTAAGTGTTCTAACAAATTTCGCAACAGGCGCCTGTAAAGTACCAAGCAATCTGGACAGCAACTCCTCTCTACTTGGTAATGCAGCGAGAGCAGCGACATCCTTACCGGACATTACTGTCCCGGCCATAGCACCAGCCTTAATTATAAAACGATCATTATCTTTAGCGAATTCATGAAGAACTTTTGCAGTGATCACAGGATCACTGCCAATTCCGTAAGCAAGTGGCCCTACCATTGATTCAGCTAACCCAGAAAAAGGGGTGTCAACAACTGCCCGCCTTACAAAGGTATTTTTGATAACTCGGAAATAAATACCAGATTCTCGCGCCTTGACTCGCAACTGAGTAAGCTGCCCAACACCCAATCCACGATACTCCGCTATAACGATAGCCTGGGCTTCTGCAATTTGATCACTGACCTCGGCTACAATTGCTTTCTTTTCCTCGAGATTATGACTCAAAAGACTCTCCCCATTTAGAATTCAGCCAAAAATTATCGTTACTACTCATAACGATTATTTCCCATTTAAAAATGGCGACCTGAACCAGGAGAAATTTCTCTCTACCTGCTTTATGGGCACACCATCTGCGTTGGGCGCAATTTTTTGGAATAACTGCAAAAACATAATAATCACTTTTTATGATTCACTGTGTTTTCTCATCGCTACCCAGTAAACCTGCAACCATTCCTTTATTGCAATTAAGCTTTCACTCAAAAACAGCAATTAGCATTATAGATTGCTATTTTTAGATAATAAAAACCCCAACGGTCTTTGACAATCTGCTGATACAACATCTTAACAGCAGCCCAAAGCCTTTTATTACAACTAATTAATTATTCCAGCATGGTCAACTCGCACACCTGCTCCCATGGTGCTCGAAATGGCCATTTTACGTAGATAAACACCTTTTGATGTTGCTGGTTTTGATTTATTCAATGCATCAACCAGTGCTATAATATTTTCTCTCAAAGCATCTACACTAAACGAAGCTCTACCTACAGTACAATGTACGATACCCGCCTTGTCCGCTCTGAATTGAATTTGGCCTGCTTTAGCATTCTTGACCGCACTTGCCACATCAAGTGTTACTGTCCCCACTTTTGGATTGGGCATTAAACCACGAGGACCGAGTATCTGCCCTAATTGACCAACTATTCGCATTGAATCAGGACTTGCTATTGCCAAATCAAAATTAATCTCGTTTGCTTTAACTTGCTCAGCGAGATCCTCAAGACCTACTATATCTGCTCCTGCATCTAACGCTTCCTTAGCTTTATCGCCTTGTGCAAAAACTGCTACTCTCACCGTCTTACCTGTACCGGATGGCAAGACCACTGCACCCCGTACTACCTGATCCGATTTACGAACATCTATACCGAGATTAATTGCAATATCAACTGATTCGTCAAATTTAGCCGTAGCAACTTCTTTCACCAAAGCCAAAGCATCTGTTAGGGGATATAATCGATCACGATCAATTTTTTGAGCAATTTCTTTGTAACGTCTTGAAGATTTGGCCATATCACACTCCCTCTACTTCAACACCCATACTTCTGGCGCTTCCAGCAATTGTTCGGATAGCTGCATCCATATCGGCCGCAGTAAGATCTTCCATTTTAATTTTAGCAATTTCTTCTACCTGGCTCCGAGTCAGCTTACCTACCTTATCCACATGAGGCTGGGCGCTACCTTTACTCAAACCGGCTAATTTCTTAATTAAAACAGATGCAGGAGTCGTCTTTAAAACAAATGTAAAACTTTTATCTGCATACGCTGTAATAACCACTGGCACAGGTAATCCCGGCTCCATTTTTTGGGTGGCCGCATTAAAAGCTTTACAAAACTCCATGATATTCAGTTGGCGTTGACCAAGTGCAGGCCCCACTGGCGGACTTGGGTTCGCTTTCCCTGCTGGGATTTGAAGTTTTATATAACCTATTATTTTCTTTGCCAAAATATTCTCCTTTTTAGGTCCAAACGAATATTAGCTACAATACTCTCCCTCTTTTTGCTACAAACTACTCCGAAACTACATCGCCCACAGGAGACAATCGCCCATATATTGCGCAATTATATTTTATCAACCTGATGAAAATCCAACTCGACGGGCGTAGGACGCCCAAAAATTGATACAGACACTCGTAATTTATTTTTATCGTAATTAACTTCTTCGACGTTTCCATGGAAGTCAGTAAAGGGTCCTTCTTTAACACGCACCGCCTCCCCTGCCTCAAAAATTACTTTTGGCTTGGGTTTTTCCACTCCCTCTCTTACTTGATTAAATATACTTTCTATTTCCTTGCGACTGATTGGAATGGGCTGCATAGATGTCCCTCCCACAAAACCCGTTACTTTTGGTGTACCTTTAACCAAATGCCAGGTTTCATCAGTCATTTCCATTTCAATTAGTATATAACTTGGAAAAAACTTTCTCTCACTTATATTTTTTTGACCACCCTTGACTTCTACCACCTCTTCAACAGGAATAAGGATCTCACCAAATTTATCTTCAAACTTGTGCAGTACGATCCGATCTCTTAATGCCTTCTTTACACTCTTTTCAAAACCCGAATAGGTATGAACAGCGTACCATTTTTTACTCATATTCCTCCGGGAACACTTTCACCCTTCCTGATCCATTACATATTTAACGATCACCATCAAACCCGAATCAACAATCCATAAAAAAAACGCCATCGTTATAACAAACGCACAGACTACGCCAGATGTCTGAAGTGTTTCCTTTTTGGTGGGCCAAACAACCTTTTTTACTTCTTCTATCGAATCTTTAAAAAATGAAAATAGTTGCTTTCCTTGTATCGTAAATAAAATAACGATCGTCGCGAAAATCAATCCCAATAACAAAGCTACTACTCTTATCACTACAGGGCTATCTTGCAAAAAATAAAAGCTGAAAAAGCCTGCTGCTCCTAATAGTGCTGCTATCCCAAGCTTAATCTTATTCACTTTTTTCGTTCCCGAAAATTACTTTTAACTTAAAAAAATCCAAATTACAAACCTTCTTTTTATTTTTCAGCCTGCCTGAAGATTTGAAATAAAATTATTCAGCTTTGCTTATATCTATACTTTGGCAGGCCAGGAGGGCATCGAACCCCCAACCTTCGGTTTTGGAGACCGACGCTCTGCCAATTGAGCTACTGGCCTATCTTCCAAACAAAAAATTGCAGACTACAAATTTATCAGCTTATTTTACTCGATTACTTTGGCGACCACACCAGCGCCGACGGTACGTCCACCTTCACGAATAGCAAAACGTAATCCATCACTCATTGCTATTGGTGCAATCAAATTGACATTAACTGATATATTATCACCTGGCATCACCATTTCGACGCCTGCCGGCAGTTCAATGGAGCCTGTTACATCAGTTGTTCTGAAATAAAACTGTGGGCGATATCCTGCAAAAAATGGTGTATGCCGACCACCCTCTTCTTTGCTCAACACATATATCTCCGCAGAAAATTTGGTGTGTGGCAGTATACTGCCCGGCTTAGCCAGAACCTGGCCACGCTCCACCTCTTCTCGCTTGGTACCTCTTAATAATATACCAACGTTGTCTCCGGCCTGCCCTTGATCCAGCAACTTCCGAAACATCTCGACACCGGTACATGTTGTTTTGATTGTAGGTCGCAATCCCACAATTTCTATCTCATCACCAACCTTGACTATACCGCGCTCTACACGCCCTGTAACAACAGTTCCACGCCCGGAGATTGAGAACACATCTTCAACAGGCATAATAAAAGCCCCATCAATCGCTCTTTGTGGTTCTGGGATGTATGAATCCAGCACTTCCGCCAGCTTCAGAATAGCTGCTTCACCGATGTCACCTTTATCCCCTTCCAGCGCTTTCAGTGCTGAACCAATAATAATAGGTGTATCATCCCCTGGAAAATCATACTTGGATAACAGTTCACGTATTTCCATTTCGACGAGCTCAAGTAACTCAGCATCGTCTACCATGTCAGCCTTATTCATGAAGACAATGATATAAGGCACTCCCACCTGCCGCGCCAGCAGAATATGCTCGCGTGTCTGCGGCATGGGTCCATCAGCTGCTGATACCACCAGAATAGCGCCATCCATCTGCGCCGCTCCTGTGATCATATTCTTCACATAGTCGGCGTGACCCGGGCAATCAACGTGCGCGTAATGGCGTTTATCTGTTTCGTATTCAACATGGGATGTGTTAATAGTAATCCCACGTGCACGCTCCTCAGGTGCCGAATCTATCTGAGCATATGACTTGGCTTCTCCGCCAAATTTCCTGGTCAGGATGGTCGTGATCGCCGCCGTTAACGTCGTTTTCCCATGATCCACATGGCCTATCGTCCCTACATTTATATGCGGCTTCACCCGCTCGAATTTACTTTTCGCCATTACGTC
>JACDJA010002267.1_pt1 | contig 14091 bp, 10 predicted proteins | sample 7449241 | NCBI WGS metagenome assembly JACDJA01 (sample SAMN14253289, study PRJNA609438) | sludge metagenome | isolation source: initial anaerobic sludge | collected 2018-12-20 | reverse complement strand
TTTGGTTCAATACCACGGGGAGTTTCCTGGGCCGCTCAATGCTGGGGAGCACCACCCGCATCTCTTTCTTCCCGAAAATCCGGTAAGCGTACCTAAGACCGTAAACCGTATGTTTGAAAAAACTATCTGAAGGTGTCTTGTGCTGGGATTTCAGGAGATGGAGATAGTCCAGTATTTGCTCCCCGTCGAGGTCAAGTGGACTACAGTTAAAATGCAGTGCGATGTGTGCCAGGCAGCGGGCATAGTTGGTAAGCGTGCTCTGGCTTTTGCCGGCGAGCTCAACGGAACGCTCGAGTTTGTGATAGAGCGTTTCAAATCCTGGAACGGAAATAATGGCCCTTTCAATAAGGGTGTCACTTTTTTTTCATAATATTGAGTATTAGATTAAACCTTGATCCTAAAGGTAGTGAATCGTGATGTAACTGTCCCGTGAAGCTACCTTTAGGTTTAGTTCAACAATGTATAAAAATAATAGCCGAGACTGTAGTAAAATCAAGTGTTGTAGCCCGCTTCAACTTTCTTGTAACTTGACAGGAAAGTGCTACGCAGTCGGCTACTATTCTTATACTTACCGTTGTATGCCATGCAGAAAAAGCCAACGCGCAAATAGGCACATTTGGTTTTTGCCGACCCACAAGCCAAACGCAAAAAACCAAAAGAGCCTATTTTTTTGCCCACGCGCGGACGGAGAAATTTGAAAATATATTGTAGATTTGACAAATCAGTCCAAACAAATACGACAAGATGAATTCTTTTGGAGAATATTTACGAAACAGACGAGAACAACTGGGACTTCCTCTTAGAAAGGTTGCAGCCGAACTCGACATTGACACTTCTATTCTAAGTAAGATTGAAAGAAGTGAACGAGTGGCAACAAAAGAAATGCTACCAACTTTGGCAAAGACTCTGGAAATTCAAGACAAAGAAATACAAATAGAATTTATTCAATCGACAGTTTTAAGTGAACTCGGTGACTTGGAATTTTTGGCTGATGGACTTAAAAACGTATTGAAGAAATTATGAGCACTAAGTTTTTTACAAATACTGAAGAGAAAACAATTTTTCAAAAGTTCAAAGGGATTTTGGAGAACATGAAAGATGTTTATGCCTTTCATGCTGTTGTAGGCTATTTCCGTTCATCTGGATACTTTGCTTTGCAACCTTATCTCAAGGAAATAAAAGACATTAAAATACTTGTCGGGATAAATGTTGATCAAATGTTTGCAGACGCCCAAAAGAAAGGGCTGTTGTATTTTGGTGACGAACAAAAGACAAAGGAAGAGTTTCTCAACTGGTTCATTCAAGACTTAAAGGAAGCCAAGTATTCTCAGGAAGTTGAAGAAGGCATTTTAGATTTTATTCAAGATGTCATTGATGGAAGAATTCAAGTCCGAGCGCACAATTCAAAAGCTATTCATGCTAAGTTTTATTTATTCTTACCTCAAAATCATTCAGAACATACGGATGGTTGGGTTATTATGGGTTCTTCAAATCTTACAGAAGCTGGTTTGGGAATTAAGAAATCGCCAAACTATGAGTTGAATATTGCCCTAAAGGATTATGATGATGTTGAATTCACCAAAACTGAATTTCAAAAGTTATGGGAACAATCAACTACCATTTTGCCTGCCGACATTCAAGACTTCAAAAAGAAAACTCATATTGGACAGTCATTCACACCATTTGAAATATATCTTAAACTGCTTATTGAATATTTTGGAAATAACATTGATTACGACCCTGATACGGTTGGAGATTTACCCAAAACCTACAAAAAGTTAAGCTATCAGGTAGATGCGGTTAACCAAGGCTTCCAAATGCTTATGGAGCATAACGGATTCTTTTTGGCTGACGTAGTGGGTTTAGGAAAAACGATTGTTGCTTCAATGATTGCCAAAAGATTTTTGATTGCCAATGGTTCTTTAAATACTAAAATCCTAGTGGTATATCCACCTGCTTTGGAAAAGAACTGGAAGAGCACGTTTAGGATGTTCGGTATAGATCGACATACAAAGTTTATAACTAACGGACGCCTTGAGAAAATTGTGAATGGAGAAGATTTGAATTATTGGGCAAAGGAAGATTACGATTTGATTTTGGTTGATGAAGCCCACAAATACAGAAATCACACCTCCCAAAGCTTCGGACTTCTTCAAAGAATCTGCAAAGCTCCACGTAACGGGGAAGGTTTGGTAAAAGGAAAAAACAAGAAAATCATCTTGATTTCTGCCACGCCTTTGAATAACCGTCCACAGGACTTGTACTATCAATTGTTGCTTTTTCAGGATGCCCGAAGAAGCACACTTCCTGTTACAAACCTACAATCATTCTTTGGTCCCATTATTCGAGAATATCGAGAATTAATGCGAGCGGATGAACCTAATATCAATCAGATAAGGGAAATATACAACACGATAAGGGAAAAGGTAATTTCACAAATTACAGTTCGCAGAACCCGAAGGGATTTAACCAATTACCCGAAATATATAGATGATTTAAAGGAACAAGGAATCATTTTCCCTGAGATTGCACCTCTAAAAACAGTTGAATACAATCTTGATACAAAACTCAGTAAGCTTTTTTACCACACCGTTTTTTATCTGACTGATGAAGATAAAATCAGCTATTTCCGATATCAAGCCATTCGTTTCTTAAATGAAGATCTGCAAGACGCTTATTACGACCAAGCGGTTTTGATTTCCAAATCACTAGCAGGTATCATGAAAACACTCATGATCAAGCGACTGGAAAGCAGTTTCCATGCATTTAAAATCACTTTGAACAATCTATTGGTTTCCACACAGCGAATGATAAAGATGTTCGAAAATGACAAGGTTCTTATTGCTCCTGATTTGAACATCAACGAGTTGGTTGAAAAAGGTTTTTCTATGGAAGAGATAGAAGAACTTATTATTCAATTAAGCACAGATAATCCAAAGAATAACATCTTCAAAGCAGAAGATTTTGAACCCGAATTTTTGATGGGCTTAAAAAAGGATGAAGTTCTACTTAGAGAATTACATGATGAGTGGAAGTTGATAAAAGAAGACCCAAAAATTGACAAGTTGTTTCAAGCTCTTGAAAATGAACTTCTGAATAAGGACAAAAACCCAACTGGGCAACTCATAATCTTTACCGAAAGCAATGATACGGCTGATTATCTGGCTGAAAAACTGGAAGCCTACAAAGGCAATGGCGTATTGAAAATATCTTCTTCTAATAGAAATAAGATTTTTGAAACGATTCAGGCAAACTTTGATGCCAACTACACAGGAAAACGAAAAGACGATTACCAAATTCTTATTACCACAGATGTATTGGCAGAGGGCGTAAACCTGCACAGAGCGAATGTTCTGGTAAATTACGACACGCCTTGGAATGCGACAAGATTGATGCAGCGTATCGGCAGAATCAACCGAATTGGAAGTGTTGCAGGTGTGGTGTACAATTACATTTTTTATCCATCACAGCACGGAGATGAAGAAATCAAGCTCTACAAAAATGCTTTAATTAAACTACAAGGTTTTCACTCTGCTTATGGAGAAGATGCTCAAGTTTTTACCCACGAAGAGTTAGTAGAACAATTTGAACTCTTCAAAGAAGGTATGCCTGACGAAGAAGATAAAAGACTTTTGTACCTCCGTTTTATTCGAGAGTTCAAGGATGCCAATCCAAAGGAGTTTAAAAGAATTAAAAACTTCCCACTTAAAGCAAGAACAGCTCGGAAAAACAGCAACTCAAATACGGAAGAAGCAAAAAACACTACGCTGATTTTCCTTAAATCTCCGTACAAAATGGAGTTTTACAGCGTGAATAAAGACAATGAGGTAAAAGCCCTGTCTTTTTTAGAAGCCGTAGAACAATTTGAAGCCAAAGCAGCTGAGCAAGGATATGACATTCCGCCTGTCCACTTTGAAAATGTGCAAGCGGCTTTAACTGAATTTGATAAAGACTTTTTGGGCTCAACAACAGAAACAGTAACTACCACCGATAAAGCGGATGCCATTTCCGCACAAGCCAAAAAGTTTATGCGTGATTTTAAATCCATCACTCGGAAAGATGACACCAAAAAAGCATGTGAGGCACTACTGAATTTAATTGACAAAGGAACATTTACTCCTTTGCCAAACGAAATAAGAAAACTGAAACGCCAATTGGATAAAAAGACCATTTCTTATGGTCAGGCAGATAACTTGATTGTAGCCATTGCCCAAAAGTATGATGCTTTTGATAATGGGGAGGATGAAGATTCACTACAAGTAGAAATTGACTTGAATGTAACACCCGAAATTGTGATCACTGAAACATTTATTGACTAATGGATAAAGTAACCCTACATAAAATATTCAGCAAAGCATTTGATGATGCTTCTTGGTTGGAAGTGCTAAAATCTGTTTTTGGTGCCAAGTTGGGTCTTTTAGCTCAACCAAAGCCGATACTTCTAAAAAGCAACGACAAAGCCAATGCAGCTTTTGAATTAGGAAGCTTCACCACCACTGACGACCGGATCATTGGCTTATACAAAATTGAAGTAAAGCCCGAAGTGTGGTTGGAACGCAACAAGGTTGGTTTACGTGAATTGCTGCGTAATGTCTATCAATATGATGTGGATGGTGCAATTATCGTATTTGTACAACAGGAAAAATGGCGATTGTCTTTTGTGTCAGAAATTAAGGTGTTGAATGACGAAGGGGAAATCGTAGAGCAAGCTACCGAACCCAAGCGCTATACCTACTTATTGGGAGAAGATGAAAAGGTAAGAACGCCATCAGACCGACTAAGTAAACTCTCAGGCAAATCGCTTGCCTTGCAAGACATTCTCAATGCCTTTAGTGTAGAGGCACTGAATGAAGAGTTTTACAAAATCATTCAAGCCTACTTCTACGAATTAGTAGGCGGTAAAATTGGTAAAGGCAAAAAAGTAACAGATTACGGTAAAGGCATTCTGCAACTTCCTTCTGTTCCCAAAGAAAACCGACAGGTGTACCAAGAATTTGCGGTGCGATTAATTGGTAGAACAGTGTTCTGCTGGTTTCTGAAAATGAAAAAATCAGAGGTAGAAGCCCCTTTGCTTCCTGAAAGTTTACTCTCTTCAAAAGCGGTTAAACAATATGCTGGCTACTACCACACTATTTTAGAACGGCTGTTTTTCCAAACCTTAAACACGCCTGTTGAACAGCGGGTAGAAAACTTGCCCGAAGGTGCAGACCAAATTCCATTCTTAAACGGTGGTTTGTTTGAACCGGGCAACCAAGATTATTACAAGCCGAGCAACATAACTGGCTTAAACCAAAATTTGAACACGCTTACCATTGACGACCAATGGTTTGTGAAGTTCTTTGAAGAACTGGAGAAGTACAACTTCACCATTGACGAAAACTCGGTGACGGATGTAGAAGTAAGCGTTGACCCTGAAATGCTGGGACGCATTTTTGAAAATCTTTTGGCAGAGATAGATCCTGACAGTGGAGAAACCGCCCGAAAAGCAACAGGTAGTTTTTATACCCCAAGGGAAATTGTGGACTATATGGCCACCGAAAGTTTGGTGCAATACATCCACAACAAAACCCATCTGCCGCAAGACCAACTCCGCCCCATCTTCAAAATGATGGACAAGCAGAACTTTGATTTTTCCAAAACTGAAACAGAAGCCATCTTAGATGCGCTAGACCAAGTGAAAATTCTCGATCCCGCCTGTGGTTCGGGTGCATTTCCTATGGGAGTTTTGCAAAAGATTGTGCAAGCCCTGCAAAAGCTTGACCCTAATGCTGAGTGGTGGAAAAAGAGACAAGTGGCTCGTGTTTCTAATGCCATTGTGCGCAAACAACTCAAAGAAAAATTGGAATCTTCGGGAGTAGAATATGCTCGAAAAATTGGGGTGATTCAAAATTCCCTTTACGGGGTGGATATACAACCCGTGGCTGCCGAAATATCAAAATTGCGTTGCTTCCTTTCTTTGGTGGTAGATGAAAACATTGACGAAAACAAACCCAACCGAGGTATTGAACCTTTGCCCAATTTGGAATTCAAATTTGTTACGGCCGATACCTTAATAAAACTCCCCGAAGAAAACGGCCAACGAGGCTTGTTTGATAACTGGGAAGAAATGCAGGAATTGGAAGAGCTCCGCAACGACTATATCCAAAGCTATGGCAAGCAAAAGCAACGCATTAAAGAGCAGTTTTTAAAGGTGCAGCAAAAAATGTTTAAAGACCAACTGAGTTTGTTTTCGGATAGGGCAAGCCGAGCCTACCAACTCAGTACTTGGAACCCTTTTGGACACGAAAAATCAGGTTGGTTTGACCCCAAATGGATGTTTGGGGTAGAAAAATTTGATGTGGTGATTGGGAATCCGCCTTATGTTTCATACTACTCAAATACAGGCAGTACATTAACCAATAAGGAAAGGAAATACTATCTAAACAATTTCGATTCAGTTCTCAAGGAGAATGACAGAATTAATAGTATGAATTTGTTTATTGAAAGGGGGCTAGATTTGCTTGTTGATACTGGGAATCTATCGTATATAGTAAACAAAACAATGGCTGTTTTACCTTCTTATAAATCCACAAGAAAGGTGATCTTAGCAAAGAGTAAGATAAATTATATTGTTTCTAATTTAGACCCATTTAAAGCCGTTGTTGATTGTATTGTTATTGGATGTTCTAAATCAAATAAATCCAATATAGATTATGATTTAAGGTATTATGTTGGACAATTAAATAATTTCTCTGAAGTTAATTCAATAGACTTTAGAAACAATTTAAATTTGGAATACCATGTTTCTAATTTTTCAACAATTCTCAATAAAATTCAAGAAACAGAATTAAAACTTGGTGATGTACTTACCATTAATAGAGGCGTTAATATAGGTGGCCACTTTGATAAGTTCCTTAGTGACGAGAAAATTAACTCAAATTACCATAAATTCATAGCGAAAATAAAGTCACTAGATAGCTATAGTTATACATGGAATGCTGATACTGATTCGTATTTTATTTTTGATACTGAATTAGAAAACGAATTAAGAAAATCTGGATCCACAATGGTTTTAGGAAATCATGAGAGATACTTACAACCAAAGCTTTTTATTCCTGAATCCGCCCAACATATACAAGCATCCTATGTAGAAGAACAAATTTACTCAGCATATGGAATTATGGTTGGAACAACCCTTGATAGCGCGTACAATCTGAAATTTCTTGCAGCTATTCTTAATTCTTCAACAATCTCATTTTATGCGATAGAAAAGGAAATTCTTAGAAAAGGATCCAAAGCCACACCTCATGTTGGAGTAAAAGGACTGAATTCATTACCCATTAAAAAATCAAGGAGGGATATTCAAAACACTTTCATTCAGATAGTAGAGTATATTTTGAAGCTTAAAATGGCATCATTGGAAATCAACTCCCACGTCCCCAATTCTCACATCGCCCAACTTTTTGAAGAAGTAATAGATGCAATGGTGATGGAATTGTACTTTAAAGAAGACTTTGAAAATGCGGGTATTGAATTTATCAAATACGCAGAGCGGGATTTTGAGAGCATAGAAGGTAAATCGGAAAAAGAGCAAATCGAAATCATCCACCTTGCATATCAGAAGTTGCGAGAGAAAGACAATGAAATCCGTAACAACCTGAAATTAATGGACATCAAACTGGCAGATATTGTGATGCCTATTAAAGCTGCTAAGTGATGAACAAGATTAAGCAAATCAAGCTCAAGCATTTTAAGTTCTTCTACGGGGAAGTAACAATTGATTTAGAGCGAAACCATGCTTTAATCTTTGGAGAGAATGGTAGCGGTAAAAGTAGTTTGTATTGGGCCTTATATACCTTTTTGCAGAGCGTATTTAAGACAGACCCAAGCAAAGTTCAGAAGTATTTTAATCCAAGACATGATGAGAATCTGAGAAATCGTTTTGCAGATGATACAGAAGACAGCTACATCAAAATAGTTTTCGAGGATGACCAGGGTACAATCACTGAGAAAACAATCTCAAATGGTACAGTAAATACAAAAACGGGTAATCTAGTTACTTTGGCAACACAGGGTAGTGAGCTAATTAATTATAAACTTTTGTCAAAAGTCCATGACTTCAAGAACCCTTTCAAAATTGACCTTTTTCCATTGATGGATAAAGACACTTTAATGTTCATCAACTTTCGGGAAGTTTTAGTTCGTCATGATGGAGTTCCTGCAACTGTTAATGCACAAGATTGGTGGGAATATATAAAACCTGGGATGCAGCCAAGAGGCAAAATGCATGAGCAACCATACAAAACATTTGCGGCAGGCGTTGAGAAATTCAATACTGAACTTCAATTTTACTTTGATTCCATTGTAGAGTCAGTCAATGAGTATTTGGTTAAATTCAAACAACCTTTCACCATCAGTTTTGACCCTGAGCCTTGTACCTATGATGCTTTTGAGAAAGGAAGCACAACTAAACGAAACCATAAAACTATTCCACCAAAAATTTACGTCCATACCCATTTCAATCATGAAAATTTAGTCGAAGAAAAACGATTGGTTACACGGCCACATACCTTTTTGAACGAGGCAAAACTCACAGCAATAGCCCTATCTATCCGCTTTGCTATGCTCGACCAAAAAATTGATTCTTCAAATCTGGCAGATGATACAGCCAAGTTTTTGGTGCTTGATGACTTGCTGATAAGTTTGGATATGAGCAACCGGGAAAAAGTTTTGGATATTATCCTGCAAGAGTTTTCCAAGTATCAACTGATTATCCTCACACATGACCGAAATTTCTTTGAACTACTGCGTCATAGAATTAAAAAATTCGGTCAAGAAGACTGGAAATACATTGAAATGTTTGAATGTGAGAAAGGCGGTATTCCACAGCCATACATTAAAGATTCTGACACCTATTTGGACAAAGCGGAAAAATATTTCCACCTTAAGGAATATGAAATTGCAGGTAATTTCCTGAGAAAAGAAGCCGAATCCTTCTGCAAAGATTTTTTACCTAAGAAACTGCAACATACAGTTGAATATAACTTGCATGACCTAAATGGTCTTATTCTACAATGTTTGCGATTTGCAGAAAACGCTGAATTAGACAAAGTGCTTTTTGAGGAATTAGACAGCCATAGAAAATTCGTGCTAAATCCAACAAGCCACGACAGTTATGATGTTCCAAAATTCAATAGCGAAATTGCTGGCTGTTTGAAAACACTCAAAGCACTACGTGAAATAAAGAATGAACCTTTTGCAAAAAGAGGTGAACAAGTAGAATTTGAATTGACCACCGCTGACGGTGCTAATACATACAAATTTGAGATAAAGCTTGAAGATGACTTTAGACTGCTTAAAGAACCTGGAAAGGACTCAGTAATTTCTAAAGGTATGGTCAATTATTGGGTTACTGAAAATGGCCTAAAAGGAGAACTAAAACATGGTAACGAAAATCTGAAATCCTTCTACGAAAAAAACTATGCAAAATCTGACAAGACCAAGAACGCTGACTATTGGGAAGAAATAGTGTTTACTGCAACAGGAACTCAATTGAAAACAGAAAGAAAATATTAACCAAATGCCGACCCTACGCAGCCATACATATTGGCAAGTCGCTCAAAGCAGCCGCACAAGCCAAAACTTGCCAAAGAGTATGGCTGCCCCAACGCACGGACGAAAAGAAAGCACGGGCATACAACATTGTATAAAAGCAATAGCGGGTGAAGTGGTAAAATCAAGGTCTGTGCATTTAATAAACTTTGGTGGTGGCGGACAGGTAAGCGCCTTGAAATCCGCTACTGCTCTTATACTTGACCGTTGCCCTTAATGCGAAAAAAGAAACGGAAAAAGTTATCATTTTGGTAACTTTTGTGTTATCTTTGCGTCAAATCATTTAGCGTGAAAATATTTTCGAGAGGGACATTGCGCGATTTTTGGGAAAAGCACGGCGATTGCGAACTTCAATTGAAGACTTGGTATCGAGAAACTGAAAAATCCAATTGGACATCGATTAACGACCTGAAAAAAGAATATCCCAGCGCAAGCATCCTGAAAGACAACCGAATTGTATTTAATATTAAAGGAAACGATTACCGACTGATTGTTAAGTTTAATTTTGAATATCAACTGGCGTGGATACGCTTTATCGGAACTCACGGGGAGTATGATAAAATTAACGCAAACGAAATTTAAGATGAAAATAAAACCAATTAGAAACGAAGCGGATTACCAAAAAGCACTTGAGCGCTTGGAGGTTATCTTCGATGCTAAAAGAGGAACCGAAGAAGGCGACGAATTGGAGATTTTGGCAATGGTAATAGACAATTACGAAAATGATAATTTTCCAATTGATATGCCCGACCCGATTTCCGCAATCAATTTCCGAATGGAACAGATGGGCTTAAAACAGAAGGATTTGGTCAAAATGATTGGTTTCAAAAGTCGAGTGAGCGAAATAATGAACAGAAAACGTAAACTGACTTTAGAAATGATTAGAAAATTGAACGCTGATTTAAACATCCCGACAGAAATATTGATACAAGATTATTGAGCAAGTTACCGGGAGCACTAAGGGCAACATTGCATAAACGCAATAGCGGCTAAATGCAAAAGCAGAAAGTTATTTTATAAATTTAAAGTCTGGTATAAACCCAAAATCTGTGTGCCAATCCCGCTACTGCGTTTATACGAGACGTTGTGGGCTATGTAGAAGGAATTCCAATAAAACGGAATCAACACCCAAAAATTGACGTTCTGACCAAGAATAATCCGAAATAAATCCAGCGGAATAAATTGCGGACAGATTAAAGAAAAAATATCAGAACGATTTTTATCGGAACTGAAATCCATTCCGCGGACTTGAAAAAGTAGCGGATAAAAAAAAAAGATTTCAATCAGGTCGGAAAAAATAAAATCATTGCGTCGGATTTTTATCAGCGGAACGCAAGCAACAGCGGAAAAGAACGCTTATTTACGAAATCTGTGCTTTAATCGTCGAAAACTAGTGATTTTCTTCGATGGTCCGTGAAAGAGAAAAAAAGGGAAAACGCAAACGGAGCGAGGAAACACAGCCCACAACATTAGCTATAAGCAATGCGGGATAAGTGCCGAACCGAAAAGCAGTTGTATATTTACGAAGTCGCCAAAACTTTTTGGCGATTTGGAATAATAAGAAATTAAAGAACAAAAGTTTTGGCTTAGTGCGAATTCGAAAATGATTGCATTTTTGCCTCGCACTGCTCATAGCCGAGACGTTGCCACACATTTGAAAAAAAATCGAAAGTTGATTAAAAAACTATTTTTCATATTAATAATCTCAATCACACTCAGCGGATTTTCACAATCTATTGAAGGGACAACACACCAAATTCTAAATAAATCGCACCAAATTGATAGCGAATTGGGAATAGAGAAAATGACTAAAAAGTTTGAAATTGATAGTGTAAAAATAAAATCAATTCAATATTCAAACAAAATAAATTGTGAAATCACGTTCCAAAATAGCGGAAATAAACTTACATCCAATATTTATCTTCAAACGGATAAAATCATATTGATTAGAATAATTGAAAAAAGTCGAATTTATGAAACATTTGATGATGCAAGAAAAGAAACTGAGTTTTACTTTAAAGAAGGAATTTTAATTGACGAAAAAATGAGAATGGCAGTTCCAAGTGGAATGCATTTAGGAAACCCAGAAAATCTTGAAAAAGGATTTGGTTATAATCCAAATTTGACATCTGATTATTTGAAGAAACTGACAAGCCAAATAATGGACAAGATAACGGAATAAAAACGTGTGGCAACAAAGTATAAAAACAATAGGGCAATTAGTTGCTAAACCCAATGGTTCGGGCGCATTTGTTAGGTCGCCAAATTTTTAAATTTGGCTTATTGAAAAAAAGAAAAGTAATAAGAAAAATTTAAAAATTCGGCTTGTGTTTAACCGAATGGTTTGCGCTCATTTTCAGCCCTACTGTTCTTATACAGAGCCGTTGTGCAATATTTAGAACGGCGAAGAACTATAGAAAGCCTTAGTCCAAAAAATATATTAACTTACAGTCAATCAGAAATATTTAAAAAATTAAAAAGGATGAAAATCAAAACTAAATGGTACAACAACCAACATTTGGTAGGTTATCTGTTAATATGTGGCCCTCCGATTGGATTATACGGACTATATAAAAGTGAAACAATAGCAACAAAATGGAAAAAAGCTGTTTACGGAGCTCTTTCCTTAGTAATTATTTTGTTAGTAATAATTTATCTAACATAGATTTTATTTTTTGACTACTTTTTAAAAAAAGATATTTCCGGGCAAAAAGTGGAAATAAGAAAAGATGATTTCGGAACCTTTTTCATCGGACAGAATTTTGAGATGGACAATCTTTGGTCGAGGAATGTCCGTAAAAGAGAAAAACATTACACGGACTTTTACAAACAGTTTCTGAATAAGACATAGGAATGTCGAGCATCGGAAAGACAAAACCAGCGAACGCCATTTCTCCTTTTCGATGGCCAGTGAAAGATTAAAAAACAAGAAAAAACGGAAGCAAAACGGAAGCAAAACGGAACAGAACGTAGCAAAAACATTGCACAACACTGTATAAAAAAAATAGGGCAAGTAAGTGCTAAACCCAATGTTTTAGGCATATTTGCGAGGTCGCCAAATCTTTTGATTTGGCTTTAGAACAAAAAAAATAAAACAAAATGCAAAAGATTTGGCTTGTGGATAATCCGAAAAGTAATTGCTTATTTACAGCCCTACTTCTTTTATACTAAACGTTAGGCAACATTTGAATATGAAAAACTCATTTATATTATTTATATCTATTTTAATCCATTTATCTTGTCAACAAAAAAGTGAACCAAAACTTCCGAATATTGAAATTGGAAATCTTTATAAAGTTGACCTTATTAAAGTTAAAGCCGAAAATAAAGCTCTTGATATTTCTATGAATGATCAATCTTTCATATACTTTGATGATTATGTGTCTTTAAAAAGCGATATGCTTCTGCACCTAAATTATGATGAGATTAAAGATTATGAAAATATTAAAGTTTCTTTTACACAAAGGGAAAGACCAGAAGTTTTTAAAAGAAATTACAATAAAAAACAATTGGATTCCATTCACAAAGAATTATCAAGCAACAAATATTTGGAAAGAAATTATCGCTCATTGGTAACAGATTTTGATGTTTCCGAAATATGGAACTTGAGGTCTGAGGTCTTAAATGTGAGTAAAACACTAAAGGACGAAGTTGAATTGGACTATCTGGAACTGATTCAAAGATATTCAAAACATCAAAAGGAAAAAGATAATATTAAAGAATCAGCATTATACGAAAGAATGATTTTAATAAAAGATATGTTCAGTGAAATTGGAATTGAAGATGTTTGGACAAAAGAAAGAAAAAAAGCACCTGAATTTATTTCCAAACTGAACAATATAATTGAGAAATAATAGTCGAGTAGGTAAAGGGGAATCTCACCCCTAAACCTCTCACAGAACCGTACGTGAACCTCTCGATTCATACGGCTCTTCATAGTCCAAAGTATTTCTACTCCTGACCCACTATCCAAAATCATCTTTGCTTAAAGCAAATTGTAATACAATAGTAGGTCACACTATGTGAAGCCCTTCACTTGCAGGGTCATTACTCCCACTCTCTTGGGTAATTTCGCTACTACGGCTTCATCCGCCCCAAAGTCAAGCATCGCTACTCTTAGCCTTTTCCCTACAGGATTTTCGGCATTCTTGCTTAACATCTTGACTCTGGTTCTCCTGTTCCTTTACAGAGCCTGTATATGGTTCTTGCCCTCTTAATACCGCCTGCCACATAGCCGGTAAGTAGTTTATCTGCTATGTTTCTAATTATTGCTAATTAGCTTGTCTCTCAGGGCCGCTCTACCCCTTGATTTTGGCAGAATAAAAGTTATTTTCGACACGTCTTCGATGGGTTCGCTTACGCTCAACTCCCATATACTCACCATACACCTAATCGCCGTACAAATGACTTTAGATGCCTTGACCTTAACGCTCAATACCTTTGCTCTTTACAAAAGCACCTTAAGGCGGTTTGAAAAAGTAGACTACAATACTTATCCGA
>JACDJA010002266.1_pt1 | contig 14094 bp, 4 predicted proteins | sample 7449241 | NCBI WGS metagenome assembly JACDJA01 (sample SAMN14253289, study PRJNA609438) | sludge metagenome | isolation source: initial anaerobic sludge | collected 2018-12-20 | reverse complement strand
ATGAAACGGCTTATATAGCGGCCTCTGGTGCCTGTCAAGTTTTTTTTGGCATCCGGAGAACGGCTAACTGCCCGGAAGCATAAATATTATGGTCCCGCCTCGGCCTGGATCGGCCTTCCGGCCAAAATTCCGGAGACGGACGAAGACGGCAAAATTGTTCAGTTTCATAAAAATCGTCGAGGATTCGGCATGTTACAAAGCCATCGGGGCGAACCCGGCATGAGACGGGCGGTGCCTTATAGGGACTAAAAAAAACCTGGCCCCCTTGATCCTGATCGGCTATAAAAGGATCAAAGACAACGGGTTGAATCCTTTTGCCACGAGGAGAGCCGTGAAAAAACAGCCGACTGCCAACCATGACCGCGAAAGAAAATCCAAGGGCCGGGTGCACCAGCGGGCGCGTTTCCGAACAGTCCTCATAACCTTGGCGACCCTGATGTTGGTCTTGTTCCATGCGGTGGCGCTGCCGGCCGCCCAACCCGGGGTGGATGATTTCGTCGATGAGATCAATGCGAAAATCACCGCCATCCAGGCGGAAATCCAAAAAGGCCCCCAGGCCCAGTTCGCCTTGGTGGAAGAGCAGATGGACTGGGTGATCCGTCACCTGGACCTGAACTGGCACACCCTGTCGGCCGTCATCTCGGTGGAACGGGAAACCAACCCTTCCTATACCCCCAAAAAGATTCTTCCCCTTCCGCCGGAACTCCAGGAAGACTATTTCGCCGGTGAGCTGAAAAAGCTCGGCGACGTGTACGACGATTTGATCACGAAAATCGACAAGCTGAAAATAGAGGTGGGGATCAAAAAATTCGCCACCCTGGTGAATATCCTCTACGCGGCCTATGAGACGGGGGCCACGGCAAAGGATCTGATGGATCCGGGGATTCTCAATCTCTACAATCTTCCGGGCAAGGTGGACGAGCTGAAGCAACTGGCCGATCAGATCAACACCTCGGCCAACAACCTGAAGAGCGCCAAGGAAGCGCTGCGCCAGGTCATGGACGCCAAGGAAAAAACCATGGCCTACTTTCGGGCCATTCGCAACACCCGCATTGAGTTGGTGAAGCACGACGTCAAGCTGAAACGCCTGCAAACCCTTCGCCTGCTGGCCGTCGACGGCATTGCCGGCGGCGATGTCATCCTCGATCCGCCCCCGGCGCCGGGTATCGACTTTATCGCGGATCCCTTCATCGCCGACATCGATGCCTTGAAACAGAAACTCAGCCTCGGCGCCATCCGCTGGCCCGCGGCCGAACCGATCAAGGCAATCCTCTACCGGCAGGCCGAAGCGGCCTATGCGGCCAGCGACAAGGATGCGGCCGACAGGGACGAATGGGCCGATTTCACCGCCGCCTGGGACCGTCTTCAAGCCCTGTTCACCCAGCGAGAAACGCACCTGGCCCATCTTGCCGGCCTGGGCGCGGAGTGGCAAAGCCTCGTCGCGGCGCTTCTGGAAGCCTACCGCCAGATCAGCGCCGGCACCGATGACACCCTCCTGACCGACTGCGCCGCGGTCCACGACGTCGACCCGAATCTCGTGGCCGACTACGATGGCTTTTCCCCGGGCTGGTGGCAGAGCAACAGCCCCATCCTGGCCGCCTTGAAGCAAACCGGCCTGCCGGCGCGCCAGAACGAGCGCACCCTCGATCTGAACACCGGTTCCTGGATCGATTTTATCCTGGCCTATCCCGGCCGGGTCAAAGCGCAACTGCTCGATCCCTACCATGAGGCGGCGCACACCATGGTGGCGAGCATGAGCGCCGCCACCGAACGCAACGCCGACATCCCCAGGGCCTACCAGATGCCCCTGCTCACCCGGCCATCCCTCGATACCCTGCGGGGCAATCTGCGCCGAATCCAGGAAAACCTCGTGGACTTCGAAGGCGATCTGAAAATCATGGTCGCGGACATGGAAAGCCTCGCATCACGCTTCAAGCCCATCGCGGACCAGGCGGCGGCGTACCGGGCCTATATCGAAGCCAACGCGCTGTATCTGGACCAGGGGGATCTGGTCTTTTCCACCGCGGCAACCCACGATGCCGGCCTTACCGTTTTTGAAACCGACCATCTCATCGGGGCCCTGGAGAGCGAAATCCGCAGCCTGCCGGTGCTCCTCGGCGTGGCCGGCGATGCCGTCACCACGGTCTGGGACCAGGCCTCGGCCCTGGAAAAATGGCTCGACGACCTGTTCCGTTTCAACGATGCCCTCGCAACCCGGGGAGACCTGGCCGAACGGATGGCCCCCTATATGACGGGGATCTACACCGGGTACGGATCGCCGGGGTATCTCTACGACAGCCTGGCCATTCTGGACAACACCCTCTGGCGGATCTTGCGCTACGAGCTGGAAGGCCAGGCCTATGACGGCTACCAGGCGGACAAAAACGCCCTCCAGATCCATCTGGCCAACATCGCCGCCATGAGCCCCGCCATGCTGGCCGATTTCGCCTCACTGACCGAGGAGATCCGCCAGTGGACCGCCCGGCTGGCCTATGTCGGCTTCTATCTCCAGAGCAATCGGCCGTACAAAACCGATGCGCTGACCCGGGGGCGGTATCCGTTCTGGGCGGTGCAGCCGCCTCCCCCGGGATGGCCGGTGTTTTCCGAAAACCGGGCCGCCGCCGATCGCTTGAACGCCGTTCATTGGCCCGGGCACGGATTCGGCGGCTCCAGCGAACGTTACGGCTACATGACACCGGCGGACATCCGGGCCGGACTGCCGGCCGTGAAGGATTACGTGGCGGGGCTGGCCCCGTCGCCGGTGAAAAAGCGCTACCACATCGTGCGCCTGGAGACCGGAGTGCCCCGGCTGACCGCCGACGCCGCCTCGCTTACCGCCTTCCGGGTGGTGGTGATGGATGATGCCGGTCAGCCGGCCCCGGATGTCCGGGTGCGCATGACCCGCACCGGCATCTCCACCGTCACCGCCGCCGACCAGTTCGATCTCACCGACGAGACCGGCCTGGCCGACTTTTTTCTCGGGCCCTACCCCGAGCCGGGAACCTTCACCGAAAGAATCGATGTTCCCGGCCACGGCGGCGCCATCGACGTGGCCGTGGAGGTGGCGCCCCGCACCGATTACGCGGTGTACGACGGATCGGGGGGAATGACGGTGGCCTCGCCCCCGTCGATTCCCGTGGTGCCACCGCCGGTCGAGACCCCATTTCCGCCGGTGCCCCGGCCCATCGTCCAGGGCTTGACCTGGGATGCCCGGGCGATGCACGCCTTCGGCGTCTCCCAGGGCAGCATCGCCATCGAGGGGTTTCTCTCCTTCCGGGATCACTTGATGGTGCTGGCCGCCCAGGAGTGGATTGCCGACGGCACCACCCCGAACCGCCGCAACCGGGTATGGACGAGCCGGGACGGGGAGACCTGGACGCCGGCCGCCGAGGATCCGCCCTGGTCCGCGCGAAGGGGGTTTCAGGCCGTGGTTCACAAGGACCGCCTCTATGTGATGGGGGGCATCACCGGGTTTTCCGAGGCCAGGGGCGGAACCGACGAAGAGAAGATTTTCGATCTCTGGTACACCGAGGACGGCACCAGCTGGACCCAGGCATCGGCCGGTGTCGACTTTCTGGCCGACCTGGAAAATTTCCGCCTGGTTTCCACCGGTGATCTGCTGTGGCTCATCGGCTACGCCAACGCCGCCGGAACCCCTGAAAACCCGGTCTGGCATTCACCGGACGGGATCACCTGGACCCTTTTCAGCGCCGACGCCCCGTGGCCGGCCCGGCCGGTGGACTCGGCGGGCCTGACGGTGCATGAAGGCAAGATCTGGATCGCGGGCGGGCAAAATCCGGCGGCCGATGCGCCCCGGGAATTCGCCGATGTATGGGTGCTGGATCCGGCAACAACTCCCCCGGCCTGGACCCTGGTGACGGATGCGCCCAACTGGCCGCAGCGGGCCTATGCCCAGCTTTTCAGCCACAACGGCGTGCTCTGGTTGTGGGGCGGCCGCCAGCAAAACGCCGACCAGACGGATGCCGGGCTTCCCTTCCAGATCTGGCTTTCCACCACCGGATCTTTCTGGAGCGAGCCGGTCCCCGGGTTCCAGCACCCCGCCTACGCCCAGGCGTCTCCGGTGATCTCTTGCGCCGGCGAGCTTTACAGCCTCTACAGCAACGATTACCTGCACAACAGCTTCTCCCTCTGGATCTCGCCCTCTCCCCTGTCCATGACCGCCCTGCCCGGAAAACAGCAATGGTTCCCCGTCGATCCCCGACCCACCACCTTCAGCGCCGGCACCACCCACGTGGCGGCCGTGGCGCCGGATGGGACCCTGTGGACCTGGGGGGACAACGCCGCGGGACAACTGGGCAACGGCGGCAAGGGATGGCCGGCCGGTTCGGCTTTTCCCCTGCGGGTGGGGGCCCAACGAAGCTGGCGCGCGGTCAGCGCCGGTGAAGGGTACACCCTGGCCATCGCCGCGGACGGCACCCTCTGGTCATGGGGCAAAAACACCTACGGCCAGCTCGGGGACGGCACCCTCCTGGAGCACCTCCTGCCGCAACAGGTGGGCGGCGACAACGACTGGATCGATATCAGCGCGGGTCAGGCCCACGCCCTGGCGCGCAAAAGCGACGGCACCCTCTGGGCCTGGGGCCGCAACCACGTGGGGCAACTGGGAGACGGGACCCGCACCGACCGCCTCCAGCCGGTGCAAATCGGGGACCAGACCGACTGGATCGGCATCGCGGCCGGCGATGCGCACAGCCTGGGCTTGAAAGGCGACGGCGCCGTTTGGGGCTGGGGGCTCAGTGCCGCACGGGGCTTTTCCCACGACGTGGGGGATGTGCCGGGCCAGGGCCGCCAGGGCGTCTATTTCGACACGGGAGAAAGCTACGATCACTGGGCCCATTTCCGCGAGGGGGTCCTGGCCGTTTCCGCCGGCGGCAACAACGGGGTTGCCCTGCGAAAAAGCGGCACCATCCATCCCTGGACGCTGGCGACCTATCTACAGAGGGATCCCTTCGACACGCGCAAGGCCTGGCTCGGCGCGGCGGCCGGTGCCGATTTCTTTCTGGCCCTGACCTCCGACAACGGCCTCTGGGGCTGGGGCAAAAACAACGCCATGATCCTCGGCCCCGCCGCCGGCGCGGAGACCCCGACGGCCGTGCGCATCGGTTCGGACAACGACTGGGTCGCCGTCGATGCCGGCGGAACCGCCGAATCCCCCTTTGCCGTGGCCCGGAAACAGGACGGCTCCCTCTGGATCTGGGGCAGCGGTTTCAACGGCGAGGCGGGCAACGGGACGAAGCAGGGCAGCGCCGAACCGCGGCCGGTCCTCCCCTTTCACCAACACAGCCAAGACAGCGATGGCGACTGGCTCCCCGACGCCTGGGAAAAGAAATGGTTCGGCACCCTCCTCCGGGACGGCAGCCAGGACCTCGACGGGGACCGGGTATCCGACTTCAAGGAGTATTACTTCGCCATGCGGCCGGATTTGGCCGACACGGATGGGGACGGGGTTTTCGACCCCTGGGAACTGGCCATGGCGCTGAATCCCGCCTTCGATGACGGCAATCTGCTGTCGGCCGATCCCCAACGCACCACCCTCGAACGGGTGGATCTGGCCGAAAAAACCGTGACCCTGGGCGCGATGAAGGTCTTTGAGATGGCGGTTTCCGGCGACCATCTCTACCTGGTGGGCAGCCAAGAGAACCCGGCGGGAGAAACGAGCCCGCACCTGATGATCCTTTCCCTGCGGGAAGACAGTCCCGGGGAAATCGTCGCCGACCAGCCGTTTCAGGGCAACGGCCGCCAACTCCAGGTGGACGGCCAGCGGCTCTTTTTAAACGACGGCGACCGGCTCGTCGTCTATGACGTGAGCGACCCGCAAAGCCCTTTTCATCGGGGGGATCTCTCCTTCGATGGTGTCTTCATCCAGGGCTACGCCGTGGACGGCGACCGGCTCTATGTCACCGTGCCGAGCTGGGGTCCGGAGCCCACCGAGAGTCTTCAGGTCTGGGATATCCAGGACATCGACCACCCGGTGAAACGGGGCGGCTGCCCGGACGGCGGCGACGGCCATGTCCAGGTCATCGACGCGAACCGGATCGTGGTGACGGGGGGCGGGAACCAGTTGGTTCTCGTGGGGGTGGAAGATCCGGCCCAGCCGCGGGTCCTCGGTCGCTTCGACACCTTCGATCACCCCTGCGGCGACCTGATCTGGCCGCCGGTGATCTATGCCGACGGCCCCCGCAATCGCCTCTACGCGGGCGTAAACGGGGACCAGGGGTTCGAGACCAGCGATGTGCCCCATCTGAAAATCCTCGACATCACCGACCCCTCGAACATCATCTACCCGGATCGCCGGCATGACATCTTCCGCCTGGACGGATTCGTCCAGGCCCTGATTCCCGCCGGCGATGGCCACCTCGGCGTGTTGACGACGGACGTCGACACCGGGGATCCTTTCATCCGGCTCATCGACCGGGAGGCGGCCCCGCGAATCGATCAGGTCAGCGGGTTGAGCCAGTTTCTCGATGAACCGCGCCACGTGGCCGCCACGGACCGCTGGTTTTTGATCCTCGGCCAGGCCGCCCCCCATCATACGCTGGAGATGATCCCTCTCCACCGGCTCGTCGGCGCGGTGCCGGATCGGCCCAAGAGCGTGATCGCCATTGAAACTTCCCGCGTGGCGCCCGGTGAAACGATCCGCTTCGACGGCACCGGCTCGTTTCATCGCCCCGGCACCCGTCCGTTGATCCGGGCCCAGTGGGATTTCGACTATGACGGCACCGAATTTACCGCGGATGCCGAGGGTTTCGAGGCCACCTGGCGTTTCGCCGCCTTCGGCACCTACACCGTGGCCCTGCGCACCACCGGCACGGACGCTTCCGGCGCCGAAACCCAGGACACGGCCCTGGCCAGGGTAACCGTGGATCAGGGCAATTTTCCGCCCCGGGCCCTGGCCGGAGGGCCCTACGAGGTCCTCCCGGGCGCCCCTGTTCTGCTGGATGGCCAGGGGTCGCTGGACCCGGACGCCGCCCACGGCGACCGCATCGTTTCCCACCGCTGGGATCTGGACAACGACGGCCAGTTTGACGATGCCCAGGGCCCAACGGTCCTGCTCACCGCCGAGGCCATGACGCGGTTGGGGTTTCAGGGGCCGGCCGATTCCCTTTCAGGCGCCCCTTCCAACCCCATCGCGCTGATGGTCACCGATTCTCTCGGCGCCGCCGCCGTATCCCGCACCACGGTGACCCTCTTCGAAAACCGTCCCCAGGCCCGCTTCACCCTCTTTCCTCTGGCGCCGGCGGTGGGCGAGCCGGTGATCTTCGATGCCGGGGCCTCGGCCCCCGGTTTCGGCACCCCGGGCAACCTCTCCTACGAGTGGGATTTCACCTATGACGGGTACCGCTTCGATTCCCTGGAAACGGGCATCAAAACGGCCCACACCTTTGCCACGGCCGGGGATCACCGGGTGGCGCTGCGGGTCACCGACAACACGGCACCGGCCCAAAGCGCCCTGGCGGTCATGGAGGTCTCGGTCACGCCGGGCATCACCGCGCCGCTGGCCGTCTTGCCGCCGGTGACCCTCGGGCGGGAAGGAGAGGCCCTGGTCCTGGACGGCGGCGCCAGCGGGGACCGCGGCGGCCCGGCGCTTCAATCCTGGCAGTGGGACCTGTCCGGCAATGGTGCCTATAACGACGGCGAGGGTGAAACCCTGAGCCTTTCCTGGCCCCAGGTGCAATCCCTCGGATGGCCCTTCCCCGCGGATCTTGAAACCGGCGAGCCCCGGGTTCTGGCGCGGTTGCGGGTGACCAACGCCATCGGTCTCTGGGCCACCGCGGAAACCCGGGTGATCATTGCGCCCCAAAACGCGTTGACCGCCGTCATCGCGCCCTTGTCCGGGCCGGTGCAAAGCGGCATTCCCGTGGGCTTCAGCGCCGCCGCCTCGCGGCACGAAACCCCCGGTGGCGCCATCGGCACCTACCAATGGGATTTTGACTACGACGGCCTCGGCTTCGATATCGAGGCCCGGGGCATCGAGGTGGATCATTCCTTCACCCGCCTCGGGCCCCATACCGTGGCGCTGCGCATCACCGATGCCCAAGACCCGACCCAGCAGGCCCTGACCGTGGCCACGGTGAACGTCGGCGGCAACCAGCCCCCCCTGGCCCAACCGGGCGGCCCCTATGTCCTGGCCCATGACGGCATTTTGACCCTGAACGGCGCCGATTCGGCCGACCCGGATGAGGCTGCCGGCGACCGCATCGCGGTTTATGCCTGGGATCTGGACGGCGACGGCCTTTACAATGACGCCTTCGGCGAGGCCCCCAGCGTCTCGGCCGAGTTTCTGCTGGGCCTCGGCCTGGCCGGGCCGGCGGATCCGGTCACCGGCAGCCCCACCAATCCCATCAGCCTGCGGGTCACCGACGCCTTCGGCCTTTCGGCCACCGCGGAAACGACCCTCACCATCTACCATGACGCGCCCCGGGCCTTCTTCACGGCAAGCCCGCTACCGGTGGTGGCGGACCAGGCGACCACCTTCGATGCCGCCCTGTCCGCCCACGGTCATCCACAACGGCGGATCGTCGCCTACGAGTGGGATTTCCACCATGACCGGGCGCAATTCACCCCCCAAGCCACCGGCGAAACGGTCCAGTACACCTTCAGCGCCGAGGCGTTGGCCGAAGAGACCCTGGTGGCGCTTCGGGTCACCGACGACGGCACGCCGCAAAAGCAGGACGTCTACACCTTTTCCGTGGCCGCCGGGCAAGCCCAGCGCCCGCCCCTGGTGCGCACCCTCCTGATCACCGGCACAACCCCCACGGCGGCCGTGGTTCACGGCACCCTGCTGTCGGACGGCGGAACGCCGATACAGCGCCGCGGGGTGGTTTACGGCACCGACGCCGGCACCCTGGAGCAAACCGGCACCCGCCTGGAGGCCGAAGCCGGCCCGGCGGCCGGATTCAGCGCCGCTCTGGCAAACCTCGCCACCCAAACCGTCTACCATGTGAGGGCCTGGGCTGAAAACGAGGCGGGGATCGGCTACGGCGCCACGGTCTCCTTCACCACGTTGCGCACCTCGATTCCCGGCGATATCAACGCCGACGACCGGGTGGATCTCGCTGACCTGGTGCTGGGGCTGCGGATCGTGTCAGGGTTGGAAACCGAGGGGGTGGACCGGGGTGCGGCCATCGGTAAAGATCGGCGCATCGGCGCCAGGGAGCTGGTTTTCATCCTGAAGAAAATCGCGGGGTCCTGATCCCCAGTCCGCCCCGCTTCCCGCGGAATTGTCGACGGCGGATTGGATGTGGATCATCGCTTTTCGGCGTTCAAGGCGCCAAAGGCGCGTTCAAGGCCGCTTCGCGGCGTTCAAGACGCCTTCGGCGCGTTCAAGGCGCCTGGGGCGCGTTCAAGGTTCAAGGCCGCTGCGCGGCGTTCAAGGCGCCTTTGGCGCGTTCAAGGTTCGTCTTTTAGGGTCGGACCTGTCAACTCATTGTATTTAAAGGAATTCAATGCCAAGAACAGGTGTTTTCAGGGCCTGTATCACTCTTTTCGTTCCCCCAAAAACATCGCCCTAGCAATCATCGGATACTCGTGAAATTGGTATGAACCCCCGGCCTCAATCCGCCTTCGGCTATAATTCTTTTTTTTGCCTTGAAAAATCCAGTATAGGCCCTATATAGCCGCCTAAAAACATTAATTCCCTTGCCTTATGATTTTATTTCAGTCGGATGCGTTAGTTCCCAAAGGCCGTGTGAGAATGCCCAAAATCTGAACGGCATCGGCGAGCCGGGGAAGATCGTCGTCGGCCTGGCCGGTGATATTGCCGAGTTTTTTCTGCACCGCGTCCAGATCGGCCAAACCCGCCGCCTGACCGATGGCCCACAGGGCATCACCGGTATCGATGCGGCCGTTGAGGTTCAGATCCCCGATCATCTTGAAATCGGCCGTCACCGTGATCGTGGCCGTCACATCGACGTCGGTACGCGGATTGGCGCCAAGGCCGTCGCTCCAGCCGACGAAACGATACCCGGCCGCGGCGACGGCGCGCACCGGCGATCCGCTCTCTCCCGCCATGACGCCCTGTTGGGTGGCCCCTTCCAGAAAACCGTTGGGGCCTGCGAGGTAGGTCAGAAAAAAGTCCGCATCGCCGGGCATGCGCAGACACGGGTAGCCGTTGTTCCTCGTGCCGTCTTCATCCGCCCGCCAGACCGTGGTGAAATCCCAGCCCTGGTATGTATCGGCGCCATGCGGCCAGGTCATTTGCGCCGTGGTGCGCCCTTCGCCCGCCGCGCTTTGGGCCTCGGTGGTAGTGTCCATGTCCCAGTAGCTGTTCTCCACCCGTCCCTGAAACCCCTCCCCGCCTTCGGGAGGGCCCCAGATGCTCACCAAACCGCCGGCCTCCTCGGCATCGCCGACTTCACCGGTGGCATAACAGTTCCGGATCACCAGTTCGGCCATGTCCCCCCATCGCTCGCCGCCGGCAAAGCCGCCCACGGGCCCCAAGCCTTCAGGATCGGTCACCGAACCGGTAGCGTAACAATCTTCGATGAGGCCCGCGGGGGTCCCGCCGGCGAAACCGCCCGCGTACCAGCCCCCGATCACCGGTCCCGAGGCACGACTCCCGCGGATCGTGCCCAAGGTCTGTCCCACCAGGCCGCCCGCCATCCCGGAGTTGCCGGTGACCGCCACCGAGGAAACGCAATGGGAGATCTCTCCGTCCGCCTCGAGACGGCCCACCAGGCCGCCGACCCCGTGCCATTGGGAGGTCACGGAACCGGACACCCGGCAATGGACCACCTTTCCACCCTGCACAACGCCCACAAGGGCCCCGACATCACTGTCCCCGTGCACATCGGCGTTCTCCATGACCACATTGCGGATCTCACCACCGGTCATGAGCCCGAAAAGCCCCTGGATCGCCACCGCCGGTCGATTCAGGGTCAGATTGCGAATAACAAACCCCTTGCCGTCGAAAACACCGCTGAACGTCTCTTGGGCATCGAAGTCAAAACCGTCGGCCACCCAGCCGATGGGCGACCACCCCTCTGCCTCGTTCCATGGGGCCGTGTTCAGATCGATATCCGCGGTCTGTTCGAAACAGGCGCCGGGATAACGCCGCAGGTTGTAAAGGTGCAGCGGCGAGGCGACCTGGTAAGGGTCGCTTTCCGTTCCACTGCCGCCGGCGAAGACGATGGCATGGTCAAACTGGGCCTGGAGGGTCCGGGGGCCTTGAACCGTAAACTGATACTGGGCCTCGGTGGACACCGTGGCACCGGCTTCCGTCCACTGGATGAAGCGGTATCCGTCCGCCGGTTGCGCCGCAACGGTAATTTGGCTGCCATGATCGTAAGTTCCCGCGCCGGTGGTGGTGCCGGAACCGGCCGGATCGGCGCTCAGGACGACCTCGTAGCGGTCAATGGCAAAATGGGCCACCAGGTCGCGACCGTCGGCGACGATGGAGCTGTACTCGGCATCCTGGGAAACGATGCGTCCATTTTCCGTCCAGTGAACGAAATGATGATTGTCCGCGGCAGTGGCCACAAGGGTGACCACCGTTCCTCGGGAAAAAGTGCCGCCCCCGGCAACGGTTCCGGTGTCCGGCGTCTGGACTTGGAGGGCGATCTGCCCAGGCTCGGGGGCTCGAACAGTTTGCCTGACATCTATCCAAACATGATTTAATGTATCCATTATGGATAGGTTGGTAAGCATAGGTGAGGCGTCAAAGGTGCTGGGTGTGTCGGTTACGACACTGAGGCGCTGGGAGGCAGAAGGCAGGTTGGTCCCGGAGCATACCTCTGGCGGCCATCGACGTTATGACCTTGCCAAGCTCAAGCCGGAGTTGTTTCGCCCCGCGCCTGACGAACGGCGCACAATCGCTTATGCCCGTGTCTCCAGCCACGACCAAAAGGGTGATCTTGATCGGCAAAAACAGGTGCTTGAACTCTACTGCGCTCGGCAGGGGTGGACGTTTGAGGTCGTTGCCGACCTCGGTTCGGGCATGAACTACCACAAAAAGGGGCTCAAGCGCCTGTTGGACGACATCCTGGCCGAGCGTGTCGGACGGCTGGTGATCACCCACAAGGACCGGTTGCTGCGCTTCGGCGCGGAATTGGTGTTTGCCATTTGCGAGGCCAAGGGCGTGGAGGTCGTCATTCTTAATCAGGGCGAGGACACCACGTTCGAGGAGGATCTTGCCAAGGACGTGCTGGAGATTATCACGGTCTTTAGCGCCAGGCTGTACGGTTCGCGCTCCCGGAAAAACCAAAGGCTGATTGACGGGGTAAAAAAGGCCGTGGACGAGGCTCAGTCATGTTGATTGCCCACAAAATCGCGCTTGCCCCGAACAATGCGCAGGCGACCTATTTCGCCAAGGCGGCGGGGGTTGCGCGGTTTGCCTACAACTGGGCACTGGATGAGTGGGGGCGCCAGTACGAGGCGTGGAAGGCCGATGGCAGCCTGCCCAAGCCTTCGCAGGTTGCGCTGCGCCGCGAGCTGAACGCAGTCAAGCGCGATCAGTTCCCGTGGATGCTCGAAGTCACCAAATGCGCTCCGCAGATGGCGATCATCCAGCTCGGGGAGGCGTTCAAGAACTTTTTCGCCGGCCGGGCGCACTACCCGACGTTTCGCAAAAAAGGTGTTCACGACCGGTTTACCATCACCAACGACCAGTTCCGTATCAACGGCCGGCGGATTCACGTTCCCGGCCTCGGGCTGGTACGGATGCGCGAACCGTTGCGTTTCGCGGGTAAGATCATGTCCGCCACTGTTTCCCGCGTGGCCGATTGCTGGTTCGTCAGCGTTGCCGTGGACACGGCCGATAATTCACACCTGCTCCAAGCCGAAAACCAAGGCGCGGTCGGTGTGGATTTGGGCGTGTCGGCCTTGGCAACGCTTTCAACGGGAGAGACGGTCCCGGGGCCGAAGCCTCACAAGGCGTTGCGGTCTCGCTTGCAGCGAGCGTCTCGGAGCCTGTCGCGCAAGGTGAAAGGATCGAGCAACCGTCGCAAGGCCAAAGCGAAGATAGCGCGGCTGCACGCCCGTATTGCCAACGTGCGCAACGACGCTCTGCACAAGCTCACCACCGATCTGACGCGCCGGTTCGATACCATCGGCATCGAGGATCTGAACGTGCGCGGCATGATGAGAAACCATCACCTGGCCCGCTCGGTTGCTGACATGGGCTTTTTCGAGTTTCGCCGGCAACTGGAGTACAAGGCGGCCATGCGCGGTGGGCTGGTCGTGGTGGCGGACCGCTGGTTTGCCAGCAGCAAGACTTGCTCGCACTGCGGGCACAAACTGGAAAGCCTGCCGCTGTCGGTGCGCCATTGGGCATGCCCGGTGTGTGGCATGGAGCATGACCGCGACATCAACGCCGCGGTCAACCTGAAACTTTTCGCCGTGAGTTCCACGGTAACTGCCTGTGGAGGGGAAGGCGCTGGCCGCTGTCGCAAGATGGCGGTGAAACCGGCCCCGGTGAAGCAGGAAGCCAGCGCCGAAGCTACCTTTGCGTAGGTTTGGATAGGTCTGGCGGAACGGTAACCCCCCTCAACCACGGGTACCCCCCGTTTCGCGAGGCGTCCTCATCGGCGGCCCAGACGGCTTGAAAGTCCCAGTCCGTGTACGTGTCGGCGCCGTGGGGATACGTCATGGCCTCGGTGGTCCGCCCCTCGCCGCCGGCGCTGGCGGCAACCCCGGTGGCCTCCGTGTCCCAGTAACCGCCGACGATGGATCCGACAAACATCGATTCAACCAACCCGCCTCTGGAATTTCCTGCCAGATTCCCGGTGGCATAGGCGTTGGAAATGGTTCCGTGAGTGTTCCACCCCACCAGCCCTCCGACGGACTGAAGCGCTTCAACCCCGCCGGTGCTGTAACTCTCCCGCACCGCGGATCCCTGCTGGTTATCGCCCACCAGACCGCCGGCGAACCAGTTGCTGGCGGTGACTTTTCCGGTGCTGAAACAGCGATCTATCACCGCGCTGTACTGGATTCCCGCCAGACCGCCCACATAGGTCTTTGCTGAAACCGTGCCGCCGGCGACGGCATCGCGGATGAGCCCCAACTTGAACTGCTGGCCGTCGATGTGGCGCAGCACATCGACGCCCAGGAGAAAACCGACCAGACCGCCGACTCGGT
>JACDJA010002265.1_pt1 | contig 14095 bp, 14 predicted proteins | sample 7449241 | NCBI WGS metagenome assembly JACDJA01 (sample SAMN14253289, study PRJNA609438) | sludge metagenome | isolation source: initial anaerobic sludge | collected 2018-12-20 | reverse complement strand
GCGTGTGCATGCACCGCGCGTTTGGCGATCGGGCGGATCGAGCGCAGCACCTTGACCTTCTCGTCGCGCAGCGCGTCGGCCTCGAGTGCGGGCGGCGGCTCCATCGCCACCACGGTGAGCAGCTGCATCAGGTGGTTCTGCAGCATGTCGCGCAGCGCGCCGGCGTGGTCGTAATACTCCGCGCGTTTCTCGATGCCGATCGATTCGGCGACGGTGATCTGCACGTGGTCGATGAAATTGCGGTTCCACAAGGGCTCGATCAGAGTGTTGGCGAAGCGGAACACCAGCAGGTTCTGCACGGTTTCCTTGCCAAGAAAATGGTCGATGCGGTAGATCTGCTCCTCGTCGAAATGCTGGTGCAGCAACTGGTTCAGCATGCGCGCCGATTCGATGTCCTCGCCAAAAGGCTTCTCCACGACGATACGGTTGAGTCCGCGCGGCTTGTTGAGGCCGACCGCTTCGAGGTTCTGCACCACCGCGGCAAATTCCGACGGCTTGACCGCCAAGTAGAACACCGCCGCCGAGCATGCCGATTCGGGCGGCAGCCGGACTGCAAGCACACGATACGATTCGACGTCATTGAGATCGCCCGGCTGATAGCTGAAGCGCGCGAGAAAACGCTGGAACACCGGGCCCTCGGTATCGCCCTTGATGCGCGCCGCGAGCGTCGTCCGCACATGCTCGCGCCAGCGCGCGGTGTCCCATTCCCGCCGCGAGAAGGCGATGATGCTGAGCGACTCCGACAGGCGTGCAGCGGCTTCGAGGTGATACAGCGCGGGCAGCAGCTTGTTGGTGGCAAGGTTGCCGGTGGCGCCGAAGATGACGAACGTACACGGCAGCTCATCGAGGTTGGCGGTCATGCGCGGTCTTCCTTCACGGCGTGCCCGCCAAAGCCCTGGCGCATCTTGGCCAGCATTTTCGCCGCGAAGTCGTTGCGTCCCTGACTCGCGAAGCGCATCATCAGCGCCAGCGTCATCACCGGCGCGGGGATGCCCTGCTCGACGGCCTCGAGCGCGGTCCAGCGGCCTTCGCCGGAGTCGGCGACGAAGGGCTGGATGGCGTCGAGCGTCTGGTCATGCGCGAGAAAATCCGCCGACAGGTCGAGAAGCCACGAGCGCACCACACTGCCGTGGCGCCACAGTTCGGCGATGGCGCCCAGATCAAGATCGAAGCCGGGCTTCGCCTGCATCAGCGCGAAGCCTTCGGCGAAGGCCTGCATCATGCCGTACTCGATGCCGTTGTGGACCATCTTCACGAAATGGCCGGAACCGACCGGACCGGTGTGCAGCCAGCCGGTCGTCGGCGTGGGCGCAAGGGCTTCCATCCAGGGCTTGAGGCGCGCGGCCGCCGCATCGCTGCCGCCGAACATGATGCAGTAGCCGTTCTCTAGGCCCCACACGCCGCCCGACACGCCGGCATCGGCGAAATCGATGCCGCGTGCCGCCAGTGCCGCCGCGCGCGGCGCGTCGTCCTTGTAGTGGCCGTTGGCGCCGTCGACGACGAGGTCGCCCGGCGCGAGCAGCGGCGCCAGCGCGTCCAGCGCAGTCTGGGTGGCCTCGCCCGCCGGCAGCATGAGCCACACGATGCGCGGCGCGTCGAGCGCGGCGACGAGATCGGCGAGCGATGCGCAGGCAAGGTGCCCCGTCTCCGCCGCGAGCGCCGTGCCAACGTCGTGGCTGCGATTCTGCACGGCGACGCGCACGCCCTTGCGCGCGAGCCGCCGCGCCATGTTGGCGCCCATGCGGCCGAGTCCGACGAGTCCGAATTGCATGGTTTTCTCCTTGAAGTTTGACCGCGGATTGTCCAGCTGGCGGGAGGGCCGCGCCACGCCTGCACAAGGCCCGCTGTTTTCACGCAGCCACGACTTTTACATGATAGAACGCCGCCCTGGCAAGATCATGCGCCATGAGCCCCATCAGGCGCGTCACGGCGTGGATGCCGGTGCGGCCACGCCGCCGTCTGATTACGGTTCCGCGAAATTGCGTCTACAGTGAACCCATGGCTTCGCGATTTCGATCTTTCGTGCGCCGACTGGCGCTGCTGGTTTGCGTGACGCTGCTCGCCCTGCCGGCGCACGCGGCAACGGTGCGGCTGCTGAGCGTCGAGGGCGTGATCGGCCCGGCCAGCGCCGACTACCTGATGCGCGGCCTGGCACGGGCCATCGAGGACAAGGTGCAGCTGGTGGTGATCGAAATGGACACACCGGGCGGGCTCGACACCTCGATGCGTGACATCATCAAGGCCATCCTCGCCTCGCCGGTTCCGGTCGCCACGTATGTTTCGCCCAAGGGGGCACGCGCCGCGAGTGCCGGCACCTACATCCTGTATGCCAGCCACATTGCCGCCATGGCGCCGGCAACCAACCTGGGGGCCGCGACCCCGGTGGAACTGGCACCCGGCGGACACGCCGACAGACCTGCCAAGCCGGATACCGACACACCCGCCCCGTCACCGCCCGCCGATGCCAAGGCGCGCAAGGCCGTGCACGATGCCGCAGCCTACATCCGGGGGCTTGCCGAGCTGCGCGGACGCAACGCCGAATGGGCCGAGCGCGCGGTACGCGAGTCCGTCAGCCTGCAGGCATCGGAAGCCGTCGCGCTGAAGGTGATCGATCTGGTGGCGACCGACCTCGATGATCTGTTGCGCCAGATCGACGGGCGCGTGATCCATCTCGATGGCGCAACGGTAAGCCTCGACACCCGGAACGCCGCCGTGGAACGTGTCGCACCCGACTGGCGCAGCCGCCTGCTCGCGGTCATCGGCGATCCGAATATCGCCTACATCCTGATGCTGCTCGGCATCTACGGCCTGATCTACGAATTTGCCAATCCCGGCATGCTGTTCCCCGGCGTCGTCGGCGGCATCTGCCTCCTGCTCGGCCTGTTCGCGTTGCAGGTGATGCCGATCAGTTACGCCGGACTCGCGCTGATGATCCTCGGCATCGTGCTGATGATCTCGGAGGCGTTCATTCCGAGCTTCGGTGCGCTGGGCGTGGGCGGCATCATCGCCTTCGTCATCGGCTCGGTGATGCTGATCGACACCGACATACCCGGCTATGGCATCCCCTGGATGCTCATCGTCCCGGTCGCCGTGGCGAGCGCACTGTTCAGCTTTTTTGTCGCCGGCATGGCGATCAAGGCACGCCTGCGCCCGATCGTCACCGGTGCCGAGCAGATGATCGGTGCCGCCGGCGAGATTCTCGGGGATCTCGAACACGAAGGCTGGGCGCGCGTGCACGGCGAGCAATGGCGGGTACGCAGCCGCGTACCCTTGAAGCGCGGCAGCCTGGTTCGCGTGCGCGCCCGGCACGACCTCGTTCTCGAAGTGGAACCCGACAAGGAGCACACACATGTTTGAATTCGGCGGCCTCACCCTCTTCCTGTTCGTCGTCGTGCTGCTGGCGGCGAGCCTGCGCATCCTGCGCGAATACGAGCGTGCGGTGGTATTCATGCTCGGACGCTTCTGGAAGGTCAAGGGCCCGGGACTGGTGGTCATCCTCCCCGGCATCCAGCAGATGGTGCGGGTGGACCTGCGCACCGTGGTGTTCGACGTGCCCAGCCAGGACGTGATCTCGCGCGACAACGTCTCGGTCAAGGTCAACGCGGTGGTGTATTTCCGCGTCATCGATCCGGCCAAGGCGATTCTGCAGGTCGAGGATTACCTCGGCGCCACCAGTCAGCTCGCGCAAACGACGCTGCGCGCGGTGCTGGGCAAGCACGAGCTCGACGACATGCTGGCCGAGCGCGAGCGCCTCAACACCGACATCCAGCACCTGCTCGACAGCCAGACCGACGCCTGGGGCATCAAGGTGTCCAACGTCGAGATCAAGCACGTCGACATCGACGAGTCGATGGTGCGCGCGATCGCCAAGCAGGCCGAGGCCGAACGCGAGCGGCGCGCCAAGGTGATCCATGCCGAGGGCGAGCTGCAGGCCTCTGAAAAACTCCTCGCCGCCGCCGAAATTCTCGCCGCCCGCCCGCAGGCGATGCAGTTGCGCTATCTGCAGACGCTCACCAGCATCGCCGGCGACAAGTCGTCGACCATCGTCTTCCCGGTACCGGGCGAGTTCATGGACGTGCTGATGCACGGCATGAAGCGAGGCGAGTGACGCCCGCCCCCAATACCCGCAGGGTCGTGGTGGCCAGCCGGGAGCGATCAGGCTATGCTTCGGTTTCCCCGGCTGCCCGGGAACCTGCGCCTGCCTGACCCGGTCTCAGTAGCGCAGTGTTTTTGAACCCTTACGAAGGAGGACAGATGAACCCGCAAGTCACCACGATCGGCCGCAGCACGGCGGCTGCATCCACGTCGACCAACAAGGTCGTCCGCAACACCTACATGCTGCTGTCGATGACGCTGGCGTTTGCCGCGCTCACGGCCGGCGTCTCGATGTCGCTGAACCTGCCACATCCGGGCCTCATCATCACCCTGGTCGGCTACTTCGGCCTGCTGTTCCTCACCACCAAGTTCCGCGACAGCGGGCTCGGCCTCTTGTTCGTGTTCGCCCTCACCGGCTTCATGGGCTTCACGCTCGGCCCCATCCTCAACGCCTACCTCGCGCTGCCCAACGGCACCCAGGTGGTGATGATGGCGATGGGCGGCACCGCCGCGATCTTCCTCGGCCTGTCGTCCTACGCGATGACCACGCGCAAGGATTTCAGCTTCATGGGCGGCTTTCTCATGGTCGGCATCCTGGTCGCCTTTCTCGCCGGCCTGGGCGCGATCTTCTTCGAGATGCCCGCGCTGTCGCTCGCGGTGTCCGCCATGTTCGTGCTGCTGATGTCCGGCCTCATTCTGTACGAGACCAGCAACATCATCCACGGTGGCGAAACCAACTACATCATGGCGACGGTCACGCTGTTCGTGTCGATCTTCAACCTGTTCACCAGCCTGCTGCACCTGCTTGGCTTCGCCAGCAGCGATTGAGCGGTTCTGGCCTGGCGTTCGCCCTCCCCCATCCGTGGTGGAGGGCCGCAAAGAGGAAATCCTCGATGACTCCCGCAAGAACGGCACCCTCCGCGGTGCCGTTTTTCATCGACACCCACTGCCATCTCGATGCTGCGGAATTCGACGCGGATCGGGAGGACGTCTACGCGCGCGCGGTCGCCGCGGGGGTCGGCATCCAGGTCATCCCCGCGATCAGCCACGACAATTTCGCGGCGGTCGCCGCCACCTGCGCGCGCCATCCCGGCTGCCTGCCGGCCTGGGGCCTGCATCCGATGTACATCGCCGCGCACCGCCCCGAACATCTGGCCGGGCTGCGCGCGCAGATCGAGACGCAGCGCCCGGTGGCGATCGGCGAGATCGGGCTCGACTTCTTCGTGCGCGACCTCGACCGGGCAACGCAGGAATTCTTCTGCATCGAACAACTGAAAATCGCGAAGGACTGCGACCTCCCGGTCCTGCTGCACGGCCGCAAGGCGAACGACGAACTGCTCAAGCACCTGCGCCGGATCCGCGTGCGCGGCGGCATCGCCCACGCCTTCAACGGCAGTCCGCAGCAGACGGACGCGTTCATCAAGCTTGGCTTCAAGCTCGGCTTCGGCGGCGCCTTCACCTGGCCGCGCGCCAACCATCTGCGGCGGCTCGCGGTCGATCTGCCGCTCGACGCCATCGTGCTGGAAACCGACAGCCCCGACATTCCGCCGGTGTGGATCGGGCGCGGCCGCAATGCGCCGGGCGAACTGCCGCGCATCGCGGCGACACTCGCCGAACTGCGCGGCGTCGACGTCGACACCGTCGCCCGCCAGACCAGCGCCAACGCCTGCGCGCTGCTCGGCCTCGCCCCTACTCGCTGAAGCGGCGCGTCTCTCCGACCTTCATCACGAAGAATTCGTCGTCGGCAAGGCCGGCGGCCCGCCGCGCCGCAGCCAGTTCGCGCGGCGGCTCGTCGAGCGACTCGTCCGACATCTCGAAGCTGCCCCAGTGCACGCCGACCGACTGCCGGGCGCCCACGTCGCGATGGATGCGCACCGCCTCGACCGGGTCGATGTGCTGCATGCGCATGAACCAGCGCGGCGCGTAGGCGCCGATCGGCAGCGCGGCGAGGTCGAAGGGACCGAGGCGCGCACCGATATCGGCGAAATCGCGCGAATAGCCGGTGTCGCCCGCAAAGAAGAAATTGAACCCGGGCGCACGAATTGCCCAGCCGCCCCACAGGGTGTCGTTGCGGTCGAACAGGCCGCGTGCGCTCCAGTGCTGCGCCGGCGTCAGGGTGAAACGCACGCCGTCGAGGTCCACGTGCTCCCACCAGTCGAGTTCGGTCACGTGGTCGATGCCGAGCCGAGCGAACCAGGGCTTGAGCCCCAGCGGCACCAGGAAGCGCAGCGCAGCGCCGTGTTTCGCATGCAGCCGACGCACGCTGTCGACGTCGAGGTGGTCGTAGTGGCTGTGCGAGATCACCACCGCATGAATTTCGGGCAGGTCATCGAGCGCGACACCCGGCGGCAGGTGGCGCTTCGGCCCGACGAAAGCGAACGGCGAGGCGCGCCCGGAAAAATGCGGGTCGGTGAGGACGTTGAGCCCGCCGAGCCGCACCAGCAGGGTCGCATGGCCGATCCAGGTCACGCCCGGGTTGCCCGCCGGAGCGTGCAGCAGGGCGCGATTCGGCATCACCCACCCGTCGCGGTGCGACGCAGCTGCGGGTCCTGGCACGCCGGCGACGCGGCGCTCCCACTGCCAGCGCCAGAAGCCGCCGGGTTTCTGCGCCGCGGGGTCGGTGTTGCGAAATCCGCCCGGCGTGTGATGCGGCTTCGCCGGATCGTAATAGGGATTCTCGTGCAGGCCCGCGCAGCCGGCGAGCAGGGCCATGGCCGCGACGGTCCCCAGCGCCCGCCTCACAGCCATCGCCGCACCCGCTTCCTGTACGCGCGATAGTCGTCACCGAAGCGCGCTTCGAGATGCGCCTCCTCGTGGCGGATCACACCGTAGCGCAGCAGCGCCCACACCAGCGGCGCGAAGACGAGCGGCCAGGCCGTTTGCAGCAGCAGCGCCACGCCGCCGAGGATGAACCCGTCGCCGAGATAGATGGGGTTGCGGCTGAAGAGGAACGGTCCCGCCGTGCACAGGGTCGACGCGGCCTTGTAGGGGTTCACCGTGGTGTGGTGGCGCTGGAAGGTGACGAAGGTCCACGCCATCAGCGCGAGGCCGATGCCGGTCAGCAGCCAGCCAAGCGGCCGCGTCGCCACACCCCAGTCGAGCGGCAGCGCGAGGACATGGCGGTCGAGCCACCAGCCGCCGAGGAGCGCGGCGGCGTAGGGCGCGGGCGGCAAGACCAGGGTGCGCGGGCGAAGGTGGGACGAAGGGCTCATCGACATTCACTCAGGCAATCTGGAAACGACCGGCGCCACCGGCCGCGCTTCACTCGGCGTAGCCGAATTCGCCCGTCCACTGCCCGCGGCGGAAGTCGAGCTTCAGCCAGTGCGGCACGTAGGGGCGCGGGTTTTCCAGCGGGAAGGCTTCGGACGGCGGCCTGGCGCCGCCTTCTGCGACGCTGCAGCGGCGCGTCATGATGGGACGGAAGCGCACGGCGAGGCGCTCGTTCACCGCAGCCGCACCCTCGGCCGGACCATCGAACAGCACGCGCTTTCTGTGCAGGCAGGAGAACAGCAGCTCCATCTCGACGATCAGCGGCGCCGTGCGCTTTGCCAGCGCCGCCTCGGCTGCCGCCGTGAGGCGAAGGTCGACGGCCTTGCCGTGGAGTTCAAATTGCATGTTCAGTCGAGCGCGCGATGCGCGACCGCGCGCAGGAATTCATTTCGCTGCTGGTCGCTGTCGCGGAAGCTGCCGGTGAAGGCCTGGGTGACGACGCGTTCGTCGCCGCGCCGGTCCTCGCCCAGCAGCAGGCACAGCTGCTCCGCCTCGATGATGCACGCCGCGCCGCGCGCCATGCCGTGGGTCACCAGCGCCTCGGCAATGTCGCGGGTCATCCACTCCTGGTAGGTGAAGCGGTGGCCGACGGCGTCGACCATGCGCGCGATGCGGCCGAAGCCGTGCAGGCGGCCGCCTGGGATGTAGGCCACGTGCGCCACGCCGCGGAACGGCACCAGATGGTGCGGGCACACGCCGTGGATGGCGATGCCGCGCACCACCACCATGTCGTCGCGGTCGTCGGCAAAGCCTTCGCCCAGCGCCTCCGCCGGCGCAATCGCGTAGCCGCCGAGCAGGCGCCGCTGCCACAGTTCGCGCACGCGCTCCGCGGTGCGTCCGGTGTGCACCGAATCCGGCGCCACGCCGGAGGCGACGAGCAGGTCATTCACCGCGCGCTCGAACGCGGCCGCGTCGAACGGCTTGATTTGCGGAATGCCGAGGCCGCCGGGTTGAACGCCGCAGCCTTCGTGGTCACAGGTCATCAGTTGAGGGTCGCTTTCAGAAACTCCAGCGTGCGCGTCCACGAATCGCGGTCGGCCTCGGCGTCGTACTTGAGCGGCATGCCGAACTGTGCGGCGTAGCTGTCGGCCTCACGGTTGGTGAAGGTGTGCTTCACGCCGGGATAGGCGACCAGCATGTAGTCCGCCTTGGCGTTGGCCATTTCGGTCTTGAACGCGTCGACCTGTTCCGGCGGCACGATGGGATCGGCCTCGCCATGGAAGACGCGGATCTTCGCCTTGATCTCGCCCGGCTTGGGCGACACGTCGCTCGCCAGCACGCCGTGATAGCTCGCCACGGCCTTCAACGGCATGCCGGCGCGCGCCATGTTGAGCACCACGCCGCCGCCGAAGCAGTAGCCCAGTGCGGCAATTTCGCCTTTCTTCACGTTGGGCTGGCCGTCGAGGAAGGTGCGCGCCGCGTCGAAGCGTGCGTAGGCAAGCGGCGGGTTGCGGTTCACGCTGCCGGCGAGCGCGCCGGCATCCTTGGGGTTGTCGGCGACCTGGCCGTTGCCGTACATGTCGACCACCAGCGCGACATAGCCCTCCTCCGCCAGCATGCGCGCGCGCTTGCGGCCGTAGTCGTTCGCCCCCCACCACTCGGGCACCACCAGCACGCCGGCACGCTTGCCCTTTGCGGCGTCATCGTAGGCAAGATAACCCCGCATGACGGTGTCACCCGCCCGATACTGGACATCCTTGCCGACGATCGCGGCCATGGCGGAGGAAGAAAGAAACAGCAACGAAAAAGCCAGCAGGGATTTCATGGAACGCTCCTCGCACGACGATAAGGGAAAAGCATACCCCGCTGGCGTGTCCGGCCACAAGCACACGGGCGGCACGGTATTGACAGGAACTCGGCGCGACATCACGCGTCATAATAGGCTTATATTTGTTCACCGCGTTCAAAATCACGATGCTCAAACAGACCTTTCTCACCAGCGCGACCATTTTCGCATGCGCCATGCCGGCACTGGCCGACAAGGCCAGCCTCTCCCGCCAGGCTGCGCTGGAACAGCTCGGGCAAACGCTTTTCTTCGATCCCGGTCTGTCCTCCCCCGTAGGGCAATCCTGCGCCACCTGTCACGCTGTCGGCGCCGCGTTCGCCGACCCTGATCGCAGCCTGCCGGTATCCAAGGGCGCGCTGCCGGGACGGGTAGGCAGCCGCAACAGCCAGACCGCCATGTACGCGCAATTCAGCCCGGAATTCCATTTCGACAAGGAGGAGGAACACTACGTCGGCGGCCAGTTCTGGGATGGACGAGCCGCCACGCTGGAAGAGCAGGCCAAGGGGCCTCTCCTCGATCCGCTGGAAATGGCCAACCCGGACAAGGCGAGCGTGGTGGACAAGGTGCGCCGCGCGGCGTACGCGGCCGATTTCGACACTGCCTTCGGCCCCGGCGCGCTCGCCGACACGGGCCAGGCCTTCGAGCGCATCGCCCAGGCGATCGCCGCATTCGAACGCACGCGACAGTTCGCGCCGTTCACGTCCAAGTACGACGCTTATCTCGCCGGCAAGGCCAAGCTCACCGCGCAGGAGAAGCGCGGCCTGCGCCTGTTCGAGGACGAAAAGAAAGGCAACTGCGCCGCCTGCCATCCCAGCCAGCAGGGGCCGGACGGCGCGCCGCCGCTGTTCACCGATTTCACCTATGACAATCTTGGTGTGCCGCGCAATCCGCACAATCCCTTCTACAAGCTGGCGCCCGAGCTCAACCCTGCCGGCGCGAACTTCGTCGATCTGGGCCTGGGCGGCGCGCTGAACGAGCGCGAGGAAGACGGCAAATTCAAGGTGCCCACGCTGCGCAACATTGCGTTGACCGCACCCTACATGCACAACGGTTACTTCACGACGCTGCGCGGCAGCGTGGTGTTCTACAACGACCGCGACAAGAAGCCGCGCTGCAAGTCCGGCTGGGTGAGCGAGGCCGAAGCGCTGAAGCACCAGTGCTGGCCCGCGCCGGAAGTCGCCGCCAACGTCAACGACGAGGAACTCGGCGATCTCGGTCTGAGCGAGCGCGAGATCGACGACATCGTCGCCTTCATGCACACCCTCACCGATGGGTGGCAACCGCCCCCGCGCCGGCGCTGAAACACCGCTCACCGTCCTGCGCATCCACCGTCACGAAGCGCGCGACGAACGCACCTTCATAGCCGGGCGGCAGGGCAATGCGCACGCGGTGGCCGCTGCCCGGCGCGACCTCGACCGGCTTGCCTGACATGTCCTGCATGGAGGCGATGGCCCACTCCCGGGTGCCCGTCGGGTGGACGAGCTCGATGCGGTCGCCCACCGAAAAGCGGTTCTTCATCTCGATCTCGGCGCGCCCTTCGGCGTCATACGCCACCACGTCACCGACATACAGGCTGCGCACGGATTCGGAATGGCCGCGCAGATAGTTCTGGTAGTCGCGATCCGGGTGACGCTCGTAGAAACCACTCGTGTAGCCCCGGTTCGCCAGACCGTCGAGCCCGCCGAGGAGGCCGGCATCGAGCGGGCGACCGGCCACGGCATCGTCGAGGGCCTGCCGATACGCCTGGCAGGTGCGGGCAACGTAGTAGGGGGACTTGGTGCGCCCCTCGATCTTGAGCGAATCCACACCGATCCCGGTCAGGCGCTGCACGTGTTCGATCGCACGCAGATCCTTCGAATTGAGAATGTAGGTGCCGTGTTCGTCTTCCTCGATGGGCATGTAGCTGCCTGCGCGCCGCGAGCGCTCTTCCAGCAGAAACACGTCACCGTCCGGCGCCACGGTGCCGGGGTGGGTGTCGAACGCCCAGCGGCAGGAATTGGTACAGGCGCCCTGGTTGGGATCGCGGTGATTGAAGTAGCCCGACAGCAGGCAGCGCCCCGAATACGCAATGCACAATGCGCCGTGCACGAAGACTTCGAGTTCCGTGTCGGGGCATTCCTGGCGGATCTCGGCAATCTCGTCGAGCGACAGCTCGCGCGACAGGATCACCCGCCGGATGCCGAGCTTCCGCCAGAAGCGCACCGCGGCGAAATTCACCGTATTGGCCTGCACGGAAAGATGGACCGGCATGTCCGGCCAGGCTTCGCGCACCATGTCGATGAGACCCGGGTCGGCCATGATCAGCGCATCGGGGCGCAGTGCAACCACCGGAGCGAGATCGGCAAGATAGGTCCTGACCTTGCTGTTGTGCGGGAAGACGTTGCTGACGACATAGAACCGCTTGCCCCGGCTGCGCGCGTAGTCGATGCCGACGCCAAGCGCGCGCTCGTCGCGGAAGTTGTTGTTGCGCACGCGCAGGCTGTAGCGCGGCTGACCCGCATACACGGCGTCGGCGCCAAAGGCGAAGGCCGTTTCCAGCATGGCCTGCGAGCCGGCGGGCGCCAGAAGTTCGGGGGGGCGCATTGCAGAAGGACTCATATGAAACAATCCGGGTTGGAATGGCAGAGAGTCATCTTCAGTGCCGCGTATCGCCGTCTGCCAGGAACAGTTCCAGCAAGTCGTTGAGAAAGCGCCGTCCGCGTAAGGTGGGGCGTAGCCGCATCGTGTCGGTTTCCAGCAGGCCCAGCTCGCGCGCACGTCCGAACGCGGCATTGCACATCCCCGGCGGCAGGCCGGTGCGTTCCTCGAACAGTGCAGTGGGCACGCCCTGGTTGAGGCGCAGGGCGTTCATCATGAATTCGAATGGCAGGTCGGCGCGCATGAGGGTGCGCGTGTCGGCGATGTGCGCGCCGGCCTTCACCGCATCCATGTACTGCTGCGGATGCTTGGTACGCATCTGCCGGATGATGCGGTCGTGAAAACTCAGCTTGGAATGCGCGCCGGCCCCGATGCCGAGATAGTCGCCGAACTGCCAGTAGTTGAGATTGTGGCGGCAGGCGTGCCCGGGACGCGCGAACGCGGAGGTTTCGTAATGCGCCATGCCGGCGTCGGCGAGGCGCGCCTCGATCGCCACCTGCATGTCGGCGGCAAGATCGTCATCCGGAAGATTCGCCGGTGCAGTGTGGCCGAACGGCGTGTTGGGTTCGAGCGTGAGATGGTAGGCGGACAGATGCGTCGGCGCGAAACCCAGCGCAAACTCGACGTCGGCGAGCGCCTCGGCGAGCGTCTGCCCCGGCAGGGCGTACATGAGATCGAGATTGAAGGTCTCGAAATGCGTGGCGGCCAGCTCGGCGGCGCGACGCGCCTCGGCGTCGTCATGGATGCGGCCGAGCGCGCGCAGATGGCGCGGATCGAAGCTCTGGATGCCGAGCGAAAGCCGCGTCACGCCGGCTTCGCGAAAGCCCTTGAACTTCGTCGCCTCGACCGTGCCCGGGTTCGCCTCCAGGGTGACTTCCACGCCCGGCACAAGCGGGGTGAGCGTACGCACCGCAGTCAGGATGCGATCGATACCGTCGGGGGAGAACAGGCTGGGCGTGCCGCCGCCGAAGAACACGCTGACGATTCGCCGCCCCCAGATGTCGGGCAGCGCGTGTTCGAGATCGGCGCGCAGGGCGTCGACGTAGGCGGCTTCGGGAAGATCCCCCTCTCCGCCTCCCTCTCTCCCGCGCGCGGGCGAGGGGAGAAGGCCGTGCGAATTGAAGTCGCAATACGGGCACTTCCTCACGCACCACGGCAGGTGGATATAGAGCGCCAGCGGCGGCGGCGCTGCGAGACCGCGCCCGGCCAGGCGGACGACCGCTTCAGCCAAGCCGCTTCAGCCGTTTGAGCTTGTCGACCAGGTCGCGCAGCGCCTGGCCGCGATGGCTGATGGCGTTCTTGGTGTCCGCGTCGAGCTCGGCGCCGGTCTTGCCGAATTCGGGGTCGAGGAAATACGGATCGTAGCCGAAGCCGTTTTCGCCGCGCGGGGTGTCGATGATTTCACCGTACCAACGGCCTTCGGCGATGACCGGCTCGGGGTCGTCGGGGTGGCGCACGTAGACCATGACGCAGGTGTAGTGGGCGCGACGGTTTTCCTGCCCCTTGAGGTCGGCGACGAGTTTTTCGTTGTTGCGATCGTCCGACTTGGGTTCACCGGCGTAGCGCGCGGAGAACACGCCGGGCGCGCCGCCGAGCGCTTCGACGCAGATGCCCGAATCGTCGGCCAGCGCCGGCAGGCCGCTGTGGCGGCTTGCGTGGCGCGCCTTGGCAAGACAGTTCTCGACGAAGGTGACGTGCGGTTCGGGACAGTCGGGCACGTTGAAATCCGACTGCGGCACCGCCTCGATGTCGAGCGGCGCGAGAATGCGCGCGATCTCACGCAGTTTGCCGGGGTTGCCCGAGGCGATGACGAGTTTTTTCATAGGGGTAAACCTTTCACCACAGAGGCACAGAGACACGGAGAGAACCGAATCAATAACATTGCGCGGACTTTGTCCGTCTTGTTTTTCTCTGTGCCTCCGTGTCTCTGTGGTTGCATTTTCAGCTTTGCTGCGCGGTGGTGATCTGCGCGATACCGGCAGTCGCCAGATCGAGCAGCGCTTCGAGCGTCGCGCGCGAAAAGGGTTCGCCTTCGGCGGTGCCCTGCACCTCGACGATACCGCCCGCGCCGGTCATCACCACGTTCATGTCGGTGTCGCAGCCACAGTCTTCCGTGTAGTCGAGGTCGAGCACCGGCACGCCCTGCCAGACGCCGACCGAGACGGCGGCCACGCTGCCCGTGAGCGGTGTTTCGGCAAGCGCGCCGCCTTGCAGCAAGCCGGCGACGGCGTCGGCGAGTGCGACATACGCGCCGCAGATGCTGGCGCAACGGGTGCCGCCGTCGGCCTGCAGCACGTCGCAGTCGAG
>JACDJA010002264.1_pt1 | contig 14102 bp, 17 predicted proteins | sample 7449241 | NCBI WGS metagenome assembly JACDJA01 (sample SAMN14253289, study PRJNA609438) | sludge metagenome | isolation source: initial anaerobic sludge | collected 2018-12-20 | reverse complement strand
GCGCGGGGTAGTCACTTCGGGCTTTTGGGTGCGAGCGAGCGGGCCGAAGCCGTGGGAGCGCGTTTCGAGGTAGTGTCCGAGCCGGGGAAAGGAACAAAAGTTGTGGTGACAAGTATCGAATAGGGCGAACGCCGATCATGGCTCACAAGATTCTGCTCGTTGACGACGAACAAACACTACTACAAACCGTGCGGGCCTATCTGGAGCAAGAAGGTTACGAAGTGCGGACGGCGCTAAATGGGCAAGCGGCGCTACGGGAAGCGCGCACCTTCGAGCCGGATCTGATAGTGCTGGATATCATGCTGCCCGAACTGGATGGTTTGGAAGTGTTACGCCGCTTGCGGAGTGGCGACGTTGGCCCTGCCCTTCGCGATGTCTATGTGATCATGTTAACCGCGCGAGCGGATGAAATTGACCGGGTCGTGGGCCTGGAGTTGGGAGCCGATGACTACGTTACGAAACCGTTCAGCCCGCGGGAGTTGGTGGCGCGTGTCAAGGCGTCGCTACGTCGCGCGGGCGGCGCAGAAAGCATTAGCGCACAGTTTACCTTCCGCCACCTGCGTCTGGACCCGGCAGGCCGCGTGGTATGGCGTGGCGATCAGGAGCTCGAGCTAACGCCTATCGAATTCGATCTGTTGCACGCGCTCATGCGCCACAGTGGGCGAGCCCTCAGTCGCGAGCAACTGATGGAGCAGGTGTGGGGCACGGATTATTACGGGGATGAACGAGTGGTCGATGTACATGTGGGCCGGCTGCGGAAGAAAGTAGAGGATGATCCGGCCGATCCAAAGCTGATTCACACTGTTTGGGGCCTGGGCTACCGTTTCGAGGATGAACCCTCATGAAACTCATGGAGCGAATTCGGCAACAATTGGGGGTAAAACTTTTCTTCTCCTATGTGATCATCATTATCGCCGGGGTTGTTTCTCTCATCCTTGCCGCGCAACTATCAGCGCCGGCCGCGCTGGCCCGTCACACCGAGCGCATGGAAGAGATGCTATACATGGTGGGCAATAGTCAGGAGCTTATAGATAGCCTGAACGAAAGCTTTGTCGTGGCCGTCAGGCAGATTCTATTGTTTGCCACTGGGGCCGCGCTATTGACAGCCCTGATCGTCAGCACCGTCGTCACTCGCCGGCTAGTGGGCCCGATTCAGCGAATGAAAACAGCCAGTCAACGCATCGCTGCCGGAGAGTATGATCAGCGCGTGGAAGCGCCGGGCGAGGATGAACTAAGCGCGCTGGCGCACGCCTTCAACCAGATGGCCGGGCGACTGTCGGAGACTGAGCAACGCCGGCGACAACTTGTGGGAGACGTAGCACACGAGTTGCGCACCCCTCTGGCCAATATCAAGGGGGTGATGGAAGGCTTGGTGGACGGAGTGCTGCCACCAGAGCCGGTAACATTCCAACAGGTTGAACGAGAGGTGACACGCCTGCAACGTTTGGTCCAAGACCTGGAACAGCTCTCGCGAGCCGAAGCCGGTCAGATGCTTCTGGAACGAGAGCGCATAGATCCGGCGCGCTTCATCGAAGATGCCGTTACGCGGTTATATCCCCAGTATCAGGAAAAGGACATTCAGTTGGAGGTTCGGTTATCGCCACAGCTACCGGTCGTGTCGGCCGACAAGTGGCGCATGACTCAAGTGATGATGAACCTACTTGGCAACGCCCTTCAGTATACGCCGAGCGGCGGCCGGGTGGAGGTGATAGCCCAATCGACCGAGGAGGGGCTCGTCATCCGCGTTTCAGACTCCGGCATCGGCATTGCCCCGGAGCATCTCACACACATTTTTGAGCGCTTCTACCGAGTAGACAAATCCCGCTCGCGCGCCGGTGGGGGGAGTGGCATCGGCCTGACCATTGCCCGCCATCTTATCGAAGCCCATGGGGGTAGCCTATGGGCCGAGAGCGCAGGACCAGAGAAGGGAAGTGTCTTCACCTTTGTGATGCCACTGTTGCCATAGCCTCGTTCCAGGTTTATTTTCCTCTTTTTACTTGCGCGACCGCGTCCGCGCACGATCTTCGGCGAGTACGCTCCCCTAAATCTACTGCCCAAAACTGTTACAAAATTGTCATACTTTCGCGAATTGCCCGTTACACCTGGCTGCTATGATTGTAAATATAAGCGAATTAAGTCGGCAACACGATAGTAAGGGTTGCTACGGAGGTTATAAAGATGATGTTTTGGGGAAACCATATGGGCGGAGGGTGGAACCTCTTGCTCACCGGTGTTCTTTGGATAGGTATTGTCGTCCTCGGCATTTGGTTGCTGACCAAATTATTTCCCGCAAGTGGCGGAAGTAATTTCAGCCGCCATGCGGGCGAGGAACAGCAACCGGAAAAGGCAAGCCACCAAGGGAGCGCGCTGGAAATCTTGCAAAGGCGATACGCTCGCGGCGAGATTACCAAAGAAGAGTACGAAACGATACGTCACGATCTGGCCTCCTAATAAGGGCCGGCGTGCAACACAAGTAACGACAAGGAGTAAAAAACCATGATGGGCTTTGGATTGATTTTCGTGATTCTGATTGTGGGGGCCATCGCCTACGGGCTGGGCTGGCGGCCTGGAAACCTGAATATCGGCGGGCAACGCGTAGTCCGTGAAGGAAAAACGCCGCTGGAGATTTTGAAAGAGCGCTACGCCAATGGCGAAATCACAAAAGATGAGTATGAGAGCGTGCGCGCCGGCCTAGAACGATAGCACCTAAGAACCGAAACAGCGGAGAGAGCTGCGCAGGCAGTTGAGTTAGCGCAGTAGTACCCAGATACCGCGCTGCCTGGCATGCCCGTCGAGGAAACGGCCGATCCATTCCCTGGCTATTACATGATTGACGTATTGCGCGATGGGAAATCGCCGGCATGTTGAGAGTCAACGCCTACACCGGCCAGGTCATTCTCCACCAATGGCACGGCAACTTTGTCGAAATGATGGATGCCGGATCTGGATGAACCGGCGGTGATAATCTTGCCCGGAGTTAGACGGGCAACAGGCCAAACGACGCTTGGCAGACACAGCCGATAGAGATAAAAATGGTTGGAGATTGGTCAGCAACGACTAATCTCCTTTTTTATTTTGATGAGTGGAGAAGTGTTCGATGAATCAAGAAAAGCCTCTCTTTCAGTTTCTTGCTCTTGTTTTGGCTTTCCTGGTTTTACTCCTGGCTGCTTGTGGTGGACAAAATACGGCCGCGCCTTTGCCGGCAGAACGTGACTCAACAACGCAAACCGAGACGGTGCCGGTCGCCGGTGGCGGTTCGTATACTGACATCACTCCCGATGGCTTGGCCGTGATGCTAGAAAACAAGGACTTCCCCCTGATCAACGTTCACGTCCCCTACGAAGAGGAGCTTGCAGCCACCGATGCATTTATCCCCTTCGACCAGATCGCGCAGAACCTGTCCCAGCTCCCGGCCGATAAGGATGCCCAAATTGTCCTTTACTGCCGCAGCGGTAATATGAGCACCGAGGCAGCCCAAACGCTGGTGCAACTTGGTTACACCAACGTATGGAACCTGGACGGAGGGATGATCGCCTGGGAGAATGCAGGGTACCCTCTGCAGAGTAATTAACTCCCTTTTTCAGTGTCCATTTTATAGAAGCGTGATCAGCGCGCGCGTCAGAATAGATAGACCGAAAAGCATGACCAAGAGGGCAGCTACAGCCGGTAGCCAACGTGTCGCCTTTTCGAACCGCTCGCCGAAAAATAAAAGTGACTTTAAAAAGAGAATTCCGATACTACTCATGACCACTGCAATTCCCAGGCTATAAGCCAGAATTAGCCCGATGCCCAGTGCAACCTGTTTGACAGTCAGTGCGACCAACAAGACTGCCAGAGCATCAGTGGTCGGAACCAATCCATGAACGAGGCCCAGCGCAATCAATCCGCCGAGGGTCAATTTCGTAGGGATCGCATGATGGTGATGAGAATGATCGTGCGCAGGCCCATGGACGTGGGTATGGTCCTCGGTGTGAGAGTGGCCGTCATCATGTGAATGGTCGCCAATTTTATCGTGAGCGTGGTCGTGTCCACCGTCGTTGAGATGCCGTGTCAGCAGGTAAATTCCCAGTCCGAGAACAACCAGTCCGGACGGCAACCCTAACCCCTGTAGGTATAGAGTGGCAATATTTTGCCCACGAACCGTCAGGGCGAGCGCCCCGATTACAATCACACTTAGAGTGTGCGACAGGGCAGTAGCAACGCCGATCAGGATAGCGTCGCGGGGTCTGGCCTTGACGCCGACGAGATACGCGCCAACCAGGACTTTGTTATGTCCCGGCGTCATAACATGTAATCCACCCAACAGTAGCGCCACGGCAATAGCCAGAACCGGAAAGGCTGGGTTATTCGAGGCCGCGCGCAGCGAGTCCTGGACATAGACAATGCCTGTTTCGGACAGAGGCGTTCGGCCGGCTTCCCCCCGTCCAGCAGTTTGCCCTGCTGCTATTACATAGACTTGAGCCGCCACAATCGCAACAACAACTAGCCCAAAGAGGCCCCATAAGGCCAGACTTATGTAAGAGTTGGGCGATTTTCTAGCCCGAACAGGTACGCCCACCATTTCTATCTCAGCCATCGTTCTATTTCCTTGGGTAGAGCTAACTCTATAGTCATCGCATCCTAATGCTCTGTAATTAATACGGGCAACCCTCCATTTTGCATTTATGGGTTTTCCCCGAAAAGGAGCGTTGGGAAGAAGACTGTATGCTTGAAAGGGGAGAACGATCATCAGCAAGATATGGCGTCATGACTGGAGCACTTGAGCACAGGCGATTGCCCTGTCACAAGCCTTCCTCTTATGTCCGGCGCTAGTCGGCTTGGCCCGTCAGCACATCGCCCGTTTTCTCCGAACTCATATTTGATTTCTACAGCATCGGCCAGAGACAATAATCTGGCTCCGTAAGATGCCACCCGTCAGGCAGTTCTACCAAGATAAATCTTCATCATCCCGTCCAGCAAATGGAGCGCGTCCTCCTTTGGGCGTTGGAAGATGTTGCGGCCGATAATGGAACCGAAGCCGCCTCCGTCGCGAATGGCGCGCGCCTCATCTAACACGGCTGAATCGTCTTCCTTTGTGGCCCCGCCGGAAAAGATGACCACACGACGGCCGTTAAACGTACTCTGCACCACATGCCGCACTCGCTCTGTTAGCGTCTCGCGCGGAATCTGCTGCCCCTCGTATACCTTACGGGCTGCCTCCTGCTCCAGGTGAGCGGTAGGCAGCTTCACCTTGACGATGTGCGCCCCTAGTTCGGCGGCAATATGCGCCGCATAGGCCGTTACGTCCAGGGCCGTCTCCCCTGCCTGGCTCAGGCCGCCGCCGCGCGGGTACGACCAGACGACGACCACCAGCCCCACCGATTTTGCGTCGCCGATCAGCTCACGCAATTGTTCATACTGCAACCGTCGTTCGGCTGTTCCTGGGTAAATGGTGTAACCAATGCCCGTACAGCCCAGCCGCAGCGCATCGGCCACCGTAGCCGTTTGCGCCCCCAGCGGATCCACTTCGTCTTGCAACACGTCGTGGCTGTTCAGCTTGAGAATGAGCGGAATTTGCCCGGCAAAGTCAACCGCGCCTGCTTCCAGAAAACCCAGCGGCGCCGCGTAGGCATTGCAGCCTGTCTCAATCGCCAGTTGAAAGTGGTAATACGGGTCGTAACCGGCCGGGTTGGGGGCAAAGCTGCGCCCCGGCCCGTGCTCGAAGCCCTGGTCTACCGGGTAGATAATCAGCTTGCCCGTCCCGGCTAAACGGCCGTGATTGAGCAGCCGCGTTAGGTTGGTCAGCACGCCGGGGTTCTCGCTACGATACCAGCCAAGAATTTCCTTTACCTGTTCCGACATAATAATTCTCCTCAAAGGACTTCAGATTGGTTGACGACGCCGAACTCGGCCTTGGGCGTCGCGCTCCGGCTTACATACAACACACCGACCAGAATGAGACCCATACCGGATACTTCTGGCCACTGCAAACGCTCGTTAAAAAAGAGCGCGCCGATGATCAGGGCAAAGGCCGGCGTCAGGAACGTGAAGGTATTCAGGCGGTTCAATTCATTTCGATGCAGGAGGGAAAACCAGAGGGCAAAACTGGCGGCCGTTCCTAGCAGGCTCAGTGCCAGCAGGACAGTGACAAACGAGACCGACCACATCACCTGTTTCGACGCTTCAAACCACGCCGCCAGAGCCAGTAGTGGAATGCCGCCCAGGATAAACTGCCAGCCGGCAGCCATCAGTGGGTCTACCCGTCCGGCCAGCCGCTTCAAGAGCACGTTACTCACGGCTACACCCACAGCACCCAGAAAAATGTAGCCAATGCCAGCCAACGCCGTGCTGCCTGCATTCTTTCCAAAACCGGGCAGCGCCACCAACAGAATGCCGGCAAATCCCAGGGAAAGCCCTATCCGGCGACGTGGCCCCAGATGCTCGCCCAAAATGAAGAAGGCCAAGACGGCGGCAATGAGCGGCTGGATATTAGCCAAGACGGTTGCCAACCCTGGGCTGACCATTCCCCCGGCTAGGAACATGCCGCCGAAACCCAAGCTGGTAGCCGTGAGACCTACAGCGGCCAGCATTAACCAGCTATACCGCCCTTGTGGTTGAGGGCGGCGCAAGGTAAAAGCCGGCAGCAACAAAGCTACCCCGGCGACAAAGGAACGCCATGCCGCAAAGGTTAGCGGCGGTGCCATGGCTTGCCCGGCGGCGATCAGGGGGAAACAGACGGCCCACAGGAACATCACCAGAACTAGAGCAACCACGTCCCGCGCTGCTATTCCACTTTGTCCGGCCGGCCTTCGCTTCTGCGATACCTGCGATATAAACTTGGCTTTTGGATTGGGCATTACGTGATCACAACGCAGTTGTGACTGCCGTATGGGTTGAGAACATATTTATCAGCCTCGGGGTCGTTGAGCCACACGTGGCCGTCAACGAGGTAGCGAAACTCGTACTCATGTTCAGGTTCCAGATCTACGGTCAGTTGCCAACTACCATCCTCTTGCCGTTCCATGGTGTGCGAGGTTTGCCAGTCGTTGAAATCACCCATCACGCAAATGGCCTCCCCTTCTACATCGGCGGGAAGCATAAAGGTCACCTGGGTCACGTTCTTCTCGCTAGGTTGCTCTTTCTGTAACATGGGTCACACCTTCGCTAATTTTGACAGATACCAAGCATCGTCGCTTGAGGATATGGCCTCAGTGTATTGCGCTGCCAGGCGGCAGGATAGCGCCAATTCGCTTATCGTGTTACCCGTTCTTTGGCCTGGTTGAAGGCCAATAAACAGGAACTTGACTCATCGCCCCATCTTATACCGCTTGAGCAGCAAGGCATTGATCGCCACCAAAAGCGACGAACCGGACATGGACAGCGCGGCGATTTCTGGCCTCAGCACTAAACCGAAGGCCGGGTAAAAGAGGCCGGCGGCGATAGGGAAGGCGATGAGATTGTAACCCGCCGCCCACCACAGGTTTTGGTGCATCTTACGGAGTGTGGCCCGGCTCAATCCAATGGCCCCGATCACATCGAATGGGTCGGACTTCATCAACACCACGTCCGCGGTCTCCATGGCTACATCGGTGCCCGCGCCGATAGCAACACCCACGTCGGCCTGGGCCAGGGCGGGGGCGTCGTTGATGCCGTCCCCCACCATGGCTACGAGCTTGCCCTCGTCCTGTAACTCCTTCACCTTGTCGACCTTCTGACCCGGCAGCACCTCGGCGAAGACCGTTGTAATACCCAGCTCGCCGGCGATGCGCTCGGCCGTGGCCCGGTTATCGCCGGTCAGCATTGCTACCTGCACGCCCATTTCAGTCAGCTTTTCGACGGTCAGACGGGCGTTGGGGCGCACAGCATCGGCGATGGCGATCATGCCCGCGAATTCACCGGCTAGAGCGGCGTAAACAACCGTGCGCCCGGCCCCTTCCAGCGAAGACGCCTGCTCACTATAGCCATCCAACACGACGCTGTTGTCGCGCATCAGCTTGCGATTGCCCACGAGCAGTGTTTTGCCGGTGACGGTTGCCTTCATGCCATGTCCGGGGATAGCCTCGAACCCGCTGGTACTCTCCAGATCGAGCTGGGCGGCCGTGGCCCTGTCCACAATAGCCTGAGCCAGTGGATGTTCGGATGATTGCTCGGCCGAAGCGACGAGGCGAAGCAATTCGTCCGGCGCGAGAGGGTTGCCGGCGGCCACGATTTCCACTACCCGCGGCTTGCCTTCAGTAAGCGTACCGGTCTTGTCGAAAATGATGGCCTGTAACTTGGCCGCCTGTTCCAGCGCCGTGGCGCTCTTATAGAGGATGCCATTCTGCGCGCCCAGACCGGTACCCACCATGACGGCCGTGGGCGTGGCCAGACCCAGCGCGTCGGGGCAGGCGATGACGACCACGGTAATGGCCAGAGTCAACGCCCAGATAAACGGGGTGACGTCGGCCGGGATGGCCGCGCGGCCCAGGAAATACCAGCCGAAGAAAGTGGCCAGGCCGAAGATCACGGCCGCGGCCACCAGCCACTGCGCCGCCCGGTCGGCCAGGCGCTGCGAGGGCGCCTTGGAATTCTGGGCCATTTGCACCAGCTTGACGATCTGGGCCAAGGCCGTCTCCGCGCCGATTTTCGTCGCCCGGAACTTAAACGTTCCGGTCTTATTGATGGTGGCGCCCACAACCGCCGAACCGACCTCCTTTTTTACGGGCAGGCTTTCGCCGGTGAGCATGCTCTCGTCCACGCTGGACTCACCTTCAACCACCACTCCGTCTACCGGAATCTTGTCGCCGGGACGAATCATCACGATGTCGTCGCGTAGCACGTCTGAGGTTGGCACCTCAACAGGCTGCCCGTCGCGGATGACGGTCGCTTGGGGTGGAGCCAGATTCATCAGAGCCTGGATAGCCTGGGAAGCGCCGGCGCGGGCGCGCATCTCCATCCAGTGTCCGAAGAGCACAAAGACCAGCAGTAAGACGGCCGCTTCGTAGAAGACCTCGCCCTCAAAGAAAAAGGTGGCGGCCACGCTGAACAGATAGCCGGCCAGCACCGACAATGAAACCAGGACGGCCATGTTCAGGACGCGGTTTTTCAGCCCACGCCAGGCGCCAACGTAGAAGACCCAGCCACCGTAGAGCACGGCCGGTGTAGCCAGTAAAAAGGAGAAGACGTTGTTCGATAACCCAAAGGGAACGGGCAACTGGATCCCAAAGTAATCTGTAAATAGCGGTGAATAGAGAAAAACGGGAATAGCCAAGACGAATGAGACCAGGAAGCGGTTGCGCATGTCCTGCACCATGCCTTCCATGCTCAGGCCTGTGCCATGGCCCATCTCATGGGCCATAGCGGCCGTCTCGCCGGCCTTGGCTGATTCATCGGTCGCCGTGCCCATCGTGGACATATCATGGCCAGCGTGAGCATCCGCGACGGCAGGAGCAGTGTGTCCGGCACGTTCAACGGGTGTCGCCACTGGCATATCATGTCCGGCGTGGGCGTTCGGTTCGTGCCCGGTTCGGGCTGCGACGGCCGCAGGCGGATTGCCCTGTGAGCTCATGTGCGCCGGCAAACACTCGCCCGAACAAGCGTAACCGCACTCGGCCACGAAGCGTTTGAGATCATCTAGTGTGACTACCTCGTCGTGGTAAACCGTGGCCGTGCCGGTCATAAAATTGGATTCGACTTTATGGATGCCGGGATGCGTGCATAACTTCTTCTCAACTCCAGCCGGCGAGAGTACCGATTCAACGTCTTCCACGTTAATAACCGTCGTCTTCATCGCTTTTTCGATTTCTCCTTTTCCGAAAACTTACAAAGATGGGGAAGCGCTGCTTCCCCATCTTTGCTATCCCCGCGTCAGAAAGTCGCGCCTCATGCCCATTGCTTCGTCTGTTATACAGATGGACTCCGAGCCGTCTTGTACTGTTCCGGCCAGGGCGCGAACAGCATCTACACTTTCAGGAACGACGATCGCCTCGTTGTAGACCTGGTATGTAAAGTACAGCTCATTACCGTTCACGGTGAGCACGTCCTCCCACAGGGCCACTTCCCACATGTCGCCACGCGGCCGGCCGAGATCCTTCATCAGTTCAATCGTGCTGTTGAGGGCTACAATGCCGTCCGCCATGCGGATGAAGGCGATGCGCGGCGCGGCGCGGAAAGCGGCCAGGACTTCATCGCGGTCGGCCTCCCGCGTCATTTCCACCACCCAGTAGTGGTTGTGCGTTTGCGTGTGGGCCGCCTTGGCAGCAATAGTAACCACATCCAGGTCCGGCACCACCGTTTGCGCATCCGGCCCCTGGTGGCTGGGAATATCTTTCTCCGGCACCATGGTGTTCATAATACCGCCGCGGTCCGATTCCCAGGGATCGGTAGCCCGGCGTATCAGCACTCCACGCGCTTTCTTCAGTAAGCCGGCGTCGCGCAGCGCCAGCAGGGTGCGTACGGTGCTGGTGGTATTACAAGAGACAACGCGGGTGGCGTCCCGACCTATGGCCGTCTCGTAGTTGGCCTGGGCGACAAAGGAATGGCCGGTCAGGCTATGCTTTTCGCCGCCCTGATAGATGGCTTTGACGCCCACAGCGCGGTAACGTTCGAGGTTTTTCGCGCCGATGCCCTTGGGCGTACAATCGACGACCACGTCGACCTGAGGCAGCAGGTCATCCAACGTCCCGTTCACCGGGATGCCAGCCGCTTTCATCTCCCCAACCTTTTCCGGCAGTGAAGCGTAAATGGGTAGCCCCAACACCGCGCCCGCCTGAACCCGGTAGTCGCTGACCACGTCGGCTACGCCGATCAGTTCCATGTCGGGTTGCAGACGCACCGCATCAGCCACCCGTTTGCCGATAACGCCGTAGCCGTTAACGGCCACACGAATTTTCTTGTCTTTCACTATATGCTCCTTTTCAAATACTTGTGTTTGAACACCTCTGTATTCCATGCTCCAAGTGCCCGGTTTAACGCGCCAGATAGCCACCGTCGACGGCGAAGTAAGCTCCGGTGACGAATGAGGCTTTGTTAGAGCTGAGCCAGACCACCAGCTCAGCCACTTCTTCAGGTTGGCCCAGCCGCCCAATGGGATGCAAAGCTACGAGCGTTTGTAGTGTTTCCGGCTCTTGTTCCAGCTTTGCGATCATCGGAGTTTTGATGAAACCAGGGCCAACAGCGTTAACACGAATGTCCTGCGCAGCGTACTCAATGGCAGCATTCCGGGTCAATCCCACCACACCGTGCTTGGCGGCGACGTAGGCCGGAGCCGTGGCGAAGGCCACTTGGCCCAGAATGGAAGTCATATTGACGATCGCGCCACCACCTCCGCTGGCCAGCATGGCCGGTATTTGGTACTTCATGCAATAGAAAACACCGGAGAGGTTGACATTAATGACCTGCCGCCACCCCTCTACGGAGTAGTCGGCCGTCATGTTTTGTTCCCCGCCAATACCGGCATTGTTGCAGGCGAAATCAAGATGACCATACGCGGCTACAGCGTGATCGACCAGTGCCTTGCACTCAGGCGCCCTGGACACGTCGGCCTTAAAAAAGGCCGCTTTGCCGCCGGTATCTTGAATCAACTGCACTGTTTCCTGTCCGCCGACTTCATCAACATCCGAGACGACAACACTTGCCCCTTCTCTCGCATAGCTTTGGGCACTGGCCCGGCCTATGCCGGAGGCGGCACCGGTCACAATAGCCGTCTTACCGGTAAATTCACCGTTCATTCTGAATTCTCCTCTTTACTGTGGTCATGATGCTGGGATTGCTTTTCCAGCCTCTGCCGGTGTTCGCTTTCGTGCATATGGGTTGCCGGATTTTCTTTGTAAATGGCGACGTAGACTAATTTCTCGGCTAATGCTCGCACTGTGTGCGGTTCCGCCGCATCAAAGGCAATCATCATCCCTTCGGAACATTCATGCTCGACGCCGTCGGCTCCGGCAAAGATGCCTCGCCCCTGTAGAATGATCAGGTGTACCGGAGAATGAGGGCTTTCATGTGGTTCAATACGTTGCCCTGGTAGGAAAGCGAAACGTAGCGCCCGCCTGAACCCGATAGTCGCTGACAACATCGGCCACGCCGATTAATTCCATGTCGGGTTGCAGACGTATGGCATCGGCCACCCGTTTGCCGATGACGCCATAACCGTTACTGCCACACGCGTTCTTTTATCTGCCATTGTTTTCTCCTTCTTGCCCGTCATATTCGAAGGGCATAGCATGATAGATGTGTCCTGTTCCGTTTCCAGACTGGGCCACTGCCTCGATCAATGCCGGAATGCCGGCCACCAGATCGGGGTTGAATACTATGCGGGCCCACCCCGTGATGTGATTCACCGTCACATCGGTAACGCCGTAGAGCGAGATCAGGCCGTTGCGCACTCGAGCGGCGCACGTAGGACACCCCATACCCGATACAGCCAGCAGGGCCACATCCGTCTTTTGATATTCCGCCGTCGCAAACTTTCTTTCCCGTGGTTCAACGTGACAGTTATGCTCCATTTGATATCTCCAAATTCAACGATACTGCTTCGCCGGACCAAACTCAGTATTGAAATTGCCGGTGGGGGCGTGTCTTGCGCTTTTTGGTCTTGATGCCCAATTCGGGCCGAGCATAAGCTTTGGGCATTCGCTCGAATTCCGCCTGGCACTTAGGACAGCACAGGAAGTAATCCGTCCCTTCATATGCAATGACAATATGCGCGCTGTTGCGATTCATATGCTTGCCGCATACCGGATCCGTTAACATCGTTAGTTCTCCTATTTCACATTTGTACAGCTCTTATGATGGGTGTGTTGCAACACCTTTTGTCAAATCAGGGGCTGTCATATCTACACAGGCTAATACGAGCCCGAATAAAGTACTAGAGGTCATAGACTTTTCTTAGCATGATTGCATCTCTTTATTATGGCGGCCATACTCCAGAGACCTCTTCCAGTTGGACGCCATCGCCGCCGGAGATGCGCCAACCTCGCGGCGTTCTGAGCAGGGCCAGATTTTGGGTTGCTTTGGCACTATAGATGGCTGTATTGCCGCGGACAACACTGCAGTGGAGTCTATAGCTCACTCTGGTCAAGCCATCGCTCTGGTGAACTTCTACTTCATCTATATCGAACGAATGGAATTGCACAGCACTATCGTTGGGTAATTGAGAGACAAACGTCTTGAACGCTTGCTTAACCTCGCCCAAGCCGGCTGCCTGGGCGCCTTCCGCCTCAGTGGCAAAATAAACGTCCAGCCCATTCGAGTCGCGCCCATTCAGCGCGATGAGTGCAGCCGTTTGCATCTCGCCCATCAGGCGACGCAAATCACGCTCATCCGATGAACGCGCCCTGATATACCAAACGGCGCCGCCCACAACGGCCAACAGAACGAGAAGGAGCGATAGTTTTCTCATTGGTGCTCGTTCTTATCTTCGCTTGAGTGCAGGTGATCGTCTCTATGCCCCTCGCCGTGACCTCGATGCATGAAAAGATGGATTAACGGACATAGGAGCAGCAGTACGTACGGCAGCCCAGAGGCAACATGGGGCAAATGCTCCACGATCAGGAAAATACCGCCAATAGCGAGGAGACCCAGCATCAACAGTCCAATACGCGAGCGCAAAAAGGCTTCGATTGAAAACGATGTTTGTGACATGACATTGTCTCCACTATATTCTTGCCCTTATCAAAGGCGCTTTGCCCGCCGTTGTCTTGGGAATGGCCTGCACCCGTTGCACCGTAATGGGCGGCGCGACAGCGCCTTGCTCGGCCAACGACCGGTCTAGTGCGTCAACAAACAGATGGTCATACAATCCATTCTGGACGCCAGCCAGCAAAACGCTCAGACCATCGGGTTTATGGATTACCTGCCACCCACTAACTGGCAACGGATCCAGTATCTGGTGGAAGGTGAGCGGGTGAATCATCACTTCTCTATTACCGCCTATCCCTGGCAGATAAAACACATCTTCCATACGCCCCTGGATTGCGTCGATGCCCGCGAAGGGTAGGCCTGGGGTCTCAGACCTGACCGCCAGCCGGATGCTGTCGTTTAACTGATAACGGATCAACGGTTGAGTACGACTGAAAAGGGTCGTGATCAGTAGCTTGTCGCCGAATCTACCTGGGGCCACAGGGCGATTGTGCTCGTCGACCACT
>JACDJA010002263.1_pt1 | contig 14105 bp, 7 predicted proteins | sample 7449241 | NCBI WGS metagenome assembly JACDJA01 (sample SAMN14253289, study PRJNA609438) | sludge metagenome | isolation source: initial anaerobic sludge | collected 2018-12-20 | reverse complement strand
CTGCAGGAAGCCCCTGCCAAGAACGTGGCGCTCGTTGCACCCTACGCCGACGAACTCAACGAGTACATGCCGTTGGCCGTCTTCGGCCTGTGAACGCCGCCGCTCCGCCAGATAGCCCTGCGCGCACCGGCCCGCCGCGCAGGCGCCTCAGAGGGTCTCTCGGCGTCGTCGCCGCGAGCTTCCTCGCGTTCACCTGGGCCCCCAGCGCGTCGGCGGAGGGAAGCGGAACGGCCGCCGCCCTCGACGAGTTGGCGCGTCAGCGGCAGCTGCTCGAGGTCGTGCGGGAGGGAGTGGACGGGTCTCGCTTCGATCTCGACTCGTTGCGGCTGGAGGCCGCGTTCATGGACGCCACGGAGATCGGCGACGCCGTGGCAACGGGCTACGGCTTCGAACTCTACCGGGGCGTCCTGCGTGGTCCCGAGGGGACGCTCGTGTCGGGCGCAGGCAACGCCTTCGACCTGTCGTTGCTGCTGGCCACACTGCTGCAAGATGCCGGCTACGATTCGCGCATCGCCGTCGGCACGCTCGAGGCCGAGGACGCCGAACGGCTGCTCGCTCGCGTCCTGGAGGAGCTCGAGACGCCCGGCGCAACCGCCATGGGCAGTGACCGCATCGCGGAAGTGGCGCGGGCCGGCGGCGTGAGCGAGGCCGAACTCGTCGAGTATGGCCGCGCGCTCACTGCCGTCGACGTCACGTCCAGCGACCGCTATCAGGAGTCGGTCGCGGCGAGCGGCGCGCTCATCCGGGCGCTCGCGGGCGCCGGCGTCGACCTACGGGGCGCCACTCATGAGGACCTGGTGGACGAGGCCAGGGAGTACGCCTGGGTCGAGTACCGGCTCGGCGCCACGGACGAGTGGGGCGCGTTGCACCCCGCGTTCGGCGCGCTTCCGGGCCCGTCCGGGGTGGTCGCCGCGGAGTACCTCGAGGGCTCCGTCCCCGGCCACCTCCAACACCGGCTTCGGATCGAGGTCGGGATCGAGAGGAAGCGCGGCGACGTCTTCAGCGAGGAGCCGCTGATGACCCCGTGGGAGCGGCCGGTGGCGAACATGCTCGGCGTGAACCTGTCGGTGGCCAACTCGCCGCTAGGGCAGGGTGCCGGCGCGAGCCTGCAGGAGATCGCCGGCAGCATCGGCGACACCATGTTCTTCGTTCCCCTGCTGAACGGGACCATGGCGCCGGGAGCGCGCGCCTTCGACACGATGGGCAACCTCTTGTCGCCTGAGGACGCCGCCAGCCCCATGGCGGGCGTGTTCCAGACGGGGGCGGGCAAGCTCAACCAGGCGACGGGGGCGTTGGGGGGCCTCGGGAACGACGGCCCGGCGGACGACGAGCCTTTCGCGCTCACGGCACAGTTCGTGGACGTCGTCCACGTCGCGCCGGGAGGCGAAGAGAGCCGCCAGAGACGCTACATCTTCGACCGGCGCGCCGGCGACGCCCGCGCCTTGGGAGGTACGGCCCTGCTGGACGAGAGCGTGCTGCTGAACGGCATCCTGTCGAACATGGAGATCATGGTCACGGGAGGCTCGCTGCCGCTGGACTTCCTGGCGCTCGACACGACCGCACAGGGCATGCTCTACGTCGAAGCGATGGAGCGCCTCGTCCGGCAGCCCGACGCGTCGGCCCTGGAAACGGCCTTCGCCGACGTGAGGGGCCGCGATCAGTTGCTGCTGATGGCGCTTTTCGAGGCCTCGGCGTCGGGCGCGGGCGGTGTCGCCTACCGGGCAGAACCGACGGTGGTGTCGATACGGCAGGCGCTTACCGTCGGCGACTCGGTCGGGGTCGAGATAGGCGTAGACATCATGTTCAGCGGCCGCAGGTTCCTCGTGGACGGGCCGTCCGGCGTTACGGAGGATCCGGACGCCGCGGTCCTGGCCGGCGCCTGGGACACCATGGTCGAGAGGCTCTACATGCAGAGGTTCGATCCTGCGGTCGCCAGCGCGTACTCGGTCTTCGGAGCCGGGGCGCCTCTGGAGGTGGTGAAGAGCGAGGACGAACTCGCGGCTTCCGGTGCGCCGGCGGCGGCGCTTCCAGCCATGCAGCGGGACTTGAGCGCCGGCAACGTCCTGGTCTACGCCGCTGCCCAACCGGGCGGGGACGCTGCCTTCGGTTACTGGCGGATAGATCCTCTGACGGGCGCGACGCTCGGAATGGGAACCGGCGGCCACGGCAGCGCGTTGACCGAGTTCCTCGTCGAGTTGTCGCCGAGCCTCGCGCTGGCGGCCGCGCTGGCCGTGCCGGGCGCCGCCCTGTGCGCCACCCAGAAGGGTGACGACCTCATACTCTGCATCTGTGACATGGTCACGGGGATCGCCATCTTCACGGGCATCGGCGTGGGCATCGCTGCCGCCTTCGGAGGCGCCACCGTCTTGGTGCAACAAGGAGTTGCGGTAGGCTCGTTCCTGGCCCTGGACCTCGGGGTGGGCGTTCCGTCGCTCTTCCTCGGTGGGCCCTGCACGTGGGTCGATAAGCTTATCGGCGACGGCGGGCCACGGAGTTGCATCCTGGCCTGATGGACGCTTGCCCCTACCCGCGTAACGCCGCCGGTCGTCCGGGGTCCGTGGACGCCGAACGGCTTCGCGTTCGAGTCTCACCCGCGCCGCGAGGAAGCGGCCGCACCTTCAGTTGAGGAGAACATAGTGGTCGCTACGAGTCTGGCCCCAAGAACGAAGTCGGCAAGGTTCGGGCTGGTTACCAGGCCGTGGCGCCGGGCGGCGTCGATGCTGCTGCTCTCCCTGGCGCTGGCTGCGGGCGCCGCTTACGCCCAGCAGTGCACCTACGAGGTCGAACCCAACGAGACGCCCGCCACCGCCACTCGACTCACGGGCGCCGGACCGCAGATGCTCGGCCCCGCCAGGGGCAACTCGGTCGGTGGGTTGTGCCTTACCGGGGACGTCAGCGCAAGCGACCAGGACGCCTTCCGCTGGGACGTCTCCGAGGAGCAAGCCGCCCATCGCTGGGAGATCGAGCTGGTGGGCCCGGGCGGAACCCTCACCAAGCTGGACCTGTTCCGCGTGACGTTCGCAGAGAACGGCTCGGACGTGACGGCGGTGGACAAGCTCCTCGACATCGGCACGCAGGGGGGCGCCGCGGCCGTCTCCGAGCAGTTCCTGGTCGAGCCCGGGGCCTACTTCCTGGGCCTATCCAACAGCGGCAACGGCGGCGAGTACGTAGCCAACGTCCGACCCGTGAGCATGCTGCGGTACGGCGACGCAGATGAGCGTTACGACGAGCTTTCCCGCTCCAGGAGCTACACCGGCGAGTTCGGCCTGTACGGCCCGGTGGACGGCGAGCTCGAGCAGAAGTTCAGCCTGGGCGAGGCCGAGGCCGGCCGCGTCTGGGGGCTCGAGCTGTGGGCCGCGTTGGGCACCGCGCCGAGCCTCCGGCTGGAGGGCCCCGGCGGCGTCATCGCCGAAGGGAAGGCCGGTGCGGACGGCCGCGTGCGGCTTCCTGGCCTCGGCCTGGGGGTCGGTGATTACGTGGCGCGGGTGGTCGGCGCCAGCGGCATGATCCGCCTGCGCCTGGAGTCGCAGGGCATCCGCGGCGACGGCGTGGCCGTCGAACCGAACGACGATTGGCAGACCGCCACCGTGTTCCCGGTGGCGGGAGAGATGCGGGCGACGCTTCACGGGCGTGACTACTTCCGCATCGACGTCCCCGAGGACGGCGCGGGGATCTACGATTTCGACTTCGACCCCGACTCGGAGCTGAGTTACACGTTCATGGACGCCGCGGGCACCAAGCTCATGATGTCCGGGCGGGGCAGCGTGGGCGGCACTCGTCATGGGCTCTCGCTGGTCGAGGGAACGTACAGGTTATTAGTCGAGGGCACAGACGGCGTGCAGTACCGGATGGCGCTGAGGCCGGCGGCGGCCATTGGAGACGAGCTCGAGCCCAACGACACCCCGGCGGGCGCCAGCCCCATCCCGGAGAACGGCAAGGTGCGCGGCCAGTTCGACGGTTACGAGGCCGACGTCTACCGCCTTGAGGTGACGGGCGAGGCGCAGCTCTACCGAGTGCAGCTGGTCGGACCCACCGCCACCCGCCTCACGCAGCAGACGGCCAGGGGCCAGGAGCTGGCCAGGGCCTCGGGCACGAACCGACTACGCCTGGATGACCTCGTGCTGTTGCCCGGGACTCACTACTTCGAGGTGCTGGGCGAAGGCGGCGAGTATGCCCTGAGGGTCCTGGCGCTCGGGCCCGCCCCAGTGGCCACGCAAGGAGCAGCCGCCGGTCCCGCGCCCGACGAGCCGCTCTCCCCGGCAGCGCCCGGTACCCCCACCGAGCCCGCCGAGGAGGCCGCCGCCGCGCCGGAGGCGGCGCCGCTCGTGGCCGGCCCGCCGCCGCCGCCCGGGATCTTGGAGCTCGAGCCGAACGACGACGCCAGCCGAGCGATGAGGCTCATCCCGGACCAGGTTCACGTCGGGCGCCTCACCGGCGGCAGCGACGACTACTACCGCTTCTTCCTCGCGAGAGACCAGTACGTGCGCCTGGAACTTCAGCCACCCGAAGGCGGCCTACCCATCGGCATCAGGTTGGACGATGTCGGGTGGCTCTCGGTGCTTGACGGTGACGAGGGAGGCCCCGCCGTGTACGAGCGGAAGTTCCTGGCGGGGAACCATGGCCTGTTCCTGCGGAGCCCCGAGGTCGAATCGGACGGTTATTACCAACTGCGCATGACCTTCCCCAACAACCTGTTGCCGCCCGTCGACGCCGAGCCCAACGACGATATCCGCACCGCCTCGACGCTTCCCGCGGAGCTCGAGTGGACGGGCCAGGCGGGTGAGTTCGGTGGAGATCCCGACTTCTACCGCCTGCCGGTCTTCGATAAGGACACGGTGTTCCGGCTGACGCTCGAGGGGACGTCGAAGCGGCCCGACGTCATGTTCACGAGGGAGGGCGGCCGCCTGCAACTCAGTGAGAGCAAGGCGGACGAGGGGGGTGGTGTCTGGAGCGGCACGATCCCGGCCGGCGAGAGCACCTGGTTGCGCCTCTACGTCAACTCCCGCTACGAGGCGCGTCTGAGCTTCGACGGAGTGCCTGACCCGGCGCAGCTGCTGGCGCCGCGCGCCTCCGGGGCCCTGAACGTCACGCTGGAGTCCTCGGCCGACGAGCTGGCCGCCTTCTGGCACGAGGGTCAGGCGTTCGTCGCGACCGCCACCGTCGAGAACCGCACCGATTCGCCGCAGGAGGTTCGCCTCGAGGCCGCGAGCAACAACCCGTTGGTGGGCCTCTCCTACGAAGCCGGGCTGACCCTGGCCGCGGGCGAGAGCCGCGCCGTGCCGGTGGAAGTCCTCGTTCCCCGCGACCTGCGTGACGACCTGCCCCTCAGGGTCGAGGTTTCCGCGGTCAGTTCCGAGGGTTCCGCGGCGGCAGACGTCGTGGCGGCAGCCAGGTGCGAGGCGCAACCCGTGGACCCGCGCGCCGCCTGGCCCCTGCCGGACTCACTGCTGGGTAGGTTCGACGCGCTGCGGCCGAACTTCGGCGCCGCCCTCTTCGGCGCATCCGATTACGAGCGGCGCGACCGGCAGTTGATAGACGGGCGCGTCGGACCGAGCGGCGGCGGCTACCTGCACCTCTCCCACTCTCCCACCTACCGCCTCGCCGGGGACGGGCCCGTGACCCTGTTGGGGGCCACGCTCGACCCCCGCTCGGACGCCCGCGCCGGAGACTACTTGAAGGCCTTTCGGATCGAGACCTCGCTCGACGGCCGGCAGTTCACGCCCGCCTTCGACGGCGTCCTGGAAGCGTCGGCGGTCGAGCAGGCTTTCGTCTTCGACGCGCCGGTGACGGCCAGCTACGCGCGCCTCGTCTTCGTCAGCTCACAACGGAACTCGAGCAACGCCTACCTGGGCGAATGGAAGCTCATCGCCGCCCCGGACGCAACCTTCGGAGAGGTCAACCTTGCGGCCCCTGAGGCGGGCGGTCACGTCGTGACCAGTGACCCGTATATCGGTAGCCACGGAGCCTCGCTGATCACCGGGGACGACGGCAGCGCCAGCGCCGTCGATCTCAGGAGCAAGGAGGCGTTCACGTTCGTCGTCGGCTTCCACGACGGTCGCGCCGCCCAGGTGACGCGCATCGAGTGGCAGGACAAATTGGACACGGGCTCGCGCAACGGGGCACCGTTCCCCGGTGCCACCGTCGAGGTGAGCCTCACGGGCGGGGCCGGGCCATGGGCGCCGCTGGCCGACTGGACATTGCAGCGTGACGCGGGTGGTCTCGCCACGCTGCAGTTGGCCGAGCCGGCGTGGGCCCGCTACCTGAAGTTCACGGCGGCCAAGGTAGACGGGGACGACGGTGAGCCGGGCCGCTACTTCAGCCCGCCCGACGTCTTGCGGGTGTTCGAGCGGGCGCCGGACGACGAGTACCGTTCCGCCCTCGGTGAGTGGGGCGCCATGTCGCGGGACGCGATCTACGAGTACCTGAACCCGGTCACGGTCGGCCGCGAGCTTCCCGATGCGGGCAACGACACCCTTCAGTCGGCGACCCCGCTCAGGAGCGGCGAGCAGGTAAGCGGGGCCGTGGAAGTGGCCGTCGACGAGGACTGGTACCGGCTCACCATCCCCGCCGGCCAGAACTTCCTGGAGCTCACCCTCGCAGGTGACCCGCAGATCTTCTACCTGTACGAGCTGGTGGATGCCAGCGGCAACCAGGTGGGCTTCGACGAGCGCTTCGAGGGCGACGACGTCGTGCTGTCGCTTTTCGCCGACCCCGGCGATTACTACCTCCACCTGTGGGAGCCCAAGCGGACGGTGGTGTTCAGCTGGGACACGAGCGGCTCCGTGAGCCCTTACCAGGCCATCACCTACAACTCGCTCGCGAGCTTCGCCGCCGGCGTGAACGGCGAACGTGAGGCCGTTCAGCTCCTCGCCTTCGACGACCCTGCCCCGAAGTGGCTGTTGCCCTTCTGGTCCAGCGATCCACAGCGCGTGCAGCGCTCGATCGTCGAGTTCGACCGCGAGGCCGACTCGAGCAACTCCGAGACGGCACTGCTCACGGCCACCAAGGCGCTGGAGGACCGAGAGGGCACCCGCGCCATCTTGCTCATGACGGACGCCGAGTCACCCAGCCAGGCCATCACCTCCGACCTGTGGGCGGCTTTCGAACGGGTACGACCCCGCATCTTCACCTTCGAGATCAGCTCGGGAGGCAGCGACTACGCTCAAGACCTCATGCAGGACTGGGCGGACGTCAACTCCGGCATCTACTCGTTGGCGGCCGGCATAGGCGACTTCGACGCAGGCTTCTCCCGCGCCTCGTGCGTCTTGCGTCGCCCCAAGCGCTACGTTCTGATGCTCAACACGCGAGCCGCCCCACTTCCCGGACCCGGGAGCCTCTCCGTGCAGGCGGCCCCGGGCGCCGCCAGGGCCGCCGTGGAGATCGTCTTCGACGCCTCCGGGTCGATGGGCAAGGAGCTGCCGAGTGGCGAGCAGCGCATCACGGCCGCGAAGCGGGCGTTGACCCAACTCGTGAACGAGGTGCTCCCTGAGGAGACCCCGTTCGCCTTGCGCGCCTTCGGGCACATCAAGCCGTCGTCCTGCGAGACGCGACTGGACCTGCCGCTGGCGCCGCTGGACCGCGCCAAGGCGGCTGCGGTGGTTCAGGCGATAGAGCCGAAACTCCTGTCGCAGACGCCTATCGCGGATTCGCTGCTGGCCGTCAAGGATGACCTCGCGCAGGCCGGCGGCGCGAGGACGGTCATCCTTATAACCGACGGCGAGGAATCGTGCGGCGGCGATCCCCCCGCCGCCGTGCGGGAGCTGCGCGCCTCCGGGCCCGTGGACTTCGCCATCGTCTCCCTGGGGCTCGAGCCGGAAGCCCTGGCGGTGTTCCAGGCCCTAGCCGCCGACGTGGGAGCGACCTACGTCGACGTCAGCTCGTTCGAGGCGCTGAGCGAGGCCGTGGCCGAGGCCCTCAACCCGGCCTTCGAGGTGTTCGATGCCAAGTCGGGAGAGCTCGTAGCGCGGGGCCGGGTCGGGGCGGACCCGGTGTCACTCGAGATGGGGGTGTACGACGTGCGCGTGCTCGTCTCGCCCGTGCAGGAGTTCCGGGCCGTGAGGGTGCCGGGGGAGAGGGACGTGAGGCTCACGCTTCGTGAGCCTTGACTTAGGCGCTGAGTCGAGAGGCCTTGGTGGCCGGGAGTGGGCCCGGCTACCAGTCGGGGCCCGGCTCACCAACGGTAGGGGCTGACTCCCCACCGGTCGGGACCCGACTCACCTACGGCCGGACGTTGACGGCGCGTTGACGCCCCTTCGTGTAACTTTGGCAGCAGAAGTCACTATTAGCGTGACTGCACCGCCCTAGGTCGCGGGGTTGCCGGTCCATTACCTTGGACGCGGCGCTTCTCGAACCGCAACGGTGCCGTGACGACCAGGAAGGGAAGGCGCGGATGCCGAAGATCTACTTAGGTGAGGCCATTCGGTTGGTCCTCAAGACCCTGCCGATCGTTTGGGTGAGGCTTGCCAGCTACTTGGTGTTGGGCCTTGGACTCGGTATCTATGCGGGGCTGTTCATCGGCATCGGTTTGCTCTTGGCGAAGCTCTGGGCGCCGCTCGGTGTCATCATCTTCATCGCTGCCGTCGGTGGCGCTTTCTGGATCGTCGACCTGGCCGGCAAGTACTGGTTCCACCTGTTGCGGGCGGCGCATACGGCGGTCATGACCGAGTTCATCACCACCGGTAACGGTCCGGCCACGGGCCAGCTCGAGTATGGACGCAAGCAGGTCATGAGCCGCTTCGCAGACACCTCCATCCTCTTCGGCGTCGGCCTGCTGGTTGGGGGCATCACGAAGTTCGTCGTTCGAACGTTCACCCGTATCGTGTCCATCCTGCCGGTGCCCGGAGTCGACTCGTTGGGCAAGTTCCTCGAGCGCGTTGCCATCCTCAGCACCACCTACGTCGACGAGGCGATCTTGTCGCGCGCTTACGCTAAGCGCGAACAGAACGTGTGGGCGGTGGCCAAGGACGGCGTCGTGCTCTACGCCCAGGCGTGGAAGCCCATCTTGGCCAACGCCGTCGTCTTGGCGCTACTCAGCTACGCCGAGTTCGTCATCTTCCTCCTGATCCTCGGCTTACCGGCGCTGGCCATCGGCGCCGCTGCGCCCAACCTCGGGCCGGCCCTGGGCATCGGCGTCCTGATAGGCGCTTGGATGCTGAAGCTCGCCCTCTCGGACGCCATCTCGCTCGCCGCCACGCTCCTCGCCTACCATGGCGCCACCGCCACCATGGAACCGAACCCGGAGTGGGTGGCCAAGCTCGACGGGGCGAGCGACAAGTTCCGTGAACTCGGGCGCAAGGCCGCGGCCGCGGTGGGGTCGGTCGGTCGCGCCCCCGCGGAGGTCGAGGCGGAGGAGGACCAGAGGGACGCCGGCCCGGCGCTGGAGGGCGACGCGGCAACAGCCTGAGCCGTTGGTCAGCCTGACGGTAGCGGGCCTAATCGTCCCCCACCGGCCCGCCGGCTCCGGCCGGCCGCTCCGTTAGACTGACGGGCATGAGAACGATCGTCGACCTCGCGAGCGAGCTTCAGCCCAAGACGGTAGCGACCCGCCGTGACCTTCACCGGCACCCGGAGACGGCCTTCGAGGAGCGCCGCACCATGGGGATCATTGCGGCGCGGCTTCGCGAACTCGGCCTGGAGCCGCGGGAGGCCGTCGGCGGCACCGGCGTGGTGGCCGTGTTCGATACGGGCAGACCGGGCGTCACCGTCATGGCGCGCGCCGACATGGACGCGCTGCCGGTGACCGAAGAGAACGACGTGGAGTACCGGTCCCGGGTACCTGGCAAGATGCACGCTTGCGGCCACGACGGGCATGTGGCGGTGCTACTCAGCGTGGTTGAGATCGTGCTGGCGCGCGCCGCACAGCTTGCCGGCAGAGTGGTGTTCGTGTTCCAACCCGCGGAGGAGATCGTGCGCGGCGCGCGGGCCATGCTCGAAGACGGGGCGCTCGACGGTCTCGACGTCGATCACGTGATCGGCCTTCACCTCTCGAGCAACCACGAGGTGGGAACCGTTGCCGTGCGCGAAGGGCCGGCCATGGCCGCCACCGACTCGTTCCGCCTGGTCGTCAAGGGACGCGGTGGGCACGCCGCCTATCCGCACGCCTGCATCGACCCGATCGTCGCGGCCTCGCAGGTCGTGCTGTCGTTGCAGACGCTGGTGAGCCGCGAGACCGACCCGATCGACCAGTCGGTCATCAGCATCACGAGCTTCCATGGCGGCACGGCCTTCAACATCATCCCGGAGGAGGTGGAGTTGAAGGGCACGCTGCGCACGTTCGATGCAGGCACGCGCGCGAGGCTCCGCGCCCGCATCCTCGAGGTGGCCGAGGCGACCGCCAAGCTGCTCCGCTGCTCACTGGAGCAGGAGTGGTCCGAGGGCACGCCAGCCGTCGTGAACGACCCCACGTCCGTTGAGCGGTTCCGCAAGGTTGCCGCCCAGGTAGTGGGAGACGAGAACGTGACGCTACAAGCGCCCATCATGGGCGGCGACGACATGGCGCTGTGGCTTTCGCAGGCGCGCGGCTGCTACTTCTTCGTGGGTACGAGCTCTGGTCCCGACACGTCCTGGGCGCACCACCATCCGCGCTTCGACGTGGACGAGCGCGGGCTCGAGGTGGCGGTGGCGCTGCTGGCCTCGGGCGTGGCCGACCTGATGGGCGGCGACTAGCCCGGAAGCGCGCTCCTCATAGCCACGAGTGACAGGCCCCACCGTGAGATGGGGCCCGCTCCAGGCATGGTTACCCGGGCTCTTAGAACTTGGCGCGCAGCGCCGCCACCACCTGGTTGATGGCGGAGTTCGCCGCCTCGGCGAACAGGGGACCGACCGTCGGGTCGTTGTAGCTGACGTTCCCAGCGACCGGGACGTTGCTCACGCTGATGTTCGGGCTCATGGCCTCGCCCGACCCCTTCTTCGACACGACGACCTCGCCGGTCACGATGTCGGTGGCGCGCACGTCGACCTCGATCTGGGCCTTCGTCTCGCCCAGGGTGACGCCGAACAGGCTGCCGCCGGGCCGGGCAACGGTGGCGCGGGTGACGGTGCCTGTTACCACGTAACCTGCGCCGGCCGCCTTGGCCAGGGCGACGGGGTCGAGCGACTCCATGCCCTGCTTCTCGATGATGGTCTGCAGCTCGCTGCGCTCGACGATCACGTAGCAGCCGGACTCCTTGAGCAGCGTGATGAGGCGCGCGGTGGCGGCCTCCTCGACGCCCACTACGCTCACGCCGCCACCCTGGCCGGACGTGTTCTGGAAGTCGACGACCGCCACGGTCGGTATCGGATCCGAGACGCAGGCGGCGGGTCCGGCGGTGACCTCGGTCGTGGGGGCGCAAGCACCGAGCAAGGCGGTGGCAACGGCGATCAGGGCGACTATGGGTCTACGCAACATTGTGGCTCCTCTTCCGCAACGAACGTCGCTGGACGATCGGGGTGATTTCCGTGACCAACGCTACCAGAAAGGCGTCAAAGACCCATCAATGAGGGCGCCGCCGGCCGAGATGGCGCAGCGCTACGAGCGCCGCCCGGGGCGCGGCTCAGGGCGCCGCTCAGGGCGTGAGCCGCTGCGCGTCTCGCGGGAAGGCCCTCGCGAAGCGGATGTTGTGGATTCCGAGCAGCAGCGCCGTAAGCCTCTCGGCGCCTATGGCGAAGCCCCCGTGAGGTGGCATGCCGTGCTTGAACACCTCGAGGTAATCGGCGAAGGCCTGGGGGTCCATGTTGCGCTTGCGGAGTTCCTCCTCCAGCACCTCGGGCCGGTGGGCGCGCTGCCCGCCGGAGGTGATCTCGACGCCCCGGAAGATGAGGTCCAGCCCGCGGGTGAGGCCGTTCTCGAGGGGGTAGGTGTAGAACGGCCTGGCCGCCTGCGGGTACTTGGTCACGAACACGAAGTCGGAGCCGTGTTCCTCCTTGGCCCAACGGCCCAGCAGGCGTTCCGCCTCTGGATCGAGGTCCTTGCCGCCGGAGACGTGCCCGTAACGGTCGGCCACCAGGTCGCGGGCCGCGAGGAGTTCGATGCGCGGGAACGCAACCTCGTAGTCCGGTAGTTCCGCGCCGAGCGTGGCGAGTTCCGGGCCGCAACGCTCGGCCACGCCCGCCAGCATCCTCTTGAGGAGGGCCTCCTCCAGTTCCATCACGTCGTTCTCGTCCTGTATGAAGCCCAGCTCGACGTCGAGCGACAAGTACTCGGAGAGGTGGCGATGCGTGTGGCTCTTCTCCGCGCGGTAAACGGGCGCCGTCTCGTAGACCCGTTCGAACACCGCCACCATGATCTGCTTGTAGAGCTGCGGCGACTGCGCCAGGTACGCGCGCCGGCCGTAATAGTCGACCTCGAAGAGGTTGGCGCCCCCCTCGGCGCCGGCCGAGACGAGCTTGGGAGTGAAGATCTCGGTGAAGTCCTGGCCGTCCAGGTAGGCGCGGAAGCCGCGTACCAGCTCGGCCTGCACCTTGAGGACCGCGCGGCTCTTGGGGCTGCGGACCGTGACGTGGCGGTACTGGAGCAGCGTTTCAGGGTTGGCGTGCCACTCCTCCTTGGAAAGCTCGACGGGGGGCGGCAGCGTCGCCTCGCTCAGGGTCTCGAGGGAGTCGGCCTGTACCTCGTAGCCGCCCGGGGCCTTCGCGTGGGCCACCACCTTGCCGGTCAGGCGCACGCAGCTCTCGTGGAGCGGCACGTCGATGCCCTCGAGCACGCACTGCACGACGCCACTGCGGTCGCGAAGCAGGAGAAAGCGGATCCCGCCCAGGTCGCGGCGCGTGAGGATCCAACCCTGGAGGCCAACCCGTTCGCCCTCGTGCGCCGCCAGGTCACGGACCAGCACCCGTGACACGGCGTTCCCGGGGGCCGCGCCCGAGAACGCTTCCGAACCTGCTTCCAACTCGTTGCTGGTCATCGCCTGCCTCCTGGCTGGGGCTCGAGTGCCGCCGCTTGTTGTGCGTCAAACGAGAGGACCCCCGAGGGCCGCGCCTCGGGGGTCCTTATGGGGTGCCCTGATCGCGCCTAGGCCCTGAGCCGCCTTGGATCCGGATTGGCCTGGGTGGCGAGGGCGTAGGCACACGTCATGCGCGCTACGTTAGCAGGAGGGTCGCCCGTAGTCAACGCGGCGCGCGGGCCGAACCCTCAGACGCGCGAGCGAGCGTGCACGGCCGTGCCGGACGAGGTCTCGGCGCCGCCGAAGAGGCTCGGGAGCATGACGATCCCGGCGAGCCCGACGAGGGTGTAGATGATGGACGAGATGGCGTTCTTCTGACCGAACGAGTCGCCGGTGACGGCGGCTACGAGGTCGAAGCCGAAGAGGCCGACGAGCAGCCAGTTGAGGGCGCCTATTATCACGAGCAGCAGCGAGATCAGCTTGACGGTACGCATGGTGTTTCCTCCTATGGGTAACCCCGGACCGTCTGTCCAAGGTTTGTCTAGACTATACAGAGATGACTAGGGCTTGTCAAGGGCGCGTCTAAGGCATAGGCTCAGGACATGTTCACTATCAAGGAAGCAGCCGAGCGAGCGAAACTCAGCCCCGACCTGCTCAGGGCGTGGGAGCGGCGCTACGGCGTGGTGAGCCCAACGCGCTCCGCGAGCGGCTACCGCCTCTATAGCGCCACCGACATCGAGCGACTGGCGCGCATGCGGCGACTCGTCGCCGGCGGCTACAGGCCCCTGGAGGCGGCGCTCCACCTCGACTCACATGATCCAGGGCCGGCCTCCCGGGCAGTGGACGGCGGAGGCGGAGCGGCAACCGTGAAGACCCACGCCACCGAGGCCACACCGGGGGCAGATAGAGCGCTCGTGGATGCGGCCGCAGCCTTGGACCCTGCAGCCCTTCGGGAGTTCTTCGACGGGCTGGGCGCGCTTGGGTCGTTCGAAGCCGCAGTGACCGCCCGGCTGTTTCCGGCCTTGCGCGCCCTGGGAGAGGCGTGGGCGGACGGCACCGTCTCGGTCGCGGGCGAGCACATGGCCGCCGCGGCGGCGTTGCGCTGGCTCGGCCTTCAGTACGAGGCCGCAGCGCGAGACTCGCCCCGGCCCCGGGTCCTCGTCGGGCTTCCGCCCGGGTCTCACCACGAGCTCGGCGCCCTTGCCCACGCCGTTGCCCTGAGGCGTCACGGGCTGGATGTTCTGT
>JACDJA010002262.1_pt1 | contig 14109 bp, 7 predicted proteins | sample 7449241 | NCBI WGS metagenome assembly JACDJA01 (sample SAMN14253289, study PRJNA609438) | sludge metagenome | isolation source: initial anaerobic sludge | collected 2018-12-20 | reverse complement strand
TGAGTTTTTCCCTGAACGGTCTATATAAAGAAGCTGGTCTGAGCAAGCAGGCCGTTGCCCAGTACGCCACTAGGCAAAAGATCTTTGACAACAAAACAGCACAGCTGGTCCTTGAAGCAGACGAACTGCGGGAGGAACATCTAGGTTGTGGGGTGGAGAAAATGTACTATACACTTAAGCCCGACTTTATGGGAAGGGATCGGTTTATAGAACTTATGATGGAACTGGGATATCGATTGAAGCGTAAAAAGAACTATAGAAGGACAACTATCGCCTCAAAGATATATTATCCCAACCTTATAAAAGGAATGGAAATTGACCGTCCATCAATGGTATGGCAGTCCGATATTACCTATATACCCATTGGCCACAGACATTATTACGCTGTATTTATAATAGATGTCTATACCAAGAAGATCGTAGGTTATAAGGTGTCTGACAACATGAGAGCCCAGGCAAATATGGATGCTCTGAATATGGCATTGAGTGAGAGCGAAGCTCCAATGATACACCATAGTGACAGAGGGAGCCAATATACTTACAAAGAGTATATAGACCTTCTGAAGAACAATGGAAGTCAAATAAGTATGGCACTCTCCGCACAGGACAATGCCTTTGCCGAGCGCATCAACAGAACCATAAAAGAAGAATATCTGGTATGCAGCCCACCAACCACATCTTCTAGCGTAGCATAATTTTATTACCGGATTCCTCTTTCGGTAAATTCCATTTAGCTTTGCTGTAATTTCTTGTAATTCTGAGGATAGAGATTGCGGATATCCTTATGGTTTATGGACATGATATTTTCTAGAGTATACTTGAGCCATTCATAAGGATTCACTTCATACTTCTTGCAGATGGCAAAGAAAGAATAGATACCGGCCGCTCTTTGCGCTGCATTGTGAGAACCGGCGAAGAGATAATTCTTTCTTCCTAGAGCCAGAGGCCTGATGGCGTTCTCTACCAGATTGTTGTCAATTTCCAGAATGCCATCATTCAGATAAGCACTCAGCTGGTCCCAGCGATCCATGGTGTACCTGAAGGCTTTTCCGATAGGACTCTTGGGAAGGATCAGCTGATGTTTCATCTGCTGGAACATCCATTTTCCAAATTCATTGATCACCGGCAAGGCTTTTTCTAGGCGTAGGGATTTACGCTGCTGCGAGCTTAAGTTTTGCTCTCGTGCCTGGGCTTCCACCACGTAGAGTTTTTGGATAAAGGTCAAGGCTTTTTCAGCTCGCTCTTTATCATTGTCCAGGGCTTTATCAAATTCCCTTCGGGCATGCGCCCAGCAGTTTAGATGGGTAACGCCTTCACGTTTTCCAATCCTGTCATAGACGGCATAACCATCACTCTGGAGGTATCCTTTAAATCCGGCCAATACATGATCGGCAGCCTCACGGTTCCGCCCGGGCTGATAGTCAAAAAGTACGCTGCCATCAATGGGACAATGGTGTACCCAATAGTAGCCTTGATGTGTTTTTCCTTTTTTAGCAGGATCCATTACTTTTATGGGAGTTTCATCACTTTGCAGATAGCCTTTGGATCGAATATCTTCCAGTAGATGCTGGTAAAGAATATCAATGATTTTAAGACTTTGCCGAGTCCAGCCTTCCAAAGTGGAAGATGCTAGGGGGATATCCGCTCTCTTGAAGCGTTGCAGCTGCCGGTAAAGTGGAAGGTGGTCCTGGTACTTATCGACCAAAATGGAAGCCAATAATCCGGCTCCCGGAATCCCCTTTTCAATAACCCGCTGTGGAAGTTCCCCGATGATTACTCCTTCTTTAGTCTTGGGAGCGTACTTATAGCGGATGTAGCGTTTGATATAGTACCTGGCAGGCTCGTATTCCAGCTCATCGGTCACTTCCTTGCTGATACACACCATATCGGTAATATCTTCGTCAGGATAAATTTCAATCTCTTCTACCGCAAGATGCTGCGGAAGGGCTATTCGTCCTTTGTGGGCAGAAGTTCTTTTGCGACGTTCATAGGTGAGTTTTTCCTTTAACTCCGCTTCTTGTTTTTCTGCTTTTTGGGGTTCCATTTCAAAGGGAAGGCTCATCTGGTTTTTATCCCCTTCAAAACGCTCTCTTTTTTGACCAAAAGCCAAACGCTTGTAATAGGCCAACTGAAATTCCAGATCGGATATTTTGTGCTCCTTCTGGGCAAGATTCCGCTCAACTTTCATCAGCTTTTCAGCTTCTTGCCGAAGGGATTTTTCCTGCTTTTGAAGCAGCGATAAAAGCTGACTTTTAGTAAGGTTTTCCAAGGGTTCTTGCATGGGTTAAAGATACAAAAGCAGACCTATTAAACCTACTGTGAACCCCTGTTTTTACTGATAAAACACCATTATTTTCTAGTGAGAATAGCGCAGTTTCTGAACACTTTTTTCAACCGTAATACCCTCTATCATCAGTACTAACTGCGGCCAGGTAAAACTGGTCTGATCTTCTTTAATTACGGGCGGAGTGAAGCTTCCCCGCTCCAGACGTTTGTAGTATAAAACAAATCCGCCCCGCTCCCAGTGAAGCAGCTTGAGATGGGTACGATCGCGGTTAAGAAAAACAAACACATCACCGCTGGTAGGCTCTCGGTTCAGCTCATTTTTCACCAGTCCGCTCAGACCATTAAATGATTTTCGCATATCACAAGACTTACGATAAAAGTGATAATTATGGGAGGAACCTAAGGAGAACATTAATACAACTTAATTAACCGAGCAATCAACCCCAGGTCCGCAGCATTCATTTGGAGTTTGACCCCATTGGGATAAATAAGTTCCAGCTCACCCGATGGCGAGTTTAACCCCTTTGTAACTTCTACAAATCCCCCAGGCTGATCTTCATCTTTCTTTTTGCGGATCCAGTAACAAAAGGTGGAAGGGCTGATCCCTTTTTCTTTGCTAAAGGCTTTTACTGAAAGGCCGCTATTACGATATTCATTAACTAAAGTGTACATTTCTTCCTGTTTGCTCATAATAAATATTATTTTAGAGCAAAGCTATCGGTAGAAAGTCAGCTAATCAAGATGCAGTTGGTGGGGTGGATACAATATCTGGATCATTGGAAACCTAAAGACTTCGGTCAATTAAAAAGAATGACGGCAAAAGCCGTAAGGAATTATAACAATAAAAGATTACATTGTTGTCCGATAAAAATCTAAAGTAGCAAAAATAGCATTGTCGTTGCCTTTTACTGGATTGGACACTATCCCGTTAAGTGTGTAAGTTTAAAATAACAGGGGTTGGACTTTTTTAGAGTCTGACCCTTTTTTCATAGGAGTTTAGGAACTGATTGAATCTCATGGACTCTTAATGTTCTGATAATTCCATCCCTATTTTCCCTTAACCAATACTCCCTCCGTAATTATCATCATTTTTTTCTGAAAATAGAATAGTTCCAAATCGCTTGTAATTTAAAATGTATTGGCACCAAATTAATCTTAAGTACTTTAGAAAATAAAATAAAATCATATTTTACTCGAGTACAATCATCACTCACCTTTTCCAAGCTATCGATTGTTCTGAACCTAAATCAATTCTGGGACGAGATAACGATATATTACTTCTTTCAGAATAGTTTTAAAAATAATTGACATTTCTTTTGATACTTTTTTCAAAAACGGTGATATTTGGTTTATAAATATATAAGCCAATTTCATTTTTTTAATATTAATTCACCAACTATAATGAGAAACGCATACTTTCTATTATTCGCCATTTTCCTTTTCCAACAAATTAACGCACAAAATTCACCATTCATCACTACTTGGGAAGTGACTTCAAATAGTCTGGATATTACAATCCCAACTGTAGGATCTGGATATAACTATACCATCGATTTTGGTGATGGTACAGTTCAGAACAATGTGACGGGCGACATCACCCATACCTACAGTGTTCAAGGGATTTATACTATAACTATTTCAGGAGACTTTCCTAGAATTCGATTTGCAAACTCTAGTATTCGAAGTGATATTCCAAAAAAAATTAAAAGTATAAATCAATGGGGAGATATAAAGTGGACCTCTATGGAAAAAGCATTTGCCAGATGCCACAACTTAGTGATAAACGCTCTAGATGCCCCCGATTTGAGCCAAGTTACCGACATGTCGAATATGTTCAATGATGCGAAGGCTTTAAATAGTAATTCTATAAATCACTGGAACGTTTCCAAGGTAGAAAACATGAATGGATTGTTTAACAAGGCGGAAACATTCAATTCTCCACTTAATAGCTGGGATGTTTCAAATGTAACTGATATGAGCTCAATGTTTGGGAGTGCTAGTTCATTTAATCAGCCATTGAATAGTTGGAATGTGGCTAACGTAACTAATACCGCCAATATGTTCCATAGTTCTGCATATGATCAACCATTGAACAATTGGAATGTTTCCAATGTAACGGACATGACTGGAATGTTTTCGTCAACAAAATTTAATCAGCCCCTAAATAATTGGAATGTCTCTAGTGTAAGCACTATGAATCAAATGTTTTTCAAGGCATTAAAATTTAATCAGCCCATCGGAAATTGGAACGTGTCAAATGTTTTATATATGGAAGGGGTTTTCGAGAAAGCGAACGTTTTTAACCAAACGTTGGATACTTGGAATGTATCTAATGTAGTAACCATGAAGAGCATGTTTTCCGGAGCAAAAGCCTTCAATCAACCCTTAAATACTTGGAATGTGTCAAGTGTTCTTTCTATGATGAACATGTTTTATGAGGCGGATTCATTCAATCAGCCGTTAAATAATTGGGATACCACAGGATTGACCGGTGCCTACAGTTTACGCGACATGTTTAACAAAGCATATTTTTTCAATCAGGATTTATCAAGTTGGGTTTTTCCCAATGATGCATTCTATGAACATTTTATTGCGGATACCGATATGGATATATCCAATTATGAGAATTTATTAAAGCGTTTTGCGCAATTGGGGATTCAAAACAAAAGATTGTATGCTTATCCACTTTTATACTGTGATGTTACATATAGAAATATATTAGTCAATACATTAAATTGGAATATATACCAAGATATTAAATCAGTAGGTTGCGTAACTAATTTTCCTCCTAATGCATTTGTTACCCGATGGGAGATTAAGAATGTAGGATCAAATAAAATTCAACTTATAGCCGAGTCTGGATATACTTATAACTATAACATTGATTTTGGGGATGGAAATATTCAAAATAATGTTACAGGAACAATAGTTCATACTTATAGCCAGCCCGGTGTATACACAGTCTCTATTACTGGTAGTTTTCCAGTGTTTAAAATGGGAAAAAATGTGAATACTCCAAACAGATTGTTTAGTGTAGAGCAATGGGGAAATATTCAATGGCAGTCTATGGAGAAAGCATTTGAAGATGCTAGATATTTTACCATCAAGGCAACTGACGCACCTAATTTGAGCCAAGTAACGAATATGTCTGGAATGTTTAGAAATGCGGTAAAAATTAAACAATCTATCAATCATTGGAATGTCTCGAACGTAGTGGATATGTCGGATTTGTTTTCTGGTACCACCCGGTTCAATCAACCATTAAGTAATTGGAATGTTTCCAATGTTACTGATATGAGCTATATGTTCTATGGTTCCGGGTTTAACCAGGATATTAATAATTGGAACGTTTCCAATGTTACTAATATGAGTCATATGTTCCGCTCAGATGTATTTAATAAACCTATTAATAATTGGAATGTTTCCAGTGTTACCGATATGACTTTCATGTTCAATCAATCAGTTTTTAATCAAGACATTAGCAATTGGAATGTTTCGAATGTTACTGATATGACTTCCATGTTCAATCAATCAATTTTCAATCAGGATATTGGCAATTGGAATGTTTCGAACGTTACTGATATGGGACAGATGTTCACGGCGTCCCAATTTAACCAAAATATTAATTCTTGGAATGTATCCAGCGTCACCAACATGAATTCTATGTTTTTGTTGTCGCAGTTTAATCAGCCGATTAATAACTGGAATGTCTCCAATGTTACATCTATGTCGAATATGTTTCAAGGTTCCCCGTTTAATCAACCTTTGAATAGTTGGAATGTCTCCAATGTTACATCTATGTCGAATATGTTCACTCAATCACAATTCAACCAGCCTTTGAATAATTGGGATGTATCGAATGTAAAAAACATGTCTGGAATGTTTAAGGATAACAAAGTATTTGATCACCCTCTTGATAATTGGAACGTATCAGGTGTTGTTCATATGATGCAAATGTTCTATAACACGTCTTTTAATCAACCTATCAATACTTGGAATGTTTCAAATGTTATCAGTTTTAAAGAAATGTTCCGAGAGGCCTCATTATTTAATCAAACCTTAGATAGTTGGGATGTCTCGAACTCAAGTAGTTTTTATGGTACGTTCTTACAAGCTACATCATTCAATCAAGATTTATCGAATTGGGAAATCAAAACTGGGTTATTAAATTACTTCTTAAGTTCTTGTGGATTAGACGTGGAAAACTATGATAAGTTTTTGACTCGACTCGCCTACTTAGGTATGAACGGGGGAACATTAGCTGGCATATTAGGAGCTGGAGATTTGGAACATTGCAATCAGGCCGCCCATGATTATTTGAATAATGTAGTGGGCTTGTCTATTTTTGGTGATATTTTATCAAGTGATTGTAATGCTATAATAGGTGAAATCCTTTTTGATCAAAATAATAGCGGTTGTGATCCGAACGATATTGCAGTGACCGGTTTGATGATCAGTGCAAATGATGGGGTTTTTGATTTTAAAACATATTCAAACGAGGGAACTTATCATTTGCCTATTACAGGTTCTTCTTTTACAGTTTCAGTGGTAAATGCTCCTCCTTACTTCAATATAAACCCGGCAAGTGCAAACATTACTTTTTCGGGCAGTAATACTGAAGTTCTGGATTTTTGCATAACGGCGAATCAATCTGTCGAAGATTTGAATATCACATTACTTCCGTTAAACCAAGGCCGCCCGGGGTTTGAAGCAAACTATCAATTGGTGATACGCAATGCGGGAACACAAGCCATTGCTAACGTAGAAGCAATTTTACAGTTTGACGATGTGAGGCAACAATTTGTGGTTGCAAATCCGGCTCCTTCCACAACAACCCTAAACACCTTAACCTTCCCCATTGGAACAATGCAGCCCTTTCAATCTGAAGAAATAGATATCACCATGCTCACTTTCCAGCCCCCAACGGTAAACGGGGGCGATATTTTGAATTTTACAACCCAGGTTACGCCAATAAATAATGACATTACTCCTAATGATAATATTTATAATCTGGTACAAACGGTTGTGAACTCTTACGATCCGAATGATAAGCAAGTATTGCAAGGAGAAGAATTACATATTAATGATGCCGATGACTATTTAGATTATATAATCCGTTTTCAAAATACAGGTACAGCAAGTGCCATTAATGTTCGGATTCTTGATTCGCTTCATCCCAAATTAGATTGGAATACGCTTTTGCCCATAAGTGCCAGCCATGATTATTATGTAAAAATAGCTGGTGGTAACAAGGTTGAGTTTATGTTTGACAACATCCATCTGCCAGATAGTACCTCTAACGAACCTGCCAGTCACGGCTATGTCGCTTATAAAATCAAACCAAAAGACAATGTACAGGTTGGTGATATCATTTCAGGAAATGCCGGGATCTATTTTGACTTTAATCCGCCTATCATCACTAATACGGTGTATACTCATATTGTGCAACCATTAGGATTAGAAAACGTTCGCAATCCAGAAACTTTAGTAATTTATCCGAATCCTACAGGCGACATACTAAATCTCCATTACCCTAAAGACATTCAGTTAGAAAAAATAGTTATTTATGATCTACAGGGAAGAAAGATTCGACAGTTTATGGGAAATAATGCCGTTATTGATGTCAGTCTCCTAGACGCGGGCACATATTTGCTACAAATTACCAGCAGTCATGGTACTTTCATTAAGCGGATGAGTAAGAAATAAAAGGAAAATTTCTCCTTGGAGTTGAAAATATCGAACCAGAAATTATTCGTGAGATTTAACCCGTTTTTCCGTCCTTAAAATAGCACTTATTTGGATCGATTCATTTTTGTATATTTATCAGTATTTATCAGTCTGATTCTATTTATCAGATATGATGGAGAATGTGAAGTGGTCTAAAAAAACTGGACAGTCAAAAATAAATATTAAATTACTGTCCTATATAACAAAAACGAAGAACACTTAGCGCAGCCTTTAAGGCAAAAGTAGCCCTTGAGGCTATCAAAGGGATCAAGACCATTACAGAGCTTGCTCAAGAGTATCAGATCCATCCGGTCCAGATCAACAACTGGAAGAAAACCTTTCTCGAGCGGACAGCCGGCATCTTTGAGGGTGATAAAAAGCAAGAGCAAGAGTTGAAACGATTGCAGGACGAGCGTGATGAGCTTTTTCGTCAGATCGGCGAGCGCAAGGTCGAGAACCAATTTAAACAATGACATCATAAGAAACTAATATTTTTAAATACTCAGAAACATGATAGAGATTATAATTACAGGTGGAAATCAAAACGAGATACAAGACGCTATAGATATTTTTGATTCAAACCATAATGGTTATGGAACTATAAAAATAGAGGGAGATATTAATATTGAGGATGACATTACAATACCCTCAAAAATTGTGCTCAAATTTTTAAATGGCAATAAATTATAATTGACTTGGGCGTAAATGTTTCTATTTATGGGAATATTGAAGCTGAATTATATCAAATCATTCAAGTAGATGAGATTCATGATTTAAAAATATACAAACAGGATATTATTCCAGAATGGTTTGGATTTTGCTCTTATCAATTGAATCTTACAAATTTTAACCCTGATGATAGAATTATTCAAAAAGCAATAAATGCCGCATCAACAGACGGAGGTATTATTGTTTTTAATGGAAAAAATTATAATATCAATCAAACAGTTATAATACCAAGTATTATTAGGACTATAAAATTAGCTGGAAAGGACATTGGGTATTATTCTGCTCAATCTAGCACAAATAATATAAATGTTATAAATGAAGAGCTATCTATTGTGTTTAATATTAAGAGCGAAGGAGCAACTGTCACAAATTTAAATTTTTCTGCTTATAACAATCACAATGTTGTTGTAAATAAAGGTAGTGATTCTAAAGGTATAGCATTGAATATAGTTATGGAGGATGGAAGAAAAGATATTGATCCCATCATTAGGTTTTGTAAATTTAGTGGTTTTAGAAATGGCATTTTTGTTCGTGGAGCAAATTTACGATGCACAGATAATCTATTTGTAGGTAATTATATCGGTGTGAATATTAAACAAGCAAACTTGCATGTTCATGATCAAGCAGCACAAACAAGAGGTCATGTTATAGATAGAAATAGGTTTCATTCTCTTGGAAGCTATAGATCTGATAATGATTTAATAGGATCGACTTGTGTGAAAATTTTACATGATATCCCCTTCCAAGATGTTACTACAAATCCAGACTGGCAATGGACAGTGTATGGCTACTACAATCAAATCACTAATAATTATGCAGATGATTGTAAAACATTTTTTGAAGGAAGTATTGACCGAACAAAAATTAATAATAACACAATATTAACTTCTGGAGGTACTGCAATTAAAGTTGTAACTGGAGCTTATGGTGTTATATCAAACAATTTAATTGATGGATCTTTCACTTGGAATCCCCACAAATTATTTCCAACTAATGACGAGACAATCCATATACCAATAGGTCATGGCATCCATGTGAATTTTGCAAATTTCCTGAACATTCACAACAACACTATAAATAATAAAAGATTTCATGGGATCTATATGGAGAAATCAAAAAATACCTCCATTCAATCCAACACGATTATGAATTTTAATAGGTATAGTTATGTTAGGCATGAGGATAATGATGTATACGAGACTATGAAATATGATTCTATAATTTATGATGGTATTCATATAGCTTGTACTGAAAAAACTGGAGATCCCCTCAGAGGGTATAATATTCAAAACGTTGTAGCGAATAATCATATTTCCTTGCCATTTAGCCCATTAGGTGATTATTCTACTGCAATTGCGAGATATGGTATATATGTAGGCGATGGAGATGAGTGGGGTTTTGTAAAGGACAATTTTATTATAAGTGCACGAATGGAACAAACTATAAAAATAGAATCCCCTACCCAGTTTTGCCGATAGGGAATGGAGCTAATTTCAACTATAATTACGTGATAATAATTTACAGGTATTTATTTGAACAATTTAAACCTACTTACATATAAGAGTTAAATTGTGTATAAAATTATTGATATGTCTGTTGGTTTAGATCTTAGGTTTCTGCAAAATAATAGAATGACCAGATGTTAACAAGTGCAAATTGCCGTTTTGCTATGAGAGCCAAAACAATCTACTTATTCTGTTTTGAAAACAGAACTTCTACTCATCTTATAATTCACAATATATACTAAATCCAACTAAGGATACCCATTTAAGCTATACATTTAATACATTTGCTACTTAACGCCAAAGAGTGTTTATATTGTGACCACCTAAAATCAACACATTGTATGTTTATATATTTTCAGATTTTAATCCTCTTATTTGTTTCCCTTGCCTTAGGTACTTTCTTAAAAAATAAATGGGCAATTTTTTTCTTTTCAATTATTCTTGGGCTATTCATAACACTACAACTTGTTTCTAAAAATTTGGGTGGCAGTTTAATTGATTATAAGTTTTATGAGCACATGAACTTCAAAGACATTTGGTCCCTAAAAAGTTTTTTTTCATCAGAGATAATATTCTTTTCAATTACATTTATAATAATAAGTGCACTTCTTTATTATTTAAGTCGCTGGTTCCGAACTAAAAAAATTCCTAAAACTGTACTGGCGCTATGCGCTATATTAGGCATTGCAGTTATGTTTATTCCAAATGGAGTCCTGAACAATATTTATGGTATTATCGATCTCAAAACGGCAAAAGATAAATCTTTTGAACTATCCCTGGAAGAGTTGGGAATAGATCCTTCTGGCTATGTTACTTCAGATGAAATTACAGCAACCCCGGGAAAAAATATAATAGTTATTTCTTTGGAATCCTTAGAGCGTGGCTTTTTGGAGCCTCCCCTTGAACACCTAACCCCCAAGCTTAGGAAGTTTGCCCAAGAAAATACTTATTTAAAAATGGAACAAAATCATGGCAGCGAGTGGACTTCTGCTTCCATGTATACGGTTTTAACCGGATTACCGGCTTATTTTAAATCCAATAGCAATGAAATTTTTCAAAATACTGTTTCTTTTAATGGTAGTAATCTGGGCGATATTCTTAAAACTGCAGGGTACAAAATGTCCTATTTAATGACCTACAAGGAATTTTCTGGAATGGACAATCTATTGGGCACTTTTAATTTTGACGTGAAGTCGGAACTGGAATTTGACACCCCTTATGAAAAATCGCGTTGGGGCATACATGACAAAGACCTTTTTGAAGAAGCGAAAAAAGAAATATCTCTTCAGGCAAACAAAAAAGAACCTTTCGCCATTTTTATGTCAACAATGTCCGGCCATTTTCCCAATGGAATTTATGACAGCAGAATGGAGGATGTTTTACCAAAACAGGACAATGATCTGGAATTCATGACATCTGCGGTGGATTATTATATAGGAGAACTTATCCAGCATTTGAAAGACAACAATTTATACGACAATACTGTTGTATACATATTCCCGGATCATAAATTAATGGGTGATACTTCAGAGGTCTTAAAAAAATTCAAGAATGAACGCGGACTTTTTGTAATCTCTAACGCAGATGAAACTAAAATAAAGCAAAATATTTATGAGCCTATCGCACAAATTGATTTGCCGCGAATGATTCTAAATGGTGCCGGCATTAAAACAAACGCGACCTTTTTAGCAGATTATATTAAGGAAAATAATAAAGAAGATTATTTACGAAAATATAGAAAAATACTTTTATCATTGAATGAGGGGTTACTTATCAGGCATAACTATGAACAGGGGTTCAGTCTTGCTATTCAAGAAGAAGGTAACGTTGAAATTAGTTCCAATACAAATAGTTTAAAAAATACAATACGTGATATATCTGAAAATACCCTATATGCTATTGAATTTCAAATGGATATGAGATTTAAGTCATCTACTGAGGTGAAAAATACACAAAAATGGGGTTTTGCTTTGGATAGGTATTCTGAAGGCGAGCTAAAAAACACTTTCACAGGCAAGGAAAACCCTACCCTTACATTTTCTTTAATAGGTGATTCCATTTATGGCTATTTCAAGAAAGGTAAATTATATGGTATTACCCGGGCGGGAGTAGATAAAATTTCTTTTTCTGAAGAGGACCTTAAAATCTTTAAAAATTGGAAAACAACCATAACCGATACTGATCTGAACCCAACCAAAGTTTTCTTGAGAAGTACCAGTGGTAACTTCATAAAAAGCTATGGACACAGTAGAATATTCACTGGCTTGAAACCTTATATAATCACTCGTGGCCTTAATGTGTTATATATAGAAGACAATAAGTACAAAGTTAAAAATTTTGATACTTACGGTAGCGCTGCGGATGCCGAAGCATTCATGAAAACAATTGAAAATCTCGTAAAAGCTAATAGGGATTTTGCAATGGTAACACATGACGCAGCCAGTGCTGAATTGGAGCCTTATAAAAGAAGATTGGCATCTTTAGGATTTGAAGTTTTAAGTGATCTCAACCACAGAGAAGCATATATTTCTTATTCCCAAGAAGGAGAAATTCACGAAAAAAGGAACGATAGAACCATTACAATAGAACTAAACATTGAAAACTTGCCCAAGCATCCTGAAATTACCCTAAGGAAAAAAGATACACTAAGGTTTATTGCACATGCCGGCGGAGGCATTAACGGTGATACTTACACAAATTCCTTAGAAGCCCTAGATCTTAATTATTCTAAAGGATTCCGTCTGTTTGAACTGGATATTATCAAAACAGCTGATGATATATTTGTAGCGGCTCACGATTGGAAACAGTGGGCCCAAAAGACCAAATATAAAGGAGAACTTCCCCCCACCCTGGAAGTATTTCATCAAAATCCAATCAAGAATTACACTCCTATGGATATAGATAGGATCAACCTATGGTTTAAAGAACATCCTGATGCTATTTTAGTAACCGATAAGGTAAATAATCCCACGGAATTTGCCCCACATTTCGTAGATAAAAACCGTATGATGATGGAGCTATTTACCACAGAAGCCATAATAGAAGCACAAAAACTTGACATTAAAACACTAGTTGGACAAAATGTACTATGGGGCTTGAGAGGTAAAGAATTAGAAACACTTCAGGGCTGGGATGTGGAATATATAGCAATGTCCAGAACAAAAATTTTAGACCATTTACCTCTGCTTAAAACGCTTAAGGATGCAGGTATAAAAACATATGTTTATTCCATAAACCACAATTCCATCTGGAATGAAGACTATGTAGTAGAAAACGAAATGGATTACATTTATGGTATGTATGCTGATGAATGGGATTTTAATAATTAAAAAAATCCCAAAGGTTATGCGGTAGATATGTGGAAAGAGATATTGAAATAAACTTTGCGATTGATTATAATCAAGGAGAATATTCAACTACTTACCATTTATTAAAATATTCGAAAGCTACCTCTTAACCCATTTCGCAATAAATTTCTTACCACCTTCCGAAACCGATACAAAATACAATCCATTGGTCAGATGGTTTAGATGTATCCACCCCACCAACCCCATATTGATTTCCATTCATTCTTGCCATAGGTTTGTTCAAAACTAACATTTAGAATGAGCACACAAGAAAAAATGTTCGCACTGGTGGAGGAATACCGGCAAAGCGGACTGACGGCAAAAGCGTTTTGCGAACAAAAGAATATCGGGCTTCCAAAATTCAATTATTGGGTCCGGAAAAGAAGAGAGCAAAATACGCCTTCCGGTTTTATAAAAATCTCTGCCGGCCAAAAAATCACAGATATTCCCGCAGAACTTATTTACCCCAATGGCGTGCGGCTTCAATTGGCTACTCCCGATCCGGTACTCATTGC
>JACDJA010002260.1_pt1 | contig 14119 bp, 8 predicted proteins | sample 7449241 | NCBI WGS metagenome assembly JACDJA01 (sample SAMN14253289, study PRJNA609438) | sludge metagenome | isolation source: initial anaerobic sludge | collected 2018-12-20 | reverse complement strand
GATACTTCGGCCACATATCACAAAATTATTGATTTAAATCACCCTGACACTATCGAATACTCTTCCGCAATGGATGCTTTGTCGTATTTCAACGATACCACCATTTTTATCAGTGGCTCGCAAAGTTAAAACAACCTGAATTTTTCCGTACCCAATGAAGCATTTCTATACATTGTTGACAAAGACCTTAATTTAAGAGGCTACAAGGCATTAGGCGATGGTCATTATTATATTATATGGGGCACTCACGCAACAATGGATGGAGGGTGTTTTGTTTGGGCAAGGCGGTTCAATATACCCTACGATGACAATGAAGCCGACATCATGATCTGGAAAGTAATGCCCGAGGATATGACACTTTACACCCAGGTAAGTTATCTGCCTCCAGGAAGAATACAAGGCCACGCGTGGCCCAACCCCGTGGGTGATGAGCTTTATGTCAGCCTTGAAGATTTTGTACAAGGCGAAACCATACGCTACCGCATAACCGATATGCAGGGCCGCACTTGCCTGGATATGAAACAAACCGTAAACGGCAACTGCCTGCACACCCAAACCCATAATCTTGACCCGGGAATGTATATCTACGAAGTTTCGGGGCCTGGAAATAAAATAATCAGCGGAAAATTCATCAAACAATAAACATTATGAAAAATTTACCCGGCATAATCCATAACCTCAACTTCTACCACTTTTCCGTTGGAAAAAGGAGACCCCCACCCTTATTTTCTCCATTTTCTCACTCCCCCGCCTGTTTTTACACTATTTTCTTTGCATGGGATGAAAATTTATTAAAAAAGTTTTATTTCCCATTCTTCTCATTGTCAAATCATTATGTTTGTATTGTCATAAATAACCACTTTTTTTTCTCAAAAAACAGTATTACCTTTTGCCTCTAAGTATATTAATATGTATAGACCTTTTCGTGGTTATGTCTTAAAAAACGGACCGGGATAGGATGTTTTACTACTACAACTGTTACCCTCACTCCGGCGATGGGTTATTGATAAACATTTTTGAACCTCTAATAATAATTTTAAAAACACAACAATGAAAACAAGAACCATCAGCATTCTGCTCGTATTGAGCCTTACGGTAGGAGTATTTTACGCTTGTAAGAAAGACCAGGAGCAAACAACACAAACGGTATCAAAATTGAGTGATAGCCAGGTTGCCGAAATGATAGGGAGCTTTAAAACCCGGGGAGAAAGCAATTTTAAAAGTGGCGAAGTAGTAGATATTGAAGAAGCCTTATGGTATATTGCAACAACAACCAACTACACTTACAGCGATCTTTCGGCTGAAAATGAAAAAACATGGGTTGATACCTGTTTGATTAACATTGCATTAACCAATAACAAAGTCAGCCTTACCGAAGTGTATGCCAAGTACGAACTCCTTATTGAGAACCTTAGGGCATTCTATGGTGCCAAAAACGAAGAAAACAAGCAATTTCTTACCGTAAGCATTGAACCTGTTTCGCGCGAAGGCAATAATCTCCTTTGTAAAGCAAGGGCTGTCTTTACTTATTCCCCTATTACAGGTGGTTATTTTAATTTTGATAATTCAACCTCATATTCTTTCTGGTATTATTGGCAATACAATGCTACATGTGATATACAATCCCCACTTGTGACAGATGCAGCTAATGAAACTCAAATAAGAATAATGCGAAGCAAGGGAACACTTCCTATCTATTATTATTACGAACCGGTAGCTTCAATACCTATTGATAATCCATTAGACTATCCTATTGATTCGTCAGCGCCTAACCCACATAACAATCGGTTTAGTCATTTATACTGGAACAGTAGCCAATACCCGAATTTTAATGGATGTATTCCACCTGATGATCTCAACTTTTACCTTATTAAAACTAAGGAGCTCATAAATAACGAAGTCGGAAACGGCGGAATTAGGCCGGCAGGTACAGGAATGATTGATATTTATATGAATGGTATAATCAAGACTGTTAATGCAAACTCAATCTTCTGCCATCAGGCAACCGTGAATTACGGCATTCTACGCCAGAGGCCCGACCCCAGATATAACCTGGAATAGATAATCTTGCTACACTCGGATGATTCGTTACTTAAATCATCCGAGTGTAGTAAAATTCTTATTAGGACACTTATTGGTAAGACATTTATTACAATCTATTTTGATTAAAGCTAAACAACTTAGACCACAACTTATGAGAATTCTTTATTTGTTTTTTATGATATGTTTTTCATTCTCTTCGGCACATAGCCAGAATGGTTTTACGACTATTTATGGTGATCATGACGTGAACCTGCCTTTGAGTGTTAAAGAAATAGGAGAGAATTATTATATAGCAACAGCTTCATGCGATGGCCCATTTACTCCTGATAACAAAGCTTCAATAGCTAAAATGAATAAGTTTGGAGAAATTGTTAGTGAAAAATTATTCATAACAGGTGCAAGGCAATATTACCCAATTAAAAAAATTTACCCACTGAATGAAACTGAATTTCTTCTTTTGGGTAGTTATCGTGAAAATGACACAAGCAATTCGGCAATATGGGTTTTGAAAATGGATACCTTGTTAAATGTATTGTGGGAAAAGAAGATTCCAGTTGAAAAAAAATATGTTGAAAGGATTTGTTATACAATTAACGATTCAGGTAATATTGTAATGGGTGTGACGATTTGCACCGACCCTCCCAATTTTAATTTCTCAATACTTTTTCTTGAAATAACCATGGAAGGTAATGTTGTTCGCATTAGAAATGAAGCTACTGGAAGTCCATCTTATTCTATGATTTATTCATTAATCAGAAAAAGTGACGGGTACTATGCATTCGCTGATGGGTTCGCCTCTTATATGCCAATACCGATCACAAGTCCTACACAAAGGCTCGATTTAGATGATGATTTCAATATTGTAAATGTACATACCCTCCCTATGGGGATTGACCTCTATATGACTGCGCATAAACTTAATGAGCAAACCTATCTTCTTACAGGAGTTGTATATATCGTAGGGTCATACCATGATATTGGGATTCAAAAAACAGACACTTCCAATACTGTTCTGGCTTCAAACCATTCGGGGGTACCTGGAGAATTTCCAGATTATCCGGCATGGTTTGAAAGTATGGCACTTAATGATAAAAATAACATTTATACCGGAGGTACAGGATATGTAGGGATGAGTTTTACGCAGTGCAACCTTACTTACCCTCAGGTATTTTTACTGAGCAATTACGACAGCCTGTTAAACTGTAGGTGGACCAGATATTATGGTAGCGACACAGCCTGCTACTATATGATGACTATGGATGCCACTGATGACGGAGGTTGTATTATGGCAGGAACCATACTGTCGCCCAATTCAAATCCAAACCAGACTGATGTAATTATTATTAAGGTTGACAGCGAGGGGCTAATTACTTCAAGCAATAAACAAGATACCAGAGTTATGCAGGCTATGGTTTATCCTAACCCCGGCAATGATTACCTGTTTGTGCAAACCGGGCCTCAAAACATAGGAGCAAATTTTATGCTCATAGATATTGCCGGGCAAAAACTGTTAGAACAAATTGTGAATGAAGCAACACAACAAATCCCAACAAATACCCTGCCCCCTGGCACTTACTTCTGGACATTAAACAAAGGAAACATGCTTATTGAATCCGGAAAATGGATCAAACAATAACACTTGAACGAGAAACAACATCAATAAATAAACTGAATATGAAAAGCAAAGTAAAGAAATCAGCGTTTTTTTTAGCCATTCTCGTGTTCTTAGCAAATTATAGCTATGGTCAGTTGAATGGTTTTGTTTTAACACCCTCGGGGACAACCAATAATTTTATGAAATATGTCCCTATGATTCAGCCATACAATGGAACAAACTACATTACAGCTTTTTTAACACTCTCGGCTTATCAGGTACAGATGGGTTCAAATTATGATCCCGGAATGCCAGTTCAAAAATTACAAATGCAGGGCGGTAACATACTACTTTGCAAAACATTTAACTCGGTAAGCACGCCAGATTTTAATCCAACCTCAAAAAATGGGGCTATACTGTTCTCTGATGTTGTTACCAATACCTATAAACATGGAAAATGGGGAATTGAATACGACAACCAATACAGTACCGGTGGACTAAACTTTTTTAATCCTGTTTCGCAACTTACTTCATCCAGGATAAATTTTAACCTGTTTATACGCAACGATGGTTATGTAGGTGTAGGTACCGGAATCCCCCAGGCTAAACTCCATGTTGAAGGAAATTCTTTTTTCAGGGATCAAATGGTAATAGGAACTCCTTCACTGCCTGCACGACTTGATTTGTTTGGGGCAATTTCTGTCAGCAGTTTACAAAGTCTAAAGGGTTATCGGTTGGTAGCCGCCGACGAAAACGGACGTTTAATGGCTATTGAAGATAGTGAGGTTCCGGGTGATAACCTCGGAAATCACATAGCTACTCAAAATTTATCACTTGGAGAATATGGATTGACATACAATCTGAACAATGAGGCAGGCCTCAAATTAACAAAAACCAATGATGTTTTAATTGCCAAAAATCTGGCAGTCAATGAAAATATTGCGGTAAGGGGCGGCCTTTATGGTTATGCCACTGCAAGCAGTGAAAATTGGAATAAACTTCAGATTTTCGGAAGTACACTACCGGATGCAGCTAAAATTGAAGTCTGTGATGGTTCGGGGGATGACTGGCGCAGTATAAAATTTATAACCCAGGGCAAAACGGCAGATTATCAGTTCTCTATAGACAGTAAAATGGCCATGCGTATCCGGGCAAATAAAGTCGAGATGGGCTCTGATGCCAACCCGACCGCACTGAATGTATATGGAATTATAAATGCCCGTGAAGTTAAGGTAAGCCTCGGCGCCTGGTCAGATTATGTTTTTGAACCAGGATATAAGCTGCGTACACTTCCCGATGTTGAGAAATTTATCCTTGCTCATGGTCACCTTCCTGAAATTCCTTCCGCTTCAACCGTGATAGAAAATGGTGTAAACCTGGGTGAAATGGATGCGATGTTGTTGAAGAAGATTGAAGAGTTGACATTATATATGATCGAATTGCAAAAAAATAATTCGCTTTTAGAAGATGAACTCAAAAGCTTGAAAAATAAGTTAACGTTAATTCAAAACCAAATACCATGAAAAGATTTATCGTTTTAGCATGTTTTTGCCTGGCTTTGCCCCTGGCACTGCACGCGCAACAGTCTGAAGTGGTTTTTGGATACGATGCAGCCGGTAACAGAGTATCGAGAACGATCTCTGTTTATAAAATAGCAAAAAACGACTCCACCCAAAAACAAACCACTGCTTCCGAAACTATCGAAAACGTCATGCTTCAGAAAATTGAAGTTTACCCCAACCCCACAGATGGTTTGGTAAACATAGCATTTAAACTACCATTGGAGGGTAAATGTATCTATACCCTTACCTCTATTAACGGAAGCCTGATAGAACAGGGGGACATTTCCTCAACCCTTACCCTACTAAACCTGCAGCACCTCGGCAAAGGTACCTACCTGTTAAGTGTTGAAACAGCGCAAATTAAAGATAGGTTTAAAATTGTGAAACAATGAAACATCCACATACTTTCCCCTTTAGTGGGCTTAAATGGCTTTGCCTGCGGATATGAATATGCTCACTTCGGTGAATCAATAATAATCAAAAGCCGTTGTTAAATGAGACCCTAAACCATGCAATGGCTGCTTAAATATTAAGTTGTTGAGAATAAAATGAACACTTTTAAACAATGGTTAACCACTTTTTGGATAACGAAGTCAAGCACCCTTCTCTAAATTTATATTGCTATGAAGAAAATGGTTTTATTTTTATCAGCCTACTTACTCATTGGAGTTTCTGGTGCACAAATAATTATTGACGAGAAAATATCCGGTAAAACCACCAAGGTTATTGCTGCTCCAGAGTACATCAGGATGATGCCTGGCTTTGAATATAAACCCGTATCACAGAACTATTTCAGGGCATATATTGATGAAAATGCAAGTTCCATCCTGCCCGTTACCTATCAGGAGTATATCGATCCCGAAAAACGCGAACTTGACTTTGATTTACCTGTGGGTTCAACTGCTGGTATGGCATCTGTTTCTCTTACAGGGGCTGCAAATTATACGATACCCATTTTTTGCCCGCCTGGCACCGCCGGCCTGCAGCCTTCGCTCTCACTGGCTTACAGCAGCCAGGCAGGAAACGGAATTGCCGGGTATGGATGGAATTTGACGGGATTGAGTGCGATAACAAGAACAGGCCTCACTATTTATCACGATGAGCGTGTTGAAGGTATTGACTTCGACGATGACCGTTTTGCGCTTGATGGGCAAAGGTTGATAAAATCATTTAAAAGCGAGCAATATGGCGCAGATGGGACAAGGTATTTCACTGAAATTTTTAATGGAAGCAGAATTATCTCGCACGGCTCAATAGGTAATGGCCCAGCATGGTTTGAAGTTATAGGAAAAGATGGAAGTATTGTTGAATATGGTAAAACCGATAATTCCCGCCTGACAAGCCAGCGACCTGACCAAACCACAATTACATGGTACATTAACAGGATTACTGACCCCAATGGAAATTATATACAGTTTATCTACGATAAGAAAGCTCTTGAAATAAACATAAAAGAGATAAAATATACGGGTAACGATGAATATTCACCTGCAATTGAGCCTTATAATTCAATTAAGTTCTATTATAGCGATCGTACCGATAATTCTACTGCATTTATTTCAGGATCAAGATTAGAACAAACCTTGCTCCTTGATCATATTGATGTGGTTAGTGAGAAGAACATTGTTAAACTCTATAAATTGAAGTATTTCTTTGACTTTTATTCAAAACTAAATGAAGTTGAAGAATTCGGTTCTGATGGGGCCCATTACAATTCAACAGTTTTTGGTTATGATAGTTGTGATTATTCTTACCATGTTTATGATACAGATTTGTTGGATAATACTACGAACCTTTTTATTGATTTTAATAATGACGGGTTAACAGACATTTTTAAAGCTGGGGTTGGAACCGGATCTTCTAGTGATGAAAAAACATGGGAAATCCACTTAAATACAGGGGATAATAATCGACGATTTGAAGATGATTCCGACTATAATGGTAATTTGCTTGATAATCGAACACACCAGATTCTTCCCATCGATTTTAATGGAGACGGTTTGATGGATCTTTTAATATATTCGCATCATGCTGATTGGTGGACTGGTAAAAATCACTTCGATGTGGACTTGCTTCATAATACAGGTAGTGGTTTTGTTAATTATTATATCTTAAATGAAGATGCAATTTGGGGTTTTTATGACAAAAAAATAAATGCACAACTTCGGGTTCTTGATATTGACGGTGATAATAAGGATGAGTTTGTTTTGTGGGTAAACAAAAATTGGATGGATAATTGGTCTCAACAAGTTATGATTTATAAGATAGAATTAACTAATGGGTTACTAGAGAAAACATGTATTGTTGATGGATGGTTTTATGATTATATTGGTATTCCAGGTGCTGAAAATATTTATGCATTAGACATCAACGGAGACAATAAGGATGAAGTTTTAGTTGTTAGAGAAGATGACATCTCTGAATTATATAGTTTTAGTAAATCTAACAATAGTTATATTAGAAACAAGATTTATCAAGATGGCTTTCCATCTTCTTATCATCACTTGTTAATTGGTGACTATAATGGAGATGGCAGGGCCGATATATTGTCACACGTTGAAGACAACCAACACAAAACACATTGGCATCTTGCATATTGGCTTGATGGCGGTTTTGTTGAAAATGAAATTATTGATATCCTACCTGAAAGTAATAAACCAGAATATTATAGTATAGGCGATTTTAATGGTGATGGCAAAGCAGACCTCAATTATACAACTATTAAGAGCGAAAACTTATTTCAAACTTCTATAAAAAACAAAGTGTTTTATTCCTTTAATGATTCTTTTTTACCTTCCATAAATGAAATGCCGCCCTTTGAAATATTTGATAATAATCCTAATTTCCTCAATCCACCACAGGAATTCCCTGTTCAATTAACCGATTTTGATGGCGATGGAATTTCTGATTGGGGATTTGGCGCAGCGACGTCTATCTGGTATGTTATAACAAAGCCATCGTTAAATTATAATACACTGAAAATGGTTGCAAATGGTTTTAACGCGAAAACTAAATTCAAATACAATACCTTAGCAAGCAAAATAATTTACTCCACATCCGGGCAGTTGGATTATCCAATCCGTCACTTTGTTTATCCACTTAAAGTTGTTGAAACACTATCAACAGACAATGGTTTGGGTAGTTTTAATTCCTCGACCTATAATTATGCAAATGGAATAATCCACTTAGGAGGAAAAGGCTTTTTAGGCTTCAAAGAATTTCGTACAACTTCCTCGATTTTCCCAATTTACTCCGCCTCAAAATATGAAGTACATCCGACTTATTATTTTATGCAACCTGTGGAATCTTTTTCCAAAGAAGACGATTGGGAGAAGGGAGTACTAATAAATCGTACACAAAGTTTGAACCAGGTTAAAACTGGATTTGAATCTACCAATAAAGTGTTTTTGCCATGGCAGTCGCTCGTTACAGAAAAAGATTATACAACAGGTAATAAGAAAACCACTGAGTTAACAATTGATAACTACGGCAATCCTTTAACCCAGGAAGTGAAGATTTTTGAATCACATTCTGCTACTACCGAAACAGCATCTAATTTATCCGAATATCAGGATTATTGGTCTGCACCTGGAAATATCCCCTCTAAACCCCAAACCATAGTAAGTACAGCAAAAAGATATGGACAACTTCCTCTTTCAAAAACCAATAAGATTACGTACGATAGCAAAGGAAACACCACAAGCACGATCGATTTTTTTGGTATGCCCAAAGCAGTAACAACTATCTATTCAGATTTTACCGTGGTTGGATTGCCTAAAACCTCAACAGTATCGGCAACAGATATGCAAAGCAGAATTAGCCGTGTTGTATTCGATAGCAAATATCGTTTTGTAACTTCACAAACCGATGCCGAAGGCTATACATCCTCTACTATTTACGAACCTGCTTTTGGCAATAAATTATCCGTTACCAGTGCCAACGAACAAACCATATCAATGGAATATGATGGCTTTGGCACACCTATCAGGCAAACAGATGATTTAGGCGTATGGTCAAAAACCGAGTTTAGATGGTACACCGGCAGCACCAAACCAAATGTATTATACTTTGCCGAATCCACTTCAAATAACGGATTAACATCTGCAAAATACTTTGATAAGTTAGGACGTGCTTTATATGCTACACGTACTGATCCGAATGAAATGATATCGAGCACCAAAACAGTTTACAATTATAAAGGAGAGGTCATAAGCATTTCTGAACCCTATTTTGAAGGCACTACACCTACTCAATTCACCACAACAACTTATCACTCCTACTATGGTTTCCCTGTTTCCACTAAACTGCCCACCGGGGTAATTATAACAAACACTGCGCCTACCCCCGAAAACCCGGGAAGAACCACTACCGTTACCAATAGCGCAACGGGCATAACTACATCCAAAAAAGCAGATTGCACAGGCAAACTTATAACCGCCATTGACCCCGGTGGTACGCTGACTTATACCTATTACAGCGATGGGCAAACAAAGCAAATTGATTCGCCTGATGGCAACAATGTATCTATTACTTACGATGAGTATGGCAGACAAAAGACATTAAACGATCCCGATGCCGGTGTGATAGAATATATTCATGATGCATTTGGACAACTTATTTATCAAAAGGATGCCAATGGCAGTGAATTTGACATGCATTATGATAAACTGGGAAGATTATTAGAAAAAGAAACCATAAAAAACAACCTGATAACAAACCAGGTGTTTAAATATTATCCTTTCGATACAGAAAAAGGCCGAAGAGGTGCGATTGATTATGCCCATTATGCTGACGAAAACGGCAATAACACCCGTGAAACATACCTATACAACGATAAAGCACAATTAACACAAAAAAACATCGTTACCGATAACAACAACAGGACTTTTTCCTACTTTTACACCTACGATTCCAAAGGCAACCCCGATGAATATACCTATCCATCAGGTTTCACCATTAAAAACGAATACAAGCCCGACAACGGAACGCTTAAAAAAGTGATTGACAAAAGCACAAATACCGCCATTTATGAGCCAGGCACTTATAATGCCCGTGGCCAGATGATGCATTTTGCCATGAACAATAAGAGTTTATATACAACCTTTGGCTACGACGATTATGGACTGCCCACCTACCGGATGACTGGGAATTATTATCCCACTTCAACAAATATCCAATACCTCGAAACCAATTTCGACTCCGAAACCGGGAACCTTACCTGGCGAAAAGACCGCAAGCGCAACCTAACCGAGTTTTTCACCTACGATCCTGTGCATAAAAACCGCCTGGCTTCCTGGCAGGTGCAGGGGCAGCAACCATACAGCAGCACTTACAACAATGCCAATGGCAATATACTTACCAAAACAGACTTCACATCGTATGGAAACCCCTATTCTTATGGTTTAAATGCCGGGCCCCATGCCGTTACCGGTGTTACCGCACCATTGCTGATGCCTGCCGAAGCACAGCAGGAAATACAATACAACAGTTTTAACAAGGCCTCGCTTATCAGCCACAACTACCAAAGACGTGAGTTGTTTTTACATTACGGCCCCGATGAGCAGCGTATAAAAACCGAGTACAAAATAAACGGGCAACCCACCCTTACCCGTTATTTCCCGGGCGGAGGCTTAGAAGTGGAAGTATCGGCCAATGGCAGTGAGCGCTGGCTGCATTACCTGCCTGGTGGGGGTTTGTACGTGTGCGACAAAGAGTTTAATAAAATTGGCATGTACTATGTGTTGACCGACTATCTCGGAAGTTGGGACAAAGTAATTTCCGAAACCGGCTCTCCCATTGAAGAGTATAGTTTCGACCCATGGGGACGCCGCCGAAACCCGGTTAATTGGACATACAGCGGTGTGCCTTCATCTTTTATTTTCGACCGCGGTTACACCGGCCACGAAATGTTGGATGCCTTTGGGTTGGTTAATATGAATGGCCGGATGTATGATCCTGTATTGGGTCGTATGCTCTCACCTGATAATTATGTTTCCTCACCCGGCAGCACGCAGGCATTTAACCGGTATAGCTATGCACTCAATAACCCCTTGATTATTACCGATCCGAGTGGCGATCATCCTGCACTCATAGCCATGATTGCATATTCGGCTATTGTGGGCGGATTAAGTTCGGCAAAAAATGGAGATGGATTTTTGCAAGGGTTTGGTACCGGGGTGGCAACAGGTGCTTTGAGTTATGGTGTTGGAGCGGCAATAGGACCAGTTGTGAGTGGTAGTACTGTATGGGCAAATATGGCAAATGCAGGTATTCATACCGCTATTGCAGGTGGAATGACTTATGGAGTCGATGCATTGGTTAATAATACTGCTTTTAACTGGAAAGCTTATGGCTTAAATATAGCAACTTCTATGGCTTTGGCGGGGTTAAGCTATCAGAAACCAGGTGCTCAATATACCTATTATTCACTTGCTGATTTAGAAGGTGCAGGGATACCGTCCAAACTGGGCAGCGGGTATGGGATGAGGCTTGACAATCCGCCGGGTAAGGATAAACCAATAGGTCCTATTGAGTTGTCTGGGGCTGAGATTATATCCACAAGAGTAGGGGAGACTTGGTACTATGGAGTACAAAGAGACGGAGTAGGAGATGTTGGACATTCCCTTGTCAGAACTGTAGGCGGAATAATCTTTGAAATAAACCATCCAGACTATGGGAGGACAAGAGGATTCAAATCTTGGATAAATGGTGGTCCCAAAGCTGTTGGATACAGATATGATATGAGCAGAGATGCAGATCAGTCAGCATTCTGGAGTTTTGGAGATGGTCGTGATATGATCACGTGGCAATCTGTAAACATCTCAAATCCTCAAGCTGCGACGGCTTTCTATGAATCATGGGTTGGACAATCTTGGGATTATAACTTTTTCACCAATAATTGTAAACATTATATTTCTCAAGGTTTGAGTTTAGGAGGTGCGTCTATTAATTTTTCTACACATGTCCCAACTGAGTGGCCAGGAGCATATGTAACACCATGGTATAATCCCTATTAACATTGGTAATCATGAGAAAGTTAATATGGATTTTACTATGTTTTGTTTTTAATTCATGTCAAATGAAAAGTCAGGATATTAAACTGGAAGGGAAAATTGCTGCGAAACGTATAAATACTGATTCATGTACTATTTATGCGGGAAATGATATGGTTAATTTTAAACTCCCTAATAATAAAAATTTAGAATATGATATTATATCCTGGATGAATAAGAAAGATGTACTTATTGGCATCGAGAATTATCAATCACCTCAAAGAGCCACTATTAAAAGTAATATCGTGTTATTAGATACAAAAGGCCAATTAATAGAAAGAGTTCACGAATCATCGTCTGGAGAATACGTTGGGGTTGCATTTTCTTCACTAAGCGACACCTTATTGTTGTTTACAACAAGATATGATAATAAAGAACACGCAGACGATATCTTCTATGCGCCAGTTAATATAAATATTGCAGATTTTAATAAAAGAAAAGTAATAAAACAAATAGAAAGTTTTTGCCCGCGGGTTTATTTTGAAATGGCTGAATCTCCCTGGTCACCGGATGAAAAACATTTTGTGTATTCTGTGTCAGACAAACGGAAAATGAAAACAGAAGGAGAAAAGGAGAAAATCCGGTTAATGCCAGAGAATGGTATTTATATATATTCCATTGTAAGAGATGAACATCAAAGGATAACGGATTATGGACACTATGCCGTTTGGTCGCCTAAAGGCAATTATATTGCCTACCTTCTTGAAGATGAGATTTGGTTGTATAATCTCTCCGACTCGGTCAGTACAAGGCTTTATAAGCCGGAGCTTTACGAAAGGGTAAAAGATATCCACTGGGCGCCTGATGGAGAATATCTTTTTGTTACCTGTCCAAAATATCATCATCACCAAAATATGTTGTATTCTTACAACGAGAAACTGTTAAATATCCCCGAAGGTAAACCGGTTAACTTTCAAAAAATCAATAAGGGGCTATGTTGGTATACTTGGAAGAAATAAAGAAAAAAAATCATGAAATGAACAAAAAAATTAGTATTTTATTCTTTGTTATTGAAGTATTATCAGGTATTGGATTTGGAGTTGCATTCGCATATATCTCACCTTTTTCTGGTAACGGACATCTTGAGCAATCTATAACTAGTACATTTATTTCTATTTTTTTAGGCGCAATTATAGGGATTGCTATACCAGGATATTTTCACTTAATGAAAATAGGTAAACGAAAAAGTTTTTTTAAGGCTATGGGACTCGGTGTTACAGGTATGGTATTATTTTTAATCTTATATATTTTGCAGAATTTTTTAACTTTTGATTACTTACCACATTATGTAAGTTCTATTGCTTTACCTGTTATTTTACCAATTATCGGAGGGGTTGTTGGCTTTAATTATAATCTAAGACATTAGTTTAAGTTAGAAGTAAGCCTCCGGCGAACATTAGCCTCTGGAGAACTGCTGATACACCAATTGATGGGAGCTGTTTAATTTTGCATAGGCAGAAGTTTGTACAGTTGATTTCCAGGGTGGTCAGATATAACTGACAGCGTTTACAAACAACCTCTCCCAAAACATCATACGTGCGTTTCCACCGACCGTATTTTTTCCTACCTTTACACCTACGATGAAAAAGGCAACCCCGATGAATATACCTTTCCATCTGGTTATACCATTAAAAACGAGTACAAAACCGGTAACGGAGCTTTGCAGAGCGTGAAAGACAAACAAAACGGTAAAATAATCTATGCACCCGGCAGTTTCAATGCGCGCGGGCAAATGAATCATTATGCCATAGCGAACAAAAGCATATATACCAGTCGGGAGTACGATGAATATGGCTTACCGACCTTTGTTAAAACAGGGCATTCCTATCCGGGCAGCACGAACATACAATACCTCGAAACCAATTTCG
>JACDJA010002259.1_pt1 | contig 14122 bp, 9 predicted proteins | sample 7449241 | NCBI WGS metagenome assembly JACDJA01 (sample SAMN14253289, study PRJNA609438) | sludge metagenome | isolation source: initial anaerobic sludge | collected 2018-12-20 | reverse complement strand
GGTTGGTTGCGCAAGACAGGAAGTCCGCGTGTTTTCTGCAAACCATCTGAAAAGATGTCTTTAGGGGTTTGCAGAATGTTTTGACCGCATCCCGTAAGACCTCGCACGCAGGATCGCGTGCGAGGTCTTGTCACCCTTCTGCTCCTGCGTTTTGACTACCTTCCAGGCTTGTACCTCGTCATGCTGATCGTGACGCACCGTGGTTTTTCATGAATCACAGATAAGATCCGTTTCCCGATCTTAGCCGCCATGGATCACGGAGGGACGGGTTATGCCTAATTCCAGAGTTGCTGTTGTCGTCGTCAGTCGTATGGCCCAAGGATGTGTCGAAAGGCCAAGAGCACTGATCAGATAGAGCGAAAATTCTTAAACGCCAGCGCCCCGACCTGCCCGTACGGTCACCTGCAACTCATGGTACCGCAGATCAATGAAAGTCTGGGTCATGCCAATCTTTCGCGTGTTTGCTCTGCAGATTGTCCACCATGCCGCGCAATGACGTATGCGGCAACCAAAACCGTTTCCGGACCAAATCCAGCAATCGACCAATGAAGGAATTCATGCGGGAAGTATGATTCTGCAAGGCGACGGCAAGTGCGATCCGCTCCGGTTCGGGTATTGCGCGAACTGCCGGATGCGACTGAGTCAACAAATAGGCCACGAAATCATCTTGCTGGTAGATCGAAAGCAAGATGCAGAGTCTGATCAGATCGGCACTGGATAAAATGCGCTTGCGATCATTGAGCAATTTTTCATTATAGTAGATGGCATCGCCATGCATAATCTGACCCCCGAAGGGCGTCTTGAGTCTCTCTTGACTGACCTTTCTGCGCCAATAGGTGCGCCTCAGCCCCAGTAGTGCGAAACCACGACTGCGCATATACAGATCGATATCGGAAAATAACGGCTGACCTTGGTACTGCTCATTGAATTCCACTTCCAGTTCGACGAGCTTCACGTCCTCCAGTGACGCACCCGCCCCTTTCAGGATATTCAGTTCATACCCTTGGGTGTCTATTTTTATAACATCGGGGCGGAGTTTATATTGCTCACAAACATCTTGCAGGCGGTTGATGGAGACTTGGAGGGTACTTTCAACCTCCATGCTCTCCCCGAAATGGAATTGGCGGACCAACTCCATATTCGGCTGATATAGGCTGGAGCAGCCGGGATCCTTACAAACATATAGCGGTACAGCGTTCTGAGTGTCATCACCCAAGGCGTAAGGTAGACATTCCAGCTGATAGGGCAGAGATTGCGCACTTGCATTGATGCGCGCGCATTCCTTTGGATCGGGTTCGAAGGCATACACCCTCAGAATTGATGCGATACCACCCCATCTTGGGTGAATCCCGTAACGTGCACCAATATCAAACAGGGTGATTTTTTCACCATCAAGATATGACGTTATTTTTTCGAGGCTATTATTGTTCACACAAACCTTAAATATATGGTTGAGGAAAAGGGTGGACAAGGAAATCCAGGCCCTCGGTATTCTCGCGAATTGGCTGGGCAAATACTATTCTTTTCTCTTATCTCCACTAGCTCGCCGCGTCTGGCGGTACTACTACGGAGGGGCCAGGCGTTATCAATCAAAAGTGCATTGAGCGCTAGTATGACGAAGCAGGCTTTTGCAATTCCCACGCCGAACCAAACGTCGTCGCCAGGCCGAGGTGCGTTCGCTGCCGACGCAGGCCCCGACTGTACTAGGACAACGCAGCTCAATGGACTTCGTGCATAATGTTCCGCCCGACGGTCACCACATCCACCTGCTCACGACAGTAGACGACTACAACCACGAGAGCCTGACGATCGAGATAGCGACGTCGTCGAGGCCGGCCGGCAGGGTTACAGCACGTGCGACCGCATCGGTCGCTGGGACAACGCACCCTCGCCGAAGTACTCGAACAGCATGACAACTACCCCCGACTCTGATTGGGAGTACGCTAGTTGGCGGGAGAAAGGTCTGGGGTAAGGTCTGGCTGAATTGGCTGGTACACAACGGCCGTGCCCGAGACAATCAGCTACGCTTGGTTGAAGTGACAGGGTGCCGGACACCGTTTGGTGATCGCAATCATGAGAGGCTGAGTAGCGAGGTTGGCTCTTCCCCCCTTCTGCTGAAAGTTGATCAGAGCACTGCAGAAGGGTATGGAATGGTGCGATCAGCTTTATAAGTTCTGCGCCGCAACAGTGGTGTGGTCCTCCGGGGCACCACGTGTATCAGGAGGTATGGCGCCTGCTACGTCCCACCCCCCAAAGAGCCACTAGGCCAGAACCCAGCAGCCATGCGGCAGCTGGAACGGGAACGGCCGCGACATCGCCGTCAAGGACCGCCCAGACGAATTTATACCCATTCGTAGCCCCCGTACCCATCTGCCCGAAAGTGGCGTCAAGATCGAATGCGCGCTGCTGGTCAGGACGGGTATCGTGCACACTGGTCCAGTAGCGGCCCGCGATCAGGTTATCGAAGGGGCCGGTGTTCTGCAGGCCCCAAGTATCACCGACACTCTGATTGCAGGAATCACTGTCAGAACCGACAGGGTTATCGGTCGAACATAGCCCGAGATTGCCCAAACCCACGTAGTACAGGTGCGACAGTTCATTGCTGGTCGAGGTATTGTTGAAGCCCTTGTCCGTACTGCCGTCGTAGGAAACATCGTATTGAAAATATGAACCGTTAACCGGCGTCACCGTCGGCATGCGCCAGTTATTGAAGCCCTTGTAACCTGCATGATTCATAGCCTCAATCCACTTGAAGGCCGTATCCCAGGTCATCGCGCCCGGATTGCCTGCATCATCCACTCGGATACCTGGAGTGCCGAAAGTGGCGGAGGCAGCCAACCGGGCGTCCTGGAGCCAGGTGATGTCCAGCACATCGTCGTAGATAAGTCCGTTACCGCGATCGATCAGAGATGCCTCAGCCACCGTGACCCCACACGCGAGCACCACGGCCGTCGCGCAGCCAATCAACTTATCCATGCATCACCTCCCAAACCTGAACCATCTGTGCTGCCGACGACCGGCAATGCGTGCCAGGCAAATATCGACATACCCTATGAGCTATATCAGCAATTACTGTGCCACCATAATTATGTAAGGGGCATTTACTGTGAAAAATCAAAATGTAAGATGTGGATTCCCCACCATAAAATTAGCCTAATTGAGGATGGAAGTGTAAATTTATCCAACACATCCTGTGTTGGAGGCTACGGAGAACCGGTAATTTATACTTATCAATCAACATGATAATCTAGCCCATTAGCTTGTAAGGCATTCTTACGCGTGTTCAATTTGTCGACAAACAGGACTTATCTCGTCTATTCCTACCGGTATTTACTAGAGATGGAGCGCTTGTGTGCGGTTCATCATAGCATCTGGATGGGCTCTGCTTAATCATTGTGCAAATCAATTCAACCAGGATTCGACCAAGCAGTTCGGGCCCGGTAAATTATGCGTAATAACGGGATCATGAGAGCCCGTCCACACTTCGAGCGAAAACAATTCGTATTTGGGCAATCGATCACAGCCTATTGCTCAGCCTGAGGCAACACTGCACGCTAACCCGATGGGCATGCCGCGATAACGGAGTGGAGCAGCTATACCGGGTCGAATTCATTAGTTTTATAGCAAATGGGAAGTGAGCGGGGTCTATGATGCGTAACTATTCAGTACTGTTTGCCGTGGCAATCGGAATTCTTGCCTTCAACGTCCAAGCCAAGGAATTGTATGTGAACGGCGCAACAGGTAATGATAGCGTTAGCTATTCCAACAATAGCGCAGCGTCGCCCTGGAGAACACTGGGTCGTGCGATGTGGGGGAGTACTTCTATTGCCTCCCAAAACGCATCAGAAGCTGCCCGTGCCGGTGATAACGTGAATGTTGCTGCAGGTACTTATGGTACTAGCGCGGCGACGAATTCCCGCTTGAATCCAATCTATAACCCCGCGAACAACGGCACAGCAAATGCACCAATCACGATCCGCGCAAACGGCGACGTGTATCTGACCGCCTCGACCGGTGCTCAGCCGATCATCGGCGCGCTCAGCCGCTCATATATTGTCTGGGATGGGTTCATTCTGAACGAGACAAGCATCTCCACCACCGCGGATACGGGGCCCGTGACCGTGTGGGATTCACATCATATCACCATTAAGAATGCCCGCATCATCGGCCGCGTCATTAACTGGAATGACAATCACGTTGGTATCCGCGTCGAACGGGCGAGCAACATCATACTGGCGAACAACGTCATATCCGGCTTCACCGATACCGGTATGAATGCTGCTTGCATCATGACCTATGACGTCGCGAACTCAATATTCGAGCACAATGAGTGTTTCAATGCGATAACCGGTATTTTCATCAAGGGTGACCACCCGGGTGACAATCTCCCTCAGCATGGGATCACTTTGCGCAACAACTATATCCATAATGTCTCTAACGCGATCCAGTTCGGTGGCATCGGCAGCGCTGCTAACCTGTCGATGTCGTATGTCTACCGAAACCTGATCGTCGATGCAACATTCGGCGGCGTGATCTTCATCGGCTATGATAGCGTTTCACCCGCCAAGGTGACCGTTGCCAACAATACATTCCATCGGGTCGGCCTCTCGGGGGGTAATGAAGGTGCCGCCATTCTTTTGCGGCCAGGATACAATGGCTATCGCGACTTGACCTTCCGGAACAATCTTGTGACCAATAGTTCTGCCGGCGTCGCAGCTTGGGATACCGCTTTCAATGCTAACATCAGCGCGACGACATTTTCACACAACAACTACTATTCAAATACTGCAGGTGCTTATATCGCATACCGCACGTATTCACTCAGCGGATGGCAAAGCACTTTCAATAAAGACACGGTGGCTACATCTGCTCTGAACCCTCAGTACGTCAGTTCCACAGATTTTCGCCTGTCCAGTGGCTCGCCACTCCGCAGCATGGGTATCGACATCCTGGATTTGAATGGTAATGGTTCCACTTCGGATGCCATCCCCATCGGGGCTTACGTCACAGGCAACGAAGTTATTGGCCCAACGTCGACGGTTACCAATGCCTTCGCCGCACCGAGTCCGCCGACCGATATCGAGATTGTGCGTTGACAGACGTAGGATATTTGGTCAGAAACGGGTCGCATCCCATTGGGGTTCGGCCCGATTCATTAACTGGTTATGGGCTGTCTGACCGAAGCAGGCGTCCCGTATCTATCCCCTGCCCTCAAGCATCTCGAGATAAAGCTCCTGAGTCTTTCTCGCCATTGTCTCTTTTGAGAACAAATCGATAACCCGCTTACGTGCCGCATCGCCATGGCGTTCGATCAACTCGGGTGCCAACAGGTATTTCTCCATCTGGGCTGACAGATCGTCCGGATCGGATATTTTCGTGTGATATCCGGTTTCCCCTTCGTCAATGATCTCTAGCGGGCCGGCAACCCTGCAGCCGATCGCGGGGCGATGACAACTCATGGCTTCCACATAAACATAGCCGAAGGTCTCATATCGGCTGGCGAGTACAAAACAATCGATGGCCGAATAGAAACTCGGCATGTCACTAAGTGTACCGAGCATCCTGACTCGGTCACTGTATCGGCTTGAATTGATCTCGTTGACCACCTCATGATAGTAGGCGTCGTTATGGTTTGGTCCGCAGTAGAGAAGGTAGATGTTCGGATATTTATCCGCCAGCCTGCAAAATGCACTGAAGACGGTCAGATGCTCCTTCCATTCTATGAACTGTGCGGCACATCCGAACACGATGGCGTCATCTGGAATTTGATACCGGGCACGCATGTCGGAACGTGCTTGGTCAGAATGTTTGAAATGGCCCGTATCGATGCCTAAGTAGATTTTGGCCTTCTTGTCACCGAACCCTTTTTCATCGAGGAGTTTATCGGTTGCTGCAGAAATGCTCACAATGCGGTCCGATAGCCGGCATTTCCATTTCCAGTTTTCCGGGTGGTTCCCCCATTCCAGATTTGACTTGGTATAGACATACTTGGTTCTGGTCAGGAGCTTGAAAAAGAATGGCTCGGTAAAAGGCGCCTGATAGAGCAGTGAATGCACCAGGTGGTACTGCTTGAAAGCAATGATGAACGGGCTTTTCGCGAAATCGATCAAGTTCGAGAAATTAAATTTTCGTGTCGGCAGGAGCCTCAGACGGTAGATTTTCACACCAAGCTTGGCTACTTCATCATGAGCCTCGTCACCCGTCGCTAACGCACCGATCTCGATGTCGAATCTGTTCTTATCGAGCATTGAAACCAAGTCACACAAGTTTCTAACCTGGGAGCTGTACATAAGCTCGCTGATCGTGATGAGGATCTTGTACTTTTTCACGTCGCCAGACATCCTATTGGTGGATATGCAGCAAGCATATGCGCCCTAGTGCCTCAATAAGGCCAAATACTCACGCTCGATTGCTGCTACATTTTTTTGTATGGTGTAGCGCTCATAATAACGGACACGCGCTCTTTCACCCATGCGCTTTGCTCCCACCGGATCGGCAAGGAGATCAGATACGGCGCGCGCGAGTGCCTCATGGTCTCCCGGGTTGACCAGCAACCCAGTTTCTCCATGCACAACGATTTCTCTCGGTCCTCCGATATTGGTGGAAATCAATGGTTTTCCGCAGCCCATCGCTTCCAGGAGGACAATACCGAAGGGCTCCGGTTCTACTGAGGCATGGATAACGATATCCATGACCCGCATCAGATCCGCCGGGTGTGGTACATAACCAGTAAAAATCAACGAAGAACTCGGGATACCTGCCGATTTGGCGCGAGAAAGCAATTCCTGATGATAGTCTGTATCAGCGACACTGCCGATGACCAGGCAACGCAACCGCGGATACTCTCGGATCAGGACACCAACAGCATCGACAACGATGTGCTGTCCTTTCCAGCTTTTGATGTTACCGACGATACCGATTGTTGGCGTATCAGCATCAATGTCATATCGAGCACGTATGACCGTTTCAGATTCGTGCTGGGTAAAGCGGCTTGCATCAATACCATCGTCAATCCTTACAATCCGTTCTGGATGGATTCCCTGGCTTATAAGATTATCGGCAACCGCATCCGAGATCGCCACTATACGGTCTACCCGATTTGCAAAATACCGTGTGCGATAACCGATATACGGCTGTATTCCGCGCTCGTGTACCAGACATGGCTTTCGGGTCAATCGAGCCGCCAACATCAGGTCATGGTCATAGCCACAGGCATTGTTTATATGGACGATATCTATCTTCAGACGCCGCAGCAACAGACTCCATGCCGCTGTCCGGACCAATAGAACGCGAGCAAGGTTGACAGAAAAACTGAGTACCCGAGCCACAAAATTCGGTATGAATTTCGGAGGAACCCAGTTAGCTGCTAGTTTCAGTATATGTACTTCAGCACCCGTCGCACGAAAATCATCGATAAGCGGGTTGGATTCGAAAAAGACCACGACTGCCTGAAATTTATTCGGATCAAGATTGTGACAAATTTCCAGAAGACAAAGATGTGACCCTCCGATGGTGCCATCGGTGCTGTGCTCGAGAAATAATATGCGCCGCTTCACCGTGCCTGCCTTACTGGAAGATATCGCTGCAGGCGTGCGCGGACCATGCCGCGTTCTTCGCCATTGAGGCAAAGCCTGTATCCGGTAATCACATATAGGAAACACAATACGGCAACAATTGAGAAGAAAGATACCAGGTTTGTCGGTACTACCTCCTCATGCACAAACCATGCGGCCAGCATGAATGGTATCGCGTTCAGTAGTGGCCCCACCAAGCTGCTTGTTATGTATTTCCACCAGGAAATACCCAGCAAGGAACAGGCATGTATCGGTAGGATCACACCGAAAATCACAGTATGAGGAATCGCTGTCCCTAGTGCGACACCCATCAATCCCATGGACTGGACCAAGATCATGCTCAATACTAAGTTGATGATGCCCTCGCCCATTCGTAGAAAAGCCAGCGTCCGGTGACGGCCTATCCCGTACAGAATGCTGGCGATTGAGTAATGAGGGAATGAAAGTATCTGTGTTAGGCCGAGAATCAGCAATACCATACTGGCCTGTTCGACGAATTGGTCCCCCATCCATAGACCAATAAAAATATCTCCCAGCATGACATAAGTGCAGGCGATAGGCAGGCCTATCATCAGGTTAAGTCGAGTGGATCTGAGCATGAGCATGCGTAGTCCCTCCTTGTCCTTGCGCGCGGCATACTGGCTCGCAACTGGAGTGAAAACTGTGGCAGTCGCGGAGACCAGGGCATGTAAATAGCTGATCAGGTTGCCGGCGATCGCATAAAACGTTACTGCCGCAATTGGCATGAACAGGGAGATGACCAGGGCATCGGTGGCGAAAGCGAGCTTCTGGCCGATATTGTTGATAAAGACGTACACACTGTAGCCAGACACGAGGCGCAGCAGTGCGCGGAGCTTCCGTCCGGTCACACGGGCCGGCCGCAAACTCAGCCCGGCTTGCTTCATGAAGAAGTTGGCAGCGAAATAACAGGCAATCCCGGCCAGTACGGTAAAACCGAACTGTATCCAGGCCATCTCGACCACGCCTCCTCCAGCCTTCAGCACGATGACGATCGTTGCCGCCCTGAGCAAACCGATCACCACATAGATGCTATTGGTGACGTCGAAGCGCTGAAGACCCTGCAGCAGGCCAGTATAGATATTGAACAAAAATGTAGAGGCGATGCTGGCACCCACCAGGAACACGGTGATGCGTGCGGCATTGACGAGTTCACCCTCGATGTTGGCCCATTTCGACAATCCGTAAGCGATGCCGGCCGCCGCCAACAAGGCAGCTAGAAAAACAGGCAGGTAAATCAATATTGCAACCGAGAGTATACGTCTCAACGCCAGCGCATTACCGGAGGCACGGTATTTTGCTGTGTAGCGGATCAATGAGTCCCTGACACCAAAATCCATCAGGTAGATGTACCCGGTGAACTGCATCGCGACAGCCCAGATACCGTACATCTCGGCACCGAGGTGGTTGACGACGAATGGCGCCAGAAAAAAAGAAATGACGATATTGATCAACAGCGCGAGCCAATTGGCGCTGATGTTCTTGAACACTCGCGAAGTGGTTGTCGACATGCGAAGCCTGATCACCTGTTATTTCATGTATATCCAACTCTCTTGCGTTCACAACCCTTTGTCACGGGCCTGGAGTCGCAATACAGGTGAGCTGATACATCCTCTAAGACATGGGTCCGACTACCCGCCACGCGCCTTACGAATGACCATTGCCGCCAGGCTGTCATCATACTTTTCAGATGCAAAAGCCGAATACAGGTCCAATGGCTTGTTGGCTGGCTTAAGGAGTTTGAGTACCAACTTGAGTGTGGCCGATATCACCCGCACGATGGGGAATGGTAACCACATGAGCCGTAACTCCGGCCTCGCGGCGCGCAATCTCCTGACAAGATCGCCACGCGTGGGCTGGGGCGATTCGACCAGATTGAGCATCACCGGCGCCTGCTCGAAATCGGAGAGGTAATAGCGAATCACATCGGCGGCGGTATGCACATCGCAGACGCTCAACGGATTACCCGGCAATCCCATGGCGACGAACAGGGGTCCTACTTCACGCCCCAGACGTCCTGGCGGCGTGAAATCCTTGAAGTCGACTAATGGCCCCAGGCGGATTTGGCGTTGTTCGATGTCATTGGTTGCAGAGAATTCTGTTACCAGACGCTCGGCCTCGGCCTTACCCCACACATACGGGCCGCGTGCGAGATTGCCGATGTCGACTGGGGAGTTTTCCGACAGGGGTCCACCAACCTCATGGCTCGACTTCAGTACGGCGATGCTGCTGGTATGCAGGAACTTTCTGATGCCGTGTCGGGCAGCGGCCTCGAGCAGCAGACGCGTCGCGCCGATGGTGTTCCGCTCATGCGCCTCCTTGCCGCCGGCAGTTTCTGCCGCCAGATGGGCGATCGCATCCACACTCTCGAAGACGGAATCCGGCAGCTCCCCCCCTATGTCACCGTGGACATACTCGACACCGGGTATCCGATCGGCACTCGATGGTATGCGCCGGGCAACGACCCGGACCGCCCAGCCCTGACCCCGCAACAGCTGGACCAGGACACGGCCAAGGAAGCCCGTGCCGCCGGTCACAAGTACCCGGCCTTTCGCGCTGTCGACAGGTGACAAGCCCGCTTCCTCCGTGACCAGCCTGGCGGCTGCCTCCCGCTCGGCGTGCTCGGCCTCGACCTGCAGCTTGTTGCCAATAAGTTCACACAGGCGCACGGTTTCTCGAATGGCATACGGGGAAACCGGTGACGATATGCCGTCCGCGACACTGTGATGAAAGGCGTCGATCAGTTCCGCCAGCCCCGCATAACTCTTGTGTTTGCGGGTGAGCATACGATAGATATTCGCGATGGTACCGAATGATATCTGTTTGGCGCGGATGAACGGGTTGAGCACTGCGGAAAACACAGAAAAGCCCGGACCGAGTAATCTGGTGATGCCACTGATCACGAAATCGACCCATAGAGATCCGTTGGTGCCGACAATACGTAAATAGGATTCGATCGGTCGGCCACGCAAGGTGACTGTGAGAATTGCCGGAACATCACCTTGTTTGATGAATGCACGCACTTCGCCACTGGCATGGACATCGACGGCGATTACCTCACACGGAGTATCTATCTGATCAGTCGATGCGGCTTCGAAGGCATCGAGCATCAGATAAACCGGATGGGGCAGGATATCGACCACTTGTTCGACCGGCCCCATCAGTCCTCCGTCGACACGACGCACCGTCTTGAAAGAAAAGTAGCTTTCGATGTGCACTGCCATGCGCACGATCGGCATGTAACGTCGGTAGTTCTGCCCAGAGTGTTGGAAGAGCACCTGATGGCCAGCGCAGACCTTCAGATTACGTTCCTTGGCGAAATCGAGAATCGTTTGGGTATCGTCGACGGACAGTGCGAACGGCTTCTCAACATAGATATGCGCGCCATGCTCCAGTGCGAGCCGCGCCATCGCTACATGGGTATCTGGCGGGGTAACGATATGCACGATATCGGGCTTCATGGTTTCGAGCATCTGCACCGGATCTGCGAAGAAACGCACCGCCTCGGGTAAGGTCGAACGGACTTTAGATTCCTCGACATGTGTATCGGCAACCGCCACCAGTTGTGAAAAACCCAATACTTCGATTGCCTTCATATGATGCAGTCCCATCCGACCACATCCGATAACCGCGACCTTAATCTTGTTGTTCATATTTTTTACGACTCACTTCATCAGCTGTTGATTGACGTGCCCTAGGAATGAAGCCGGGCATGGAGAACACTGCTCTTTACGTTGCGCTCAGCTGCCGCGCGTCCCTTCTGCCAAATTCGCGTGCAATGTTCCGGCTACGGATTTCAGCAACCGCTCTTCACCACCCAGTTGCCATGCATACTCATACCCGGCCTGCTCGAATCCCTGGCGGAAGTCCTCGTCATAGTACGCTTCGATCAACGCCTTTCGTAACGCGAGTGGATCTTTCGGGGGTACGATGACAGCCGTACTTGGCGGCAAAGTGTCGCTGGTTCCGGGAATGTCCGTTATCACAACACATTTGTTCAGTGCCATCGACATGATATAGACCCCGATCCCCGCACCACAGATTTCCGGGATGATAGGCATTACCACGAGCCGCGAGCCCGCCAAATGGGCAATGAACTCCTCCGCGCTGCCGTCCAGGATGACAACCTCCACATTGGGCGGAATGGATGTCATGTCCAGGTAAGACCCATGCTGCCGGATATCACTGTTGTCCGTTGTGACGATCCTGACCGGGAGATCTGTGCCCCGAACGGCCTCGAACAAGGTGGCAAAATCACGGCGTGTCTTGCCGCCACAGAAGATATAGCCGCCGTCACTCGGTATGGTTTTTTGGATCAGTTCAATCTGATTGATCTTGAATGGAACAAAACGGAATTTTTTGGCTGGGATGCCATATACCTTCTGCAGCCCACGAGTATCCTTGTAATACAAAAGCAACAGGTCGATCCTCTTCAACAGGACCTTGATAATGGAAGCCTTAACTCGGTCACGTGGCGTCGTAGGTGACGACAGCAGTATATCGAGTACCACGAGTCTGACCGGGTTAAATGGGATCAGCCATTTAAGCAGTGCCAGCTTGAAAATCAGGCTGCCAGACCCGTTGATCAGCACATAGTCATAGTGGAATGCCTTGAAGAACAAGCTGAGAACGGCGCCGAGGCTGTCATAGCCCTTAGAGCAGTCATGCATTTCGATCTCATAATCATTCGAGTCGACCGTAGCCAACCGGCTGAGGTTGGAGATTATTTTTATTTTCACGCCTTTAATTCATCCATGGCCGGTCGGAATCAGATCCCCAGCTCCACCTTGGAGATCACCCATTTGAATTTTCCGGCCTTAGTCCGTTCCAGCTCATCGGTCTTTTCGACAATGATGTCGACTGTCTCGCCCAAGCGCTCCTTCATACCCCGTATCAATTCCTGCTCATCACCCTCCGTGTAGGCTGGCCCGGCGACCAGTCTGATCCGGATCGTATCGAGATCCTCCTGAACGATCTGGGATGCGGAGATCGAGGTCAGCGGCTTAAAGGGATGGGTAAGAACCGATGGTGATATCAGCCTCCCATCGCGCAGAGTAACCAGATCCTCGGCCTTGGTCGTGACATCATCCATCAATGACAGCCCTCTGCCGCATGAGCAATGGTGAGCCTTGAGAGCAGTCATGTCATCGGTCACGTAACGCAACATCGGCATTGCGTAGTTGTGCAGCGAAGTACCGACTAGTACACCGGTATTCCCAGCCTCCATACGGCGCCCGCTATCATCCAGTATCTCCGTGATACCGTACTCATCGGCAAGATGATGCCCTTCATGACGATCACACTCGCTGGAGAAGGCCACACGTTCAGCCGCCGCGAAATAATCAAACACCCGGCAATCGAAACTCTGTTCGATTACTTCACGCTGGAAATCGTACAGTGTCTCGGAAGAACTGATCACGGCATGCAGTTTCAGTTTTTGCCCTGTGTTCTGCAGATGTTTGGCAATCACATATAACGTCGAAGGGTAACCATCGAGTACTTGCGGACGAAATCGGTGCAGCTCCGCCAGGTAGTGTGGCAGATTCTGTGGCGACATATGGAAGGAAGAGAATAAAGCCTGATTATGCAAGTGGTTGTAACGCCAGAAAGGGGGCCTCTTCTGCTGCAACGGTACGATCGGGTTGCCGCGCAGCACAGCGACACGGTCTCCGCGGACACACATGTGTACGCCTGCCCAAGTATAGTGCCGGTCCAACAGCGCATATGTGAGATGGATCAGGCCAGCGCTGTAGCAGACCTCCAGCGGTGAACCGGTGGTGCCGCTCGTATGTCCTTTCTTGACCTTGGCAAGGGTGTATTCATCCGAGAGCAGTTCTGTGAAGTTATCCTTTATATTCTGGCGTGTAAGCAGTGGCAGCTTGACCAGATCTCCCGTCGAGACGACATCCTGCGGCTTCAGCCCCCGCTCATCCATGACCCTGCGATAATACGGCACATGCCGATAGCTGTAGCCCACCAGTTTTGCCAACTGCTCGTCTTGGTAGGCCAGCAATTGTGCGGACGAATACCACTGACTTTCCTCGAGCAACCGCTGCCAGCGGTGGAAATCCCCACCATAGCGTTCACGATCCAATAATGCGCTGAATCCAGTGAGTATGGTGTTCTGGGCAAAGATGGGCAATCTGTCGTAAACATTCTTGAAGCTGGATTGCATAAAAATCTGTACTCAATGCTTTATTGGTATGCTACGCAGTTATAACGTGTCCATGGTGTGTGGCTAAAGTTTTATCGGACTGTGGACCAGTTGAGCCATGACACTCTGCCCCATCGCCGCCCCGATCCCCCGCGCGAACCGCTGCAGGAAATCCGGCCGCGACGTGAAATCGACGATCTCTTCGGCGCCGATCAGTTCCCGTGCGACATAACCAGCACTGCCGATCCCATCCACTAAGCCGAGTTCGACGCCCTGCTCACCCGTCCAGACCAGCCCGGAAAAAAGCTTGTCATTGGGCTTCAGACGTTCACCGCGGCCGGTCTTCACCGTGCGGATGAACTGTTCGTGGATATCG
>JACDJA010002254.1_pt1 | contig 14141 bp, 16 predicted proteins | sample 7449241 | NCBI WGS metagenome assembly JACDJA01 (sample SAMN14253289, study PRJNA609438) | sludge metagenome | isolation source: initial anaerobic sludge | collected 2018-12-20 | reverse complement strand
CCAAAAAGTATGCTGCGTCACAAGGAAGCAGTCTCATCTCTGGAAGAACTGGCAAACGACCAATTTCAGCCTATTATTTCTGAAACAGGAACATTTGCAACAGAGAAAATAAAGCGTCTGATCGTCTGCAGCGGAAAAATATACTATGAGCTGATCGCCTATCGACGTGAACATGCCATCACCAATATGGCCATCATCCGACTGGAGCAGCTTTATCCATTTCCGCACGAAGATTTTCAGGCGGAAATCAATCACTACGCACGCACGCAAGAAATCCTCTGGTGCCAGGAAGAACCAGGTAACCAGGGTGCCTGGCATCGTATTCAGCACTACCTGCTGCGCCACATGCGACCAGATCAAAAACTGGGATATGCACTCCGGCCTTCATCTGCTTCCCCCTCGGTCGGGTATTTCGCAATGGATAGATTCAGGCAAAGAGAATTAATTGAAGCGGCATTTCGCGACACAATCTGACAAGGTTATGGAGAAACCATCATGCTGATCGAAGTCAAAGTCCCCGTATTTTCAGAATCAGTGACAGAAGGCACGCTGATCAATTGGCTTAAAAAACAGGGAGAACATATTGAACGCGGTGAAAATCTGATTGATATTGAAACAGATAAGGTGGTTCTGGAGCTCCCTGCCCCGCAATCCGGTGTTCTGGTTGAAATCGTCAAAAATGATGGGGCTATCGTCACCAGCGGGGAAATCATCGCTCGTATCGACACCGCAGCAAAAGGCTTGAAAACAGACCCACAGCAACCTGCACAAACCACTCAGGCTGAATCTGCTGACGATCCCAAACAGCCAGCAGCTGATAAGACCGACGACGTATCACCACAACCAGGCCGCCCGCTTATGCCGGCTGCAAAAAGAGTCGCAGACGAGAATGGTCTGACTGCCGAGGAAATAACAGCCATACATGGCACTGGCCGTGGTGAACGAATTACCAAGGAAGATGTATTAAACCACATCAAGAATCGAGAAAGCTCTGCCACTAGCCAACAACCAGATTCCTCATCGAATCAGCCTGTCAGAAAAATTCAGCCTGACACAGCCTCATCAGCCTCTCAAACAGAACAATCAGCAAGACAAGAAAAACGTGTGCCCATGACCCGCCTGCGCCTGCGCATTGCTGAACGGCTGGTACAATCCCAGTCTACCGCAGCTATCCTGACCACTTTCAATGAGGTCAATATGCAAGCAGTTCTGGACTTACGCGCCCGTTACAAGAGCAGTTTTGAAAAAGAACACGGTATCAAACTTGGCTTTACCTCATTCTTCGTCAAGGCAGCCGTTGCGGCACTTAAGAAATTCCCCATCGTCAATGCATCGGTGGATGGAAACGACATCATCTATCACGAGTATTACGACATTGGTATTGCCGTAGCCAGCCCGCGCGGCTTGGTTGTGCCGATTATTCGCGATGCTGATAAACTCACCTTTGCTGAAATTGAGAAGCAGATTGCTGATCTGGCCAAACGGGCACAAGATGGAAAACTGACAATAGAAGAGCTAACGGGAGGCACCTTTACTATTACCAATGGCGGTGTATTTGGATCAATGCTCTCCACGCCGATCATCAATCCACCACAAAGTGCTATTCTGGGTATTCATGCCACCAAACCGCGCCCCGTTGCTGAGAACGGCCAGGTTGTCATCCGCCCCATGAACTACCTTGCACTTTCCTACGATCATCGCATTATCGATGGACGCGAAGCAGTATTGTCGCTGGTAGCCATGAAGGAAGCACTGGAATATCCAGCCAGCCCGTTGTTTGATGATTGAGAAAACAACAACATCATTCACTTGAACAGACTGACATAATCAGGAACAGCTATACAATCAATCAGCTGATTTTTTTGCTGTTTCCCACTGTTCAGGCGTGTAGGTTTTCATAGATAACGCATGGATTTCTTCGCGCATACGATCACCAAGTGCCTGATAAACCAGTTGATGCTGCTTAACGATATTCTTTCCCTGGAACTGTTCGCTGACGATCACAGCGCTAAAATGATGACCGTCATCCCCTATTACCTTGATCCAGGTACAAGGCAACGCAGTTTTAATTGAATGTTCGATTGACTCTGCTGTAACCACAACTACTCCTTATCCATAAAAATATAAAAGCTATTCCATTTCGCTTACGAGCGTATTTTGTAGCCGCTTTTCAGCATCCATAATGCCCACCCTGAAATCACGATGAGACAGCACAGCACAACGCTCATGCTGATATAAGGCGAAATATCAGAGATACCAAAAAAACCATAGCGGAAACCATCGATCATGTAAAAGAACGGATTCAGATGCGACAGAAGCTGCCATACAGGTGGCAGAGAATGAATGGAATAAAACACACCGGAAAGAAAAGTCAGCGGTAGAATAATGAAATTCTGAAAAGCAGCCAGTTGATCAAACTTATCCGACATAATCCCGGCAATGACGCCTAGCACTCCCAGCAGAGCGCTACCAAGCAACGCAAATAATATAACCCAGAGTGGCGACTGCAGGGGCAACGGATAAAATAGAAGGGCAGCAGCATACACACCCATGCCAACCATGAGTCCACGCAATGTTGAGGCACTGATATAGGCCAGAAAGATTTCCAGGTAAGACAGGGGTGACAGCAGGACGAATACTAGATTCCCCGTTATTTTCGACTGGATCAGGCTGGAAGATGAATTAGCAAAGGAGTTTTGCAAAACCGTCATCATTACCAACCCGGGAATCAGAAATACAGCATAAGTAACACCATCATAAACTTGCACCCGATTAGCAAGTACATGAGAAAAAATCAGTAGATAAAGCAAGCTGGACAAGATTGGCGCCAGTATCGTCTGCAAACTGACTTTCCAGAAACGCAATAATTCCTTGTAAAACAAGGTATAAAAACCGGTCATGCGCTACCTGCCGAATCAGCTTCCATAAGCTTCATGAATACCGACTCAAGGTCAGGCTGAAGCAGTTTAATATCAAACACCTGTATTCCAGATTCTCGTAATATTGACAACGCCGTTTCAATCTCTGAACTGTCCTTTATTTTCAGACTGTGCAGACAGCCATCCTGTTTACCTGGCCATGCCTGTAAACCGGATGGCAATTTCTCCGAAGACAAACGAAACTCCAGTGTGTAACCCCGCGTGCTGTGCACAAGGTTATGCATACTATCAAGTGCGATAATTTTTCCCTGCTTGAGCACCGCCACACGATTACACAAGGCTTCGGCCTCTTCCAGATAATGCGTGGTCAGAACAATCGTATGCCCCTGAAGATTAAGTTGCCGGATGAATTGCCACAAACTTTGACGTAAATCCACATCTACGCCTGCTGTCGTTTCATCAAGAATAATCACCGGAGGTTTATGTACTAATGCCTGTGCGATCAATAAACGCCGCTTCATACCACCTGACAAGGCGCGTACATTCGCATGTGCTTTTTCTGTGAGATCAAGATGATGCAAAATTTCATCAATCCAGACATCATTTCGTTTAAGACCGAAATAACCTGACTGGATCACCAGTGTTTCACGTACGGTGAAAAAGGGATCGTATACCAGTTCCTGTGGAACCACACCCAGCCTTTTTCGCGCTTCACGATAACCGGACAAGACATCGTACCCCATAACGCTGGCAGTCCCATGACTTGCACGGGTTAAACCAGCCAGGATACTGATCAGCGTGGTTTTACCTGCACCATTAGGGCCCAACAACGCGAAGAATTCACCTGGCTGAATAACCAGATCGACATTATCCAGCGCAACCAGCGCACCATAGCACTTGCCTAGCCGCTGTATCTCGATAGCTGGGGTCATCTCATCACGGGAAACAATCAGAATTTATTAAACAAAACAAGGAACGGTAACACCTGCCCGATCAATCGGATTTACCTGTACAGCCGGATGGAATTAAAGTATCTACGTCATATAACTCAATAAGACCAACCAGATTTCCCGGCAGGTTGATAAATTCAATTTTCCGGCCGTGTATCTGAGTAGCACGTACCCATTCAAGTAGCATACTAACAGCCGAAGAATCCACCTGGGTAACCTCTGCCAGGTCTATCACCCGATTGTCCAGCTTGATTGCCGCCACACCTGCTCGAGTGACTTCAACCGCATTATCGTAAACTATCGGACCATGAATAAAAAGACGATCTTTCTCCACGCGAATACCGGTTTCCGTATCCATGCCTGTTTACTTGCTCTGCATGGATGTATTTTTCTCCACAAGTGCTGTGATCAGACCATCCACACCACCGTTTCTGATCTGACTGTTAAAGGTGCCCCGATAATTGGTCACCAGACTGACACCGGCAACAGTTACATCGTAAACCTTCCAGCCATTGCTACTTTTTTCCATGGAATAGTCGATCGGCACCGGCTGTTTACCACTCCCCTGGATCACCTGAGTCTTGACTGTTGCCCTGGTATCCTGCGGGTTGACATTGGTTGGGCTGACCTTGATGATCTCATCACGATAGCTGGTCAGCGAGTTGGAATAGGTTCGCACCAGTAACGTGCGGAATTCCCTAACCAGTGATTTCTTTTGTTCCGGACCGGCAAGTGACCAATTTTTACCCATCGCCAGCTGGGTCATGCGTGTGAAGTTAAAATGCGGCAATATTTTTTCCCGGATAAGATTTAATACCTTATCCTGGTTGCCTGCCCTGATACCATCATCCTGATTGAGTATGGTGATCACTTCATCAACTGTATTTCTAATCAGTGCATCAGGTGAAGAGTCCTGTGCTGCTGCAGGGAGCGCAATAACCAGTAACGCCAGAAAAATAATCTTATTAAATAATAATTTCATGTTTTATCGCCTGTTTCAAATTTCCGGATCCAAATTTTTTTTCTCTGAAGCCTTATCGAACAAGAAGCGCCCGATCATCTCCTCCAACACAATCGCCGAGTTGGTTTTCATAATCTTTTCACCATCTGCGAGCATCTCCTCATCCCCACCTGGTAATAATCCGATATACTGTTCCCCCAACAACCCTGAGGTCAAAATGCTAGCAAATGTATCCTTAGGAAACCGATAGCGCGTATCCACCTTCATGGTTACCACCGCATCATAGGTCTGCACATCAAACTGAATATCTGTGACACGGCCCACCACTACACCCGCACTTTTTACGGGCGCACGTACCTTTAAACCACCGATATTCTCGAAATTACCCACCAGTACATAGCTTTTATCTGTCTGAAAATCCGTAAGGTTACCTACTTTTAACCCCAGAATCAGCAATGCACCAATCCCCGCCATGACGAACAGGCCCACCCAAAAATCCATCATGGTACGTTGCATCAGCTTACCCCTCTGAACATAAATGCAGTTAAAACAAAATCCAGACCCAAAATTGCCAGCGCGGAAGTAACCACTGTACGGGTCGTTGCGCCCGACACCCCCTCTGCCGTTGGCGGTGCATCAAATCCTTCAAACACGGCAATGGCCGTCACCACCACACCAAAGAAACAGCTTTTGATGACACCATTTACAATGTCATAACGGAAATCAACCGAGCTTTGCATCTGTGACCAAAAAGAGCCCTCGTCCACACCGATAAAAATCACCGTCACCAGATAGCCACCAAACACACCCATCACAGAAAACATGGCAGCCAGCAACGGCATCGAAAAAACTCCACCCCAGAATCGCGGCGCAACGATGCGCGCGATCGGGTCCACTGCCATCATACCCATGGCGGCCAGTTGCTCGGTTGCTTTCATCAGTCCGATTTCGGCAGTCATGGCTGAACCTGCCCGGCTGGCAAACAGCAATGCAGCAATCACTGGCCCCAGTTCGCGCACCAGAGATAACGCCACCAATGTTCCCACCGCTGATTCGGAACCAAATTTCTGCAGCGTTTCATAACCCTGCAATCCCAGCACCATGCCGACAAATAGCCCGGATACCAGAATAATAATCAGCGACATCACTCCGGCATAATAGATCTCGCGCGTAATCAAACGAAAACGCAGAAAACCGGGAACAGATTTCAGCAATACCAACAGCATAAAATGAGTTGCACATCCAAGTCGCCAGATGCTATCAACCATCCTATGCCCAATGGATTCGATAACGATCCTGATCCGTCTAGCCAAACTGATCACTCCCTGTATTCATGCTGATAATATCCAGTCAGGCATTGCTTCCAACGCCTATTCCCAAATCCTGAGAATAAGCCTGTGCCTGGTAATGAAAGGGCACCGGGCCATCTATTTCACCATGAACGAACTGGTGTACGAACGGCACTTTTGATGCACGTACCTCATCAGGCGTTCCGTGCGCAGCAATCACCCCGTCGGCCAGAAAATAAACGTAATCAACAATCCGCAGCGACTCCTGAATGTCATGTGTCACCATAATGGAAGTCATGCCGAGTGTATCGGTCAAGCGGCGAATCAAACTGCCAATCACGCTCAATGATATTGGATCCAGACCAGTAAACGGTTCGTCGAACATCATCAGCATAGGATCCAGCGCAATCGAACGCGCCAGTGCCACGCGCCGCGCCATTCCGCCAGAAAGCTGTGCCGGCATCAGATGCTGGGCACCACGCAAACCGACCGCGTGCAATTTCATCAGCACCAGATCCCGGATCATTGATTCAGGCAAATTCGTGTGTTCACGCATCTGAAAAGCAACATTATCGAACACTGACAAATCGGTAAACAATGCACCAAACTGGAATAGCATACCCATTTTACGTCGTAACTTGAATAACTCATTCCGGCCTAGCTCATGTACAACCTGCCCCGCTACGCTGACAGATCCAACCAAAGGCCTGATTTCACCTCCAATCAACCGCAATAGCGTCGTTTTTCCTGACCCGCTCCCTCCCATGATGGCAATCACCTGTCCGCGCGATATGCTCATATCGACACCTTTCAGAATTGGCCGGGTACCGTAGGCAAAATTAACGTTCCTGAATTCAATCAACGGACTGGTAGCCATCAGTTTTTGTCTTTTAACTTCCAAAATTTCAGTGACATGCGTAACATCTCCAAGGTTGCATCCTAATTCCAATACTGGCCGCATAGACATTCCAACCCGAACATTCCCCTAACATAATCCAATTCATGCATTTTACCAGAGCCCCCCGGATACCACTCAACCCGTCACTCTCTTTCCTGAAATTTTGTCTCTTTACAATCTTTCTGATTTTTCTGCATGCCCAACCGGGGCTGGCTGACACCATCTATCGCTCTATCAATCCCCATGGTCGAATCCTCTATTCTGATATCCCCACCCCAACTGCAAAACCTCTGCAACTTGCTGCTCAGCCAGTACGGAGCAAATATCGGGTCACTAGAGTTATCGACGGCGATACCGTCGTGCTTGAGAATAACAAACGGGTAAGATTGCTGGGTGTGAATGCACCCGAGATCGAAAACCGGTTTCATCCGGCAGAACCAGGCGGGATTGAAGCAAAAAAATGGCTGCAAGGAAAACTACAAGGACGCAGTGTTTATCTGGAACATGATCGGCAAACGCAAGATCACTATAAAAGAATGCTTGCTCATCTATATCTTGCAGATGGAGAACATATCAACCTGTCTCTGGTGGAAAAAGGGCTAGCTGTTGTCACACTGATATCTCCAAACCTGCTGCATGCCAATACCCTGATCAAGGCACAACAACGGGCAGAAGCAAAGAAACTGGGGATCTGGTCAATGAAGCAATACCAGCCACGTCAGCTGGTCAAACTAACCGAAAAACCATTTGGTTGGCAGCGCTACCGGGTAAAGGTCACGGCACTCAAACGCAATCGCCGATTCAGCCGCCTTATCATCGGCAAAAATATCGACATCTCTATTGCCAACCAGGATCTGGCCTTATTCCCACCTCTGGAAACTTATCTGAACAAGCCGTTGGAGGTACGTGGCTGGGTATCACGCAAGAAAAACCATTTTTCAATACGTATTCAGCACCCGAGTGCATTGATCCTGCATTAAGGTCACTTCTGAAGATTGGCTTTCAGACGAGATACCCTTAAGAAAAATCACTGTAGCGTGACCGTTTGCGCCATTGAATACGTGGAATAACTAGCCCCAAAAATAAACCGGCAAACAGCACCAATCCTCCAGCGTAAAACCACTCACGTTCGACCTGCTTGCCCAGCGTCTGGTTTTCTTGCTCAAGTTTGCCAAGTTTTGCCGTTAAAACATCTGTTTGCTGCCGTAGTTCCTGATTCTGATTATCAAGCTGTACAGCATTGGCGGCCAACTGCTTTATTTTGGATAGCTCCGCCTCCAGCTGATTGTTATTCTTCTCAAGCATCGTTGCCCGTTGCATCAGTGTTTCATACTCATGCCTGATAAGATCAGCCTGCGCACGCGGATTATCCGGGCGATTGTCATCGCCTGAAAACTGGTTGCTTAATGCTTCGAGTAACACTCTCGCTGCCGGCTCGGCCATCAGGTGCCGTGTCAACACCCATCCTTCAGCACCACCAGCTGTCCTGACCCTGGCATACCCGCTCTTCCGGTCGCGCTCCAGCACTTCTAGCTCAGCACCACTTTTCAACACCTTCACAATTGCATGTTTATGACTGGGGCCTGTTCGTACTAACACTTCCACCTGATCGCTGGCATAGCCTTTTTCAGCCCGAGCCGGCAGTGGCAATATACACACACAAACGATAGAAATAATCAGAAGATGGGTAAGTCTACTCATTTCACTTATAGTGGCTGGTTCCGGAAACAAAATAGTACGGCCATTGTTAACACATACCAAAACATCCGGTTTTTACGCGGACCTGATCTGGAAACGCTAACGCTACTTGTTGTCATCAAATCCTGATATAAAATATTTAATCAGCAGAACCAGAAAAAAGGGAATGGAACTCAGTGTCGTCATCAGATAATGTTCATAGGTAAACTGATCACCTTCATCCATAATGATGTAGGTAAAGAAAACACCAATCGGAAAAATGATCATAAGGGATTGGAGTAACAAAAACAGATTCTTCATTGTACTGTCTCACACTATCTTGCTCATTGCCACGAGAAACCGCATTTAAACTACAATAGAATATCATAGAAACTTAGATCATTATGCCGGGGCAACAATACCCAGAACCACATGAAATGACCGAATCATCTCGAATTTTACTCATTCTGACCAACTTTCCGGACGAGGTAAGCGCCAGGAAGCTGGCAAAAATACTGGTTGACCAGCAACTGGCAGCATGTGTCAATATCCTGCAGGGATGCACTTCAATTTATCGCTGGCAGGGTCAAATTGAAACGGCCAGTGAAATACCGGTTCTGATCAAAACTACCCGGCAACGATACCAAGCTGTGGAACAAACGATCAAATCACAGCACCCCTACGAACTCCCTGAAGTTATTGCTGTCCCTCTCGATAACGGGTTGCCTGCTTACTTGCAGTGGGTCGCTAATGAAACAACCGAAACAGATGTTTAACCAGGATAACCAATGCGCTGGATAAAATTCATTTTGATTTTACTGTCACTATGCCTGATCAGTACGCACACCATGGCCGAAGAAAGCCGGTCCGGGGGGTTGATGAGTATTCTGCAACGATTGGGGATGAGTACCGATCAGACCGAGCAGGAATTGTTGCCACCGGATGAGGCCTTCAAGCTGTCCCTCGAAGTACGGGATGATCACACACTGATTGCCCGCCTGACACCAGCCAGGGATTACTATCTTTATCGTGACAAGATTGCTTTTGAATCAAAGAGTGAAGGGATTCACATTGAGCAAGTCACCCTGCCATCAGGGAAAATGAAGAATGACCAGCTCTTTGGCAACACTGAAGTGTACTACCAGCCATTGGAAGCTGTTATCACACTGCGCCGCGAATCATCTGCTCCGGAGCAGCTATCCCTCTCTGCTACCTACCAGGGTTGTAACGAACCAATCGGTGTGTGCTATGCGCCGATCAACAAGGAAAATGAACTACTGCTGCCCGCCCTGAAGGCCATAGTGAACACAGCCGCCGGCGCTATCAGCAACAATGTGCAAGCAGCCAATGCTGACTCTACTGCCGAACTGTTTCAATCACCTGGCAATACTGCCCCATTATTTGAAACAGAATCCTATAAAATAGAACGCCTGTTCGCCAGTGGCAATTTCTGGCTGATTCTGAGTGGCTTTTTTGGCATTGGCGTGCTACTCGCTTTCACGCCCTGCATATTCCCCATGTTGCCAATTCTGTCCGGCATCATCGCCAGCAAAGGACAGCAAATGTCGAAAACACACGGCTTCATACTGGCATTGGCCTATGTACTGGGGATGTCGATCACTTATGCCGCAGTCGGTGCTGCCGCAGGCTTATCCGGGGCCATGTTATCCGCCTCACTACAAAATGCCTGGGTACTGGGAACATTCGCACTGATCTTTACTGCACTGGCACTCTCCATGTTTGGTTTCTACGAACTGCAAATGCCCGCTTTCATACAAAACAAGTTGATAGAAGAAGCCAATCATTTCAAGGGTGGCCAACTGGCTGGCGTGTTTGGAATGGGCGCACTGTCCGCACTGATCGTCAGCCCCTGTGTTGCCGCTCCGCTCGCTGGTGCATTGATCTATATCAGCCAGACTCGCGATGTCGTGCTGGGTGGATCCGCCCTGTTTGTCATGGCATTGGGAATGGGTGTTCCCCTACTGTTGCTCGGTGTTTCTGCTGGTGCACTATTACCTAAAGCTGGTGCGTGGATGAAATCCATTCAGCAATTTTTTGGTGTCCTGCTGCTGGCTGTGGCCATCTGGCTGATCTCTCCCGTAATTACAGAAGTCGTCCACATGCTGCTCTGGGCAGCGTTGCTGATTATTTCAGCCATCTATCTACATGCGCTTGATCCGCTACCTCATCAGGCCTCTGGCTTCAGTAAATTTCTCAAGGGGATCGGCGTTATTGCATTGCTGACCGGTGTTGCATTACTCATCGGCGTACTTTCCGGAAGCCGGGATATCCTGCAACCCTTGTCAAAATTCAACCTGACTGCATCCACCTCTTCCGCGCAGCTTGCTGAATCGCCGGCTGGCATGAACGCTCCCCTGCCATTCAAGCAAATAAAAACAGCTGCAGAACTGGACGAACTCATCCGGCAATCACGGGGACGTTACGTCATGATCGACTTTTATGCCGACTGGTGTATTTCCTGCAAGGAAATGGAACGCTTCACCTTTACCGATCCACAGGTCCAGGCACGTCTAAAAAATGTCGAGCTGGTCCAGATCAACGTAACTGAAGGAACACCGGATGACGCCGAACTACTCAAACGTTTCAAACTCTTCGGCCCGCCTGGAATTCTGTTTTTTGATAAACAGGGAGTTGAGATTCCTGACATCAAGATTATTGGCTATCTCGACAAAAAAGACTTTGTTACCGTACTGGATGCAATACTGCTCTGACAACCAGGCAGCAACCATCCACATTTGCACTATTTTGCAGACATATAGCAGTACACGCTGCGCCTTGAGTGCGCCAGTACGGTGGTAGCCAGTACGGTAAATACCAAATTGATCCGGTATCTGTTATGCCGCGTAAATATCTACTTTTCTTCCCCGGAATCCCTTATGTCCAAGCCCAACAAGTTTTCGTTCTACATTATTGTCGCCATTCTTTCACTGGCCGCTGGTATCGCCTACAAATCCAGAGAAATGGGTATTACAACCTCTCTGTCGGATAACGCCAAAAAAACTGCAGCAGAAACATTCTTCAACACAACGTTATCCACTCCGGAAGGTATCCCCCAGGCCATGTCGCAATGGCGGGGGAAAATCATTGTTATCAATTTCTGGGCAACCTGGTGCCTGCCCTGTCGGGATGAAATTCCGGAATTAATCGATACCTATGCAACATACCACCAGAAAGATCTGGTTATCGTTGGAATTGCCATAGACAATGCCGAAAAAGTAACCGCGTTCAGCAAGGAATTCAACATTAACTACCCCGTACTGGTCGGAGAATTCGATGCCTTTACCCTGACAGAAGCCATGGGCAACCCGCAAGGCGCCCTGCCTTTTACCGTTACAATTGATCGCAATGGTACGATCGTCGATACCCACCTGGGGCGAATCAAAAAACGGCAAATCGAAGCAATCATTCAACCAATGTTGTAAAACCTATTCAAGGTCTCAATCAAGGGATGCAGTGCAAGGCAAAATTAAACAAGAAAGCGGAGCATACTTGAAGTATGTTGAGCATTTTGAGTTCAATTTCAACGCCGTAATGCGCCCTTCAGTGGGATATTGAACAGGCTCTAACAACCCTGGCGACCGGTTTCGTTACAAACTATCAAGGCCACTCGCAATCCGAGTCACGTCCAACCTCCAATCTTTGCAAGCTAGCCGTGACATTTTTCAGATACCAGCAAATATTCACATCTGTACGCTCTTTGCTTGCCCAGCAGCTATGGGCAAGGATCTTATTGGGTATGGGATTAGGCACGGTCACTGGGCTTGCATTATCCCCTGGTGGCTTTGCATTGCTGGAAAATGAAACCGCGCTCACTACGGCAGAATGGATTGCTCTGCCCGGTGCCGTATTTCTGGAAATACTGAAAATGGTGGTAATCCCGCTGATCATCTGCTCCATCGTGCTGGGCATTCTGAGCAGCGGCTCACCCCGGCAACTAAAGAAGATGGGGGCATTTATCGTGCCCTATTTCATAGCAACTTCTTTTGTAGCAGTCACAATCGGCCTGTCACTCTCTCTTTTTATCCAGCCAGGACACATGATGAGTGCCGGTGCCCATGCAATGGTAACGGATGCAATATCGACCGCCAGTGCACCAATACTGGATGAACTGACTGTTCCACAGCGCATTACCCGCCTTATTCCTTCAAATTTTGTCGAAGCAGCTTTGCACGTTGACATGCTCAAAATTGTGATTAGCGCCATCTTTTTTGGTGTTGCCGCGCTGACCATGCCACGCGAGCTCGTGAAACCATTTGAGGAGCTATGTCTGTTCGGGCAAGGCGCCGCGATGCAAATTATTGACTGGGCCATGGCATTGGCGCCTTACGCTGTATTTGGCCTGATGACCGACGCCATGATTCACCTGGGTTTTGATGCCCTTAGCGCCATTGGCTGGTATATGGCCTCCGTATTATCGGGTTTGACCATTATTTTCAGTTTGTATCTGTTTGGAGCAACCGTATTTGGCGGTTATTCACCAGCCACCTTCTTGCGAGCAATCCGTGAAGTGCAGCTGCTGGCTTTTTCAACCTCCAGCTCGGCAGCTGTGATGCCAGTATCCATCCGTACTGCAGAAAATAACCTGGGTGTCAGTGAAGATATCAGCCGCTTCGTCATCCCTATTGGTGCAACCATCAACATGGATGGCACCGGGCTTTATCAAGCCGTAGCTGCTATTTTCCTGTGCCAGATCTTCGGTGTGGATCTTAGTATTACCGAGATGACCCTGCTGATGTGTGTCATCGTGGGGGCATCAATCGGCACTCCCGCCACTCCTGGCGTTGGCATTGTCGTGCTGGCCACCATTTTATCCGGCATCGGCGTACCTCCCGCCGGCATCGGTATTATTTTCGGTGTTGACCGTATCCTTGACATGTGCCGCACGACGATCAACGTCACAGGCGATCTCACCGCTGTTGTCATTATGGAACGCTGGATGAAAAGCAGATCGGCTTAAAAAGCGGGTAAGAACCACCGTACAGAGATTCCCTAAATACCTGAGGCAGTACGCCGAAGTAATCCAGCAGCCGCTTCAGGGTTTACTTTAACCCCGCCCATGCAGTAAAAATACCGTCGGTTTCTTGTGCAGATCCGGCCAGTTGCTGCCTGGTCGCCATTCACCGATCATTTGCGTCAGGACAACTTCATCTGCCTGGGTCAGGTTACTGGCTACACATAAATCTGTTTCCACACGGCACTGTTGTACCAGAGCTTCCAGCAATTTCTGGTTGCGGTAAGGTGTTTCGATAAAAATCTGGGTCTCATCCGCCACGATGGATGCCTTTTCCAGCTGGATGATCTTTTTATTGCGCACCTCCGGGGCAACCGGCAAATAGCCATGGAAGCGGAAACGCTGGCCATTCAGCCCGGAAGCCATCAGCGCCAGCAAAATTGCAGAAGGACCGACAAACGGCACCACCCGAATCTGCCTGCGATGTGCCAGCCGGACAAGCATCCCGCCGGGAT
>JACDJA010002253.1_pt1 | contig 14147 bp, 17 predicted proteins | sample 7449241 | NCBI WGS metagenome assembly JACDJA01 (sample SAMN14253289, study PRJNA609438) | sludge metagenome | isolation source: initial anaerobic sludge | collected 2018-12-20 | reverse complement strand
CAATGGTTTCAGGGGTTTGTACGCCTCCACGCGCATAACATCCCGGACTCCCTCCGGTAGTGATGTCTTGGTTTTCGACATCGAGATATGCAGCGATGCTGCATGTGTATATTTATACCGTAGCGTGCGTGCTGTGTCAACAGCCGCCGGGAACGGAAGGAGTCAATGGCGGCTGAGCGCCCGCAAACCGCACAGTGATTGCGAAAGCGGTTTGGCATGACTCAAGTCAGCCGGGCTTCCGGCCTTCCTTGGCCGAAGCAAGGTATCAGCCAGTGGCCCGGTGCAATAGCGGCGTTTTGCACGGAGGTGAATCTTTGGCGGCCGGAAGGTCGGCAGCAGGCAAGGGAGTTCCCGCTGCCGCCTGAAGCGCAAACCCCAGTGCCTGCGACAGGTCGGCCAGCTGGCGATGCAGCCGCAGCCCATCGCTAAGAAGTTCCGCCAAGTCGGCCTCGCTCCGGGACTCGATCAAGTGACGAGCCACCACACCGATCTCCTCAGTGCAGCGCAACTCGGCGCTGAGCGCAGCGAAGGTGGGAGGTGTATACGACATGGCAGAATTCCTTGAAACAGTGAACAGGGGCTGCGACTCGGCGGCGGATCAGCGGTTGGCGGGGGGCTGAGTGAACGGCGCCGCCAAGGCGTCCCGCTCACGGCGCAGCGCAGCGATGACGCGACGCGAGCGCCGCCGCCAGGCATCGACATACACGACCGCCCACCCGACAAACAGCAGCACACCCACATTGAAGGGCGTGGCCTGAAAATGCTCCGGATCGAACCACATCCCCGCGGCCAGTGCGAGAGCGGTCGCCCAGGTTCCCCAGGAGAGAAAATTCAGATACGGCAGCATCACCGACAGCCGACGGATATCGCGGTCGATCGCTGCCACATTCCGTGGTGGCATTTTCATTGTCCTTGAAACCAGCGTTACGTTAGTTTAGCACCAGTTTTTTGTGAGTTCAAGTGTTTCGCTATACGGAATAGGTACCTGGCACGAGAGGACATGAGTATGCAACGCGTTACCTGGTCGGACAATACCTGCGCCGTCGGTTGGACCAGCATCCACGGGTATTTCACGCCCTGTGATCTCGAGTGGTTGCTGCGACAAGTCCCGATGGGAAAGCTTACGCCGACATTTTTCAACCACCTGCCGCCTCGCTGGACGCCGGATACGATCCGGGATCGCTTGGGCACCGGTGCGCGCAGTTATTATTTCAGTTTTCCCGAGTCCGACGGCACCACTTTGCTGGTAGCTCTGCGGCTACACGGGTTCCCCATGCAGCGCGGTCAAGCCACCGCGTAATTCCCCGCCCCTCTCTCTGAGGGGCTTTTCATCCCGCAAAAAACTCGGCGCGGACCGGAGTCGAAAGGGTCACCAGGTTTTCTCTCGGATTTGCCAGCCCAGGGATGACGCGCTTCCACGATATAGAGGGGTTTTCTCGGTTTACGTTGCGTCATGATCTCCTCGTATAGTTCCAACGTGCACGCCTGAGTGCAGTATAGGGGGTTTTCGTCTTGTTACAACATGGTTCTTATGCTATACTGTTTGCATTAGCAATCACTAAAGAGTCACCAAGATCCTATGCACCCGCATAGCGTAAAAACCCCCGAGGAGTCGCCTAAAGACGCAACCAGTGATTGCTGAATCCAGCGAGCGGTTAGCCTTCCTACAGGCGAACCGGCAAATCACCAATACTACAGCTTGAGCGCCTATGTCCCCGGTTTCCGCTTTACTCACAGCCCACGGTCGCAACCTACCCGTCTACCACCTCAGCCATATCGATCTCGACGGCTACGGCGCGCAGTTCATTACTCGCCGAATCTTTCAACGGATCGAAATGGCCAACAGTGACTATGGTGCCGGCATTCTAGACCAATTCCAGGTACTGATTGAGCGTTATCGCAAATACAGCGCCCCGGCGCTGTTCCTGATCACTGACCTCAATCTGACGCCGGCCCAGGCGCAGGCCATCACCGAGCGGTTGGATCCCTTCTCCGAGGCGGGATTGCTGCTGCTTGACCACCACGATACCGGCGCCAAGACCGCTTCCCGGTTTCCGTGGTATCACTTGGACACGCAGCACAGCGCTACGCAGCTGACGTACAATGCATTCGAGACTCTGTTGAGGGGAGATCTCCCGGCTCAGCAGTTTTTACAATCCTTCGCCGCACAGGTGGATGCCTACGACCTCTGGCAGGAAGCTAACCCGCTCTTTGCTTGCGGTAATCTGTTCTCCGACCAAATCCTTGATCTGCGAGATATCTTGCCTGAGAGCCTGTCTGATCTGACGCGAGACTACCGCCATTTCATCCTCGAGGGCCTGCTAGAGCGCCGTCTGCGCGGGTCGTCACTGCGGGATCTCGAGCGCATGGTGCCAGACCTGCGGGAGGCGTTCTTGACTGCGCACGCCGCCGAGTTGCCACCGGGGTTGCTTGACGATGCAGAACGAACCCTGGCGAACAAGTTCTACCATCTGGTAGCGGCGCAGGTTCACGCACGCTGGGCCGAACAGGTCCGGATCGTTACAGTGGATGGTCGTCGAGGCGCGCTGGTCTATGGTTGGCCCAAGAGCATTTATCAGACGGTCTCGAACCTGTTGTTGGCGCAGCACACGGATCTGGACTTCTTCAGTAATGCCGTGCCTACCGGCTATCTGTCGTTTCGCTCCCGCGGCGTCAAGGTGTCCGACATTGCGAGCCGCTACTTCGGCGGGGGCGGGCACCCGTTTTCCTGTGGCGGCAGTTTGAATCGGGCCGTGCCGAACCTTGAGCAGGCGTGGAAGCTGTTCGAGTCCCGTGTCCACGTGTCGCAGACCGGAACCTGAGCGGGATTATTGGTCGGCGACTGGGGTTCCCGACCCCATGATCGCTGCTTTAAGACGACAAATCCCCTGTATTACCTATATCTCCTGTCAAGTACGCCAATTCCGAAGAGAGCTTCACATGCGCCTAGGCCGCTTTATTACCGGATTCCTGCTCGCCACCGCGGTTGCTACCGCCGGTGCCGCCGACTATCGGCTAACGTTCAACAAGCCAGGCGTCAGTGCGTCGACCCCTGCGCACCCCGCTCCCACGCTGAGTCATGCAGCCCCGGCCCAAGGCCCGACGGCCGGCGGTACCGCCTTTACGCTCACCGGTAACCATTTCCAGCCTGGCGCATCGGTCATGATCGGAGGCGCCCCGGCCACGGGCGTGAATTGGACCTCGGCGTTTGAGTTGACCGCACTCACCCCCGCGCATACCTGGGGGCTGGCCGATATTGCCCTGGTCAACCCGGACAACCAGAGCGCGACTCTATTCAATGCTTTCCGGTACATCGCCCCGGCCCCGGTCGTGCAGGCGGCAACGCCTGACAGCGGACCGGATTTTGGAGGTACGGCGGTTACGGTAACCGGCAGCGGCTTCCTTGATGGCGCGCAGGTGCGCTTCGGGTCCCTGTTGGCCGACGACATAACGGTGGCCTCGCCAACGCAAATCACTGCGACCACTCCGGCACGGTCTTCCGGCACCGTAAACGTGCAGGTTACCAACCCCGACGGACAGGTTTCGACGCTGGCGGGCGGCTATGTCTACAAGTCCTCGCAGCTGGTCAGTTTGACTCCAGATACCGTGATGGAAAGCGGCGGCGCGGTGACCCTGAAGGGGGCCTATTTTGACCCCAGTACGCAGGTGTTGCTGGAAGGCAATGCGATCTCCACTACATACGTAAGCGCCACGGAGGTGCAATTCCAAGCGCCGCCGCACGCCTTGGGCACGGTTTCGGTGTCCACTCAGACCGGCGGCACGCCCAGCCCGAATGCCTTGACGTTGATATACGGGGCGTCGCTGATTGAGGTAACCATCAACACCAATCAGAGCGATTACAGCCTGCGTCAAGCCTTGATCGATGCCGAATATGACGTCAACCTGCCGCTTGATGTGCGGGTGACCATCGGCAGTGGCGTAACCGTGTTGTCAACCACAACCAGCAAGGCTGCAATAGATACCGGGGCCTTAGCGATCGGCACAACGGTCGAAATCGTCAACAATGGAATTATTTGTGGCAAGGGCGGTGCCGGTGGCGCTGGCCAGACGTCTACAGGCAGCCGTGGGTCCGATGGGGGGGCGGCTATCCGGGTGGAGGGGGCGAGCGTCACCATCAATAACGCCAACGGCTACATCTATGGCGGTGGCGGTGGCGGCGGCGGTGGTGGTGGCTCCTACAATAGCTACAACGGTCCCCAGTTCACCCTTGTCACCAATCGAGCCAGTGGCTCTGGGGGCGGTGGCGGCCAGTCTTGTCATATCTCATCTGGAGGCGGGACTGCCAACTCGACAACAACATATCCTGGTGGGTGGTCTATTTGGCAGGCAGGCTCAGGCCAGCCGGGCACGCAAGCGGCGCAAGGGCAGCCCGGCTGGCCTCGGGGCCAGGTCACGCACACCTCCACTGTCTATATTCGCGGCGGTAGTGGCGGCCTTGGCGGCAACTTCGGTGAAGACGGCGGCGCTGGCGTAAACGGCACAGACTCCAATACGAGCGGCACGCAAACCAATTACTCAGGCGGCGCTCGCGGTAAGGCCGGCAAGGCGGTGCACACTGTATCCGGGGCTGCAACGATCAGTGCCGGCAATACCAGTGAGCGCGTCAAGGGCGACGTCGACTAACCCCGGCAACGCGCCTGCGTGACACCTCAAGGTGCTGCATAGCAGGCTTCGCACCCTTGGGCCTGCCTCGCGAGCATAACGCCTACGGAGGTTGGTTTGGTTCTGGAAAATACTGTTTCACTGTCGCTGACCGCCATGGCTCGTGACCGCCGCGCCGTCCAGGCGGGTCCCGGGGATTAGAAATGACTGACTCCGAACTGCAAGCGCAGCTGGCCGAGGGGCGGCCGCCGCACGCCCTGCCCCGCGGCGATAAACGATCTCCCCGGACAGCGTTTCACACGATGAGCTGCGCCGGGGCTTGGCGCGGCTCTCAGAAAACCCCTCCGCCCTTGCTTTACTAAAACCTATCCTCTTGCTATACTGTTATCATATTGATAATAGATCTGCCTTCAATAGCGTAGTCCTCTCCCCGTAAACACGCAGTCCGCGCCGCGGCAGCACAGGGTTTCGGCGGCGGGGCGAAAACGTCCTTCGTTCGAGAGCCTATGCGCATCATCAGCAAATTCCACGACTATTACGATAGTGTGTTGAAGTTTGGCGCAGACAACCGGGTCGTGTATGTCCGCGAGGCCGCCGAGGTGGATCTCCGTAACGGTCTGCCCGAAGATCTCTCCTTCATGGAACCCAGCCTGCACGCCCGCGACCTTCGCACCCAGCACGACGCATCCCTGCTCCTTCAGCCTTTCATCATCGCCTTTTGTGGTCGCGTGTACCCCGGGGTGCGGCTCATCAGTCCCGGAAAGCCCGGCAAAGCACCCGCATTCGACGAAAGTTATTACGACGCCGCATCGTATACGGCGCGACTGACGGAACTCGGGCTAAAGATCAATCCGGGGCGCCGCTCTCGCTGGAGTTTGAGTTGCGCTTCGCCACTGAAACTGTGTGACATCAAGGATTTCTATAAGACGCCGGCGGCGCCGGCGTTCGACGCGCTGGTCAGTCGGCGGACCCCGGTGCTGGTGGGGGTTGCTACCCTCCGGTCCCCTGTCTCGCTCGAGCTGCACCAAGACTGCGCCCTCAAGCCCTTCCGGTTCTATCAGGTGTTCAACGCCTACAGCGCATTCCAGGAGCTGGACATGTTTCTGGGTGGCGTGCTGGCGCAGAACGAGGATCCGATGCCGGTCCTCGATGACCGAGCGAAGGTGCAGCGGAAAGGCTTTGATCAGTACAGCTTCCGGCGCCGTGCTCATGATCGGTGAGCGCTGTCCGGATGTTTAAAGCCAACGATTTACTGCAAACTCCCGCCTGGGTGTGGCGTGCGCTTGGGCCGGTGGATCTCGACCCCTGCGCTGCCTTGAATACTGCGATCGGGCGAACGAACTACGTCATTGAGCGCGGGCAGAATGGATTGTTGTTGGCGTGGCACGGTTTTGTCTTCTGCAACCCACCCTTTTCCCAAAAAGAGCAATGGGCGCAGAGAATGGTGGCGCACGGCAATGGTATCCTGATTTTGCCTGAACGCGGATCAGCGCCGTGGTTTGGTCCCTTGGCCCTGGCCGCAGGCGCGTATTGGGTGATGGGACGGAAGGTCAATTTTATAGGGGGTCGGAGCACCAACAATGTGGGTAGCGTGCTCTTTCCGTTTGGATTAGAGGCCCGCAACCGGATATTGCAGGGCCGGCTGCCAGGGCATTTTGTGGAAGTGAAAACCTACCGCCCCCGGGCAGACGCCAAGGCTATTGGGCCGGCGGCTTTGTTCAAGAACAAAAGCTAGGTACGATGGCTATACGGATGTCGGAGACGGTATAATTTTATGTATACGTTATCGCGGAGTCCACCATGAACGCACTCATCCCCGCGATGATCGCCGGCCCGGCGCTTGCCTACATTTCGGACTCATCGCCGTGATCTGTTGCGGGTTCGGGTTCACGGCGCAATTCGGTTCGCCCGCCACGCGCGGCGGGGTCAACGAGAATTTTTGATAGCAACGGGAGAGGGTTCGGAAGGACCTGCATGAACTACTCCCGCCAAACCTAGTCGGCTATGGCGTGAGTTTCGTGTTTCATCGCAGCGAAACTTCCACCGCTCCACACCTCGGACGGTTCCCGCCCGGGGCCGGACTCTCCGGCCAATCTAGCTTCCAACCACCGCAACAGCACCAAAGCAGCATTCTCATCACGGCCGCAGGAGACCCCGCAACCCGAACACTGGTGAACTCGGTCAGACGTCCGCATAAAAGCGTACCGCAAGTCTCTCCTTCGTGCAAAGAAGGAAACCGCCTCAAGAGGCACGACCTGGCTGTCGACTCGTGTCCCTCCAGCGACAGCACGGGTTCTCCCACCGGACCCGCCCAAGCTCGCCCCGCCCCACCGCAGGCGCAACAACGCGTTTGATCCATCCAGGCTCTGCGCCCTCCCCTCCACCCTTGCTCCGCCGCGGCGCAACGAAGCAGGTCTGGCAAGCCGACAACCATCGTCAACACCCTTCGCCAGCGGGCCGGACATTCTTCACTGAGTGCGACTCCCCGGTAGGCGTCCCAAGCGCCCCCTAGCCCCCGCCTACGGCCGGTACCCCGTCTCCGGCAGGCCGAGCAGCCCTCACTGAGCGTGACTCCCCGGTATCGTCCCTTATGCCGGCAAGTCCCCGCCCACGGCCAGTACCCCGTCCTGGCGAGCAGCGCGTCAGCGGCCCACAAAAAAGCCCCCGTGTTGGGGGCTTTAACGCAACCTGGCCGAGGCGGGCTAGGTTGGCTACGCGGGACGGACCTTGGCGTAGTCTCGAAAGCCGGATGCCATCGACAGAGCCGGAACATGTTCAGTATAGCACAAAGCGGTGAAGCCGCTCAGTTGCGCATGGCAGACGCACGTCGCCCGGGGCGGCACCACTAAAAACCCCGCAACAATGCCGCGGGGTGGTGAAGGGATCAGAGTTCCGCCGGGGAGTGTACGACCTGTTGGCCGTCTTTTTCCACCAGCATGACCGTGACCTCGTAGGTTTTCTTAGCCTTGAACTGCCGGGCTGCTTCTTGCTGGGCGGCGTAACTCGTAGCGGCCTGAACCGTGAGTCGACGCCCCCGATAAAACGCCTCGTAGGTATTCATCGTGACCTCCTTAGTGTGTGTGGCGTTGTTTGCGGGCCGTGGAGATAGCTCGACAACTGGATGTTGCTGACCACATTACCGGCCATAAAGCTCCATCTCCGCATTGTAGCTGCCGCAGCTGTAGTCGAGCAGCACGAACTTGCCGAATTTCTCGTCCCACATCGCCACGGGACCCATCCGGCTCTCACCGACATACCAAGCGCCGTCCGATAAGGACGCCTTCGGTATCACACGCGCCCTCAGCTGCGCCTCGTGAGCCTGCTCTTCTTGCAGATACCGCGCTTCGCGCTCCGCGGCATCCGCCCATGCCCGATCAAACCGGGCACGTCGCTCCTGTTCATCCATTGGATACTCCTCAGTATGGCCTGTCCAAGTATAGCGAATCCGTGCTGAAGCTTCGTTCTTCTCGTCCCTTTTAGTCGAGACCCTGCGCCCCTTGTTCGAATTGCCCGCCCTCAATCCGCACATCCAGAGGCACAGCGCTTTCTGGCAGCGCCTCAAGGACCATGAACGCATCATATCGCCGCTCATCCTCCGGGTGGCGGATCTTCTCCGGGAATCGCTGCCCAAACTTCTCACGCAGGTACACGAAGGCTTGAGCGCCCGCATGCCAGCGCGCGATACGGGCATTGCGGCAATAGCCGGCGTAATAGCGCCCATGCTCCAGTGCGTCTTTGCGCAGCAGGCCCTCGGCGTAGGCCTGTGCCATCTGCTCGGGCGTGGGGTCCGGCGGGAGTCGGTGGGGTTTGGGGTGCTTGGCGTTCATAATGCAATTTCTCCTGCTTGCTGGGCGCGCACCTTGCGCAGTTGCCCCTCCAGGCTATCAAGCATCGCTTCGGTGAATAGAGTCTCTCGATCATCCACGCGCAGGTGGAAGTAGCCGTGACGCTCAGTCAGAAACTCCCCGCGCAGGCGGCGCTCGAGGTAGCGGGCCTGGCGCATACTCTCATGCTATACGGATGTAAAGATTTCGCCCACAAATAAGCCAGAGTCACGTTCACCTCGCAGGAAATCTGCTCCTGGATCAGTCGTTTTAATCCGGGCGAGGGCGCCAACCATAGTTGAGACGTTTCCCCTGCACTGAGGTCATCCAGCTAGCGTCCATCCAGGGGCCGTCCTCTCCGCCCCAGGACCCCAGCACTCACCGCTCCGGTTCCTATACAGCTCATAACGCACCCTAAGAGGGTGTTTTCGTGTGGGACTGTCTCGCATTAACCCCCAGGCGTGGCCGTTCAATAAGGGGCGGCGATGCAGTCCGCAGATGCTCTCCGCCGGACGATGCCGACACCAATGATCACCGAAAAGAAGACCTGATGAAAAGATCCTACCTCATCGCATTAGTATTGACCTTTGTCATTATCGCTTGGATGTCCGCAGGGCAATTTGCAGGCCCTTCGCAGAAAGCGTCACCCAACGACGCGGGCGCCGTTCTTGGTGTGGCGCCAATGGCGGTGGAGGTGCGAACCCAACGCGCACAACCGACTCCCCTGCGCATCATGGCGCACGGCCAGGTCGAGCCAAATCGCATGGTGACAATACGCGCTGAAGCCGCGGGCCGGATCACCAAGGTCGCGACTATCGAAGGCCAGGCGCTAACCCTGAACGACGTTTTGATGCAGATCGACATGAATGACCGCCAGGCGCGCCTGAAAAAGGCCGATGCAAAGGTCAAGGAGCGGCAAAGAAGCTATGAGCGCACGAAGCAGCTCGTCGAAAAGGGGCATTTGGCACAGCAGGCGATCGATGAGTCCTTCTCGGCGCTTGAATCCGCCAAGGCTGATCTGGCAGAAATCCAGCTTGAAATCCGCAATACCGCAATCCGTGCGCCGTTTGACGGGGTGTTGGAAGTCCTCCACGTCGAAGTTGGGGATTACGCGTCCGTAAACCGTGAACTCGCCACCATTGTGGATAATCACCTTGTGGTGGTGGTGGTGCAAATCGCTCAGCAAGACATCAGTAAGTTATCACTCGGGAGCGTAGCCCGCATCGCCTTTGCGACGGGCCAGGAGCGTGAAGGCGTTGTGCGATTCATCGCATCGCGCGCCGAACCTGCTACGCGTACATTCCGGGTTGAAATCGAGGTGCCCAACCCAGAAGGCGTCATCCCCTCCGGCACCACTGCGCAAGCGCACATCCCTACCGGGGAAATCAGTGCGCAATACCTCTCCCCTGCCCTCCTGGTGCTGGATGAATCCGGCAAGATCGGCGCCAAGACGGTATCGGATGCCGGTTATGTGGAATTCCATCCTGTTGCAATCGTCCGGGCGGAAGCCGAGGGCGTATGGGTGAGCGGACTCCCCGATGAGATCCGGCTTATTACGGTCGGCCAAAACTTTGTCCGTGAGGGCGAACCCGTCCATAGCGTGGAGGACTCAAGCACTAGCGAGGACTCACGGGCAAAACAACGTTCTGCACAACCCGCTCCGGAGGGCGGGGCGCGGGTGGCAAGCACGTCATGAAAACACTCATTGATGCAGCCTTCAGCCGCGGGCGCATGATCGTGCTCGTTTTTGTCATGACCCTGGCAATGGGCGCCTTCGCGTATCTCGGCATCCCCAAGGAATCCGAACCCGATATCCCGATTCCGACGATGTATGTTTCCATGACGCACGAAGGCATCTCGCCGGAAGACGCCGAGCGGCTGCTGATCCGGCCGATGGAAAAAGAACTCCAGGCCATTGAGGGGCTGAAGGAAATGCGCTCAACCGCCAGTGAAGGGCGGGCTTCTGTCATGCTGGAGTTTGATGCGGGATTCAACGCCGAGCAGGCCCTCCAGGATGTCCGCGAAAAGGTCGATCTCGCCAAACCGGAACTACCGCCCGACACGGATGATCCGCAGGTCACTGAAGTCAATGTTGCGTTATTCCCGGTTTTGACGGTAGTCCTTTCCGGGGCCGTACCCGAGCGCACACTGATTGGCATCGCGCGCGAGACCAGAGACAAGATCGAAGCCCTGCCAGGGGTGCTGGAAGTGGATATCGGTGGGGACCGCGAAGAGGTCATGGAGATCCTCATCGAACCCTCGATTCTGGAAACCTACCAGATCTCTTATGCGGAACTCTTTAGCCTCGTCCAGCGCAACAATCGCCTCGTGGCCGCGGGCGCCATCGACACCGGTGCCGGGCGCATGGTGCTGAAGGTGCCCGGTGTCATTGAAGACATTGAAGACGTTCTCACGTTGCCTATCAAGGTCGTAGGGGATACCGTTGTGGCATTCAAGGATGTAGCCACCGTCCGGCGAGCCTTCAAAGACCCGGAGGGCTATGCTCGCGTTGGCGGTCAATCGGCGGTAGCCCTCGAAATCTCCAAGCGCAGCGGCGCAAATATCATTGAAACCATTGATGCCGTCCGGGCGATCATAGAAAGCGAGCGCCTGGCGTGGCCTCCCGGACTCGCCGTTAGCTACCTCCAGGACAAATCCAAGCGTGTCAGCGACATGTTGGGAGATCTTCAAAACAACATATTGACCGCCATCACCCTGGTGATGATCGTTGTCATCGCCGCCTTAGGGCTGCGCCCGGCGGTGCTGGTAGGACTCGCCATCCCCGGGTCTTTCCTCGCAGGGATCCTGATCCTCAACGGCATGGGGCTGACGCTCAACATCGTCGTGCTATTTGGCCTGATCCTAGTGGTAGGCATGCTGGTTGACGGCGTTATCGTCACGGTTGAATTGGCAGACCGTAAAATGGCCGAAGGCCTCGAGCGGAGGGCCGCGTACGCACAGGCCGCAACCCGCATGGCGTGGCCCATCATCGCCTCCACGGCAACGACTCAGGTGGTATTCCTGCCCTTATTGTTCTGGCCTGGTACAGTCGGCGAGTTCATGAAGTACTTGCCGATTACCGTTCTGGTCACACTAACAGCCTCCCTGTTCATGGCGCTGGTCTTTATTCCGGTTCTCGGCGGCATGATCGGCGGCCGACACAGTGGCGACCCCCATTCTCTGGCAGCATCGCAGGCGGCCGAAACGGGAGACCTCTCCAGGATCGGGGGGTTATCCGGCGCCTATTTGCGTTTGTTGGGAGCACTCCTGCGACATCCGGCCAAAACGTTTGGGGTTGCAGTGCTGTGTCTGGTGGGGGCGTACGCCGCGTATCTGGCCTTTGGGCGTGGCGTTCAGTTCTTCCCCAGCTCCGAGCCTGATTTTGCGCAAGTGCAGGTGCAGGCACGAGGAGACCTCTCGGTGCAGGAGAAAGATGTAGTAGTGCGCAAGGTAGAAGAGCGGTTATGGGGTCTAGATGAGATCAAGACGGTCTATGCCCGCACGCTGGGCGCCAGCGCAAGCAGCAACAACAGGCCTGAGGATGTCATCGGCATCATCCAAATCGAATTCTCCCACTGGAGAGTGCGGCGCCCCGCGGCGGAGATCATCCCTGATCTGCGAGCACGGACAGCAGATATCCCCGGCATCCAGTTGCAAATACGTGAGCAGAAGACGGGGCCTTCAGGCGGCAAGCCGGTACAGATTCAGATCCGCTCTCGAGACGCGGAGAAGCTCAGCGGTGCTACCCGTCAACTGCGGATGTTGCTGGACAAGATCGGTGGGTTTGTCGATGTGGAGGACAGCCGACCCCTGCCGAGCATCGAGTGGCGACTGGACGTGGACCGGGCCAAGGCGGCGCGGAATGGTGCAGACGTCACGCTGTTAGGGGATACCCTCAAGATGCTCACCGCCGGCATTAAACTTGCCGAGTATCGCCCGGATGATGCCGATGAAGAAGTAGACATCCGACTGCGATTTCCAACGAATGAGCGGAATCTGGAAGGGTTGAGCCAGCTGCGTGTATCAACCGCGCAAGGGCAGATTCCGATCAGCAACTTCATCCGCTACCAGCCTGCGCAGAAGACCGGCACCATCACTCGGACGGATGGGCGGCGCACCATGACAATCAAGGCGGACGTGGCAGAGGGGTTGTTGGTCGACGGGCAAGTCCGCAAAATCAAGGCGGCGCTCCCCGGTGCGGGAATCGATCCGGGCGTTGAGGTTGTCTTCAAGGGTGAAGACGAGGATCAGCGCAAAGCGGGAAGATTCCTCATCAGCGCCTTTATTTTAGCGGTCTTCTTCATGACGGTTATTCTGGTGACCCAGTTCAATAGCTTCTACCAGGCGGGCCTGGTCTTGAGCGCAATCCTGTTCTCGACGGCCGGGGTATTGCTGGGTCTACTCGCCATGGGGCAACCCTTCGGTATTGTGATGGGAGGCATCGGGGTTATCGCCCTCGCCGGTATCGTGGTCAATAACAATATTATCCTGATCGACACCTTCAACGACCTTAAAAAGCGGGGGCTGGCGTCAAGAGAGGCAATCTTGCGTACGGCCGCACAGCGGATGCGTCCTGTGTTGCTGACCTCCATCACCACCGTACTCGGGCTATTGCCTATGGTGTTCGCAATCAACATCGACCTGATCGGTCAGGATATCGCCATCGGCGCTCCCTCGGCGCGGTGGTGGACGCAACTCTCCAGCACCATTGCCGGCGGATTGACTTTCGCCACAATCCTCACGCTAGTGCTTACGCCCTGCCTGCTCATGTTGGGCGAGAATGTCTCCGCCTGGCGGGAGTCCCGGCGCAGGCAGAGAAGTCCTGTGGCGGAGGTGCTAGGCTAAAGCCTTGCTCGAGAGGACGAAAGAAAGCCTGCCACAAGGACAGGCTTTGAGTTTAATTGGTTTTTACAACAACCCCTGAAGACCTGTCCTAACCTCTTCCAGATCAGTGATTGCTTTATCCAGACGCCGGATAGCCTCTTCAGGAGAATCGCAGCCCTCACTGGAGCTTAACTCCCTCATCAAAAACAGAAATAAAGTGTCACCTACGTCCTCGGCCTCTGTCGTGGAATTGACGTGGCTGAACTCGCCTCCCCAGTAAGTTTTTTTGGCTGCATCTTGATACGGATTGAAGACACTCATGAATTACTCCTCTTTAATTGATTACCCTCAGACTGTATAGCGAGTAACGCGTAATAAAAGCCCAGCTTCGAGAGCTGGGTGAAGGTGAGGGTCAGGCGGCTACAGGGATCAGACGTTCGGTAGCCAGAAGACCGTCGATGTGTGGTACCTCGTAGCGGGCCGGGTCCTCAGTGCGGCGCAAGACATAGCAGCGGTCGAGGCGGTCGCCAAAGCACACGGCTCGATGCCACACGCCGGCATTGTCGGCAAACTCTGGATAGTCCACCTGCACATGGCCGGTATTCAGGTCCAGCAGCCCGTAGCCGTATTTGTACTGACCGTTGCGCCAAATGCTGACGATAACAGAAATGAGCGTATCCACAGAAGGTTCCTCATGATGATGGCCTTCTGTGTATAGGGAATGGAAGGGATTCGTTGGAGTTCCCAGCTAAACCCCTCGCCCCGGTTCCAGACCAAGGCTCGGCGTTTGCCGTGATTCGCGGCTCACAGGCGTCCTGAAGCGATGCCGCCGTCAGGCAGCAATGGTTTCAGGGGTCTTTACGCCTCCACGCGCAT
>JACDJA010002249.1_pt1 | contig 14163 bp, 10 predicted proteins | sample 7449241 | NCBI WGS metagenome assembly JACDJA01 (sample SAMN14253289, study PRJNA609438) | sludge metagenome | isolation source: initial anaerobic sludge | collected 2018-12-20 | reverse complement strand
TTATCTTGCTGAATTCGAATACCGGTTCAACCGCAGATTCGATCTGCCTGCGATGATTGAGCGGCTGTTATTTGTTTCCCTAAGAACCCCACCCATGCCTTACCGTCTCTTGAGAATGGCTGAGGTTTATGGGTAATCAGGTAAATCTATTATCCAATAAAATGGATAGACATATGGCCTGTAGCCCAAAGCACATCCTGTATATCCAAACAATACTGAAATTATAGTTCGTTGAAAGGCGGCTCCCAACTGATAAACTCTTGTTCTTGAAAGACGGGATGCTGATTAAATCCCTCTAACTCGCGCATCCATTCGTACTTTTCACATATCGCCGCAATTTGATCAATTTTATGATCGCTAGCTTTGTCATTTTGATCTGCCGCCGACTCTGCAGGATTCATGTGCCAGAGGTCCAGTTGATAACCGGCTGTCTTGGCAGTATCCGCCAATCGCGCCGCGATCCGAAAACCGCCAAGATCAATATCTCCCCAATGCATAACAATTGAGGGCTCTACCGACATCAGGAGGCGCGTGTATGCGGCGAGCAGGGACGGTGTTGGGTTGCCAGCAACGTATATGAGAAGCATGTCATTGGGATTGGAGGTATCCTCGGCGGCCTCGTTGAAGCTGGCAAGATTCTCGATGGTCAAGAAGCGCCTGATGACCCCATTACCAACCTGCAAACCATCAATAACGTCGGGACGAAGGCCCAGATACGGCCGAACTAGCGGCACAACCTCCTCGCCCACTTGTACACTACATGATGGCGGACCACTCAGAAGCATCGGCTGAGGGTGCTTCACTAAGCCCAGCCGCGCAAAGACATCCTCCTCAGAACCATCCGCTTCACCAAGAAGGAAGGTGATCTGGCGTGCCAGCGCCTCAATGCGCTTGGTATCACCAAACAGCTGCGCGCTCAATCTCCTCAAGAGCAGGTCCTTATCACGTGCGCCCATACGTTGGGCTGCATCGATAACTCGCATGCTATCGATGAATTGACTAGCCTTGTCGGCTGCTACACCACCCGGTGCCTTTCCGCGTCTCCATCCGTCCACAATGTGATCGACTGCGGGTAGCCCTTCCTTGACGACAGATTCAAGGTCTCGAATCGCCGCTAATGCGATATCCCACGGCAAGTCAATACCAAGAAGACTGGCCGCCTCCGTTGATGATGTCATGGTGACTCGAAGCAATTGGCCACGCTCACCCGCGCGGGGATCCCACTCCACACTCACCGCCCCAGCGCTGATAAACGTCTGTAGTCGGGCGTGATATTCCTCTCTATCTGCGAACCGCTCAAGCCGGTAGTATTCCGGCACGCTCGACTTTGTGGCGGGCAAACTCACGGAAAGTTGTTCTTCCGCGGGAGGCAGATTGCCCACCGCGAATACCTGGCGTGCGGCACGCTTTATCAGGCACTGAATCGTGTTGTCACACGTTGTAGAACCGGCACTGGTCATTACTGAACCCTCTAGTCGACTGGTACCGGTTCCGGCGGAGGTTCCAGCCCCAGTTGCCGGTAAGCATTCGCCATCACCTGGGAGTTTTCTCCAGGCATATCGCTCACCATCAAGGCGTTGGCTGCTGGCTTGAACCGGGTGCGCTCCATCAGAAGGTCCAGGCCTTCTCGATCGAGGTCGTAGATGGTCTGAGTGATTGGGGCGAGCTTGGTACGTTCAAGCTCCGGCCCCGCCATGATGAGCTGCAAGCCGATATTCTGGAGGAACCGTGCAGTAGCTACCGCATTTGTGGTATCCATCCCGTGAAATGCTTCGTCAAGGCAGATAAGGCCAATACCACTTTGTTGACCCTTGCGGTTATGGAGACGGTAAGCCTTGGCCAGCGCAGCACCAGCCGCGATGTACATCGGCGCAATGTGCTCGCCATTTGATCCGGCACCCTGACGATTGCTCATCAGATCTACGCGTTTCCCGTCAACCAGAATCTCGAGGTCAAAGGTGTAGAACTGCCTGTAGTCCAACACGGCCCCAGCATTGCCGGACTCCGCAGCTGCCTCGACGAGTTCGCGGAGCGTCTCGTTAATTTCTTCGGGGTTATCTGTGAACAAGGAGAGGTTCTGGTCTTCGTTGGCGATTTGGTTGATGTATCGAACGAGGGGCTCATAGTGTGGCACAACCTTGACGATGAAGCGGTATCGCTCGCCGCCAGTAAAGGCCGGACAGGATTCGAGAATCTTGTTGCGCTCTCGGCGCTCAAGCTCCATCTCCCTAAACCGGTCATGCAACGACATGGCAATATCAGAGCGTAGCGTCTCCTCGGAGGCCAGACGTGCCTGTTCGGCCTCGGCTTCGTAATGCTGCAGCTCAGTATTGTAGAGCTTGCTCTTTTCGTCAGTCGCCCAGGCGAAGCGATCGTGCCAATGCATGTCAGCCACCTGGACATCGAGTCGCTCTTCCTGCACGTAACGCGAGAGTTCCAGAGAGGCGCGTTCTTCCGCGGGCTTTAGCCGGGAATGGTTGTTTTTGAGCTTGTTGTCGACCTCCGTAATACGAGCTTCGTAGCGAAGTTCGGCACGCTCAATCTCATCCTTCAGCTCATCCATCAACTCGAGGTCTACCAACGGGTTTGCAATGGCGGCTCTTTCTGCATCGCGAACGGTGGGCAGACGGCTCTCGAGTGCTTCCTTATCGGCGATGCGGCCTTCAACCTGCTGATTTAGACCAACGGCCAAACGATCGTTTTGGGTGTACTCGTCATCGAAGCACTTGTACTTGGCCTCGGCTTCATCCAGGGTGGCACGAATCTCATCCAGGTGAGACACATCCAGGTCAGCCAGTTGCTGTTCAGCGCTCTTGATGGCCTCTTCCGCTTCGGCCAGCTTGACCTCGGCACCATCTTCACCATCCATACCCTGAGCTGTTAGCACATTGACAAGTGCCTCTAAGCGCTCAATCCGCTTGTTCAGCTTAACCAACCGACCTTCCAAGTCCGCTACATGGCGCGACAAGCCAGAGGTGTCCGCAATTTCCTTGCCTAGGCGAAGGTCGCTAACCGTTGCGATTTTAATCGATTTCGTTAGCCCGCCTTGGCTAAGCATGCCGTCGCGGGTAATCGACCGGGAATGAGTCTCAAGTTCCGCCTCCGTGTCTACCAGGCGCATGCTGCCGAATTTGTTCCATAGGAAGCGGCGTGCGGTATCATTCTCGGTTTCTAAGACGCCGACAGCGAACTCGGTACTCTTTGCTGCAGTACCGACGTTGCGCAGGTGGTAGGGCTGGACTACTGATGCTCCGTCGATGGGGAGGCCCTTGTGCCTGGCCTCGCGCAAAATCCTGACGGCATCCTGGGTGTTGCCTTCGGTCACTACCAGCGCATCCCGGTCACCACCAAGGTAACCCTCCAGCGCTGGCGCCCAATTCGGATCAGAAATGCGTGCCAATGCTGAGATCGGTTGGGCATTCATTCTGACGCGATCCAGCAGTTCCAGTAGCAGTGACGCCCCATCATTCAGCAGCCGACCGGTTCGGCCAGCTGCTGCTATTCGGCGTCGGGCGGCATCACGCTCATTGGTCAGCGCATCGCGCTTTTTTACCGCCGAAGCTAGGTGAGCGCCCGCGGCCGTCCGGATCGGTGCTAAATCGACATCAAGTTCACGCAGCGCATTAGCTACCGCTGCACCCACATCTTCCTCACTTCGGGCGGTCACCAGCCTGTCAACGGTGGCAGTCATCGTACTCCGGACGCCTGAAAAGGCTTCGTCGTCGACCAGATCCCTCAATGCGTTGATGAGACGATTGGCTCGTGCAATTTCCGGAAATTGATAGGCGTCAATCAATTCCCTGCGTGAACTAATCTGCTCCTCCAGGCGCAGACGCATCTGCTCATTCTGGTCGCTCTCAAGGCGAACCATCAAGTCGGTAACCTCTTTCTGCTTGAGATCGCGCTTTTCCTTCGCCCGTTTGGCGTTTTCCAGGGCTTTCTTGCGCTGGTCGTTGAGGGTGTCGACCTGGTCCGCGAGGTTATCGATCTGTTCACCCAACCATTCAACGTTGAACACCGCTCGGATAGCCTCGAGCGACGCGATACGGCGCTCAGCCGAGCGCGCTTTATCAAACTCCGAAAGAATCCCGGTCAGCCGAGAAATCCGCGCCTTGGTTTTGCGTATGAGATCGCGCAGTGACACGAACTGTTCGACTTGTTTGCGGAATGCTGCGATATCGACAGGGTTTTGCTCGACGACATACTCGCGTACAAACTGATCGATTGAGTCGACGTTCTTAAGCGTCATCGATTTCACGAATGCGGACATGAACCGGCGCGCATCTGGCATGCGCTCGCCGTTGAGCGCGTAGAGGAGCTCCGATACATACTCGCTGGATTTGTCAGTGAAGATCGCAGTGCGGCCGATTTTCTTGGCGCGTTCGCGTGCATTTTCCCGGAAATCCGAGAATGGCATCGGGCGACGGTCAGCGCCATCATACACGATGCAATCGCCAGCTTTCAGGCTCTGCCCTGGTAGGACGAACAAGCCCTTGACTTCATGCTGATCCGTTTCAATATCAGCCTCTACGCATATCCCGGCGGAGAGTGTTCCTCCCTTGGTACCGTCACTGAACACCAAGACGATGTAGGTGCGCGCCTCGTCGCGGGCACGACCGACCACCTCACTATCTTTCTCCGGATTGCGGAGCATCCCAAGGCAGTAACCGGCCAGGTTGCGACGCTGCTTGCTGGACACCGACTGGGAATTGAAACGGGCGTACTGCTGATTGCCCCCCAGCATCGCGATCTGAATGGCGTCCAGCGTAGAAGATTTGCCGGAACCGTTCGGCCCCAGAAATGCTGTGGCCCCCTCGACCTCAATATCGAATGCTTCATGGAGGTAGAACTGAACCAGCGAAATACGCTTGAGCTGTTTCATGCAATGTCCTCCTCCGGCTTCTCCCCTGGAGCACTATCAGGCTCATACAGTACTTCCGCATGTGCCTTCAACATGGCGAGCGAGCGCTCATTGACCAAACTCTGGACACCCGGTAGGATTTCCACATACCAGGTTACTTCTCCGAGGTTGTCGGCTTTCATCGGGCGTGCAATACCCCATCGCTTCATGGCGTCCAGCATATTCATAAGTTCTGTCTGGGGTTTCATAGGCAAATCACGTCCCGTGGACTCCTTGAACGCTGTCTCCAGCTCGGCAATGCCAATGCCGGCGATGCCTGCATTCAGCGCCCCACGGTTCATGTGGTGGTCATAGAGTTTGCGCAGCACCAAGGCCAGCAGAGTGTGCATGAGCGGTATCTTGCTGGCTTCTGGTTGCGTCGGCACGGCAGCAACATAGCGCTCTTGCGTATTGTGGTCGAGCTTGCAACCAAACAGATCGAGTGCTTCTGCGAATTCGTTTTCATAGGCCGCGACAAGGTCGTAGTCCGAGCGCTGCTTGGGATTGGCCTGATAGAGAATCTGTTCGGTCACCAGCCGCAATGCCGCTCGCTGGAAGTCTCCAATCGAATAGGTCTCTTGCTGCTCAGCGATGCGCTTCCAACTAACCGGCATTGTTGTGACTCCTGCCTTTAAGCCGACGAATCCTCACTGCCGGCGCCTCAAGGTATTCGTTTTCATAACGTTCGCCCGTAAGCTCAATCTCGACGTGCCGGCTGATCTCGCGGTACTGTTGTGCGCGGATAACGCTGGCACGGGCATTGCGCTGCATGCGTTCAGCGACAAGCCCGAGTCGACTGAAAGCTGCCAATACGCACAGGTCGTTGATGGAATCGACCGTCATGGAGGCGCTATCCAATACGCCTCCAGCGGGTACATGACGGTCGATGTACTCGATGATTCTGGCCTCGGACACTTCTCGATTTCCCTTCATGATTTGGCGTACCAGTCGTCGTGCTCGGGCCTCCGGTGTAAGCTCTCGTTTTTTGATGATCGCGCCTTTGCGTTGCCTTGGCCTCGAGTTCGGCTGTTTAAGCCCTCCTTCGCTGAGAAGCTTTCCCTGTGACCAGCCGATCGCTATCACCAGTTCCTCATCCCTATGGGAATCAGCCGCACGCACAATCGCGTCGATGGTCTGATCAATCCATAGGTCGAAGTTGCCTTGAGACCTTACCTTGTACTCGAGATAACCGAGCGCCTGATCGTTCGCCCGGGTAACTGCATCTTTTAGGCGCGCTAGCAGCCTATCGACATCGCGCAGAGCAAGAACCCGTGCGGTGTCGGCGTCAATCAGTTGATCGGCATCCTCATCATTACGACAGCGAAGGTTTTTCCGATACCAGCCTCGCAGTTTGGCGCGGCTCTCCGGCACATCGGCAATCTGGGTGACGAGGTCAATGATCTCCCAGCGGGATGTCAGCGGGTGATTGCGGGAAAACAGGTCTGCGTAGTCCCCGATGTACAGGCTCGAGATGTAATCCCCAAAGAATCGCTGAAGAAAGATATTGGTTGCTTCCTGCTGGCGTAGATAATCGCTGGCTTCACGGACCCGCATTCGTGTAGTGTTGAGCATGCGCAGAAGTGCCGAGCACTCCTTGGCAGCGACTTGGAAAACCGCAGCATTAGCTGCGGGATCCACCTGGACCTGAATCAAGTTATTCCGAATGGACTGGACGCGGCCGCTGATAAACTCCGGGCCTTGCTCCGCGAACGTGTTGAGAAGTTCAAAAAGGCTCTGCACTGTTGGCCGCATGATGACGAAACGCGTGAAGCCGATCCTATCCAGGCTCAGCCACTCGCTTTCGATCAGGCTCTTTAGTGCTCCATTCGCCCGGACATTGAGAGGAGTGGCCTTTTCCTCCGGGTCAGCACCGTGTTCATCATCCCAGCGCTGCAGAAAGCGCTCAATGGATGCAGTGACACGCTTTTGGGTCCAGCCCTCGCCCTCGGGGGGATCGGCTTCAGGGGCGAAGAAGTCGTTGTACAGATGAGCCAGCAGCGACCAATTGCGCCGCGCGTGCTCAAGCGCACCCAATGGCCGAAAAATACGTACCGGCACCCGATCAAAGAGATTGGCAGCTGACTCGGACATAGGCCCTCTGGATTTTACATTCATGATAAATTAACATACATGTAAATTGCAATCCAGAGAAGACCCTTGGCTGTGGACAAACGTACATACAAGCAGTTTGAGTTCATCGAACTGCTGTTGGCTTACGAAGGTTTGGTGACAAACCAACGACTACGTGAAAAGTTCGGCATTTCCAGCGTCCAAGCGTCACGAATTCTGGCCTCTTATCGTAAGGCCTACCCCCGCAACATCTCCCAACTGACGGGCGAAGGCAGGGGGCGGTATGCGCCGACACCACGTTTTGCCCCTGCGGTCACAACTCTGAGCATTGATCGGTACTTCCACGCTGTGGCCAGTACCAGCGAGCACGTCCAAATGGAAGATGTCCGGCACGACTTCACGTACGTCGACCCACAAAAGTTCCGCACGATCCATTCGGCCGTGAACACGGGATCCGCCGTGCAGATGATCTATCGATCGATGAATCACCCGGATGGTCTTGAGCGGGTTATACATCCGCGGGCCTTCGTTTTCGCCGGTCGGCGATGGCACGTAAGAGCATTTGACGAGGCCACCGAGGAGCACCGCGATTTCAACATAGCCCGGATTTGGCTGGCGGACTTAGCTCAAAAGAGCGTTGAAACACCAACGGATTTGGACTGGGATGAGTATGTTCACTTGCAGCTGAGGCCACACCCGTTATTGAATCCCGCCCAGGAACAGTTGATCCGCGATGAGCTCTTCAAGGGTGCTGCCGGCAGACGTGTGACAACTCGCCGCGCGCTCACCAAATATGTGCTGAGAGAACTTGAGGTTGCGGAAGATCCAGAAGTGCAGCGTCCACCAGACTATCAGTTGTATTTATATCGGACCGAATAGCCGCTGAGCGCATCCGGATAACCAATGCAGATATTTAGTGTCGCGTTTCAGATCAACGATGGAAATGCCACATAGCTGGGTCCACCTATTTCCACTACGGTATCTGCAGAACGCTGAGTGACCACCCCTCGCCCGTTCCCGCCATGCAACGAGATTCTGGGACGGTGCAAACCTGCGCCAGGGTTGACGGCGCGCATCAAAGCAGCCGCATCCACTAGACACTTGCGTCCAGACCCCAACTAGGTTTTCGTTCGTGCTTACGGTATCCGTGGTGCTGTGTGTCGTCGTCCTTATTTAGCGGACGCTCGTGCCCTGTGGCTGCGGACATGTGCTTCCCGTCCCTATAGTCGCAATTGTCCTGTGCAGATGCTTGTATCTTGCTGATTATGCGCATATTGTTTTTCCAACGCTCAATTCTGACTTTGGAGTAACCGGCATGACCACGGATACAGCGAAATCGGCAGACATCGTGCCCCTGCGGCCGAGCAAGAAAGCGACTCAGGCATCGGAAAAGAAGTGGGGCAAGGAGGTGATGAATCTCGGGTTCAGCATCATTCCGTCCCTTCTGTTGCGGGCGCAGCAGCGGCTTGGGCTGAACCCCACTCAGCTCGCCGTGCTCCTCCAACTAGCTGATTACTGGTGGGACGAGGGCCGCAAACCCTACCCAAGCAAGAAAGCCCTCAGTGAAAGGCTTGGACTGAGCACCCGCCAAATTCAGCGCTACATCGCCGAGTTGGAGACCGCCGGACTAGTACTGCGGATCGAACGCCGGGCAGCCAACAAGGGGAAGCAGAGCAATTATTACGACCTGTCAGGCCTGGTCGAGCGCCTGAGGGCGCTGGAACCGGAGTTCAGGCAGGTCAAAGAGGAAACGAAGGCGATGCGACGGCAGGTATCGCGCCGTGGGGGCCTGGCAAGGAAGAAAGCGGATGAACAGAAGCCCTAAAAAGCTGAACCCCGGGCGCATGCGTGAGCAGAGGCGGGTCCGGGGTCTACGAAAGAAGGTTATGACGCAATGAGTTCGGAAGTCAAGAATTTTCCGTTTGACGATGAGGTGCTGGATGCCCTGGAATCATCACTATCTCCTGAACGAATAAGGACTTACGTTAACGAAACCGACGGAAATCGCGAACTCGCCTTGCGCCTCTACACCTGGAATACAGCTATCAGCGCCGCCTTCTATGGACCGCTGCAGGGCCTGGAAGTCGCGCTGCGCAACGCCATGCACCGGGAGCTTACCACCAAATACGGGGAGGACTGGTACGACAACCCGGCCTGCGGCTTCGATGCGGGGACCTTGACCCGGACCGAGAAGGCAAAATCAAGCCTGGCCCGCAGCCGCTATGCCATCGATCCACCTCACGTCGTAGCCGAACTGCCATTCGGCTTCTGGGTCTCTCTTCTAGGCCGGGGCGGATGGGCTGCTCAGCCAGATACCGGCAGGAAGAACTATGAAATGACCCTCTGGCGACCGGCCCTCTACAAGGCGTTTCCGCATAGTCGTCGTAACCGTGCAGATACGCATAGGCCTCTGGACTACCTGAGAACATTCCGAAACCGGATTGCGCACCACGAGCCGATCTTTAACCGACATCTGGAACAAGACTACCGCTCAATCCTCGAAGTGGCAGGGTGGATGTGTCCAAAGACTGCGGATTGGATCGAGCATCATAGCCGCGTCAACGAGCTGCTGGCACGCGGCTGGAAAGACGACGGGATCGTTTTCTAGGGCGTGACGCTCTGACTCAACCGCTCGGGTGGCCAACAGCGATCTACCCGGGTGGAAACCCCGCCAGCTTCAACGTAAGGTTTCCGCTTCCTCTTCCCTCGTACCTGCCCAACGATGGGCGCCATGAAGCGCCCCTCCTTCCATCAGATCATATTCGCAACATGCCTGGCCGTGGCCCTGTCCTGGCTGCCCGCTCCCCAGGCCTCGGCCGCCGAGCCCTGCTACGGCCGTTTCCCCAACCCCTTCACCGACGTGTGCTGGAAGTGCGTGTTTCCGATCAGCATCGGGCCGTTGAAGGTGGACATGGGTATGGAGGACGCCGGGGACAGCGTGCCGCTGATCTGCACCTGCCCGGCGCCGCCGCCGGTGTTCGTCCGAATCGGCTTCGGGGCCGGGTTCTGGGAGCCGGCCCGGGTGGCGGAGGTGGTGCGCACGCCGTTCTGCTCGCCGTTGCTGGGTGGTGTCACGCTAGGTTCGCTGGCGGCCCCCTCGGGCACCAATGCCAAGACCAGTGACCGGCGGGACGCCTTCTATCACGTCCACTGGTATGTCTACCCCCTTCTGGCCTGGATGAACCTGTTGACGGACCTGGCCTGTGTGACGCCAGAATCCTTCGACATCCTCTACATCACCGAGGTCGACCCGCTCTGGGAGGATGACGAGCTCGCCTTCCTGATCAACCCCGAGGCGGCGCTGTTCGCCAACCCCATCGCCCAAGCGGCCTGCGCCGCCGACTGCGCGGCGGCCACAGTCGGCTTTCCGCTCGATCCCCTGTTCTGGTGCGCCGGCTGCCAGGGCTCCATGTACCCCCTCGACGGCAACGTAAAGCATCACGAGGGCGGCGTGGACAGCTCGCTGCTGCTGGTGCAGCGCATGGCGACCAAGCTGCACCGGCAGTTCATCGCCCGCGACACATCCAGCCGCGGCGCCATGTGCATGCCCTTGCCGCTACCCATCCTGCGCAAGACCCAATACAAGACCCAGATGCTCTACCCCGTGCCCTTCACCCTCAACGCGCAGCCCTTCGGCCGGGTCACCATCCCCTGGGGCGCGGGGCGGGAGTTTCCGGTGCGCGGCGAGGACTGGGCCTATCTGATCTGGAGGAAGAAGGCATGCTGCGCATTCTGAGGACCGGCACACTCGCCGCCCTGTGCCTGGCGACCGCGCCGCTCATGGCGGTGGAGCCCAACGCCGAAGACCTCGACAACGCGAACACCCGTTCGACGGACGCCGTGGAACGGGCCAGCCGTCTGAGCCGGGATACCGGCTTCACCGACAAGCTGGAGCGTGAAGCCGAACGCGCCCTGTCGGCCGCCGGGCAGGTCAGCCCCGATCGCACTCCCGCTCTCAGCGTGCCCGAGATCGACGACCAGGCACTAGCCAGGGCGCGTAAGGACATCGAGGCCCTACTGGCCGATCCCCAACTGGCCGTACCCAATGCATCGTCCTCCGGCGATAGCGACCCGCATCCGCTGATCTTCGTCTCCTTCTCGCTGCCGGAGGACTCCCTCCGCGCGCTGTTGGCGGAAGCGGGGAGGACCGGCGCGCCGTTGGTGCTGCGGGGACTGGTGGACAACTCCATGCAGCGCACCACGGCGCGACTCGGCGAGCTGCTGGGACCGCAAAACGGCCGCGAGGCATCTGCCGAATCCACTCCCTCCCTGGCCATCGACCCCACGCTGTTCGAGCGTTTCGACGTGGACAAGGTCCCCGCCTTCGTCCTGCCGCAGGACACCATCTCCCCCTGTACGCCGGAGGGCTGCTCCGTACCCGAGCATCTGAAAGTAGCCGGTGACGTCAGCCTAGCCTACGCCCTGAGCGTCATGGCGCGGGAGGCCGGTGGTACGACCCTGGGCGATCGGGCCGAGCAGTGGCGGCAGCGGCTGGAGGTGCGGCCATGAGTGGAATGCGTATCCCACTCCTGTTCGCTCTCGCGCTCGCGGCAACGCCGGTCACGGCGGACCTCACCCGCGACCAGGCCCTGCAGCTCGGCAAGGACTTCGGCAGCACGGCCAATACCGGCGTGTCAGATGCAGCTGCCAACCCGGATCTCACCGCCGTACCCGACTACCAGGGCACCAACATCCCGGAAACCCAGTACTACGGCTCCGGCATCGGCATCGAGGACGCCGCACGCCAGAACCTGCCGAACAGTGAGGTCGGCACCTTCGTCCAGGACAGCGCCCTGAGCCGCCCGCGCTTCACCATCGAGCGCAACGACCCCATCGTCCAGCGTGGCGACGCCATCAGCGCCGATCCGGATGCCGTGCTCGGCCAGCAGGTCAGCGGTCAATACAGCGGCTGTCAGGAGATCACGACCACCACGGCACCGGAGACCTGGTCGGAGGAGGTCTGCACCGAGTGGGGCATGGAGCAACAAATCGGTTGCCAGAAGACTCTCACACTGTCCTGCAACCGCCCAATCGAATGCGACGCCGGCGGCATCGCCCTGGATTCTTTGCAGAGCGACATGCGCTGGACCTACACCTATCCCAATTTGACCATCGGCACCATCAGCGACGACTACTGGCGCGGCTATTGCGCCGTCTTCGACCGCAGCACCACCTTCACCATCGAGGACATCAATAAGGTCCAGGAATTCAAGCTGATCCAGGCAGGCTTCGACGACTGGATCAGCGTGACGGTCAACGGCGCACTGGTCTATGTCGGGCCGTACAGCGGCGACCGGCTGGAGGTCGTCACCAGTGGCCGATTCAAGCGGGTGCAATATGGCGCCTCCAACTACGGGGGCTGCGAACTCAGCACGAGCTGGAACCGCTCGCTCAACGTCGACATCAAGCCCTACCTGCGCACCGGCCTCAACACCATCGACATGCGGGTGATCGTCGCCGGCGGCGGCGAGGGCTGGATGAAGTTCAAGGCCACCCAGTACTGCGACTGCGAGTGGTCCGAAACCTGGGAGAGCACCTGCGGGCCACTGGAGCAGCAGGCGCAGGCCGGCATGTGCGTACAGCAATCCCAGACCTGTGTGGAGCCGGCCGAGACGCGCCTCATCGACGGCATCGAGGTCTACCGCGACTGCTGGCGCTATGACGTCTCCTATCGCTGCGCCACCGGCGAGACCCGCGAGGAGCCCTACTGCCAGGAGCTGCGCGAGCGCGGCTGCAGCCAGGTCAACTCCACCTGCGTGGACACCCTGCCGGACGGGAGCTGCTACGAGTACCAGCAGACCTACCGTTGCCCCCAGGGCGAGGCGGCCTCCCAGACGGTGATGGACTGCGGCGGCCAGACCTTCTGTCTCGACGGCAACTGCTTCGACGCCGGCTACGAGCCCAACCAGGATTTCGCCCTCGCCGCGAGTCACCTGGGCGGGCTGGAGGCCGCGGCCAACGATTTCGATACCGACAACATGGAGGTCTTCAAGGGCCAGGACCTGCGCTGCAAGAAGACCGTGCTCGGCTTTTCCAACTGCTGCAAGGACAGTGGCTGGGGTCTCGACCTGTCGCTCGCCCAGTGCTCCGAGCAGGAGCTTCTCCTCGGGCAGAAGCGCGAGGCCGGGCAGTGCCACTACGTCGGTTCCTACTGCAGTAACAAATCCTTCTTCGGCTGCCTGGCGCGCAAGAACACCTACTGCTGCTTCAACTCCAAGCTCGGCCGCATCATCCAGGAGCAGGGCCGCGTCCAGCTCGGCATCGGTTGGGGCTCGGCGAAGAATCCCGAGTGCCGTGGCTTCACGCCGCAGGAGCTGACCAGCATCGATTTCGCGAACATCGATTTCACCGAGTTCTACGCCGACGCCTTCGCCGCCGCCGACAGCGCCGACCGGCCTTCCGGCAACCAGATGCAGCAGATCATCGAGCAAGGCATCCAGAGGCTGCTGCCGTGACGCCGGCACGCATCGCCTTGCTGGCCGCGCTGTTGACGGCAGCCATTGCGCATGCAGCCCCCGAGGGTGCACAGGTCTACTACGAGCGCCACGGGGAGGGCTGGTTCTGGTACCAGGATCCAGAACCGGAACCGGAGCCCGCAAAGCCCGAGGTGCCGCCACCGGCGCCTTTCGACCCCGTCGCAGCGCTGGCCATCTTCCAGAAGGAGATCGAGGTCGCCAAGGCCCGCGCGATCCTGGAACCCACCGACGCGAACCTGAAGGCCTATCTGTACCTGAACCAGCTCGCCATGAACCGCGCGGGCGACTTCGCTCAAGCTTGGCAGCGCGCCGTGTGGACGACCCCTGCCCTCGACACCCGCCTCACCAATCCGGTCAACGATCAGGCGGTACAGGTGTTCAACGACGAGAAGCTCCGCCTGGTCGATGACTTTCTCGTCAAGACCGCGCGGAGCCATGGGCTGTTTTTCTTCTTCAAGGGCTCCTGCCCGTTCTGCCACAAGCTCGCGCCCATCCTGAGGGCCTTCGCCGAGACCTACGGCTTCCATGTCATCCCCGTCAGCCTGGACGGCGGCACGTTGCCCGACTTCCCGAATCCCCGCGGCAGTACCGAGGTGGCGGTCAAGCTCGAGGTGGACACGGTGCCCGCCCTGTTCCTGGTGAACCCGCGCGACCGGGCCATCCATCCCGTCGCCTTCGGTTACGTGAGCTGGAGCGAGCTGCGCGAGCGCATCTACA
>JACDJA010002248.1_pt1 | contig 14166 bp, 17 predicted proteins | sample 7449241 | NCBI WGS metagenome assembly JACDJA01 (sample SAMN14253289, study PRJNA609438) | sludge metagenome | isolation source: initial anaerobic sludge | collected 2018-12-20 | reverse complement strand
CCTCTTGTTACGTGGCCGGAAAGCCTCGAAACGGTGATTGCCTACTACGTGCGGTGGGCGCTCATCGTTAAGCGTGGACTGTCTGCCGAGCAAAACATGCAGCAGTACAAGCCGTCTGTCGCAGAGTTACCAGGCGGAGGCACTGCTCAGGGATGGTTAGACGCGGCACAGCGCGGAGACTCCCAAGACGACCCTGATTTTACTCGGGCTGGCTCATCGTTTGTCGAGGCCGATATCATGCTTCCGCAGCAGCAAGAGGTCGATTTTGGTACTCGCATGTGGACGCCATGAGCGGCATCAAGGGCAACTTCGGTGGGCTCCGGTCGCTCATTGGCAAGATGCGGTCGGCTGCAAGTGGCGCGCTGGTCAAGCAGGAGAGCGCGATTATGAAGTCGGCAGAGTACGCGGTGCGCGAAACCGTTGCCGAATCGTTTCTGTACCAGCGAACACCAGACGGAGAGGCTTGGAAACCGCGTATCACGGTGTACGGAGATTACCGCGACGCGAACCCGCTGCTTTTCGATCTTTTGAGCTTTATGCAGTACGAAACCAGCGACGGGAAAATCAAAGTTACAAACCGCAAGCCATATGCGTTTTATCACCTGAAAGCGTACAAACGTCGACCTGCCCGCGTGTTTTTACCGTCGAACACCGCACCTGGAAAGCTGGCGGACAAATTAAAACTTGGCATCAACCGGGCCGTGCGCTCGTTTTTTAACCTGTGACCCATGGCAATAGCTCAACCTGGAAAACAGTACTACCGCAGCCTCTATGACGTGTATGAGGACGTGCATTTAAACAAGCGTCTGGCTGGCATTGCTAAGGCATGGGGACGCAAGGACGGTAAAGCGCTATCCATCACGCCTCGCATCCGCTGGGAGCCGGGTGCGGACAAGTTCAAGCCAGCCGAGATGTCTGGAGAGATTGCCGTGCTCCCATGGCGCACCGGGCGAAATGAGCAGGTGATGATTGAGGAGTTCGATCGCCGCGATGCTAGGGCGACGATTTTTCTGTTTGCCGACACCTACCCGGAGGCGGAGCGACTGCTTGAAAACTTCCGTGGCGCTCTGTCTGACGTGCTTCGAGCCACAAGCGTTTACGAAGCGACTGACGGGCAGTGGATACAGCCGGAGGATGATTCGATCAATACCTGGGAGTTTCGCATGCCTCTATCCGTGCGCTTGGTCTTGGCGGACCTTAACCCGGTCTTCTTACCTACAAACGACATCGGAACCCTGGGGACACCATGAGCAATCCGTCCACTACGCTCTCTCTCACCAGTTCGGCACCACCGGCTGCTGTGCAATCCGTGGCCAATCGGGTCCACGTAATCGGCCCGTGTAGCGCTGGCCCACTCAATACCCCAACCGCCAAGAATCGCCTGTCTGACTTCGCGACCAATGGTTACGGGCCTGGTGTGTCGTGCGCCGCTGAAGTCTTCAGCGAAGCGGCTACCAACCTCAAAGAAACCGGCCTTCCGGTGTTCCTGACCCGTTCGGCTACCTCGATTCCAAGCACGCTGGGCACCATGGTCAAAACCCCTGCATCTGTGGGGACTCCCCTGTATGACTACGGACAGATCAATCTCGCCGGAGCAGACCAGAACGGTGATCTGTTTTGGCAGGCTGTACAGTCCGGGGTATCGTTGGCGGTTGTGCTCGGTGGTGCGCTTGCAAATGCCATCGTCAACAAAGCCATTACGCTTACCATCCCTGCGGCAACCACGGCGACAGCCGTTGCAGCTTACTGGAACGGCATTGCCGCGCTCACTGCGCTGGCTTCGATCTCGGCGCATGGAACCGGAGCAAGCGATGCGGGCACTACGTTGACCGCGACTCAATTCGATGCCGGAAACTTGACCTTCACTGCGCTAGATAATGGTTACAGCGTCGAGGCATTGGTTGCTGGTAACAACACAGCGCTTTCGCATTCATTTGGTGGTGTCGGAAACAAGACTCTGACCATCAATCTGGCTACCGACGCCAACGGTGAACCGACGAGCACTGCCGATGCGGTACTCACGCAACTGGGCACCGACACGATCGGAAAAATTGCGGTGGTGAGCGGAGGTGCTGGTCTCGCTGGCGCAAAGGCTGTGACTGCGCTGGTGTTCGGCTCGACGGCGGCGGCAGTGGCCAGCGGAACCCCTACTGACCGCTATCTGCTACAGATTAAGGCGGCGCGCTCGGGTGCCCTCGGTGCGGTGACTGTCCAGTTTACCGCCGATGAGGTGAACCCAGAAGACCGGTCCAAGTTTGGTACAGGGAATGCGTCGCTTTACTTTCAAGCGCTGCGCTCTGGTCTCGCGGTCAAAATGGTACAACAGACCGGCATTAGCAAGGCGCTCACACACACATTTTCCGGTGGGCTGCTAACGATCAATCTGGGTACCGATGGCGCACAGGCACCAAGCACCACGGCGAGTGCGCTGAGAACCTATCTCGCGCTTTATCCGCAACTCACTGCGGCTTTTCGCTTTAACTTCGACGTTGGCGATGGGTCCAGCATCATGTCCGAGGCCGACCGCGTCGATTTGACCGCGCCATCGCAAAGCTACTCGGGCGAGCTGCTAGTTCCAGCATCTGGCATCGTCCAGATCAAAGACAGCAAGCTTGATACTGGTGTGACGCTGACCTTTACCGGCGTACTTGAGCAGGGCGATCGGTGGGTGGTAGAATCCACGCTTCCGCAGTCGTCGGCAGCCGATATGCTGACGGCGCTAAATGCCGTGCTGGCAGATGCCGTGCATCTCGGCGGCATGGTGGTGTTTGTCTCGACCCTGGACACTGCGGGAGCGGCTTTGTTCGATACCCAGATCCAAGCGGCTCTCCAGACTCGCCAAATGATCGGCGTGTTTGGTGTTCGCGGCATCGGCGAAGGCGTAGCAAACGAGACGCACGACGTGTGGCAAAATGCCATTACCCTGGCGTGGCTTGGCTTTGTGTCAGTGCGTGGGCTGCTTTCCAGGTGCGCCGGTGAATATGCCCATGTGGACAGTTATACCGGGCGTGTGATGCGTCGTCCGTGGCTCTTTGGGGTCATGGGTCGGGCTGCTAGTGCTCCTTATCACCAGGATCTGGGGCGTACTCTGGAGACTGCGGGCAGCGGTTCGATCAAGCGCTGTCTTGGTCTGTACCACGATGAGGCAGTGACTCCCGGTCTCGGCGATCAGCGGTTCATTACCGCGACTTCGGCCATTGAACGACCGGGTGTCAAATTCATTACCTACAGCCCTTCCAGCGCGGACCAAAGCGATACCGGATACTCGCTCATGGAGTACCCGCGAACGGTGCTTGTGGGCCTGCGGGAAGCGAAACTCAAGGCGTTTGACCTGCGGGCGTCCATGTATCCGACCATTACAGAGCCAGACAGTACGGGCGCACCGGCTGGCGCACTGACTCCGGCGGCGGCAGCAAGCATGGAGGAATATCTTGGCAAAGCGGTATTCGACGAGTGGAACCGCAAGAAATCCGACGGCCAGGGCTCGATTGGTCCACTCCCTGAGGGTGTGAAGATCGTCGAGGTCCATCGCACCAACGTGTTCAGCGTGGATCGGACTGTGAACTTCACGATCAATTGTCCGCTATTGACCCCTGCGTTTTACATTTCGATCGCCGGTAACGCGATCCTCAACGGCTAAGGTGAACCATGCCCGCACCATTCCCGCTTAGCGTCCAGGGTCTTGCCTACTCCTACCGCGATATCAAGCCAGTTGGCTTGCCCGGTATCGAGCGGATGAAGACCTACCTACGATCGATCAACTTCACCAACACCGTCGATAGTTCGTCGGCGCATGGCGGAACGCAGATTGCCTACGGCAAGGCTGCCGGTCCCTATACGCCGACCTGCGAGCTCGAATTGGCCGAAGAGGGCCTCGACGGGTTGCTTTCGCTGCTCCCTCCTCAGGGATACAGCGATTTCCAGTTTAACTGGATGCTCATCTATGCCAAGGCGCAGACCGTGCCCCCGTTCAAGAGGCTGCGGTTTACAAACTTCACGATCCTGGGGGATCGCGGTGATTGGTCGCAGGGCAGCGCGCCTCTCACTGTGCGTGTGCCAGCGTGGGTCCAGATCATTGAGCGCGACTTGGGAGACGGCATTTGGCGCTGTCCGGTCAACGCTGCGCTTGAACTGGCACAGGGGTAAATCATGGCCATTGTCGAATCACCAGAAGGCCCAATTGTTCTGCGGCCACCGACCGAGGCTGAAGCCATCGCAATTGAGGACAAGCTACGCGAGTCCAAGCGCAAGCGCGGACCCGAGGAGCCGTATGGCTCGCTTTATGACAACGGCGTGCAAGAGGTGCTGGCTTGCGTCCTCTCACCATCCAAGGAAACGCTCGACACTGATGACGGGCTTTTGGGTCTGTACCCTGGTCTTTTTGATCGGATGGTGGCGGAAGTACGGCGCGAAGGTGGCTACCACATCGGGCTGGTTGACTGTCCAGAAGCAATCGACGCGCAGACCCTTGCCACGTTCAAGCGGCGGGCTGTGGGCTTCGCCTATGGCGATGTCAAGATCGTCTCGCGTCGTTTGAGTTGGCCCGAGTTTCAGAGCATCGAAGGCGGCGCTAGCTTTTGGTCTGAGCTGGCCGCACTCGGTCGAAATTGTCTGGTGTCGCACAAGACCGACGAGGACAAAGCAGCGTTGTTCGCGGGTCGGCCATACCTTGCGATGGATCTTGGTCTGTCGCTGTGGCGGCTGGCTAGGGGGCTCGTCGAAACCAAAGCAAAAAAGTCCGAGAGCGCCTAGAGACACAGGACTCCGATCTTTACGTCGCAGCGACAAGCTTGCTGGCAGCGATGCACGGCAAGGGCTGGCGGCGAAAGGTCGGGTCCGAAGGTGTAGCAGGCGCAGCGCTGGCAGCTCGGTTTCTACTACAGGTGAACAGATTCTTTAGCGGCGGGTGACGCATGGAAACGCTTGATTTTGAGCTTGACATCAACGCGGACACTCACAGCCTGCCGCAGTCGATCCAACTCCTTTCGCAGATCGATTCAAAGCTCGGCAACATCGGACGCGGCCTAGAGCGATTCGATCAGAGCACTCGTCGCCTAAGCGGAGCCACGCAGGGCATCCGCTCCATGACGATGGGATTTACTGAGCTTGCCAGTGCGATTCAGCTTGTTGAGCGTGGACTTGGCTCTGTTGCCAGGCTTGCCGGTCTGGCAAACGCGGGCGGTTCCTATGCGATTTCGGCAATGGGCGAGCGCTCGGCAACCATCCGCGCTTACACCCAACTTACCGGGAGCAAGGAACAAGCGAACCTAGAGCTTTATCGAGCGCAGTCCTACGCTCAAAAGACAGATTTCACGTCGGAGGCCATTGAAAAGAGTCAAGCGCGTCTCATGGCGCAAGGCTTTCGAGGGCAAGAGCTTTACTCTACCCTGTTCGCAGCGTCCGACCTGGCAGCGATCATGCCGGGCAACAAAAGCGAGACGCTTGAGCGCGTGACGATGGCCATGAGCCAGATCCGCGCTAAGGGCAAACTGCAAGGCGAGGAACTGACGGGGCAACTCGCAGAAGCCGGGCTAAACACAACCATCGTCAAAGAGCAGATCCGGAAGGCGATGGGCCTCAAATCCACGGGCGAGGTCGATAAGCTCATGGGCAAGGGGCAGATCTCAGCAGACGTTGCCCTCCCTGCCATTCAGCGCGCGATTTTGCAGCAGCTTGGCACCTCGCGAGCTGGTGAATTTGCCACGTCGAGCGCTGGCAGCGTCACAGCACTGGAATCGAACCGGGCAGAGGCGATAAAGAACGTCCTCAAGGGCTTTGACGCCGACGATAACTTGCCAGCGATGGAGCGCTATAAGAAGGCGCTCACGGACCAAGGGCGGCTATTCGACATCAACAGCAAGACGGGCAAGGATCTATCGCTGGTGGTGCAAGACCTCGCAAATGCTTCACTTGAGGCCAAAAGCGCGGTCAATGAGTTTGTGTCGGGCTTTGTTGAATCGTTCTCGGACTCATACGCCAAGACTCTGGCCAAAGAGGGCAGAAACGACATCGGGAGTAGCATCGACCAGCTCGATATGCTCGGACGTGCGATCGGTCGGCTTGGTTCCGTGGCGTCGATGGCGGTCAGCCGCACGGATGGCCTAGTAGGGTCACTCGCTGGGCTGCTCACTGACCAAATAGACGCAATCTCCGCCACTCAGCAAGTCAGCGGCGGAATGTATATCAAGTCGCTCCTTCGCGGCACCCTGCCCGGCATGGCGGCGTCTGGCATTCAGTCGCTAGAGCAGAGCGCCTACAACCGGATTACGGGCAAGGGCGGCGAAGGCGTTGATGTGCAGGCAGAGGTCAGGCGCAAGCTTCGGGAAAGTGAGTCGGAGCGCGCAGCCTTTGGTGAGTTTACGGGCGCTGGCAAGGGCGGCGGCAAGGCTCCCGAGTCACCTTTTGCCATCAAGATCAAAGAGCAGACCCGGAACAAGGCCAAGGCAGACGCCAAAGCGGCAAAGGAAGAGTATCGCGGCGTGTTTTGGGGCTACCAGTTTGGTGATGTCGGCGAAGGAAAATTTGCATCACAATTACCGACGGCGGGAGAACGAGCAGTCGCAGAGCTTTTCGGAAGTGGCATGAAAAGCCAAGTTCGCGGAATGTGGCACAGTAAGGGCATGGGATCACTTGCGACTCTCACCGCCGGAACGCATGTCACCCAGAACGCAATCACGGAGCTTGGCAGGTCCATCGCTGGCACTCCGCAGCAGGTCGTGATCAATATCTCGGGATACGGCAAGGACAAGCTAGAACTAGCGCGTGCCATTGCCACCGAACTTGGAAGAACAGCGAGGCAGCCAAGCTAATGCCCGCACCTATCCCCGGATGGCGCGACGCTCCGTTTAACATTGACGGCACCCAGGATCTGACCCACGAAGGCAGTCCGGGCAGTTGGAACACGTTGATCCTGAATGGGATCGATATGCCCGGCGTGCTGGCCTCGATTTCTGCCAAGCATGCTTTGGTGAGTTTCCATGGTCGAGCCAGCGGAAAGAAGCCAGGTGCTCCGACGATTAGAGGCCAGGAACCCGGAATCGTGGCGGTTGAGATTCGGCTTATCGACAATGAGGATTGGGACGAGTTTGTAGATCTAGCAGAAGATGTGCTCCCGTGCTTTACCAAGGGCGGGTCTAACCCTGCCTCAGCGGGTGCCATTAAAGCCAATCATCCCCTCTTGCGATCCATTGGTATTCAATGGGTTATTGTGCGCGACCTTGAGTTAATCGGTCCAAAGGGCGGCGGTCCGGTCAGCGTCAAGTTTAACTTGGAACAAACGCAGGTGCCAGGAGCCAATATACAGGTCAAGCAAGCTATCCCCAAACCAACGGGCCTAGAAAACGCGCCGACCATCTCCATAGCCGGGGAAGCTCCACGACCTCCCAACCGTCGAGACTTCAGCCGCAAGCCCGTTCAAAACGCTCGCTAGGACGCGCCGCGCGCCAAGTCTTAACCGATGGCAGACGTTACGATAGAGCCAAGGCCCAACACGCAGCAGATCAAGCCGCTGGCCGTTGCTGATGGCGATTATCTGCCGGGCTTCTCTGGTAATTGGACAGCGCATCTTGAGCTTTCCGACCTTGTGGAGCCACCAACCGGAAAAATCACACTGACGTGGCTTGGCCGTGCGCTCAGTGGCCAAGTGCTGCGCAGTGGACGGAGCACAGCGGGGCGAGTGTTTGTCTACGTGGCTGGTGGCAATGGCGACCTAGGCGCACCAATCCCGCCCGTACTGCCTGCTAAGGCATATCGCAACGTCCAAGTGCGTGTGGTGCTTGCCGACATCATGGCAGCGTCTGGTGAGTCGCTTAGTTCGACTTCTGAGGCGTCTATCATGGCGCGCTCCCTGGCGACGTGGCCACGTCGGAACGATTCCGCCTGTGCGCTGCTTGACGACCTAGCGCGCGAGCTTGGCGTGATTTGGCGCGTGTTACCGGATGGGTCGATTTACTTTGGAAGTAACACGTTCGCAGAAACGGTGCTTGCCCAGCCTCTACAGCAGCTCGACGATCAAGACCCAGCGTATGCCACGGGCCTTTTTGTTCCGCATTCGTTCGGGCCGCTGCCCGGTGAATCATACGAAGGGCGCAGAGTCGGCGCAGCGCACTACACCATTTCGCCCGAGGGGCCGTTTCTGCAACTATGGTTCCTGGACGCGGAAACACAGGAACTTGACGGCGGAAACCTTCGCCGGTCGCTGGCAGGGCTCATTAAAGAGACCGTTCGTATCGACTGGTACGGAACCTACCCAGGTAAGGTTGTCACGCAGCGCGCCGACGGTACGCTTGATGTGCAATTTGACAGCCGATTAATCCCTCCACTGCCATCGGTGCGATATCGTACCTTTGCCCCAGGTGCTCGGCTTTCCGTTGCCTCTGGGTCTCGGGTTGATGTCACGTTTGACAACGCGGACCCACTTGCCCCCGTGGCGCATCTGTTTGATCCTGGCAGCGCTCAACTAGGCGCGGCTCGGGAAACCGACCCTGTAGACCCTACTGCTTTGTTTACGACCTGGATTCAGCAGGTGCAGGTAGCGCTGAATGCAATTGCAGGTGGTTCAGTAACGCCATTTACTGGTCCCCACTTCGGAACGATCTCCGGGGCTAGTACCAAGGTGTTTGTCCCATGAGCGGCATACAGTACCCATTTGGCACAGACGTGGCCTTGATCCTGGAAAACGGGCTCATTGACGTTGACACCACATTTGCGGTCGTCACCGATGAAGCGCGGGTGCTGCTGTATGACCTGCTGAAGATCATCACCACCACTTCGGGCACGCTGTGGTGGGCTCCTACCGCCACAGAGGACGCGGGACAGGCTCAGTGTGACGCTATCAGCCCGGCTCGCCTTGTCGCGTTCCAGGCGCGGCTACAGAACGCAGTCGAGCAAGACTCCCGATACACGTCTGTCGTCGTGCTTGTCGATAAGCACGGCCCCGATATGGCAATCACCATTACCTGCGAGGCCGCAAACCGAAATCTGCGCCTTGTGCTTGTGACCAATGCCGACGGTACGCTATCCGTCGAGGAGCTGACCACCGATGGCGCTGTACTCTGACCTAATCGGCACCGTCTCGCAGGCTGCCTATTTCGCGCGGCTCATGGCGCGGCATCTTGCCAATGATGTGCCCACCAATACGTGGATTGGGCTAACCAACATCGGTCTGAGTACGACGGAATACGTCTCTGAGGTTCTGGCACAGCTTCGTGATTTGCTCGCTCAAACCTTCCGCGCTTTCTTTCTTGATGAGTGGCAGTCGCTGAGCGATGAGGCCTCAACAGAGGCAGACCGACAATCGATCTATGACAGGATCGTTGTTGTCGCTCGGAATATGTACGGTATCCAGGCAGAAACGGCACAGTTACAGCTTGCACGTTTTACACTATCATGCGTCACTGGTTCGCCAGCACAGACCTTCGCAGCGGGCGATATTGTGGGCACGGTGGGTGTTGGTGGCTTGCTGTGGTACGCGGAGGAGTCGGCGCAACTCCAAGCGGATGAACGAGCGGTCGTACTCTGCCGTGCTGCCGCTGCTGGCAGTCTTTATAATGTGCCGATTGGTACGTCGCTGGAACTTAAAACAGCGCTAGTTGGTGTGTCGGTCGATAACCGAGCAGTGGGGGCTGCGACGTTGCTCGGGCTGGGTAACTCGGGTCTGTATCTTAACGCGACTCAATCAGGCGTTACGGTCCAGGTCGTAAATTTGGGGGCTAACCAGCCACTTGCGGTGACCGGAAATCTCGGCACCAAGGTGCTCACAATCTCATTGCGAACCGACGGCGGCGGCGTTGCGCAATCGACGGCGGAGGAAGTGCGGGCATACATCAACGGCGCTCCTGTGCTGTCTGGAGTGCCGCAGCTTGTGACCTACGGAAAGAATGCAAGCACCGGCGCTGGGGTTATGGTGGTTACGGCGGCCCCGGTTGCGCTGGCTTGGGATGGCGGATACATACAATCGGCAGGATCTGACGCAGAAAACGTGCTGCGGCTCAAGAGGCGCTGCGAGACGCGGCTTGATACTCTGGGCGGCGGTGGTGGTTCGGGTGCGCCATCGGCTTCGGTTGGCACTGAGGATGCCCTAGTATATTGGGGGCTCCAGGCTCCATTTGGATACGCTGCAAGCCCGGTGCGGTGGGTTCGTGTGCTTTCAAACAACAAGCTTGGCGTGATGTCCGGTGGAGAAAGTACCGTCATTTTGTTGGGTTACAGTGGAGCGGTATCTCTGACGGATGTTGCGGCGGTTGCGCAAAACTACGAAAACCCCAAAAAGTATTGGGGCGGAATCAACGTGGTGACAGCCAATTTGATTACGATTGCACTGATCGGCGTGATCCATGTCCGTCCGGCAAGCGGTAAAAGTCTCACGGAGGTGAGTCTGTCTGTAGCTCTTGCGCTGGCAAACTTTAAAAACACAATTGGAGACGAATGGAGCCGTAACGAAGCGCCAATCATCTACCCGTCAAAACTTGTTGGCGTGCTTGATTCGGCCGACCCGGTTGCAATTAGCCGTGTCGAACTGACTGCACCGATTGCTCCTGTGGTCCTAACATGGCAGGAGTTCCCAGAGTTTGATACCTCTGGGATTGTTTACTCCTACATCTAAGCCATGAGCCAGCTACTACAGCGCTATTTGTTTCAAGACCTACCGCGTCCCCGGTTTCTCACCGGTAGGCGCGCTACGGCTTACCTACGCACATTCTGCGAGGTCGCTGACGAACTGGCGCAAGACATTCTCGACGCTCGGTCAGAACTCACTATCGAAGCGGCTAGTCGCGCTGCTCTGTTCTCGATTGCCCGCAACTGTAACGACCGTGGATTTGCTCGGGAGAACACCGCTCCTCTTGCAGCCTACCTGCTCCGCATCCTTTCCGAAAAGCGCAAGGCAGGAACCGAGGACGGTTTGAAAGCTCAGTTTGCCCGGATGGGAATGCCAGTAATCGAGATCATCAAAGAGCTGGACCTTCGAAACGCTGGGGTCGTCAATGGCTTCGGTGGCAACATCGGTTTCTTTTTCATCATCGTGCGCGCTCCCTTTCCGTTTGCGTCGCTGTCTGGCTCTTGGGACGGTGGCGGCACTTGGGATGATGGGACGGCAACATGGGGAGCAGCTCTCACGCCAAGTGATCAGGCTGAAATCGGCGACGTGCTGCGCCGCTGGAAACCTGCCGGGACTAGTTGCCGATTTATCCTATTCGACGAGGATGGTTCGACTGGCTGGGGTCCGGCTGGTCTGTCCGGTAACTATCAAGAGATCCCGTTTAACGAAGCGTGGGAGCATCTGCCGCCAGCTGGCGTGGTGACTCCCTACTACAACGTCGATTTTCTCACACCCTGATGAGGAACCTATGATCGCTCGTATCTTGTTTGCTCTGTTTGTCCTCTCCCTTGCTGGTCCATCGCACGCGGCGGATTCGGACCTCCAACAGTACAACCGAGCCGCTATTGATGTAGAGTCAGTTTGTGGGGCCAATCCACTTACGTCGTCGCTATTGCTTGTCAGAGATGGCAAGCTTATAACCGCTGATGCAAACGGCGTGTTCCGCGCACCGATCAATCGCAGCGTGCGTCAGCTCGCAGAATACATGGCATGCACGCGATGCATGATTTCTGGCTCATGCGCTGGCGTGAATCTGCGCACGCTCAAAAGCCTGCATATCGATGGAACCGGTGGGCTTGTGTCAAGCGCCACTTCCAACACGATGAAGGTCAGCAGCGGCGCAGGCATGACGGAGGTTGGGCCGGGCGGGGTTCAGATTACCGCCTCAGGTGGCGGATATCACCAAATGGCCGACGGTTATAGCAAATTCACTAGCACGGTGGCTGGTGGTGGGAATCCCGCGATGGGAGCACCAATTTCAAATGAGGTGCGCCCGATCAACATCGTCAAGGCATGGTTCCGGGTAACTACGGATGGGCTTGGAAATATCAGCATAATCGACGGACACAACATCACCTCATGCTCTATCGGTGGCGTAAACACCATCGATTGCACGATGTCTATCACGCTCGATAGTACAAACTATGTTGCGCTTGTTAATGGACAGGTGGCTGCTGTTACGGCTGCCATGCAATGTAGTCCACAAACCGGAAGCACGATGACCTGCATATTCCAGCCGATATCGGGGCCTCTGCTGAGTTGTGCAACCAACCAGTGCGTGATGTCGGTCATTGTCATGGGCCGCCTGACCACCTAGGAGGATGACATGAAACGGATCATTTCCCTCTGTTTGCTCCTTCTGTGCGCCAACGCAAAGGCGGCCGGTGATCGCTCTGGAATTGAGCCCGTTGGAAAATCAACGGCATCGTTTTTGCCGCCAATCACACCACCGCTTAGCGGGAGCCCAGGGAATAATAAATATCTGCAAAGCAACGGCACCGGAGTCGTATCATGGGCGGCAAAACCAAGCGCCAGTCAAATCGGGTATGTTCCATCCACGCCACTGTATTGGCCAATTGTGCCAACGGAGGTCGCAGGGGCGCTCGACTCTCTAGCGTCTCTGCTTACGTGGTCCGGTCGGCTTACTGGTTTTGAGTGGTGACCCATGGACCAATCAGCGTTGGTCGAACTCATTGCCAGGCTGCTTGCGTTGCCAGCAGACAAAGTGACTGTGTGGCACTTTCTGTTTCTGTTCGTGGGCGTGTTCGGTCTGTCACTGCCTGGCTTGATCCGGTTGCGGCATCACGGCCAGCATGTGCAATTTCTGCGCACGGCGACCCCGGAACAGCTTGCGGCATACACCGGCAACCATCGGCTACCACCACCCAAAGCGCCAAGCTTAGGCGGTCCGGTGCTTGTTTTGGGGTTGCTCTTGTTGGTTGGACTAGCCAGAGGGTCGGCAGCGTCTATGGCAAGCTCGGCCGAAGAGGGGTCCGAATGCAAGCGCGACCGCGATTGTCCAACGGGCCAGTATTGCCATCGTGGTTCCTGTGTCAGCAATGCACGAAAGATCACGCCAAAGCCCAGAATGGCAGCCCGTGACCCTCTTGGGCTGGCTTGGGAAGAACATGATCCTCCCGGCCCGAGTGTGGGATGGATACAGCGCAATCTTTAGGGCTTGACACACGCTGCCAGGTGATAGGCGGGATACTTGTACAGCACCCAGCCCTCGTCTTGCTCTACGTCCTGCGGCGGGTCCATCTGTAGCCGCACGTCTTTGCACATCCATCCGGTCGGGCACGTCAGCGCAGCGTCGCACTCATAGACCACGCAGTCCATGTAATACGAGTCGCCCATCCAACATTGAGCGTCCGACGCTTTGCCAGGCGCTGGAATCGGATAGCGGTCAAGGTCGTCTACGCGCCATGGGTGGAAGACCTTGCCGTGCTGGTGCGTAGCAAGACCTGAGATCGGTGCGACTTCGAGCCGCTCAAGCTTTGGGGTTGGTTCGATGCCGCAGCCAATGAGCAGTGCGGCGAGTGCTAGGTATTTCTTCATGTCTCTCTCCAGCCCGTGAGGTGGGCCACGATGTCGTCTTTGTTCAACCCCGTTTTATCGAGGCTTTGTTTGATATCGGCGCATCCCAGAAATGCACGGGCCAGCACAACAAACCGTCTGCGCATTGTCGTGTTTCCGATTGGAGCGTCAAGCCATTCTGCTACAGGGTCGTAACCGTGCTGGTCAGGGTGCGACATGGGACTCTCTATGCTCAGCAAACTCCGCCCCAAAGCGAAGCCCACACTCTTTTTCGCAAGCGCGCTTGAAACACGACGGGCACGCATCCCGCATTAGATAGCGATTACCAGCTCGCTTGACTAGGCCCGCTTTTTCGAGCTTGGTTAGGTTGTGCGCGATGGCTCCCAGCGTTTGGTAGCTGCCCGGAAACGCCTTGATTTCGGGAATCACAAATCCTTCTACTCGCCAAACGTATCCTAGCGCGGACAAAGCGCCGGTTGATAGGTCGGCATGGTACCCGATCTTATCGAGCCATTGGAGCACCTCTACGAACGAAAGACAGTGTGCACAGAGGTGGAGCTTGCACCCAAGTGTGGTAACACACACGGCCACCGCTGGGGCTTTCTTACGCCCAAAGCGGTTTGAGACAGAGTGCGTTAGCGCGTGGGTCGCGGCGATGTCGCAAACTTTGTCGCCCACGTACCCGGTCGGCGATGTCCACTTGATAGCTCGTTTTGTGATCTCCATGTCATCCCCCTTTGAATGGTTACTGG
>JACDJA010002244.1_pt1 | contig 14199 bp, 26 predicted proteins | sample 7449241 | NCBI WGS metagenome assembly JACDJA01 (sample SAMN14253289, study PRJNA609438) | sludge metagenome | isolation source: initial anaerobic sludge | collected 2018-12-20 | reverse complement strand
TCCTTTTGCCGGAGCACGTCCTGCGGCTGGGGAGCGCCACAGTGACTTGACGCCGCTTAAAGCCTTCGCTGCTGCGCCCGCTCAGGCGGCGGCTACCCCGGACTAACCGCCTCCGCTCCGCTCTCCATGGCGGTCAGCGGGTGTTTTTTACCGCGCTGCATGCGCAGCTTGCTTGACCGGGGGCTGCTTGATCAAATCCTTCCGAGTTTCTCTGCTAGGCTTCTAGCCCATCACACGACGCCCTTGGCACCGGATCGCCTCGCTCACGCAACCCACCTGGTCGCCACCGGCGAGACCCGGCGGCGACCTATGGCTTCAACGATTCCTGCGCGAAGAGGATCTTTGTGGACGCTGGCCGTAATAGCCGGAGGAGGGGTTGTTGTAGTAGCGGTTGGTGCCGGTCGCCCCGGTGTACGGGTTACGGTTCCCGGAATAACTGTAGTTATCTCGCACCGTATTATTGGGGCTGGAACGCATGTGACCCTGCACATAGGTGCCGTCGCTGCGGGTGTGACCGTTGACCCAGGTGTCGGCGAAGGCACTGGCCACGAATAGGCTCAACAAAATGGCTAGGATTCCATTTCGGATCTTCATTTCTACCCCCTATTATTGTTGACTGGCGGGGGCAGTATTGCACCACGAATGACCTGGTTCAACTCTCAGGGGCAATAGCGGCCGACTCGTGTGTCCTGACGCCCGAAACAGAGCAAGGCGCTCCACCTCGACGGGGTACGGGCGGTCGTGCGGGCAATCCGGCTATCGGCGCGGCCACCGGGGAGCCGCAAACACCGCTGTGGTCCCTACGGCGACGTCAAAACGCCCTTGAGAGCATGCTGGCACCGGTAGTGCACCTTTCCGGTGATCGCCTCGCGATAGCTTCCAGCGGCCGCACAGTGGGGCGTATAGCCGTCATGGCTACGATAGGAGTAGCGGCGCCGCACGGTAGCGCCACGGCACTCGAGTGCTGCGCTTAGCCACGAGCATTGCGCTGCTCGCGCAGCCGGGCGATCTCCGCAGCCGCCCAGTGAGGGTCGTGCATGCAGGTGAGCTTCAGGGCGATACGATCCAGCGCGGTCGCAGTATCCAATGCGGGAGACGCCGGGCGGCGAAGTCGCGCCATCGCCTCCAGTCGGGCGGCCAAGGAGCGCAACTCCGCGGCTTCCGAGTCAGCTGGCCGGCGAGACGGAGCAGACCCTGGCTTATCGCATCAAGTTCGGTCTGCATGCTACCTCCGTTGAGGGGGCCGGCAGCGTCACGGCACGGTCTTGTTCCGGCAGCCAGCGATCCAATACCGCAAGAAACCGCTTCAGCACCTCGTCGGCCTGCGCCTGCCCTGGTGCGACCGCCGCAGGGTGCCCGCCGGCTACGCCGCGGCGCCACTGTTCCGTGGCTTTCGCTACGGCTGCAACCGGTGGCGTGCCGTTGCGAACCGCCAGCAGCAGGTTCAAGGCCGCCCGGACTTCTCCGCCACCGCCTGGGATTGCTTGATTGCCAAGCGCCGCCGGCCACGGTGAGGTGTCGCTCCGCGCCAGTGCCGACTCGAGGTCGGGGTAGGTGTGCATGATGAGGTAGGCCAACGGCACCGGGTGCCCGGGATAGACTAGCGTACCGCCGAGCAGGGATTGTTCTGTATTCATACTATCTTTACGAAAGCGGCAAACAGCCGCCGCAGCAAGCGATAGCCGAACCACGGCCAGGCCACGGCGATCACCAGGCCGATGACGACTCGCTGACTCAGCCGGAGAGTCGGCTCGCTCAGCGTCAGAAAAAACCCTGCCAGAAACAGCACCAGCAGGAACGTCAAATAGTGCCCCAGGGGGGGTCAGTGCTTCGGGCGTCACAAGGGCCGGCTCAGCGTAGTGCGCAGCGCTTCGATCTGCGCACGGTCGACATCCGTCAAGTCATCGCAGGCCCGCGGAAACCGCTGCGTCCGAGTCACCCCCATGACGACGGCGAGAGGGAATCGTTGATCGACGTGGACGGCGCACCGCGGCTCATACTGTGCCACGATCTGGTGCAGGGGTGCGCCCGCCGGCTGCTCGAGGAGCGTAGCGACCTCCCGTTTTACCGGATCATCTTCGAGAGTTACCAGCACCATCGGCGGCTCGAATCGCTGCACGCTCAGTCCCGCAACGCCGAGGGCCAGCAGCAGCAGTCCCGTGGCGGCCCCGCGCCACAGCACGGGCGACGTGATGTTCTCGTCGACGTTGACGAAGATCGAGATAAGTGCGCCCAACAGCACGAACACCGCAAAAAGAATATCCATGGACACCCGACTCCTGATTAGTGGGATGTGGGGAGGAAACGACGACGCATCAGTGGCCAGAACGGGGCCAGGATCGCAGCTGTAAAGAGGGTGCGCACCCCCAGTACATGGGACGCTTGAAAGTCGCGAATGTCCTCTGAGAGTCGCCAAGCGCCAAAGCCGACCCACAGGCTAATCGGGTTCAGCAGTAAGTCACTAAGGCCAATCAAGGGCGACCAAAGAATATTGGCGGCGATCAGGAGTAGGAAGAAATTGAGTAGTCGGATACGCATTATTCAGGCTCCGGGTTATAGACATGCAAAGGAGACGCCGACGCAACCATCAGGAGCAGGGTGAAGTTGGTCGCTCAGTTCCCGTCATCTCGAATTCTCGTGGGCTGTATTTGAAGCGGTGACGCCCCAATCCTGGTGGACGCTCCCGTGCACGCTGATGTCGCAGGCTAAGCTGCCTAACGGGCAGGCTGCATGGACCGTGAGGCTGCCAAAACTCGTGCTCCCTGGGTTACGGATGGACCTAGGCTCACTCCATTGGCAGGCAGACTCCTCATGAGCGTTGGTACAGACCGTGACCTTCAATACGTGCACGCTCCCGCAGGCACTGATACACCTCGTCACCTTGAGGCCGAATTCGTCAAAAAAAACGCCGCGCGACCCTCTCCGCAGGCGAGTGTGCCGATGTAAAGCACCTCCTCGGCACCGCCACCCAGCCCCTTGCCAGGGCCGAACCCTGAGAGTGCGGGAGTGCTGGATACCCCCAATACCAGCATCATCGCGACCGTACGCGCAAGCGCATACCCGGGCGCGGCTCGGGAAAGTTTTCTGGACATGAGCAATATAGCGACACCGGCGCCATTGACGGCGGCCTCTCATACTCCATAATTCATAGAATTATAAGAATCAGGTCGCGGCGCTCCAAGCCCTTCAGCGTCCGCTCCGTGAATTTAATGCCACGCCACATCCAGCCGCAAGTCTCATGCCAATGGTGGCGCCTGTGCCAAGTCTTCAGTACGGCCTGTTGCGCGACGCTCAGCACGATGGATTTGACTTTAGGTATGCGATTCTTCCGGGCGCCGTGCGAGTTCTTCCAACCCTGCGGCGGTGAGCGTGTAGGTCGCTGATTCGCAATTCAGTAGCCCCTTGGCGACCCGCGACTGCACCAGACCGCGGCGCTCCAGACTCTTCAGGAGTCGTTCCGTACCGCTGACGTTATCCCATACCCAACCGCAGCCGGCATACCAGCGCTGGTGCTGGTGCAGAAACCGCAATACGCTCCTCTGCGTGGATCCCAGCGGGCGAGGCTTGACCTTAGACATCCGACCCTGCCAATTGCCGCGCCAGCTCTGCCAAGGCGGCGGCACGGTTGTGGTGTTGAGAGCGGTGCTCGGTGCAGACCACCTCCCGCCCCGAGGGTAGATGCACAACCCTCACGCCGGCACTGATTCGCGGCACGATCATCCCGCGCTCAGGCGAGGGAGGCCAAGCCTCGATCCGCAACTCAGCAGGATCAAAGCGCTGGGGCGAGGGCTTGTCAGTGGGCTGTGGAGGGGTAGGCATTGCATGCGCACTCATCTTGCGATATGTAAAGTATAGCAAGAGAATCGCCGTTTAGGCAAGAAAAACCCCTCCCGAAGCAGGAGGGGTGAAAAGAACCGTCAACTGACGGGATTAGTTATCGCCTAGCGTCAGACGGTCAGCGAAGACCTGGGCGACATAGCAGTCGGGACCCACCGGGTCGTCGAACCGCACCAAGACGTCGCTGTCGCCGCCTTGAAGCACTGTGCCGTAGCCGAGCGCATCATGCAGCACACGAGTTCCTTCCTGTATTGCCGGCGGCGGACTCGAGACGGATTGCAACACGGCGTCACAACGAGGTTCCAACGCCATCTCCAATGTCTCACCCTCGGCTGGATCGTCCAGCAACTCGGCGAAAAGCTGCGCCGCCTTGTCAGGACCAACCTTGAGCGCCGGCACGCCCTGTGGTCTGGTTGCGACCTCCAGAGCGCCATCCGAGAACATCCGTACCGTGTGCCGCGGCGTTTCGGCCAGTAGCAGCGGCTCGTCAGGGAGGATCACTTCGCCCTGCCCGAACTCGTAGTAGGCGATAAAGGCCAGACAGCGATTCCGCTCGTCTTCGGGAATATCCTGAACGCTTCGCTGATAGCGTTGTTCACCGCCGCGCTCCGCCTTGAGCCACGCCGGGCAGTACCGACCGGAGTAATACTCCAGATGGCTCCGCATGTGGCCCGGCAGGTCCACGGCCTCGATCGACTCATGCTTCAGGTCATAGCGGCCTTTGTAGCGCGTCCCGTCCTCGAACACGAGGGTGAAATCGCACTTGTCATACCCCCCTTTGGCCGGGGCTGTGTGCGCCCAACGCCGCAGTTGCAACTGGGCGTCTCTCATCGCCTCACTCCCTGTTGAGGTGATTTTGGCAGGGCCACACTCGGCGGTGGGGCCTTCGGCGCGAACCAGTTGCATTGATTGGATCTGGATTCTTTGCATGATCTCCTCCTAATCGGCGTCGTCTTCTGAAGCTGACGGCCCACTTAGAGAATCGATCACATCCCAGCCCAGTTCGCACAACCGACTCTCTACGCGATCACGGCTCGCTTCTCCCAGTTCCTCGGGGTTGAACACAACCACGGCAAAGCCGCGGCGGCGCAAGTCCCGTATGGTCTCGGAATCTTCCGGTGTCAGTTTTGGCATACCTATTTCCTCTTCTGTTGATGACCTCAAGACGTATAGCGAATCAGGCACACCGGGCGGCATTCAATGGGCATGACCTGTACCGCAGCGGTCAAGGACCGCACCTCGGATTCCGAGCGGCCACTTCCGATCAGAGCTCGCTCAAATATTGGTCACAGACGCCGGGTTTTTCGCTATATCTCAGCGAGGCAATCACTGTTAAGAGAGGGTATTATGACCACCGCAAACCTGCGTGACACCTTCCAGCGCCGCTGGCAGGCAAAACTCGAGGAGCTGAAGCAGTTTTTCTTCACGCACGGCCACAGCCGCCCGGCCCGGGAGCAGGCCGGCGAATCGCTGTACGCCTGGATCGCCACGCAACGGATGATGTGGCGCAAGCAACTGCTGGATGCTAAACGGATCCGGCTGCTGAATGGGCTGGAGTTCGTCTGGTACTGCGGCGGACAGCGTTACTGCTGGCGAGAGCTGTATGCCCAGCTGGAGGCCTACTACGAGCACTACGGCCACTGCCGGGTTTCGTATCAGTTCTACCGGGACCGGGACCCAGAGTACGGCTACTTGGCAATGTGGGTCCACTGTCTGCGCATACAGCGCCGGCGGGGCGACCTGAGCCAAGCCAAGATCGAGGCATTGGATGCCTTGGAGTTCTCCTGGGGCCGGGAGGGGGTGACCCCGTTGCCGTGGCGCACGATGTTCCTGCGGCTGCAAAGCTTCCAGGCGCGCTATGGACACTGCAACGTGCGGCTACAAGATGACGCCCGACTGCATTACTGGTGCACCAACCAGCGATCCAGTCATCACGGGCACCATCCGGGGCGAAGCCTTTCCGACACGCAGGTCCGCCTGCTGGAAGGACTCGGGTTCGAGTGGCGCCGCCAAATCACCTGGGAAGAGGGGATTGGGCTGCTGGCGGTATTCTACGAGGAGCACGGTCACGGCCTGATACCTACCGTGTACCCCAGGGAGCCGCGCTTGGCTGCGTTTGTTCTGACTGTGCGTACTCAGTACCGTAGGAACCGTCTGTCGGATGCGCAATTGGACCTGCTGGAGCGGTATGGGTTCCTGTTGGCCGAGCGCAGGGTGACGTGGCGTGACGGCATTCGCCGCTACCGCCAGTTCATCCTTCAGCAGGGGCTGTATCAGGTACCAAGCACCTACCGCAAAGACCCGCAGCTGGCGAATTGGTTCCGCCGGGCGATGGAAAAAGTCAAAGAAGGGAGCCTGAGCGCCCTGCATCGTGCAGAGCTTCAGGCCTTAGGTCATCCCTTGATGACGTAATCTCTACCCTCCCCACCTCGGGGAGGTTTTTATTCCGGACCCAACAGTTCGTTCAACTGCTCTTCCAGAAGGGCCGTGCGCCGCTCGAGCGTCAGTAGATACCGGGCTAGTGATTCGGAGCAGCCGAAACGCTGCGCCAGGGTCGCAACCTCGTCAAGCAGGGCCGCACCCGCCAACCGCGCCTCCTGTTGCGCCTGAAACGACCGCAACTCCTCGGCGTATTCCTCAAAGCCTTCCGTGGCCGCCAGGTCCCAGCTGGGGTCTTGGAGCCAGTTACGCTTTAGATCCTCAAGGTCGTTTCGTGACATAGTCTCTCCGGTATCGGGTCTGCGTATTTATCCGCCGTTTGAGTCTTTGGACTCCGGGGCCGGCACGCCCGCAGGACCACAACGCTGAAGGTGCTCCGCCCAGGCAAGATGAGCGATATCGCCACCGCAGTGCGGGCAACGATTGCAGCACGGCATGCAATGCATCACCCCCGGGGTTCGGTGGCAATGGCAGGCGCAATAATCAGCAGAGTTGCGAAGCAGCATAACAGTCTCCCTGTTCGGTGCCTAACAGGCAGTTGCTTGCGAGTATACGCCACAGCGGATTACAGTATAGCGCGAGTTTTAACGCTTATTAAGTGCCAGCGATCCCCTCAGTCCTCAGCCTCGCAGCCACCGGCGGGAAGGTCTGGGCTGGGAGATGCGCTAACCTGATAAGTCCGCACTGCGGTGCGCAACAGCGCCGCAACCGACAGTCCGCGCGCCGCCGCCATCTGAGCAACGATGTTGATATCTTGTGAGTGAAAACCAATTTGTGCGAGCAATTGGGCGTCAACCAATGCTTGCGGTCCGGTCAGTCGGATACCGAGGATGACCCAGTCCGCCGCTAAACCATAACAAGGGCCGCGCAGGATATGACACACCTCCGCCTGCAAGGACTCCTCGAGATACTCTAAGAGCGCTCCCGCCGCCATCTCTGCGCCGCTGTGGCGGGTTTTACGCAACACCAGGGTGTCGCCGAAAGCGAAGCCGCGATCATTTCGGCGAATCACATAGGTCTTGACCCCTTGCGCTACCGCATCAAAAACGCCTGGATCGGTCTTGAGCTCATGCAACATGTCTATCTCCGGAGGAAAGTGGCTGGGGGTTGGCGGTAACTTCTGGTGTCTTCGACTCCTCGCCACGGGGACTTTGAGACGCCCAGTAGCGGCGCTTGGCGCAAGCCACCAGGCCCTGCTGATACGTTACGGCCTTAGCCGCGCCGATCATGGCGCCCAGCACCCCGACCAACAAAGCAGTCGCCTCCACCCGGATAAGGTGGGTCGCCGCGAAATACGGCACCGTCACACCGAGCACCCACAGCACGACCAGCAGCAGCTTGGCAAAGCGCGAGGTCTCACCGGTGTCTGTTACCAGCCAGGCATCGAATCGAGTCATTCCATCGCCCCGGGGGCTTCGGCTGCACGAGCGAGCCCTGCCCCACACAACCGACGGCCCAGCAACGCCAGACCGATCAGGACAACACCTAAGCTCATCAGCAACACTTCAGGCATTTCGGACGTCCCCCAGAATGTCCGCGAATAAAGAGCGGTAAGTAGCTGTTGTTACAAGTAAAGAATCAAAAGGCTTGCGTGTACAGGTCCGCGACTAAGACCGCTCAGGCGTCGCTGACCACCAGTCGCAACACCGGCGGCGCTGCGGCCGACGAGTCCTCCTGACTTGGGGACCTGGCGCGGGCTTCACGCGCCAGTTGGGCGCGATAGAGCGGCAGAGATTGGAGGAGCTGATTGGTATCCTCCATGGAGGAACTCACCCGGCTCAGGGTTGTGGCGATTTGCCGTACCTCGGCCTGCATCCGGCGCAACTTGGCTAGGTTACGGGTGCGGCGAAGCTGTACTTCGGTGTCAAACTCGTTCATGGGCTACCTCACAGGGATAGAGTCTTCCTTGTATAGGTCCTGACGGGGAACGGAAGCACTAGGCGGCGGATGAAAAAACCGCCGCTGTACCATAGAAGCTTTGGCGTGGTCGTAAGCTGTCATGCGCTGGGTGTCGTACCGCACGATGGCGGCGTATTCCCAGTGCGTCAGGAAATCCCGGCCTTCCATAACCAAGGATTGGCGGAACCGCTCGATGTCCGGGTACCGCGTAGCATGTTTAAGCGCTTGCAGGTAGTTCTTTGGCGGTACAGGGTCGAGCTGTTGGCGCGCAAGCCGGGTTTCGATGCTTCGGCGTAGCGCAAATTCCGTGCTTCCGATCAGGAGCGTCAGCAGCAGCATCTGCCCAAAAAGCATAAGCTTTGGGATCTCTTCAATCATCCAGAACAAACCCATAAGCAACAGCATCTGAATCCCCGGCATGAAAACGTCGCCGGCATGCCGGGACGTCCCTGTCTTCTTACTACAGCTGCGAAAAACCACGCTGAACACCAGTAGCGGGACCCCTAGCGCCAAAAACAAGAACGCCAGGTGGTAAGGGTCTCTACTTAGTGACTGATTCAACCACGTCAGACTGGCGAGCAGGTAAAGCAAGAAACTGATCCGGACCCACAAACAGGTACGGGCGAGACTGGTCGACAGGGAGGTGTCGAGATACAGCAACGCCATAGGCGTGAGCGGGGTCTTCAGGAACTCCGAGATCGTGCGATCAGGCAGCTTCACAGACAAACTCCTTCAATGCGTGGATGGAGGTGCGGGTCTGCGCTCCACCTAAGCGGTGATCCAATCTCGAGCTGCGCGCCATTCCCCGTATACAGGGACGCGTCCGATGGCGGCCAGCTGATACAGGTAGGTCTGCACCGAAGTATCTCGCGCCGCCCATTCCAGGAGATCCAAGCAGCGATAGAGGTTGGTCTCCATCTCCAGAGGCTCCAGCGCTTTCAGCTGGGCTTCATCGTCTTCCCGCTGCGCATCAAGGCGTCGCTTTCTGCGGATTAAGACCGCAGCGAACACCAAAGAGGCTCCAATCACTAATGCGCCCAGCCCGATTCCCAGCGGGGAGTCGCTCAACTTGATGCTGAGCAAAGTCATGCCGAACATAAGCGCCCCAGCAGCCGCTACGCTCGTCTGAAACAGTGCCTGTCTCTGGGTGTCGCTATTCACTAAGCTCTCGCACAACGTGCGTCGTGCTTCGCTGAGGCGGGTGGCGCTGGGCGGTAATCGCTGAATAGTAAAGCGCATAAGCGGCCTTAGTCTCGAGCGCCACGACGAGTTTGCGCGGCGATCCAATCCCGAGCTGCGCGCCACTCCCCGTATACGGCGCTGCGGTTAGCGGCGGTCACCTGATCCAGATAGCGCTCCGGATCGAGTTGCATATCCATCGGCTCCAGTGCCTTCAGCCCGGCTTCATGGGACTCCCGCTGAACGACAACGCGGCGCTTTATGCGGGATCGCCCCGCCGCGAGCGCTACAGCAATCGCCAACAACACCAAGGCAATGCCCAGCTCTATCGCACCCAGCGCAACGCCCAGCAGGGCGCCGCTCAACACGACACTTAGTAAGGTCGCTGCGATCAAAACCGCCCCGGTGGTTACCACGCCCAACTGAAATAAATCCCGCAACTGAGCGTCGCTGCGTGAGATTTTCTCGCGCAACGCCCGCCGCGCCTCGCCAAGCTCAGTAGTGCTGGGCGGTGGTTGCTGAATGTCAAAGTACATGGGTGGTTTCCTCAAGACTCCTACCGCCGGGAACTCTATCAAAAACCGATTAGAATAGCAACAGAACAGCTTTAGCGAGTAGCCTCCTGAGAGGTGTTCGGTGATAAAATCCCGGTGGAGTCCGCCCTTAGCCGCCCTGCCGAGTCAACGCCTTCAGCTCCGTCTCGTAGCGTTTGCGCTGAGCCAAGACACGCTCGGTAAGCACCCGTTTTTTCATGCCGGCCCGCATTCCTACGGTCACTGCGGCAAACGCTAGCAGCGCCAGGAGGAGGCCGATTCCGGTCGCGCCCAGCACGATGCTCAGTAAGGCGCCGCCGAAGACGAGGGCGCCCACGATGATCTCGAACAGGGCAGACTCTCGGCTGGGCACCCTGATCTGAGCCAAGTACGCCAACTGGGCGTCGCTATCCTCTATTTTCTCGCGCAGGGTGCGTCGCGCCTCCCTGCGCTGGCCAGCGCCAGGCGGCAATTGCGAAAGATCAATACCCATGCAAGCAGCCCTCCCTCCGGGGCAGAATCCGGGGATAAAAAGCCCGGCAAAAGCCGGGCGGTAGTGAGGGGATCATCAGTCGCGACGGTTTCTCGCGCTCGCCTCGTAGTCCTCGCAGCAATCGCTGTCGCAAAACAGCTTCTTATCGGACTCCGGGAACAGCGGGGTCTGGTTGGCGAAAAACGGCTCGTTGCAGTAGTGGCAGGCGCCTATCGGGGTCAGCCCGGGGCGGTGCCGCGTGTGGTGCTGCATCAGCAGCAGGGTCATTTCGTTTTCGGTCTCCGCTGAGGCGCGGTCCGAAAAATCACCCGAAACCACCAGTGCGTTGCTCATCATGTGCTCTCTCCTGTATGACCTGGGGCAGCCAAAACGATCAGCTGACACCTTGTATAGGGAATGGCGTCGACACCTGCGGCACAGCGGCCGGGAAGTGTTGTCATATTTCAACGAGAGATTAGTGTATCATCAGTATAGGTGACGTGCAAAGGGAATTTTGCGCCCTCAACCCCTCCCCTGAGCGAGGTCTGGGGCCGGGCACGGGATGAGGTTCGCTATACCCTTCAGGTATACGTAAAGAGGACTCAGACGTGGATATTTACTTGGTAGGTGGTGCGGTACGGGATGTACTCCTTGGTCGCACAGCCAAGGACCGGGATTACGTCGTCGTGGGGGCCACGGCGGAGGATCTGACTCGGCTCAAGGCCGAAGGCTATCGACCGGTGGGTAAGGATTTCCCTGTGTTCCTCCATCCGGAGACGCACGAGGAATACGCCCTTGCGCGGGTTGAGCGGAAGGTGGGTGCGGGCCATTGCGGCTTCGTCTGCCAGACCTCGGAGCGGGTCACCTTGGAAGAAGACCTGTCGCGGCGCGACCTTACGATCAATGCGATCGCCCAGGCGGCCGACGGCCGGATCATTGATCCGTTTCAGGGTGCGAAGGATCTTGCAGCGGGCATTCTGCGGCATGTATCCCCGGCGTTTTCCGAGGATCCGTTGCGGGTGTTGCGGGTCGCGCGGTTTGCGGCACGCTACAACTTCACCGTTGCCGAGGAGACGCTGGCGCTGATGCAGGCCATGGTGGCGGCTGACACCCTGGAAACGCTCAGTGTTGAGCGCATCTGGGCGGAGACCGTCAAGGCCCTACAGGGTCCGTACCCGAGCCAGTACATTACGATCCTGCGGGATTGCGGCGCCTTGGCCCGGGCCTTCCCGGAGATCGATCGGCTGTTTGGCGTTCCCCAGCCGGCGATACACCACCCGGAGATTGACACCGGTGTGCATACGCTGCTGACGCTCACACGGGCTGCGGCGCTGTCCGAGGACCCGGTGGTGCGCTTCAGTGCCTTGGTGCACGACGTCGGCAAAGGCGTGACCCCGGCAGAGGAGTGGCCGCAGCATGTGGATCACGAGGAAGCAGGCGTCACGATCATTGAGGCGATGGCTCAGCGGCTTCGGATTCCGAAGTCCTACCGGGATATGGCGCGTTTGGTGTCTCGACACCATCTGCGTTGCCACCGGGCGCTCGAGTTGCGGGCGGGGTCCATCTTGAAGGTATTGGAGGCGCTGGGCGCGCTCCAGCATCCGGATCGGCTCGAGACGTTCTTGCTGGCGTGTACTGCGGACGCACAAGGCCGGCTGGGTTGTGAGGATACGCCGTACCCTCAGGCGGAGGTGTATCGCAAGGCCTTAGCGGCGGCGCGAGAAGTCACCGCTCAGCCCCTGGTGGAGAGAGGTCATGCAGGTCCGAAACTCGGTCTGCTGATGCAGTCAGCTCGGATCCATGCGATCAAGCATGTTTTATAACCTTTACGCCCCGCATCTCGCGGGGCCTTTCTTGCACCAAAAATTCCCGAAACTTGCACTTTCTGGAAGTTTCGGGAATTTCTTCGAAAAACTCACTTCTCCACGGCTGCGAACTATCGACTGAATTAAGCCGCGCCGCGAAGCGGCGTCGGCTTGAATGAATTGTTAGACCCGCCAACGAGGAGATTGAAATGCAACAGTTCACCCTGACACAGCAGCACGTTGACCTACTGCAACGCATGAACGTGCGATGGAACGACGAAGCCTACGAAGGTGCGCCAGAGATTGACGCCAAGCGTCCATACGGCAACAGCGACGTGTGGCGCGACGTGGCGGAAATCATTGGACTCACGCCTAGCGTTGATGACGACGGAGAGAGGCATTGGCCGCAAGGAACGCGCGAGGCGTGCATGGCGCTGCACCGAGAAACCGAGAAGGCTTTGCAGGTTTGCTTGGCTGCCAAGACGTTTGAGCCTGGCGTGTATGAAGCTGACGATTACCGAGACAACTGGAGAAGGGCCTAACAAAGGATTAGGTGCGGTAGCTGCTCTTTCAGTTGCTTCAGGCAGTCTTTGCAGAGATGCACGCCGTCGGTGCTATGCGCCGTATCCAGCTTGAAGGCGCTCATACTGCTGAAGTTGCAACCCATCAGCTCTGTAGGCGGCTTGTTTTCCCTGCAAATATCGCAGTTGTACGCCTTCTTCATACCCCTGCCGACCTCCTGACTTTTTCAATTGTGCGCAGGACTCAGTCAGTCCTGCCCGCAGGACTCCGGCGCGCCAGGTGCATGCTGTGAATGCCCAGATAGAGGACTCCACCGATCAGGGCGCCCAGGACCCAGTTACCGAGCAGCAGTGGCGCCCAAATCTGCGGCAACACCGCCACCAGGGACTCGGCGCCACCCCCCGGCACCACCTCAAGCACTGGCGCACCGATCAGCCGGGTACCGACCCAGTACCCGGTGGCCCAGATCGGCCCCATGGTCAGGGGGTTGGTGATCCAGGCCAGCGCCACCGACAGTGGGATATGCGCTCGAGCATGGTAGGCAACGAAGGCCGCCAACGGCATTTGGAAGGGGATGGGGGTGAAGGCACAAAAAGCACCGATCAGCCCGGCGCGGGCAAAACTGTGTCGATCACCGCACCACAGCGCGCGATCCTTGAACTTGGGGTAGCGCCGGTTCAGCCATTGGCTGTGTTTTATAGCTCGGATGCTGCGCAAAATGCACAGCTTGCTCCAACGATAACCACCCCGGAAATAGCCCCGCACGACCTCATGCTGCCGATTGCGGGGAGATGATATCCATCGCGGCATTTCGGAAGGCAATGGGGTTGCGCAGAAGCACCAGACGCTCGGAATGATCCCCGGTCCCGCGGATGGTGACCGTACCGAAGTCGAACATCCGGCCCAAAACGGTCTGATCGACATGCACGCTTTCAATGCGCGCACCGGGCAGACTGGTGGTGGTGCGACGGATCCAGCCGTGCTTTGCTACCACGCGGGCCGAGGTCACGGCATACTCGGTGGTCCATAGCCGCAGCAGCGCCGCAATCCCCACCAGGGTTCCCCCTAGCGCCAGGAATGCCGCAAGACCGTGGAATATCAGGCGTTCTGTGTCGGTATACTGAAACCCATACCAGAGCGCGGCGAAGCTGCCGAGCCACCACAACATCGTGGGAATCAATAAGATCCAATGCAAATTCCCTCGGACTACCAGGGACTCGTTCGGACGCAGGGTGCTTTCGACATAACTCATGGCAGATTCATTCTCGCAGTCAGGGCTGTCTTAGGTATAGGGAACGGAGGTGCTGAAGCGATAGTATCGGAATATAGTATGACAACAGTGTAGCGCCAGTATAGCACAAAACCTCCTGGCAGTGAATGCTCCCACGCATCATGCTACGCATAGATGCGGGGCTTCAGGCTCTTGTCTGTGCTTCCACAGGGTCGAGAGCGTGACCGGCATTCTCGGTGTGCCACAGGAACTTTTGCCGTGTGGCACCTGACCATCCTTTCG
>JACDJA010002242.1_pt1 | contig 14203 bp, 18 predicted proteins | sample 7449241 | NCBI WGS metagenome assembly JACDJA01 (sample SAMN14253289, study PRJNA609438) | sludge metagenome | isolation source: initial anaerobic sludge | collected 2018-12-20 | reverse complement strand
GGCCAACAACAAGGCCAACAACAAGGCCAACAACAAGGCCAACAATCAGGCCAGCAGCCCTCGTTGCTGGACAATTATAGGGCCAAATACCCCCGTAATTTGGCGCGGGAAGCCGGACAAGGGCTGGCTCAGTCCCGCGTCAGCAACAGCCAAAAGTCCGGCCGGGAACGGGGAATTGGCAACACCGGCCAAAGGACGGCCGGAGGCGGGGTTATGGATCCATCGTGGCCGAAGCCGACCCCGGCCCTACGCGCCAAGGCGGCCCAAACATTCAGCCGCCTGCTAGATGCGGCTGAAGAGGGACGCGAAGTGGCTCCCAATCGGTGGAATTGGGCCAAATTGGCCACTCAGGCCGAGATGGGCAATCCGTTCCCCGCCCGGCGATGGGAGGTTGAATCCCAACCGACCATCATCATTGGCCTGGACAACTCCGGGTCAATCGGATCGTTCTGGCAGGCCATCGCCGCCGCCGGTAGTGCCATCGCCAGCGAGTTCCCGCACCTAGTGGTTGCCAACGCCTGGAACGCCGAGCCGTTCTACACCCCTATTGGGTTACAACAGCCCGGCAATCACCCGTTCTACGCCCTCTGGAACGGGCAACCCTGGTATCCAAAATGTCTACGGGGAATTAACCTCGACGGCATGAACGATACACAAAACCAAGCACTCTGGCGGGCGATTGCCGCCGAGTGCGGGGCGGTTGCGGCAATTCATGTAGGGGATGCTGAAATGAACATGGCCTTGGCCCTGGCCGAGTGGTTGCCGAAATTTATTTTCGTCAGCAACCACGGCTGTAACGCCGGCCGGGTTCGTCTGACGGAACATCTGCTCCGGCCAACCGCCAAAACCCGCGAGGTTAGCGGGGTGGGTTCGGCCGAGCAGGTGTTAGAGGCAATAGAGCTATGCCTCCGGGGGTGGCAAAATGGTATCTAAAAATATTTACATCCCCCGCGCCGGAGAATACGGCCGCTTCGTCCGGCCGTGCGGCAACGAAAAATGTCCGCACGGGGGAACATTCTCCACCGACAACCCCCACGCCCGATTCTGTTGCGAGAAATGTCAACGCTCGCAACAAAACCGCGAGGCGTACTTGAAGCGAAAAAAGTAACCCCCCCCACCCCATCCCCACAAGGCCAGGCTAACCACCTGGCCTTTTTTGTTTCCCGGCTGTGACCCACCGGCTGGTCACAGCGAAGCTCCGTCACGTGACCGTTCCAGAAGTTTGGGATATGGCCGGGTCACGTTCCGGCCGGAGCTTGTGACTGGCCTGGTGTGTCACAGAAACAAAAAACCCCATCTGGTGGATGGGGTTTTTAGAATTGGTTTGGGAAGTTTGGCCTCCGGCCGGGACTAAAGATTTTTGATAATATCCCGGGCCGCTTGAACGGCCTTTATTTGGGCGAGGATAGCCGCCCGCTCCGCCTCCCATTCCGTCTTTAGAACCCCGAAGGCCTCTTTTACCTTCGGGAGCAGCGGGTCTGCTAGATAGCCCCGCTGATAAAGCAAAATTATGGCCTTTGCTTCATCTAATTTCATTTTTCGTCTCCTGATTTGCCCTGCCGCATAAAAAATCCTCTACTTCGCCTTCCGCCCTGCTCCCGGCCGATACCCGCCCCGCCCGGCCGAGAGCGTTTTGACGCCCATTTCCGCCCGCAACACGGCAAGGGTGGCCGCCCCTATCCCGCCGGGGATGAGGGCTTCCAGGGCCGCGTTGCTCTGGAACAGCAACCGGATCATTCCCCCCCCAAGCTCCCCCTCATCCCCCATGAGCCAGCCATTGACACCATCCAGCCCGCGTGGGTTGCTGGTGTCAATGCCGCCGTCGGGCATAACAGCCGCGAAAATATAGCGGCGTTGTTTGCCTTCGCCCCAGGCGGCGATTGCTACGCAACCGTCCGGGTCGGGGGTGTTGTGGGGGTCAAGGGTGGGGTAGAAAATCCAGTTCATATTTCGATTACCTGGATACCCATCGCAACGAGACGGGCTAAAATCTCGTTGCGTTTCTCCATGTGCCACTTCGCCCCATAATAAGTATTCTCGTAATCCGAGAATTTTAATTTCACTGACACTAGCCGATAGGCCCCGTTTGGGACGACGGCCTCTAGCGTGTCCAGTGTATGATGGGACGATGGCCTGGTTGTAAATTGGGTATTGGCCGGGATCTCCACCCCTATAATTGCCGCCCCACTCGCTAGGGGCGTGTATCTGACATCCACCTTGCCCGTTGCTTGGGCATTGGCATATCGGCCAGCGTTTGGCTCGTCGGTCACATAGAGCCACTCTGACCCACCTGTTATCAACAATCTAACTAGGTTGTTGATACTCAACCCGTGATATGCGATTGTGGTGGATGTCATTTCTCGTTGCATATATACATTATATAGCGATTTTATCAATTTGTCAAGCGACTGATTAACCAACTTCCAAAACTGATTACGAGTATCTCATAATCAATTTTGGAAATTATTCTTCCAACTTCGCCCGTGACCCACCAGCCAGAACGCTCCGGCCGGGTTGACAACATTTCCAAACCCGGCCGGAGCGTTTCGACTAAATGAAATTTCGGTTGTCAAGTATTCCTTGACAACCGACAGCATTTCCAAACCCGGCCGGAAGCTGTGCCGCCCATCTCCAACTTCGCCCGTGACCCACCGGCTGGTCACAGAGAAGCTCCGTCACGTGACCTGGCCGATTGCGGCCGCACTTCATACCCCCCTCATCCAACAAAAAAGCCCCATTTCTGGGGCTTCTTCTGTGACACAGCTTGGCCGAAACATGCCGGCCGATTCACATTACTTTTTGAGCCAAGTCCGGCCGGCCGTGTACACCAGAGTCGGCAAAATCAGGACAACCAACTGTCCGATTATGTCCTGCCACCGTGCCGTCTCTGCCGGATCTGCGCCCAACAAAACCGCAACCCCGGCCAATATGGCCAATAATGTCAACCAAAACTCCGTTGTCCGATAACCCGGTTTCATTTTCAATCTCCTTGCAACGCCGCCAGCGTCAGTTCCAAATCCAATCTCAATTTACGCTCGTCATCCAATTCCCGCCGCAGGAGCGAAACCTCCTGCTTTAACGCCGAAACGTCGCGGTTCAACTGTTCCACCAACGATTTGTAATGCTGAACAACCTCTCCGGCCGCCACCACCACCTCATGGCCGGTTTTGGCCTCCAAATTTTCGGCCTCAGCCTGGGCCCGTCGCCGGCCCAATAGCCAGGCCACCAGCACTTCGGCCAACTTCGTCAATGCCCCGCCAGTGGCAAATACGGCGATACCCTCCCAAAATGTCATGGGTAGACCTCCTCTGTGGCCGGATTGTCGCGCCAACCAGGTTGGCGAATCGCCCGGCCATACGCGCTCAATTCCCATCCCCCGTCCACATCAAGGGCATGATACGGACAGGGCTGATATTCCGGGTGGTACGCCTCATCAATGAAGACATTAAACCACAGCACATCTGGCCGACTTTCCAACAACTCCAACTGAGGCGGCAACCATTCCTCAATAAATGCCCACGATGAACATCCCCCCACTTCCGACACCACCACCGGCCGGAACACTGGCATCGTAGCCGCAATCAAATCAAGCCTACGCCCCAATTCCCACACCGCCAGGCATGGCAAATCATCGGCCAAACACTCGCCCGCCCCCCATATCTGGTAGGCGGCCTCAGCATGTTCCGGGGCAATGTACTGATGGGCATCCCAAGCGGCCACCCATTCCGGCCGGCCGCCCTGTGCCAAAAATGACTGCCACCAGGCCAATCGCCATTGGCCATCGGTTTCATCGCTGGCCAATCCGGGGCCCACCAGCTTGCAACCCGGACAGTGGGCATGGGCGGCAATGAACAAGGCGGCAGTTTCGGCCGGAGACAGCGCCGCTTGGTCGGCCTGGTCAGGCTCGTTGGCAACCAGCACAAACCCGGTGTACCCGGCCGGGACATGGTTCACGAAATCATCAATTTGCCCATCCCCCCATAAAGTTGGCAAAAATGCGGCCCGGCTCAACAAAGTTGGGTCTCCGGCCGGAGACCAGGTGCGGATGGTGGTTCGGGCGGGAACGCACAACGCTTCAGCCAGCCGATTCAGCATCCAGGCCGGATAGCTATAAGCCAGCCCCATTTTTGACAGCCGTTTGCCACACGGGTCATAGAAAAAAACAGGGTAATAAAGCCGCTCATCGGCCACCACAGCCGCCTCCTGTGTGGCCTGCGGCAATGGCTCTGGCGTTGGCGTGGCGCACGATACGAGAAATAAAATGAGCATAATCGAAATTGTCAGGCGACTTGATACCATGAAGCTCCATTGCAAATGAACACGTACGCTTGGCCAGAGACGGTTGTGATATTTGCCCCCGACAGTGTAAAAATCGGTTGGCCGGTTGCGCCAGGGTAATTGTTGTAAATCGTGAACACCGCCTGCGCCAACCAGGTCAGCGTTTGCCCTGCTACCCCGCTCTCAAACCAAATCAGACCCGTCGTGCTGGAACGGGAACGGTGGCTAAATCCAAACACGGTTGGGGCCAGTGCGTCGTTTTGTTCGCTATAACACGGCTCCATGGCCACTGTTGTTCCTGCCCCTTCGTCCGTGATGATTAAGTTGCCATGACTTCGGGTAGGAAACGACGATGAAAATGGGGTTGTGTCGGTGGTGTAAATTCGGCACGATTCAACAACCAGCGAGCCACCGTCCGAAGCCGACGCAACTTTGAGCCGCAGTATCCCTGTGGTGGCCTGTCCATCTCCAATGCTGTAATTGGAAAATGTCACATTTGACCGCCCGGCCGTCATATCAACCGCGTTATCGTCCGAGTTCAGGTTCTCCCCACTCCATCGGCCATCGGCGAAATGTACCTGAAGATACGTGCCATGGTTGCTATACGCCAACCGCTTCGACCCCTCGCCGTTGACCCCGCGAATAGAATACGGTTGATAGGAGCGGCCAAACCAGAAATCGGCGTTGTTGCCCAATGTCGCTCCGCCCAAAACGTTGAAATGGAATCCGCCCCCATCACCGCAGTAATACGAGGCAATGGAAGTCCCGGCCACCCCCAACATTTGGCAATTTACAAATAAATTGCCGTAACTTTGGCTGGCCTGGCTGGATCCGTCCACGCCATAATCTCGGTAATTGTTGACAACAACATTGCTGAACGTATGAAAATCGTTGTTTTGGTCTGTCGCCCCACTCCCCCCAATTTGGATCGCAGTATAAATGTGGCCATTTGTCCCCTGTATCCAAATGTCCCGCAACGAATTGTCCTTCGGCACAACAGTCGCCGAACCAGAACGATGCAGTCTGAAACCGATGGACAGGGGGGCCCCAGAATCGGCCACCAGTTGGAATGAGGATACAACGCAATTTCTGGCATCCACCAACTCGAAGGCGGGGATTCCGGTCGTGCCAGCCCACAGAAATTTTGTCCTCAGCCCATCCCCGGCCAATCGCAACCCCTGAACGGTGTCAATGGAAATCGTGCCGTTGACACTGTATGTCCCGGCCGGGACATACACCTGCCCACCAAGCGCACTGCTAGTCGCCGCATCTATCGCCGCTTGAAGTGCGGCCGTATTGGTGGACGCAGAAGCAGAGGCCGATAGCCCGTAAGCCTGCGCGTTGTAAATGTTCCCGGCCGCGTAGCCCATGGCCTGCGGTAGGGTCAGGCTCCCGCTTCGGTTAATGGCGTTGGCCGCCGCATACTCGGACGGCGAAATCATGGAAATATAGGTGTTATCAGAAATTCCCCCCGTGCCAATGTTGGTGGTCATCACCAAAGTTGGGTCAGAAATGCTGGCAATGACATTGTACTCAATCGAACCGCCTGCCAAAGTGTAGGCCACCCTGGCTCCGGCGATAAATCCCGTCACGCTGTCCACCGTGACATTTTTCTGTCCCGCCGCAGCCGTGCCGTTGGTCAGGGTGGCAACATTGCCCCCCGATGCGACAATGGCATCTAGCCGCGAATCCAGCGTAGCATAGGCATCACGGGCGGCCACCACTTCCGCGGCCCTGGCCAAAAATGTTGCGTAATCTGTGCCGGTTAGTTGCGCCATAAATTATTCTCCTCTAGGCCACCGTCAAGGCCGGCCGCGTTGTCACCCGGCCGGAAGCATCGCGGGTGATGGTACTTTGGGTTACGGTTTTGGAAATAGCCCCCAGACTATAAGTCATCGTCCAGGCCGCAGGCTCGCCATGCGTGGTATCGTAGCCGGTGGTGGTGTATGTCCCTGTGCCGCCGTCCGGCCAATTGATACTGGCCGAGGCTTGGGCAAAGGTATAGGTGGCGTGAAACGTTACACTGGTCAGCAACGGCCACGGATCCGACGACCATTGTTTCAGCATGGCATCGGTATACCCGGCCAACGCATTGCCACCCGATGGGTCGGACGGGTCAGGTCGGAGCCAAAATACCCCAACCTGAAATGTTGTCTCGTTGCCACTCGCGTCCTCTAGGCGAATCCCGTAACTATGTTCGCCAGTCACTTTCCCGGCCGTGTCGGCCGGCAACAATGAAATTTTGCCCGTGTTGGAAGTGGCGAAGTCCCACTGGGTGGGATTGGCGGTTTTGGTAATAGACAAAACAATATCGTTGTCCTCATTCCGAACCGTGAAAGTGGCCTCGCTAACCGATGTTCCCAGTGTGTGGGTAAATGTAAACACGGTTTGCAAAACCGTGTTGCCCGCGAACATTTGCAGGTCGCGGAAAACGGGCAGATTGCCCGCATAGCTGATAGGGGTGGGTGTTGTCATAAATAACCATCCTCAAATGTGTGCCTAAATTTGGTCACATAGCCCCGGTTCGTTTCGTCAAAAGGAACTGCTCCGGCCGGGACACCGCCAACCGCGCCATTGCTCCGGCCGGAGGCAGCCATGGCCCGCAACTGGCTATCTGTCATATCGCCACTGCTATAACCGGGCAATTCGTCACCCTGTTTGGCCTGTTTGCGCGTGACCAACACATCCCGCGAATCCAGCAACCAAGACAAATGTAATGCGCCGCCAATTGGGTTGTACTCATCTCGAACAACCCCCAACGGGGCATTGAAAGCGGTATAGGCCGCCCCGCCCGTTTGGGTTTGGTACAACCTGTTTTCGAGAAAATAGGCCACCGGCGTTTGCGAAATTTCCTCGTAATTGATGGTGTTGAAGTTGGCGATAACCAGCCGGTAACGGGGTCGGATTCCGTCAGCATCGGCCGTCCCGCCCAATTTCAACAGGGCAAACAGGGCCGCCAAAGGGTTCCCGGCCGGGAGCGCGTCAACGGTTTCTGTGTTTTCGGTAATGTTGCCCACCACGCAATGGGGGAAATCGGCTGTCAGCAAATCCGAGATAGCATCACTAATCGCCGTTCCCGCCCCGACGCTGGCCGTTGGGGTTGTCAGCCATTTGCCGGTTTCGATGTAACTGTAGGCCACAACCTCCAAACTCGTTTCCAACTGCTCCCCCGAAAAATCCAAAACCTTCATCTGCGGCCAAGCCGCAACCTGCAACAGTGCGTCCACCCGATTTTGGGCGGCGGTTGCATCCAGATCGCTCAAATCCAAGTGCCGCTCAATTGTGCCGAACCGGGCGATACTGTCATCGTTGGTGGTGGCGGTCAGTGTCCCGGCCGAATGGTCGGCGGTGATGCTGTTGGCAATATCGTCCAACGACACCTGCCGGGTCAAATGTCCGGCCGCCAATGTCATCTCCCAAATTTTGCCCGCCCAAACCTGCCGGCCGTTTTCGTCTGCCTCAATGTCGTACCCCAGCCAAGTGCCAAATCGCCGTATCAACTCGGCGCTTCCGGCTTGGGTGGTGGCTCGCCACGAAATTCGGGCCATCGTCCAGCCGTCGGGCAATTCCTCCTCTTGCTCCCACTCGGCCGATAGAAAAACCTCATCAATCCCCGCCCCCGTTGGCGGGAAAAACTCAGCCGCGCTCCGGCCGGAATCCGGCAACCAAGCGTAGACGTTGACTGTGACAAAGCTGGCCCGGCTCACGGTGTAAATATCCCCCGTTGGTAGGTTTGCCAGCGTCGGTATCCGTGCAAGGCCACCGACAGCAAATTGTCCTTGTCCTGCACATCGTCGGCCGCCGCCGTGGCCGCCATCAGCGTCCCGCCAAGTGTGGGAATGTTCCAGGAACGCGGGCTGGCGATAACTGCGCTGAACTCGTAACTCTCGTTTCGCATCAACGCCCCTATCGCATCGTCGGGATAAACCATCACCCTCACGCCCCCATCGTTGCCCAGATTGGCGTTGGTAATGGTTACGGAAATATCGGACGGGATGTAGGTTACGGTGTCCAGGTACAAATTATTCGTTCCGGCCAGCCGCTTGCCCCTAATGCTCAAAATCTGATCCCCAATGAGATATGTGTCATCGGCCGCAGATTGCCTATCCACCGCCAGGGGAAACGACACAATCCCCAAGGGGGCCAATTTCCAATCGCTGCCAGTATTCGACAAATAGACAGGCGGGCTGGCGATACGGGCATCGGCCAACGTCCCCAAATACCCCGATTCAAACATCACCATTGCCCGGTCGCCACTGGCCCCGGCGAATCGGTAGCGGAGCAGAACCAAATAATTGCCCCGATACCAACTACGCGACACATGCAAAAGCCCGTGCATGTCAGCCGACGCGCTCAAATCCGTTTCCAGCACGGTCGCGCTGATACTGTCGGCAATGCTCCCCACCAGCGAATAGCCATTTTGGGGTGTGCTGTCCTCCGCCAGCCACTTGGGGTCAATGGTCAATCCGCTCATAGTCTGCCGATAATCGGGGATGATTCCGGCGTAAACTTTGCCAATATCAGAGGAGCGAGACGTGAACGAGGTCACAAACAAGCTGGCCCGGCCGGGAACTGTGCCGCCGGCCGCCACATAAAACGAATCGCCCGCACTGTGCAAGTCCAGCCCACTCGCAGAAACAAGATCCACCTCTTCCCAAGCGGGCATCGTTTGTAAACCAATGTTGATAAACTGCGCTCCCTGTCCCGGCCGGAACGGGCCACGCCGTGTTCGATGGGGCAAATTAACCCCCTCCACCCCCACAATCAGTTTACGATAGGTTCTATCCTGGCCATCCGGCCGGGCATACAGCCACACCGCGTCAATCTCATACTTGTCGGTGACAAATCGGCCGGCCTGGTTCAGCAAATACTCCAACTCCAACTGGCGGCGAATGACACCGGCCGGGTTGTTGCTCCTGTCCACCAGTTGCAAATCAAAATTGGTGGCCGGGTAACTCATCGGTTGGGTGTAATCCAAAACGCACAATTGGCCGTCGGCCAAATCAACATATTTGCTCGAATCGTTGTTACCAATTCCAAATTTCATTTATCCGCCCCTCCCCGTCCGAAAAGCCGCCCGCCGCTCCTGCTGGACAATGGCATCGGCGATTTGATAGGCGTCCTGTCGAGTTCGCACATTGGGCAAAACAACAGTGACACTGGTATTGAGGTTGTTGTTGGTAATTGGATTACCGTTCCCCCCGGCCCATTGGTCAACAACCCCCGGCCCGCCCATGGCCGCCACCTCGTTCACCGACAACACCCGCTCGCCCGGCATCAACCAGGTGTTCACGCTGTCTTGACCCGGAACGCCGCCCATCACCCAACCCCCCTCAGCCATTGCGTTTCCTTGATTGGCCCCCTGGCCGCTCCCGGCCGGGCCACCGCCTGGAATTTGCGGCGGTTGCCCAACTTCCTGCCACGTGGTAGTAACGGTGATGCTATGGTCGCCCTCCAAAACCAACAGCGCGTCACGCAGACTGTTGGCCTTGCCGTATGCCTCATCAAACGCCCCGCCCGCCTTCAGCGCGGCATCGGCCGAATTGGCCACCCCGTCCGCCAGCAGGCCGGTGGCTATTGCCAACTCCTCAGCCGATATTTTGCCGCTTTGCCAAAGGCCGAACAATTTTTCCTGCTCGGTGATTAAGTCCTGCGCCCTCATTCGGGCGTTGGCCTCTGCCTCACTCATCAACCCAACCGCCACCGCAAACTCGGCCGCCTCGGCCGTGAATACCCCGCCAGCGTCGGCCATCATCATGTCCAAAACCATTTGCTTGTAGCCGGTGGAAATGGCTTTCTGCGCCGCCTCTATTTGCTCCTGCGCCTCTTGCGCTGCTTGAATATCGCCCGTATAGACGGTTTGCATCTCGCCATGACTGGCGTTCAAATCGGCCATTTGGGCAATTAGGTTGTTGCGCTGTGTCGCTGTCAAATCGCCCTGCAATGCCTCCCACGCAGACAACCAAGCAGCACTCCCCTCCTCTGTTGTTTTCAAAATTTCCCGCCACGCCTTTTCCTGCTCTTCGCTCAAATCGCTCGCCAATTCGGCGGACAAATCCGCAAGTTCGCTCGAATTATCAACCGTTGTTTGGACATATACCCCCTGTGCGTCTGCGAGGCTGGCATAGGCATCGGAAAGTTGCCCTATCAGCCCAAATTGATTTTGTAACGTCCCCGCCGCGATATTGTCCAGAGCCGCCTGCAACTGCTCTGTCGCCGCCGCCGTTGCCAGCATCGCCGCCGTTGCCTGGTCATGCGCCTCTGCCCGTTGCTGTTCGGCCGCCGCAATATCGGCCGCAGTCACTTCGTAATCATCCCCGGCCTGTCCTGCGTCACGGGCCACCAAAGCCGCGTAGGCCAGCCGGTCAGCCGTTGTAGCCAACGAAATGCCCAAATTCTCCTGGGCGGTACTGGCCTGCTCGGTAATCGCCATGTGCCGTTGGAGTTCCTGCGCGTCGGCCAATACGGCCCGTTGGTGTTGGTAAAACACCTCCGCATTTTGCCCAATTGCCCCTGTGGCCATGTAGACAATATGGCCGACATTTTCCATTTCCACGCCCGCCTCTGTCAACGCCGCCCCAAACTCCTCAACGGAGCCGGAGCTTTGGGCCAGAACGGCCATCGTGTTCATCATGGCCTCTGCCACCGCCCGCTCCATGTTGGTATGAAAAAGTCCGCCTTCGCCCGCCGCCCTATACGCCTCAGCCTGCCTGCCCAAAACATCAATCAACTGTTCTGATGTTTGGGCCATGGCCAATTGCTCACTCCCCATTTCGGCAATGGCCCCGGCGTAGCTTCCGGTCATGTACGACACAAGGGGACTTAACCCGTCGGCCAAAAATGTTTTGAACCCGTCCGTCGCCTCGGTTATTTGAACCCGCAACCTCGCCCACGCCCCGGCATTGCTGTCGGCCGCACTGCCCAGTAGCTCCAGTTTGGCCCGGCCGGCATCCAACACGGCCAAATCAAACGCCTCACTCGCATCATGCCCCGCCGCCTGAAATTTTTTCATTCGGGCTTCAACATCGGTCACAGACAAGCCCAGTGCATCCAAACGCATTTTGGAATCATTGGCGAAGGTCAAAATAACCGTCTGCATATCCCAACCCAAATTAGCCACCAGTCCGGCCAGGTCAACCACCCCCTGCCCGGTGTCGGCCAATCCCAAACTGATGATTTGATTGGCCGATTCCACGGCTTGGGCCTGAGTGAGCATCCCCCCCGTCACGTCCGTAATCCCGGCCAAAATGTCGGCGCTGTTGGCGTTAATGGACGCGGCCAAATTGTCGAACCGTTCCTGAGCCAGTTGGATTTGGGCCCCGGCCTCGGCCATATCAAATGCAGTTTTGAACACCGCCCCAGCCGCCGCCACCGCCACCATCGAACTCTCGATTACTTTCAGTCCGGCGTTAAATTTCTGAATGGCTGTTTGGGCCTTGCTGGCCTGTTCGTCAACCGATTTTAGCGACGAAGCCGCCTTGCTGGCCCCCTCCCCCTTCCAGATTGATTCCAGCACAATTCGCAACTGTTGGTCATTCACGCGGTTTTTTCCTCTGCGCCAAAATCGCGCTCACAATTTGCCACGCCTGGGGATTTTGTTGCGTCCAAGCCACACTGCGCCCGGCCGGAGCATTTTTGTAACTGGCACAGGCTTGGTAAATATTTTCGGCAATTGTCACCCGGTCAATCAACCCGGCCGGCCATTCCATCCAGCCGCCGCCATAAGGCGAACCCCAACGGCGGATCCGCCAAGCTGTCACCAGCACTGGCGGCGGGGCGGCTCCGTCAAAAACAGTTGCCGCCACCGCCAGGGCTAGTTTGGGTCATATTTGCTAACCGCCTCATGGGCCTCAATAACCGGCCCGGCAATTCGGGTAACGACTGCGGCCGGCCACTCATCCACATTGTCCGATAATTTCTCATCGTCAACTGTGACCACGCCGGCCGCCAGCCCCGCCTTCAACATTGCCGCCCGACTAGCGGCAGGTGTTAGCTTGGTCGGTCGAATCGCCTGAAGGGTGGCCTCAAAAGCCTCCAAATCCCGTTGTTTCCATTGGTCAGCCGGTAGATGTTTCGCCATTAGGAAGCCGCCCCAAATGTCACGTTATCCAACCGAATTTCGACATCCATTGTGATAATGCCGTTGGCCGGGGCGGAAATGTTGCGGCTCACCACCAACCCGGACGTGCTGGTAATTTCGATATAGGTGGCAGTGTCTCCGGCCGGGTGTGCCTCGAATGTGGTAATTGCCGTGCCGGGAGCCAGTGCCGACACTTTGGCTGTGTCTGCGGCCGCCAGCCCCAGCGAGGCCGAGAATGTCACTGTTCGTGTTCCGGCCGCCGTTTGGTCGTACCCACCGCATTGGTAGGTAATGGCGTTAATCATGTCATTGATTGACCAACCCGAAACGCAATCGTCACTGTCGTATGTGGTCGAATTGACCTTAAAGCTCGCATTTTTGCCAGATATGGCCATAGTGGTCTCCTGCGGCCGGGCTATGAATCCCGGCCGGTTATTGTGGCAATCAGACACCAAAACCCATATCTGATTGCTTCAACATCTGTTGTCGCCCTAATTTGCCATTCCACAAAGTTGGCAAAATCAAGGGTCAAAAAGGCGGTTGTCATGGCATCAATCAAATCGAACAGCGTCTCAAAAACCGTTGGTCGAATGGCCTGGTTGACCGCCAACGACTGATTGACCCGTTCAACCGCCACAATGTACTGCACCGACAATCTCCGCCCCAGGTCGTCACACGAAAACGCCGTTACCGCCGTATTGCCGATTGCCGGCAGGGCCGGGAATCCGGCCGGTAGTTGCGTGTCCAAAATTGCCGACGGCGGCGAATCGAAGTAGGCCGTTACCCCCGTGATGGTCAACGCCTGCAACTGGCTGAGGGCCGTGGCCGCCGAAATGCTCATGAATAAATCAATCTCCTCACGGCAGCCGCGAACTCCTCTTCCAGTTTGTCGCGCAGGGGGTCAACATCCAAAACGCTCCACCCCGTGTTGGCGTGGAAACCCTGTTGTTGTCGCCCCTGAACAAACGGGCCATAGGGGGTCAGGTTTTCGATAACCCCCGAAACGTCGAAATTGCGGGCAACCACTTGGTGTTGCCAACCCCGCGACAACGCCCCGCTCCGGCCGGTGGGGATTCCCCGCCCAAAACCATCAGTGGCAAAAAAGGCTCGCCGTTGCCGCTCCGAAGTCCATGCGATAGGATAACGCACTGGCCCCGGCTCCTCGGCAAACAGTTTAGCCCCAAATTCCACCACATTGGCCATAGGGGGAATAGCCCATGTCTGGAACTCTTCAATCGTGGCAATTTTCGCCATGACCGCATCGTAATTCTCAATCACTGCGGTCATAGTCCTGAAACGTGCCGGACACCATATCCCGTTGAAACAACGGGAACGTGGCGTTGCCGCGCTCGTCGGTATTGCGAAACGAAATAGACAAAACAGTTTGCTGTTGCCGGGTAGCCCCCATCGCCTCGAAGCCGTGGGCCTGACTGCCCACAAAATCCAGTGCATCCAAGCGGATAAGCAATCCCCGGCGGCTCTCCTGGTTTTGGGCGGCCACCCCAAACCGGCCAACACCGTTGGCGGCCATAGCCATCATGCCCACCTCTTCCTCGACAAAGCCCGCCAGCGCGTCGGTCACGCTGGCGGCCGTCACTGGCACCACAAATCCGTTTTCGGCCAGCACCGCATTTAGCAAGGAGCTAACCTGGTTAATCCACCCCTCCACCTGACTGGCGGTGGGAATGGTGGTGGAATCAAACTTCAATGAGGCGTTGGCATAGGCCGGAGTCCGGGAGGCAACCCCGGCCAGCGTGCCGTAGGCGTTAGCGGAGATGGGCATTAGACATCACTCAAATACAAATAGACGCTAACACTATCGCCAGCATCGGCTTGGGCGATAGT
>JACDJA010002241.1_pt1 | contig 14205 bp, 14 predicted proteins | sample 7449241 | NCBI WGS metagenome assembly JACDJA01 (sample SAMN14253289, study PRJNA609438) | sludge metagenome | isolation source: initial anaerobic sludge | collected 2018-12-20 | reverse complement strand
TTTCCTTAGAAAGTGATCTTTGGGTACAATTTGGTCATAAAGATATTCTCCAAAAAAGGATTGTTTGTCTGTTTTTTGATATCGAGGTGTTTCCATTTTTTCTTCCTTACTCTTTGATAGGTATCTTTATTGAATCAAAATATGCGCATTTTGTCAATTAATCTCCATTTTTAATTTTGTTTTTCAACACCCTCTAAAAATACTAGTTGTCGGTTGCACTACTTTGTAATAAGGTATTTATTCCTCTTTAATTTAAACCAATATAGTTTTCTAGAAACTATTTATTTTGATTAAATTGTTTGCCATTGCAATCGTAATTTCCATTTTATTTGTGAGGAACATTTGAGGTGTATTTTGAATCACAAGAAATGCCGAGGTCGACAATATGACAATTATATCTGTAGTATAACCAAAAAAGGCAGAAACAAATAACTGTTGTTTTTGCGTAATTGAATATCTTGCTAGTCTAGGAAAAAGCACTACCAACAATTTTGCAAGAAATCATTGAGATTGAGGTCTTCCAATTTTCTTTTTCATATTCAACAGATTTAACATTTTCCATTTAGATTTAAATGTTCTATCACTTACCCCTCAATTTACCTCCTCTTCTAACAATTAAAATTTCTTCATTTGCTAAGAACAGTCAAATCTGCCTTAACCATTCGCTTAACCAATTCAGAAAATTTTATTTCAGGATACCAATTCAGTACAGATTGTGCCTTTTTGGCATCTCCGGTCAGAATATTTTCTTCCGCAGGTCTGAAATATTTGGGATCGGTGACCACATATTTTTTCCAATCTAATCCTACTTCTCCGAAAGCCAGTGAACAAAATTCTCGCACAGAATGAGGTATGCCTGTTGCAATCACAAAATCATCTGGGGTATCCTGTTGCAACATAAGCCACATGGCTTTTACATAATCAGGAGCATATCCCCAATCCCTCTGCGCGTCAAGATTACCTAATCTTAATTCACTGGCAAGTCCCAATTTTATTTTTGCAACAGAACTTGTAATTTTCCGTGTTACATACTCAAATCCTCGACGTTCTGATTCATGGTTATACATAATTCCGTTACAAGCAAACAAATTGTGATTCTCACGATAATTTCGTGTAAGGTGAAAACCAGTTACTTTTGTAATACCATACGCAGATCGTGGATGGAAAGGAGTACTCTCGTTTTGCGGTGAAATTATCGCTTTTCCAAACATTTCACTGGAGCCGGCAAAATACAAACGGCATTGCGGTGCACATTCTTTAATGACAGACAGGACATGTAATGTTCCATTTACATTGGCGTTAAATATGGTGAATTCTTCATCAAACGAATAACTTACAAAGGATGCTGCAGCCAAATGGTAACACTCGTCTGGGTGAACCTTTTCGATAATCCTGAAAAGACCAGGATAGCTTTCAATCGAAGAAGGATGCAAGGTTATCCTATCCATAATGTGAGCAATCCGCCATAAACTTCTGTCTGGATCCTCCAATTCAACGCGTTGAATCAAGCCATGAACTTCATATCCTTTTCCAAGAAGTAGTTCTGCTAAATAGGATCCGTCCTGTCCTGAAATTCCTGTTATAAATGCTTTTTTCATAAAATTTTCCTGGTAGTGGTATAAGGCAATAAATCACTATTATTTTAGATGAAAAAAATTGTTTTTTTATTTAGATTTATGGTTTACACAATATTGGAGTTTCAAATTTTTTTTATTTTTCATTTATTCCTTCCAATTCTCCCATCCAAATGTCTCTTTCCAGCCAGATAGCCGGTATTGGCACATCCACCATCTGCGGGACAATCTCTAACGCCATTGCATTCATACGGAACATCCAGGGTGTATAGGGAAGATTGCCAAATGTGCCCGGTCCATAAACTCCGTAAAACTGGTATTTACGCAAAGCCAGGCTGCCAATTTCAACCGCTTTTTGATTGTCACCCATCAAGGCATAGTATTCTGCCAGCAGCCATTCTGTCTCAATGCTGTCAAGTGCACTGGTTTTGTAAGCCAGTTTGGCATTATCCAGAAGATGTTTGGTACGTTCCAACTCGCCCTGTTTTAATAATATGGCAGCCAACTGGTTATATGCCCAACTGAATTGTTGATTATCCTGCCAGATCCGGGTTGCCTCATCCAGTGAGATCGATTCTTCTTTTGGATTGTCGTTTCTCCAGGCAGTGATGAACGACTTGCGCACCTCAGTTTCATCCCAGAAGGCTACGCTTGCCCAATCAGGGCTGTGGGTGAGTGCTTGCAGGTAGGCTGCCTTTGCCTTTTTTGTATCTCCTTTTTGTTCCAGAATGGATCCCAGATTCAAGCTATAAAGTGGCGCTCCAGGTGCAAGTGTGACAGAGCGTTGGGCAGCCGCAACCGCCAATTCCAGCTGATTGTTGGAACGGTACAACGCAGCCAGGTTGGCATGGTTGAGTGCCCAGGATGGTTCATGCAGAATGGTCTTTTGCAGGGCAGCAATGGCATCATCCAGTTTGCCTGTATCACCATTTTCTGCCAGAACGGCAGCAGTGAGTGCCAGTTGTTGATGGCTGACAGCATTGGCAGGGTCGCGATCGACCGCTGTTTGGAATTTTTCGTATGCCAATTGCCATTGCGTCTGGTTGGCAAGTACAACTCCCTGATAATGAGGTGTAATGGTCCAGATGCCAAACCAGGCGAAGCCAATCAGGATTAACACCCACCAGGGACGGCCTGCTGATGGTGTTTTGGACAATGTAGATGGTTGGGCAATCGCTGCACCTGTCAGAATGGTCAACGGCCAGAATAGCGATACTTCAAAATTGAATGAATCAAAAATGCTATGGATGAAGAAAGAAATACAAAAGGCGAGAATCCCCATCAGGTATATTTTTTGGCTTGAGTGGCTAAAATTGAGTTTGAACATTCGGAAATAAGCGATGCTGAAGGCAATGGCTGCCACGAAGCCGACAATCCCCATCTCACCCAATAAATTGTGATACAGGCCGTGCGGATGCACGTACACATTGTTTGGTGGGGCGGAATTTTCCAACAAATAGGCCGTTCCGTAGGTGAATTGCCCCTGGCCAAAAATGGGATTCTGCTTGAAGGCGGTAATGGCTGGCCCCCACAATCCTGTGCGTGAATTAAATATACTACCATGCGTGGGGTGAACGGCTTTATTGAAGAGTAGAATCCCTCCCAGCGTTGCTATTGCCAGCAAGACTATGATACTACCTGCGAATAATAACTTTCTTTCCCATAATTTTTGAATATAGTTGAAAACGAGGTCTTTGTATTCAAATAGCAGGTAGAGGATCCAGGTCATCAGACCAAAGAACATCCCCAGCCAACCGCCCCTGGAAGAGGTCAGATACAGCACCAACATCGCCAGGAATATGATACATCCAAGAAGGATTTTGATTATATTCTTTTTTGATTTGATTAATAAAGGCAGTGCCATATGGAAAACCAGGTACATGAATGGCGCCATCAAGTTAAGTGTCGCCAGACGAAAGTTGATGGTTGGGATCCATTGTCCGGGATTAAGGGTAATCCAGTTCAGATACCATGTAACCGCTTCATTTAAGTTGAAAATGATGTTCAGTACACCTGCAATCACGAAACTTTTCAGGAACCAACTTAATTTCCAGCCGCGACTGATCAAATCATAGGAAAGTAAAAACAAAAAAACACCGATCAACATTAGTGTCATCTGGCTGATGGAACGTCTTGGATCAATGGATAGAAACACAGAGATTGCATAGGCTGCCAGCCAAAGAAATAAGAATGGTTTTAATGGCGTGGCAGCTTTTTGTCTGACAATCAACCAAACCCCACCTATTGTGGTTAATAAGATGGCGAAGAAAACCAGAATGCGGTAGTTGGTTAATGTATGGGTAAAGCCAAACCCCAAGAAAAAAACAACTGTAAAAATGACAGTGATTTGTTGCAGGATACTTATCCCCAGTGGGGAAAATCTGAAATTGCTCAATTTATCTATTTTTTCCATTCAGCCAATAATTCTTCTCTTTCCATCCAAATTTCAGGGACTGGCAGCTTGATCATCTGTGGCACAATCTCCATTGCCATGGCACTCATCCTGAACACGCGGGGTGCATATTGCAGCACACCAAAACTACCCGGCCCATAGACGCCGTAGCTGTTGTAGCGGTTGATGGCGGAGTTGCCCATTTCAATTGCCTTCTGCATGTCACCTGTTTTTGCATAGTATTCAGCCCATAACCATTGGGATTCAATACTATCTGATGACGTGTTTACATAAGCTAATCCAGCATTTTCAAGGGTTTGCCTGGCAGCTTCCAAATCATTCTGTTCCAGCTGCAGCCTGGCCAGCTGGTTATATGCCCAACTGACATGAGGGTTGTCAGCCAGTATTTTCTGAGCTTCTTCCAGGGTGGCAGATGGGTTGGCTGGATGATCCTGTTGCCATGTATCAAGCGTATTGACTCGAAGCGAGCTCTCCTGCCAGAAGCTGGCAGTTGCCCAGGAAGGGTTGAGATCCAATGCTTGCAAATAGGCAGTCTGTGCCTGGTCCGCATCCCCGCTTTGCTCCAGAATATACCCCAGGTTGAGCGCATATAAAGGTGCACGCGGTGCTAATTCGAAAGCCTTTTGTGCCGCAAGAACTGCATGATCCGCTTGATTATTTGCCAGGTAGAGACTAGCCAGATTAGCATGGTTTAAAGCCCAGGAGGGTTCGTGTTGAATGGTGGTCTGCAAGGCAGGGATGGCGACATCCAACAACTCTTGTTGACCCTGTTGTGCCAGTACAGCTGCAGAAAGTCCCAGTTGCTGGTGAGCCAGGCCATTTCCAGGATCACGCTCTACCGCTTGCTGAAATTTCTCGTATGCTGGTTGCCACTGGTTACTGTTAGCGAGTTCAACAGCCTGGTAATAAGGGGTAATGGTCCAGATACCAAACCAGGCGAAGCTGATCAGGAGTAATACCCACCAGGGACGGTTCTTCACTGAAGAGTTGTTTTGTTTCAAAGATTGAGGATTTTCAGCGATGGCTGCTCCCATTAAAATCGCCAATGACCAGATCAATGCTGGTTCCATATGTAATGAATCAAAAAGACTATGAATAAGATAAGCTAGGATAAAAGCTCCAGTAGGTAAGAAAAGAGTATTTTGCCTGACTTTCGTAATGAAATCTTTAAGAAATACTCTTAAATATGAAATTGCCAATAAAGCCAAGGCTAGGAACCCCAAAATGCCCATCTCAGCCAATAAATTCATCAAACTACTGTGAGCATGTGTCCATACTTGTCCAGGAGGTGTGGAGTTGAATGAAAGGAATGCACTTCCAAACGTAAATGGTCCTTGTCCTAATAGAGTGTTTTCTTTGAACGTCCTAATTGCGGTTTGCCAGAATGCAGTGCGGGAATTGAAGATACTGCCATGCGTTGGGTGGATTGCTTGCTTGTAAAGTATGTATCCTGCAATTCCGATGACAACAAGGACGGAGATGATCAAAAATCCGAAAAGAACTTTATTCGCTTTAATTTTGATGAAAATGTCTACGAGTCTATCTTTTTCCAGATAACCAATCATGACCATTAGGAGTCCCAAACCAGCTCCTGCTCCTAACCAACCGCCCCGGGAGGATGTCAGGAATAACATGAATAGGGCAGCCAGGGCGATGACGGCAAAATAGATTTTCTTTCCAACGTCTTTGGTACGATAAAAGAATACAATCGCCAGGATAGCAGTCAGATTTAAGATGGGTGCCAGTACATTGGCTGTGGCGGGGCGGTAGGTGATGGTAGGCATCCAAATACCTGGATTGATACTCAACCAACTTTGGTACCAGGTAAATGCATTATATAAGCCTGCTATTGTTATTAATGATCCTGTGAAGATAAATCCTTTGGCAAATAAATCTGTTGGCCAGTTTCGTTTCACCAGATCACTAGCCAGGAAAAACAGGAAGAGAGATGTGCTCATGATCAGCATCTGGCTTAATGACCGTCTTGGATCGATGGAGGTGATTGTGCTCAGAGTGTAAACCAATAACCAAATGAATACAGGTAGCTTAAATGGAATCGAGCATTTGTAGCCAGAGAAGAACCAGACCCCTCCAATCAGTGTCCATAATCCTGTGGAAAAAATGAGGATGCGATATTCAATCAGGGCATGCGTGTATCCGATAACCAGTATCAAAAGACTGAATACAAGAAAGATTATGGTTTCTTTGATTAGATAAGTTCCATGTTCTGTAAAATTTAAGGGTTTCATGTGAAGTGGGTTTTAACCAATCTGTTGTAATGAAACATGGTTTTGTTTTCTGGTAATCCGATACCAGACAAAAATTAAAGCAATTAGGAGTACCATTCTGATTGGAACTATGATCCACAATCCTTGAAACAAATGGTGGGTGAGTAATAATGGCCACTCAATAAGTGTCACTAAAAATAATCCAAAACATAAATAAATAGTTGTGTGGTAAGGGAGAGATAAACAAATCAAAGGTGTCAGATAGAGAAGCCACTGCGGACTCCAGCCCGGAGACCAGATCAGAAACAGTACCCAGGTGATTCCAAGCATTGGAAGAAGGTTTTCTTTTTTGTGAGGGTCGATTTTGAATAATAACCACAATCCTATCGCGCCAAAAACGATCAACGTTATCCAGGTGGGGATTACAGGAAGATTCCCGCGTGGGAATGTGGCAGCTTCTGGCCAGATCTTTTCTTCAATTGGCACAAATGCCCCGGTGGTCATGTTGCCATCGATCAATGCCCAGAGGGTCTGCCAGGAGGCACGCGAGGGTTGTGCTTGCAGGGATGCCCAGGTCATCGTGGGCGAGAGCAGGAAATGGATTCCCCACACCAGGACGACCAACCCTAATGCAATAGAGGTGATGCGGATGAAGGTCTTCAGTTTTCGAATTCGGAAAATGGCTGGCAGTAGCAGGATTGGGAACCATTTGGTGAGGATGCCAACTCCCAACCAGAAGGCTGTAAAATTGTCCTTGTCTTTGATTAAGAAATAGATAGCTGCCAGCATCATGGTGACCGGGATTGGGTCAAAATACCACCAGGAGTAGGCTGTGAATGAAAGGAATCCGAAATAGATGATCGTGCGAATGGTGGTCTCTTTTTCATTGTCTGAAAGCAGAGCTGAAATTTTGGCAACCAACCAGATACTGATAGCACCGGCGATGGAGAGTAAAAAATAGAGAATAAAATCGAAAATGAATTGATTACCCTGGGAGAGGAGATAAATAATCTCAATTGTCCAGGCAAAAACAGGTGGGTACTCGGACCAGTATTGGAAGTAAGGTAAGCCTGGTAAGGTCGCATTATCAAAATAAATGGGAAAGTCGCCAAAGCCATGCAATCCATTGGGAATGAACGCCAGGTAGAGTAACACTCTGCCTGCCAAAAAAAGAAATGGTAATAGGTTGGTTAGGTTTATCTCAATTGATCTTTTCATTCAAATATTTTTTTGCGCCTTTTTTCTTCCCTTTGCGCTTTTGTGTCTCTATCTTTTCCTCAACACCTCAACAGCTCAATAACTCAACATCAATTTCTTTCCACGCTCCGCCCTTTCGACATCATACTTGTGATGGTGAAAGGCTTTAGCCATTTATTTTTCTATTGACCAGTAAAAAAAGATAATAAAAATTTAGAAATATTGATCTATTACAATTTTTATCCCAATTGATTGACTTAACTATTGTATATTAATCAATCAAGTTTCAATACTTTCCAACAAAAAATAACTTGCAATAAGTATGCCACCGCTTACAGGAAGCATTGTTCTATCCACTGACGTGTTTAGATGCCATATCATATCGTGTGGAGTCGATAAATAAACTGTGACTAAACCTAAAAAAATTAGGAGTGAGGAGGTCAAAGGCAAGTATATAATCTTATTCACATCTTTTCTCCAAAGAAGAATTGCGGTCATACAAATTATTAGAATTAATCCTGCTCCATTAATTTCTTGATAGCTTCTTACCAAAATGGTTGATAACGAGCCATCAAATATTCTTTTACCAATATTTAGATAAGATTGATTCGAACCAATTTGTAAGTCATTTGATAACCCCCATCGGTTGCCGTAAATCGTCCAAAGGACACATGGTATAAGCGTTGTTAACCAAATAAAAATCCATTTAGAAATTCTAATTTTTTTTTGTTTTAATAAATCGCCATTCTTAGAAATTATATGAAAAATTAAAAAAGAAATTATTACAGCTAAAGTTCCTAATACCCCCTCGTTTTTAATGTTTACCGATATGGACAAACAAAGTAATCCAGTAAATAAATCAATAAACTCCGATGATTTGAAGAATTTACTAATCAATAAAATTGAAATTGATAAATACAGTGCCAATAAGCCATCCATGTATCCGTTCCACAATGAGTTATAAAAACTGAAAGGTATTAGTGCAAACAAAAAGAAAAAGGAAAGAGATTTTTTACCGAACGAAAAGATCAAAAGAATCATTGGTAAAAACATCATGAAGATAGAAGCTTTTGGTAAAAACTCATTCCAGAATCCGGCAACATCGGTGATTTGTGCTGCCATCAATGGAACTAATTTTGGGTAATCTGGATGTGAAAAACTAACAGATGGATCAGCCCATCCTGCAGATAAACCAATATTTTTAGCTGAGTAAATCATCTTCGCATGAAAAAACCAAATGGATCGTGCATCCCAATCGGATAATGGTTCAGTGAGAATAGGGCTGAAGAATAAAAAGAGAACGAGGATCACGCCTAAGATTCTAAAAATTGTTATTTTTTGAGGAAATTTTACTCGATGATGTTTTAAGGTAAGAAAAGCAGAAACTGATAATCCCGTTATTGAGATGATGCTTCCAATTAGCGTGCTAGTAGAAATGGATTTGACTATTAAAACCAAACCATAATTTATTAGAATCCCTACCATTAGTAATATAGCGAGCGTTTTTAATAAATTTTTAGTCATTCTGGTATCAATAACTTTTAGTAGCCTTGTTATTGAAAATGGAAAGATTCCTAATCCAAGAAGATAGAAAAAACAGCCTGCTATTATTATTATGATATTAATAAAATTAATTACAGTTGACAAGGTAAATACTCTCTCTTTGGTCAATTATTGTACAACCTGAAAAATCTTCTAATTCTTCTTCGTTGATAAAAAAATAATTTGAATTCTCTTCCAATGTGATTGGCCAAGCTGATTCTACAATTCTTTGCTTTATTAATATATCCTCACTAAATTTTGAAGAAAGCTGGAACTCATCAATTTCGTTATCTTCAATCATGTCCAACATTTTTAAAACCTGATGAGGTAATATCTCTTTTCCAGAATTTGGTTCTGTTATTAATCGAAAGGGTTTCTTTGGGTGTTGAACTGTGTTTAAAGTGGATGTAATCATGTGGATATAAGCATTTGGAGAAGGATTGAAAAAAATGATTGATATTAGGATTGTTAGGACTAGGATTAATTTTGAGGGTTTCCGCATGATCATACTAGATAATAAAAAGAAAATTAATGGAATCAATAACTCAAAATCCTTAAGCAAAACGGAAGGAATTAGCCACAACAAGATAATAATAACTAACAATGAGCTGTTGAGATTTTCTTTGATAAACCGAATAAATTTTTTCATACTATTAGAAAATTATACAAATATTTTTCCATAAAAATTTTTTATTGGTCTTGGAGTATTTTATCATTGAGGGATTAGTAGAAAATTCGTGTGAGAATACTCCCCCTATCTCATCTTCTTCTGTGCATTTACGTACAATTTGATGTGTTTTTCATATGTTTCTGTGTTGATAAATTACATAGGCAACTCATTGATCTTAGCATCATTGGTAGATTCTTACAACTTTCATGAGCCCATTATTTCCTAATCTAATAATGTTTGTGTTTTTAGTAATTATCTTCTACTTATAATATTAATTGAATAAATAAACCCCTAATTAAGGAAAATCTTTACCCTCAAGTTTTTTTATCATATGGATATCATTCGGCTCCAACGCGTACAGTTTTGGATGCGCATCCTGGGTGGGGATGAATCCCTGGCTGGTGTAAAATCCCACTGCGGATTTAGATTCGGTAGCGGAGACGTACAGATGTTTGTGCCCATCGGCGATGGCTTGCCCTTCGAGTAGCTTTGTCAGGTGGGTGGCTATCCCTTGCTGGCGGTGACCCTTATCCACGAAAAGGGCATCCAGTTGCGCCATGCCATCGGTCAGGTGAGGGCGATAGACGATGACACCTACCATCACTTCGCCTTCAAAAGCAGCCCAGGCTTTGACACCCGGAAGGGGAAGGACGCTGGCCCAGTTCTCCTGCCAGGTTTCGGTGGTACGCGGTGGCCGATCCCACACAAGGGGTTTGGTGACCAATTCCCCATCTTGCCAAAGATAGATCAACTCGCCATGCTCGGAGACATCCACCTCCAGGATATGCTCGTAAATCTCATCGATACTTATTTCTCGGTAAGTGATCATTAAGTAATCCTTGTTGATAATTTATGAAATGGTTTTAGGCATAAGTAATTTCTCCCAAAATATAGCCTTGACAAAAAATAATATTTCCTGTACAGTAATTCTGTACAGATTGGAGAAAAAATGACTATTCAAACAACATATACACAAGCCCGTGCAAACCTTGCTAATTTGCTCAATCAAGTTACACATGATCGGGATGTTGTTATTATTCAACGACGTGGGGAAGAAGATGTAGCAATGATAGCAGCCTCTGAACTTGAAGCACTGCTAGAAACAGCATATCTTCTACGTTCTCCCGCAAATGCTGAAAGATTGTTATCTGCTTTAGGTCGTGCATTAAAAAATGAAAACCAACCTCAATCACTGGATTCATTGCGCCAAAAAGTATCTTGAGTAAAAAAGAATTCTTAGCAGTTTTTGACCCTTTGTTTATTGAGGATTTGCGGTCCTGGGTTGAAACAGATCGAAAAATTGCTCTTAAAACGTTTGATTTAATCGAAGCTATTTTGCGAGATCCTTTTGTGGGTATCGGAAAACCAGAACCGCTTTGGTATCTTCACACGGGGGCATGGTCAAGAAGAATAACCAGAGAACATCGCATTGTTTATTTAGTACGAGATGACCGCATTGATTTTTTACAAGCCCGGTATCATTACTAAAATAGAGATTCTCATCTAAAACTAACTTTTCGCATACTCCTTCAATCCTTCAACAACATCTGCCTGGCGAATCTCTTGTATAACTGTAAAAATACACGCTCAAAAAAATACCACAGAAAAAAATATGTAATCTACAATTAATTAATTACTTACTCTCCAGGTGGTGACAGATGAATGATATAACGCTTTCCCTATTGGTGGTATTGGCTGTTGGTCTATTAATTGTTCTCATTTTTGTGTTGGTGCGCCGTAATCGATTGGAACAGGAAAAACAGCTCAAACAAATGGCTTTAGAACGTGGCTGGCGGTTGGAAGTAGTTCGTGAGCGATTGATGAGTGGCTATCGCATCTTCCATAAAGAGTGGCAGCTTGATCTGTTAACTCAATCCAGTGGTGGGCCGGAGGCGGAAGGATCGAGTAACGTAACTGCATCCACTGTCTGGCATGCTCCTGATGCAGGCGACACAATCCTTATTGGACCTCGCACAACCCAAATTAAAATGGGAGGGTTAGGGGATGCCCTCATCCAACAAGTTTTGCAAATGGCGTTGGGATCGGAAGCAACCGGTTTGGTGGAAGTGAGAGAAGGAAGTACCCAATTCCAAAAGGATTTTATGATTTGGGCCAAGGACGCTGAAGATGTGAGAAGGTTGATTTCTCCTTACCTCGAATCAACTTTGATCAATTGGAAGAAGCACTCGCCAATGGTGAAGCGCACTGCTGCAGGGTTGAGTATCGAATTGCGCAACATCCGTCTGAAAAAACCGGAGGATATTGTGACCATGATTAAACTGGGAGAGATATTACTTTCACAGGGAGAGTAATCACTCTTCCAGGGGATGCGCTTTGAAGAAGTCCCACATCAAGCAGGTGGCGTTGATGTAGTCCGTGGTTTCCCCAACAATCCATCTGGGTAAGGGATCACCACCTGGCCAGGAATGTCCCCCACCGTCGATGATATAAAATCGGTAATCATATCGTCAATAAACTCAACATCCAGTAGACTATCTCCCAACCCATTCGTACGCCAGCGTAAAGGAAAGTCAGTATCACGCGGATACACCACAATGAAATTTTCCTCATCAGCTAACTCATTCCAATGACTGATCTTCATCTGATGAGCAGGCCATTCTGCATAACCATGGATGCTGATCACCAATGGAGTGGGATTTCCAGCATCGTAGCTCCCCGGAACATGCAGCAAATATTTACGCGCTCCTTCAGTTGTCTTAATCTGCCCATCGCTGCGGTTGATCTGATGAATAAATAAGTCGCCAGGATTGCTACAACCAAGATAAGAATCCCAAAGAAGTACAAGAGATACTTCAGTATAGATTTTAGTCTCTTCATTTGGGTTATTTCATCTCTTTCCAATGGAATAATTTTTCTGCTAACTCTTCAATTTCAGCTCGCATCACCAGCTTATCCAGCCAATGCTTTGGGATTCCCGCTTCACCATAGTAAGCTCCCGCTACCTGCCCACAAACAGCAGCGGTTGTATCCGCATCGTCACCCAGGTTAGCCGCTTTGAGAATCGCGTCCCCGTAGCTCTCGGTTGTCCAGAAGCACCACAAAGCTGCTTCCAAACTCTGCACCACATAGCCAGTACCCTGAATCTGATTGTATGCTTTCTCAAAGTAATCCCCCAGCGAAATACCTTTTAGCGCTTCAGAAGTAAATGAGACCAGATCCTTTTCAACCAGAACCTCGGCCTTACTCTTTCCCTGAAATGCTCGAAAAATTATTCCTCCTAACAACTGGCAGGCTTCCAGGCATTCCAGCGCAGCATGAGTGGTGCGTGAACTCTTTGATGCGTAGTGTAGAATGGCGTCCAGGTCGGGGTAGTAGAGCATCACAACCGGAGCCAAACGCATGATGGATCCATTCCCAGCGGAGAAGGGATTTGATCTACCACTGAAGGGGTTTCCGGTGATGTGGAATTCTTCAAGGGCATAGCGGGTGGTGTTTCCAATATCGAAACACTTACCAATGCTGCTTAGATAACCGTCCTGATACCATCGCCAATAGCGTTCCATCTGGTCCTGGGCATCAAAGCCATTTTTTTCCAGCAAGCTGGTGGCTAAACACAATGCCATGGAGGTATCATCCGTCCAGGCACCAGCGGGTAATCCATAGGGACCACCACCTGTCAGGTCTGTGATGGGGTCGAAAGTACCACGTGCCTGAAATTCTACCGATGCACCAACCGCATCGCCCACTGCAAGCCCCAGTAAACATCCCCGAAAGCGATCGAGTAGCTCCATGACACCCTCCTTAATTTACCAATTATTTAAATGAGGAAAATCTATTCAGAAAATAACTCAATTAAAGTAGTTAAGACTTCTTTTTGTATAGATGTATTAATTTTTCCTAGTTTTCTGATTATTCGAACTTTGTCTATTGTTCTGATTTGATCAAGCACGATCTGACCATCTTTACCTTCAAATTGACAGGCAATACGCGTTGGATAATTTCTTCCTTTTGTTGTCATAGGAGCTATAATTACAGTTGATATGTATTTATTCATATCGTCGGGGGAAATGATTAAACATGGACGTGTTTTCTTAATTTTTTTTCCAATCGTTGGATCTAAATTAATCAAATAGACTTCAAATCTCCTTATGACCATGTCCACTCTTCTTCATCCCATTCAGAAATGATCATGTCGCCTTGTAATTGATCATCATGATTGGCAGCCATTAAAGCAAATTGGGTTTCCCATCCCTCACGAGGTTTGCGAACAGGATGAATTATCAATTGATCCCCTTCAACTTTCATTTCTACTTCATCTGATAAGCCAGCTTGTTCCAGCAATGCACGAGGAATCCGTATTCCACGAGAATTACCGATTTTAACCACTTTTCCCCTAATTGTCTGACTCATAATTTTGCTCCTTAAATAATTACATTGTAATTACGCAATGTATTTATGTCAAGACGTCGAATTTAAATATGTAAGAGCAAAATGATAAAGTCCTAATCTGTCTAAATTAAAATGTCCTATGAGAGGACAAAACAGATGAAATGGACAATAGCAATGACACAGGAAGAATTACATCGAAAAACGATTGTAGAAAGAGCAATAGACAAAAGG
>JACDJA010002240.1_pt1 | contig 14214 bp, 7 predicted proteins | sample 7449241 | NCBI WGS metagenome assembly JACDJA01 (sample SAMN14253289, study PRJNA609438) | sludge metagenome | isolation source: initial anaerobic sludge | collected 2018-12-20 | reverse complement strand
TAACAGGATAACGATGCCCACTATTATATGCCCAATGGCCCGGCGGGCGAAGAGTCTTCCGCGCAGTGGATAGTAAAAAAGGTCTCGCCGCGCGGCGAGACCTTTTATTACCGATCACCAACCTGCTGATCACTGCCCACTATCCACTACCCACTATCCACTAATTATCCGGGAAGCGGATCGGATCGCCCTCCTTCGGCGGCGTGCCTGTCGGGCCAATCACGCGCATCGGGGAGACTGCATCGGTGGAAACGCCCAGTTGCATGGCCGCGCGGGCGATCTGCTCATACGCCTCGCGCGCATACATGGCCGCCGTGGCATAATCCCAATCGGCGAACGCATCCTGGGCGGTCATCGCCGCCGCGTCGGCCGCGTCCACGTAAGCCCACACCGTGTCCGCGTCGGGGTGAGCCTCAATCCCCGCCAGCACGGCATTGGCCCAGTTCAGATAACCGGCGAACTGATAGCGGTTCATGTTGTCCTGATTGAACACGCCGAAGCGACCGCTGAGGCCGAGATAGCTCATGATCGAGTCGCTCTCGTCGCCCGACCAGGCGAAGTAGAACTGTCCACCCGGCCCATAGTCGATACCCAACTGGGAGTCATAGCCGTCGTGGGGGTGAGAGGTGCCGACGTTATGGCCCACCTCATGCACAATCGTGTCGCTGAATCCATAACCCAGGTCGCGGTACTCCTGCGCGCCGAAGGCAAAGATGTAGCTCGGCGTGCCGTCGACCCAGTTGTCGTCGGCGAAGCCCAGCAGACCAAACTGGGTGTTCATCCTTCGCTGGGTGACGTGATAGGCAAAGACCGACGCCACGTAATCCTGCTCGCCATAGCCGGAGATGTAGTCACTATAGTTGCGGTCGAAGTGACAGAACAACTGCGCAAAGGCCGTGCCGAACTCCTCCCAGCAGCCGGAGATCGACAGCCGCTCGGTGAAAATGCCCAGCGCGCGCCGGGCGGGGAGGTCGGGCCGCCGGTTCAGGTCCTGGGCGGTCATCCAGTCATAGTACGGCTGGTAGCTGCCCAGTTCGGCGGCGGCGAAGCCGGCGTTGTAGAAGTCGGTGCCCACCTCGCGACGGCCGGCGTCAACCTCGAACATCTCCACATGGGCCACCTTGTGCCCGTCCGGCCCGGGCGAGCTGACCAGCGGGTCGTAGAGCGGCGACGGGGTGAACAGCAGGTTGATGGCCACAAAACGCGCCACCAGGCCCAAATCCTGACCCAGCGCCGCCGGGTCGCGGTAGCCGCCGTCGGTGTACTCCCAGATGGGCGGCATGCGATACTCCTCCACGCCGTCGCCGTCCAGGTCGGGGGAATCGACGGCCCAGTTGTCGGTCCATGCCTCCGGCCCGGCCGAGAGGTCATAGAACCACGTGCGGCCGTGGCTGCCGCCCCAGGCGATGATCTTGCGCGAGGCGCGGGATTCGCCGAAGTTATAGCCCGTGTCGGGGTCGGCGTAGTCGGTCTTGGTATAAACGTGGAACTGGAAGTCGGGACGGTTATACCAGTTAATGAAGAAGATGGTATAGCCCTCGTCGGTATTCACATCCAACCGGCCGGCGTTGCTCATCAGCCACTGCTCGGTGGAGGGCGCGTCGATGTACCAGACCGGGTCGGTCACGTCGAGTACGTTGCCGGCCTGATTGTTATATTCCGCCTGGAAGATCGTCATGGGGCCGGGCGCGGCGATGCTCGCCAGATAGCCGAAGAAATCATCCTCGAAGCCCTTGCTCGCCCACTTGTAGTTGTATTTGAAATTGAACTGCAATCCCATATCACGCCCCGCCAGGCCATAGAAGGCCGGATAGCGCACGATAGGGGCGTAACCGTCGGGGAGCCATTCCTTCAGGTCGTTAAGCGCGAAATCACCCTGCTCATAGCCGACAAACACAACGTTGATCGGCACCTTCTGCTCATATGTCACGTGCGCACCGGGTTCCAGACCCGGCGACGCAGCTTGAGACGCGGGTGCGTCCCCCTGGGCCAGCGCCACCGCGGGGATGAGCAACAACGCCAGCGCCAGCAACGCCAAAACAGCCCGACGCCTCCACATAGTCGAACGAATAACGTGGTTCATCCTGAAGCATCTCCTATTCAATTGGACCGACAGTTGATAAAGCGCCACTAATTGGCGCGTCCCCTGGCCGAAACAGTTCGTTGCGCCGACGACGGCGCTCACTTCATAGAATACTCACCTGATTGTCAATGTCAACCACCGGAATACGACTATCGGCGACCATCCGCCACACAGGTTCCACAGGCCGGCCCCCGCGGTTGCCGCCGTCGCCCCGGCCCGTGGTATAATGTCCGCAGTCCAATCGGCGCGAGAGCTATCGATGTCATTCTCACCTTCCGACGACCGTTCCGTCCTCATCGTCGACGACAACGCCTTCAACCGCGGCGGCATTGCGCTCTACCTGCACACCCTGGGCTATTCCCTGGCCGAGGCGGGCGATGAGGCAGGCGCATTGAGCGAAGCCATACGCCGTCGGCCGTGGGCGGCGGTGGTCGATATTGTCATCCCGCCGACCGCGGACACCCAGGCGCTGCTGAGCCAGAGTGTCGGCCTGCGGCTGGTGCGCGAATTGAAGCAACTCGACCCGGCCATGGGCATCGTCATCTTCTCGGCCCACGAGGATCGCGGCGGCGAGGTGTGGGATCTGGTGCGCGACGGGATACGCGGCATCGCCTATCTGCTGAAGGGCGCGCGGCCGGAGCTACTGCTGCAAGCGCTCCACGACACGACGGCCGGGCGCGTCGTACTCGACGGCATCTCCCCTGCCGGCCGCCCCGGGCTGGCCGAGGAGATCCGCGAGCGCCTGTCGGCCGAGGAGCGGCCATGGGTGGACATGGCCGTGGCGCTGCTGTCCGATCTGTCGGATCGGGAGCGTGAGGTCGCCCTGCGGCTGGCCAACTCGCAGAACACAATCGGCATTGCCGCCGCGCTGAACATCAGCATCAAGACGGTCGAGAACCACATCGGCCGCGTCTACGACAAGCTGGGCCTCAGCAGCGTCGACTCGCGCGCGTCCAATCTGCGCAAGTCCGTCTTGCTGGCCAAGGCGTGGATGATCCACGAGCTGGACGACGGCCGGGCCGCCCCATGACCCAACGCCGCTATCTGCGCGACCCGCTGGTCTGGCTGCTCATCGCCACTGCCGCCCTGTCGCTGCTGGGCCTGTTCAACATCGCCCGCGAACTGGGCACGCCCTTCGGCGGCTACATCAGCTACCGTCGCGCCCAGGTTCCCACCGGCGAAGTCGACCTGAACACGCCTGTCTGGTGGTCGGGGCTGATCCACGACCGGCTCGTTCCCGGCGCAATTCTGCTGGCGGTGGATGGCCTCAGCTATTACCCCAATGCCCGCGACGTCTACCGCCAGGCGGCCGAGAAGGGCCGCCGCACCGTGGCCGTCGAATTCCGCCGGCCGGGCGAGCAAACCCCCGTCATGCGCAACCTGAGCGTGGAACGGTTTGGCCGCATCGAGTTACTCGACATCCGGCTGCCCGACCTCATCATGGCCACGGCCTTCTGGCTGCTGGCCGTCGTCGTCTACCGGAGCGCGCCCGACGACCCCACCAACCGGGCCTTCACCCTCTCCATGGCGCTGGTGGGTCTGTTGCGAGCCATCTACGTCCATAGCCTGTTCTACGACAATGCTCTCTCCACCTTCCTCGAAGTCGTCATCCTGACCACAATACCCTTTTTCGGCGTCTCACTCATCGTCTTTGCGTCCCACTTCCCGGTGTCGACCAGCCATCGTTGGCGCGCGCCGATCGTCGTCGCCGGGGTGTTCGCCGCGGGAGTCGCCCTCTGCGGCGTTCTGGCCCAGCTTCCGGTCTTCTCACCGGAGCAACTGCTGACCCTGGCCAGGGTCAACTACTTCGGCATCGTTGTTCTGTTCCTGCTGGGCATGGGCGCGCTGACGGGCAGGCTGGTCTGGCGGCTGACGCAGCGGCCTCGCCTGAGCCGGCGGGAAAAGCGGATCATCCTCGTCGTCCTGCTTGGAATTCTGTTTGCCTCGCCGATGCTCCTGACGACGACATTCTCCTGGGTCATCATCGACGGCAAGCGCGTCAGCTATTTCGTGCGCGGGCTGGACCTGCGCTATCTGGCCCTGGCCGTGCCCCTGACCTTCGCCTACGCGCTGGTCCGCTACCGCTCAATGCGCTCGCCCTCGTTGCTGTTCGTCTTCGTCATGCTGCTCTCCTTCAGCGCCATCCTGGCCGCCGCGGGTGCGTGGGCCTGGACATGGAATCACACGGGATGGCCCGCCAATGGGCTGCGCCCGCCGTTCCCCTCGCTCTTCACAATCGCCTTGATCTCCGGCCTGCTGTGGGTGCTGGTGGCGTCGGCGCGTGGCGTGCTTGGGCGTATCTTCCACTACGAGCAACGAGCCTACGGCGCGGTTCGCGATTTCGGCCGCCGCATCACCGCGCAGGCCGATCTCCACGATCTGCCCACGGCCATCGTCGCCGCGCTGACCGAGGAGCTGGATCTGGAGCGAGCGGCCATCTGGCTGGCCGGGGAAGACGAGACGACGCTGGCGCTGGCCGGACAGGCCGGGTGGGTTCGTGGCTCGTTGCCGGCCACGCTGCCGCTCGACGCCACCGCGGGCAGCCATAACGCCAACCACCGCCGCGCGGCGCTCTCCGGCGCGCCGCTGCGCATCGACCCGGCCGGCGCGCCTCCCGGCTGGCTGCGTCCCATCGCGGGGGGCAGGCGGTTCGAGGTGGCGCTGCCGCTGGTGGGCGAGGATCGGCTCATCGGCGTTATCGCCCTCGGCCCTCGCTGGGACGAGGGGGTCTTCGACGACCGCGACCTGGACAGCGCCGAACTCATCGCCCAGCAGGCCGCGCTCTTTCTCGTCGCCGCGGAGCGCGTGGCCGAGCTGCGGCGCGTGCCCGGCCGCATGGCCGACGTGCAGGACCGCGAGCGCGAACGCGTGGCCCAGGAACTCCACGACACCGTCCAGCAGTTCCTGGGGCGATTGCCGTTTCATCTGGCCGTCGGCCGCGACGCCGCCAAAACCCACCCCGAACAGACGCGCGAAATCCTCGACCAGGCCATCACCGACGTGGGCGAGGCGGCGGCCACCGTGCGGCAGATCCGCCACGACCTGGCCCCCAGCCAACTGGAGCGCGGGCTGGCCGTCTCGGTCAGCGAACTGTGCCGCCGTTTCGAGCAACGCACCGGCATCGCCGTCACCGTCGCCATCGACCCGGCCATCGACGCGCTGACGACGACCCCCACCCGCTATGCCCTCTATCGCGTCATCCAGCAGTCGCTGGATAACGTGGAATCCCACGCCGCGGCCACGGCCGTGAGCGTGACGCTGACCTCCGTGGGCGACGCGGTGACGTTCGCCGTCAGCGACAACGGCCGCGGCTCCAGCGAGGCGGAGCGCCACGCCGCCCGAGAGCGCGGCAGCTATGGGCTGGAGTCGATGCGTGTCCGTCTGGTGGCCAACGGCGGCGAATTCCGCCTGGAATCGGCGCCCGGCCGCGGCATGCGCGTCAGCGGCAGCGTCCCTGCCTCGTCCTGACCGGTACTATCTGCCTACGTAAATCATGGAGAAAAGAATAGGGGTTTACCCTGACGCATGAGGAAACCGTACCGCATATAATAGGTACATAATTCTCTCGTGCCTCATAGTTGAAAGGCCTCCGGAATACCCTTTCCAGGGGCCTTTCAACGTAATATTCGGCCCAAATTGGGGGATTTCCCCTCTGGCGCTTTGCCCATTAATCCGTTATGCTATAGAAAAGGGTGGCGCGACTCATCGCGCATCCCCGGGTCGCGCCGGAAAAGGGGAAGCCCCGCGAGCCATTCGGCTCGCGGGGCTTTTCATATCATCAAGGCCGAACCGCGCAAGATTCTATTGCCCCGTACGCGGGGCGGCGTTGGATGCCGAACTCGCGGTCGCCGACGCGGCGGCGGCCAGGCCGGCGCCGAAGGCAACGTCATCGAGGAAGAAGTTGCTGTTGTTCGAGCCGTCCGTCTGGGCAACGAACGCCAGTTCCACGTTCTGCCCGGCATAGGCCGACAGATCCGTCGTGCCGCGCACCCAGCCGCCCGTTGCAGCGCTCGCACACAGGTCATACGTCTTGACGACCGAGCCGTTCACGCGCACGCCGGCAAAGTCATAACCGCAAAAACTCTCCTCGGAGCCGACGGCATAGTAGTAGCTCAGGACGGATGACCCGGCGGGCACGGTCACCTGCTGCGTCAGAATGGAAACCTCATTGTCGTCGCCGCCCAGCCAGACGCTCCACGTCCCACGCAAAGCCAGTTCGTTGGCATTAAAGTCATTGACAACGAGGGCGTAACCTTTCGCCGACGACTCCACCCAGCCGACGCCCGGCCCCTGCTCAAAGTCGCCGTTGACCAGTGGGTCGGGCGGGGGGGCGGGCGGCACAAAGGTAACGAACGGCGTATAGGCGAAGTTCGTCGCCTCTACCGGGTTGGTGTAGGACGCGATCCAGTCGATGTAGCGCGAGACGCGGGCATAGACGCCGGGGTAATTGGGCACGGCGCAACGATAGCCGAAGCTGACGACGCCGGCCAGCCGCCAGTTGCCGCCGCCCGCGTCATAGACCAGCGGGCCGCCGCTGTCGCCCTGGCACGAGTCCTTGCCGCCCTGCTGGAAACCGGCGCAAAGCATATTGGCGGTGAGGTTGCCATAGGCGTTGATGCAGTCGGCGTTTGATATGACAGGCACCTCGACCTCGTAAAGCCGGGGCGTGGAGCTGCCGCCGAAAGAGAGGTTGCCCCAGCCGGTCACCGTTGCCATCACCCCCACCAGGTTGCCGACGTTCTTCGGAGCCAGGTCAACAAATTCAATCGGTAGCTTGCCGCCTCCGCCGGGCCGCTCGTCAATGGGCGAGGCCAGCCGCAACAGGGTGATGTCGTTGTCGTTGGTGTCGCTGTCCCAACCCGGATGGACAATGATTTCGGCCACCCCGACGCGCTGAAAGCCCGTTTCGGGCGCGGATCGATCGTGGATGCCGGCCACCACGTCCAGGTCACTGCTGGTGAGGGGCGTGTCCCACTCCGTGATGCAATGCGCGGCCGTCAGCACCCAGTCGCGGGCGATGAGCGAACCGCCGCAGAACTGGCCGCCGCCGGGCGAATAACCGGTGAGCACCAGCGCCACCTGCCACGGCCATTCGCCGGGGTCGGCCTCCTGCCCGCCCACGATACGGTCGTCGTCGGGCTGCTGGGCCAGGGCCACGGCGGTGAACAAAAACACGGAGACAAGCAAGACGGCCGCCCGCGCGACCAGCGAGCGACGAAGAGGATGAACCATGGTAATCTCCTTACTTGCGGTAGATGAGCCGCCGGACGCGCCGGCGCGAATCGCCAACCGTCGCCGCCGGCGCGCCGAATTGGGCAAGCCGGCGGCGACCTTTGGCATTATAAGGAGATCGGCGCGTTGTCGTCAACCGGTTGATCACGGCCGGCGCAAATTGATCCCGGCCGGCGGCGCAGCCGGCTTCGCCCCGGGCGTGGCCAACGGCATGGTCGGCGGCGCGGCCGCCCCTCCTTCGCCGTCGGAGCTGAAGGTCACATCATCGATGAAGAGGCTGCTGTAATAGGAGCTGTCGGTCGACACCATGAATTCCAGCATCACCGTTTCCCCCGCATAAAGCGAGAGATCGATCATACTGCGCGTCCAGCCTGTTGTCGCTGTGGCAAGACACAGATCAGAGAACGCCACGGAAACGCCGTTGACATAAATCGTCGCGAAGTCAAAGCCGCAGCCATCAATCGAGTCGATCTGATAGTAGAAGCTGAGGAACGGCGCATCGAACGGGATCGTCACCTCCTGCGAGAGGGTACTGAATTCGAAATCGGCGCCGCCCAGCCAGGCGGCCCATTCGCCGTCGTGGGGCGGGAAGCCGGGCGGCAACCCCGAAGCAGGGACCACGACCGGCCACCCGCCCGACGACGACTCCACCCAGCCGACGCCCGCGCCCTGTTCAAAATCGCCGTTGATCAGGTCCTGAACCGGCAACACATCGAGCGTGACGGGGACATAGGCCCAGTCGGTGGGGACAAAGGGCACCGTCACCTCGCGCAGCCAGTCGGCGAAGGGCGACACGCGCGTATAGACGCCGGGGACGCCGGGAATGCCGCACCCCTGGCCGAAACTGACGATGCCCGCCAGCAACCAGCTGCCGGCCGCGTCGTCGAACACCACCAGCGGGCCACCGCTGTCCCCCTGACACGAGTCCGCGCCGCCGCGCATCAGCCCCGCGCACAGCATGTTGTCGGTGATGCCCCCATAGTAAACGGAGTTGCAGTACTCATTGGAGACCACGGGAACCTCGACCTCGTGCAAGGCTTCGGGGAAATTGATGCCGCCGGGGTCGGGCTGGCCCAGCGTGTTGCCCCAGCCGGTGACGACCGACGTCAGGCCGACAAAGGCGGGCGAACCGGCGGGCGCGGGGTCGATGAAGGCGATGGGCAGTGCGCCGGCCGCGGCGGGGCGTTCATCGATGGGCGAGGCCAGCCGCAGCAGGGCGAGGTCGCTGTCGCCGCTTCCAAACCAGCCCGGATTGATGACGATCTCCGCCACGCCTACCCGCAGAAAACCGGGGTCGGGCATGACCAGGTTGTGGATGCCGGCGGCGACGTCGACGTCATTGGGCGTCAGGAAATCGACGCAATGGGCGGCCGTCAGCACCCAATCGCGACTGATGAGCGAGCCGCCGCAGAACTGGCCGTTGAAGGTGTCGGCGCCCCGCTGCACAATGGCCACCTGCCACGGCCATTCGCCGGGGTCGGCCTCCCGGCCGCCCACGATGCGGCCGTCGTCGGTCTGTTGGGCCAGCGCGACGACCGCGAATGCCGACAGGTAGAGAGCAAACAACAGCGCAATTGCCCGTGTGGCATGGATGAAACGACGGAAACGGGTCATGACTTCCTCCTGTGCCCGAAGCAGCCTCCGGGACGGGTTGTTCGCGCCGCGACACGGCGCGCGGACCGCCGCCAATAGCCGCCCGCGGCCGGGGCCGCGACAACGCGCAGCCCCGGCCACCTGCCAATCGGCCGAGCGGGCGCCTCGACCCTGCTAACGAAGCCGGCGCGGCGTGGCCGGGCCGGGAGAACCCTGGGGCGCGCCCCAGTCGCGCTTGCTCAGGCCGCCGGGTAGGGGTTGCGGCCCGGCCGCCTGCGCCTGGGCGGCGGCCGGGGTTGCGCTAAAGCCCACGTCATCGACGTACAGACTGCTGTACAGGCTGCCGTCCGTTTCCACGCGAATCTGAAGCATCACGGTTTGGCCCCGATAGGCACTCAGGTCAACGGAACGGCGCGACCAGACGGTGCTGTTGTCGGGGGTACACAGGGTGTAAACATCCATCACGTTGCCGTCGACCAGCGTGCCCGCCATGTCGTAGCCGCAATAATCCTCCGAAGCCAGGAACCGGCTATAGGTCAGATAGGGCCGGTCGACGGGCACGGTCACCGCCTGCTCGACGTAGGCGATCTCGTAATGGTCGCCGCCCAGCCAGGCCGCCCACAGGCCGGAGGGGGCGGGCAGCGTGTTGGGCAGCCCGTCGACGTGGGTCACAATCGGCCAGCCGTTGCTGGAGTATTCCTGCCAGCCGACGCCGGGGCCTTGCTCGAAGCCGCCGTTGAGGAGGGGTTGGGAGGGGGTGGTGTGGCCGTTGAGGAGGATGGGGAGGAAGACCCCGCCCGGCCGAACTGTCGACTCAAATTGAGAGTAGCTATAGGCCTGGGTTTGAGCTACTTCAATGGCGTTGATAAATCCACCATCTCCCCACAGAGCCAGATCGACGAGATAGTAAGGCCCATTACGTCGATTATCGCCGATCGCCTGGCCGTCGAAGATAAATGATATGGGTTGTATCCCGCTTGCCAATGTACCTTCCGACTCATACCATCCAAACTCATGTCCCTCGGCGTCAACGAGACGCGCATTCCAATAGTAATTGCCGCCGATCTGCAAATCAACGTCAACATCAATGATTAACACATCGTACAGACCGTTATCGTTCGTATCCATGCCATAATCATAGGTGGTTCCGGCAAGCGCGACGGCCTGATGCTGGAAGTCATCGCGACCGTAGCTTCCGGTGATGTATGGAGCGGATTGCAGATCGACCTGTATGGGAAGTTCATATGTCGTCATGTCCAGCGTTGTAACGTTCGACAACGTGAACTGCCCACTCCCTCCATTGTTCCAGATCTCCGTTCCACTGAAGTCAAGAAAGAGCGTGTGATTACCGGGCGCCAGATCGGCAACCGCGTTCGACTTCGCCATAACGCCGCCGCCGCCGCTTGACCGCAATTCGGCGAAGACCATGTATTGCCCAAAGCTCGACACCTGGAGAGGCACACCAACCCGAAGATAGTCATATAGCCCGTCACCGTTGGTATCCTGCCCCTGATCACTGAAATTCCCTGTGACCATCGCGGTACCCGAGCCTACTTGCACCTCATTGACCGCGGTGCGAACAAACGGCGTGCCGTTCCACGTTCCCAGGGCTTTGGCGCTTAACCCATAGATACCGAACTGATCGCCGGTGAATGAGTTACCGTAGACCCCGTCGTTGGCGCTACCGTCCTGGTGTGCTCCATCATCATACAGCGTCATAACCTGAACACTGTTATCCGGGCGTATCACCCGCCCTTCAACGGATGCATTCGTGATGGGCGCGCCCCCCGCCTTCACTTCCGTAGCCATATGAACCACACCGTTCAGGGCTTGCCACGATACATGAGGAACAACGGACGTCGTAATCTCGCTGTCCTGGGATATCAACAATACCCAGTTCTGTTGGTCATTGGGCAGATCGGAAGAAGCCGTTATCTCCGCTTGCCACTGACCGATAGCCGGATCGACAATGCTGTAGCCTGCGGATTTGGCCGTGACGAAGTATTCGCCCAGAGAACCGCCGATGCGATCCTCGCTATAACTGATGTCCGAATCAACCACCGTAGGCGTTATCAGGTTTCCCTGTGGATCGCGAAGGTTGAGGTAAAGGTCTCCCCCCTCCCAAAGGATGAGGAAAGTAACCTCGTTGGCCGCATCAACACCAGCCGGCACTGAAATGGTTTGCCCTTCCAATATGGAGCCGCTCTCTACTCCTAGTGCGGAGTTATTCCCGGAATCCTCAGCTTCAGACACGCCTGGCTCATCCTGGCGATATGCCCGAGCAACAGTGTTGGGTTTGACATCGAGAATATCTCTAACCAGATTCGTAATGGTGGTGTCAAGCTCACCGGCTTGCTGCATGGCTGCGCGAATGGAATGGTGATTCAGGTCGTACGGTCCATATTCAAAGGAATTGGCGTTTGTATGTCCGCCAATATCATCCCATTGCGCGCTGCGAACAGTGACCATGAAGTCATTTTCGCCCTTATAGGAACCCCAACGATATAAGAGTTGGTATACTATCCTGGCCGCGATCCGTTCGGTAAATTTGGGTAGTGCCTGGGCCTGCCAATCAACAGCACAACTCCCCCAAAAGCAATCTTCACCCGCCTCTGCGAATACCGAATAATAGCGAACGCCTTCACGAGCCGGATGGGACGGGTTAAAAGTATCGTCCATGTACTTTTCAGACACGTTCCGTAGCGCCGGTGTGTTTGAATATCCGATAAAGCCCAAGGCTAACTCAGGCAGTTTCGATCCCAGGTCGGCCAGATATGACCCATGATGAGGCGAGGCCAGGGTGATCAGGACAGCTACATCATTGTCATCATTCAGCTTGTGATTGGAGATATAACCTCGAGAATCCAGTCCTCCCTTGCTGTGACCGACCAAATTGATCTTATCAACGCCGTAACGCTTCTTGAAACGGTCGATTATCCCGGATAGCCGCCTGGCGTTCTCGGCAATCGACACTTCGCCCCCAAGATAGTTTTCAACGATGCCGGTCAGGAATCCGGCCTGATTGAGTTGCTTCCGAAAGCCGAAATAATACTGGTTATCGACTTTATCAAAGGATTCGCACCCGAAGCCCCCGTTCGGCACGGAACAGGCATCTTCGGCGTCGTTACTGTCGCCCTTTCCATGCACAAACAGGATCGGGCGAGCCGCCTCAAACGACATTGCGGCCCAATCAACCTCCACGGCCCAAATGAGATCGTTATTCGTCGTATCAATATCGATCCGGATATCGTTGATCCTGGGAGTCGGCGCGGAGTCACAGACGGAGAGATAGTCCGGGCCGGATGAGCCGTTGAACTCATTGCAAGATGGAACGGCAAATTTGACATGGCGCACATCGACTTCAAGCCTGGTGACACTCCAGGTGTTGTTAGCGCCCGACAGCTTTCCGACGTATTGGCCGTTCACATAAACCCTGTCAAACTCAGGGTTGAACTCCGAGCCGGAATAATCCTCGTCAACGTCGTACACCGACAATTGAAGTTGCACCTTCGATGAGATGATCCCCTTATCAATAAGACCCTGAGGATCCAACAAGTAACCCTCGCTGTTCGTCCGGCCGACAACTCGATCCACCTCGATTCCAAATTCAATCGGACCCTGATCACGGAATAGATACTGGTCCATGGTTGAACCGGAATCGACCATAAAGAGAGCATCGGAGGGAGTAGGCAGGTTGTTTGGGCCGTTACCGTAATGATTGACCCCCTGAGCGCTGCGCGAAAGCGGCTCCGGCGGCCGCTCATCGATGACCCCACGCTGCTCATCATCGCCCGATTGCGCGCCAAGTATTTGCGGCGCGCTAACAAAGAGCACGAAAAGCAAAGCAAAGAGTATCGTCCCGACACTTGTTCTACGTGACATGGCTCATCCTCCTAAATGTCACTATCGAAACAGGCCACGAGAAGAAAGATCGATGGTGAACCACCCGCACCGCTCTACCGGCCCGTAACAGAGTATGGCGGGATGTAGGGTGCTTCAGTCGACAATGGATCGCTCACATAAATGCCGGTCGTCCGATTCAAATGGTCAAAAATATAAATGGTTTGATCATTAAAATAACCATAACCACCAGAACCGGCGTAAAGCTCTAAAGAATCTCCACTCACTCGCCTTGGCAAGACGGCGCTTTCAGAACCGCGCGGATCGATCAATTCGCTCACAGTCGAATCGATCGGAATCCGGCGGATTTCGGCGTGGGTTTGTGAAGGCGAACGAATGGCATAGAAGATTCCATCTTCGCGCCAATCGATATTTACAATAACCGCCGACTTTTCATCGTAATTCCGGGCAGGGATTTCTACGAGACACCGCTCACTGGACGCATCCCTGTCATTGATGCAAAGGTACATCGTAAGGTCGAGCAATTGTTCAGAAACGCTGTCTTCTCCGACAAAAAGACTAATTCGCGGCCGTTGCGCCTCAAACCGGACATCGCTCCTGATGTATGCAACCTGCGTATCATCAAGCGACCAGGTGGGAGAACTGTACCAGGTTTCCGACTTCACTTCTGTCGTCGGTCGGCAAGCGACACCGGCCAGAGAGAAGAGGCCCCAGAAAATGCTCCAACTAAAAGGCCGTACGAACTGATGCCATTTCATATCATTCAGCACCAGAGACAAAATCCACAACGTCTGCTATCAGCCCATTTCTCACGAGGTTATGCTGATCTTGTAGAGCCGGTTCATCCGAGGGTATTCCGATTATTGGCTCAAGAAACGTGGAAACTGTAACAAGGATTATAAGGACAAAGGGAATAGATTGTCAATTCGTTGTTCCATTCGCCCATTCTGCGACGTCCATATTTCGAACCGGCTTATTAACGCAACAAAACATGGCTACTTTCTGCGCCTCATGTAATCCTAACCCCCCCATTACACATTTTTTACGTTTTCATCGCACACTATCCCTAATCCCGGAAAAGCCGGGAAGCGCTTGGGAGGTCGGTCGGGTTTCCTCACCCCAACCGCCCATCCGGCCGGCCGCCCGGCGCACCGATGCGGTTTTGTCGCCTGTCATTTGAGAGTATCATGGCGGGCAATTCCCCGGCGGGCCATTCCCCGGCGGGCAATTCCCTGCCGGGCCATTGCCCGGCGGAGCATTCATTTCGGTTTACATTTTTGGAGACATCATGAAACAACGTATTGCGATCCTTTTCACCCTTGTGGCCCTCGTGGCCGTGTTGCTCACCGGATGCAGCCTGGGCGACACCGCCTCGGCCGTCCTCCCCGTGGTCGGCTCGGTCACCAACGCCGTCCAGGCCGCGCTGCCCACCGTCGCCTCGCAGG
>JACDJA010002238.1_pt1 | contig 14220 bp, 12 predicted proteins | sample 7449241 | NCBI WGS metagenome assembly JACDJA01 (sample SAMN14253289, study PRJNA609438) | sludge metagenome | isolation source: initial anaerobic sludge | collected 2018-12-20 | reverse complement strand
CTGGGCTTGCAAGGGGTGTTCGACGGGGCCGATGCGCTACTGGCGATGCAGGGTCATGTGTTGGCGACGGCCGAGTGGTACGGCACCTACGCCATTTATCCGCGCGCCCGTCTCTAATGGTCAGGGTCAAGATATGCGGCATCACCAATGTGGATGATGCCCTTGCCGCGCTGTCTTACGGCGCGGACTTTCTGGGATTCATCCTTTATCCCCCCAGCCCGCGCGCAGTTGCGCCGGATGCGGTAACTGCCATTACGGCTCAGGTCCGGGCGCAGCGGGCCGACTTGTTTGCCCGGATCGCGCCGCCACGCCTTGTCGGCGTGTTCGTCAATGAGCCGGCCATCGCTATGGCCGAAACGCTGGCGCGTTGCGGGCTGGACTTCGCCCAACTAAGCGGGGACGAAGAGGCCAACCTCGTCACTGACCCGTCATCGCCCATCTTTGGCCGCTCCTATAAGGCAATTCGCCCAAAGACACTTGAAGAAGCGCGGGAAGACGCCGCGCGCTACACGAAAAATATTCCCGATAAGAACGCCATCGTGCCGCGCCTTCTGCTTGACACGCCGCATCAATCGCTCTATGGTGGAACGGGGCAAACCAGTGATTGGGGGATGGCTGCCGAACTGTCAACCACCTGTCCGGGTCTGATGCTGGCCGGGGGATTGAATCCGGGGAACGTAGCCGAGGCTGTGCGTCGGACGCAATCATTCGCTGTTGACGTGGCCGGAGGCGTTGAAGCCGCGCCCGGCCGTAAAGACCACGCTCTCCTGCGTGACTTCATCACCAAGGCCAAGACTAACTAATATCATTTATGTCAACTAAGAAACGTCCCTTTCGGACTCTTTCCAGCCGGGTGGTCTGGTCTTGTCCCTGGTACCAGGTCAGACAGGATGAAATCCTCACACCCGACGGCAAGCCCGGCGTCTACAATGTGATTGAAAAAACAGACGCAGTGTGGATAGTGCCCATCACACCGCAACGGCAGATCGCCATGATCTACCAGTTCCGCTACACCGTCGACGAATGGGGATGGGAAATCCCCGCCGGCAGTCTAAAACCGGGCCAAACGGCAGCGGAAGCGGCTCGTGACGAGCTATTGGAGGAAGTGGGCGGGGTCGCGGAGCAACTCGACTACATCGGCCGGTTCTTTTTGGCCAACGGTATCTGCAACGAAGTAGGGCACATCTTCCTGGCGACCGGGGTACAGCTGGGGCCAACACACCACGAAGCGGCCGAGGTCATGAGCGTCCACCTGAAACCTATATCCGAGGCTCTGGAAATGGCGCGCGCGGGCCAGATCAGCGACGGCCCGTCGGCATTGGCGCTACTCTTGTGCGCCGACAGATTGTCAACAATGTGAGGCGATCATCAGGCCAGGTGCGCCTTAATCCCCGCAGCAACCTCCTCGGGGATGCCGGGGACGGCCGAAAGCTCCTCGACGGAAGCGTCACGTATCCCTTCCAGCGAGCCAAACCGTTGCAGCAATATCTGTCGCCGCCGCGGCCCCACGCCCGGGATGTCGTCAAGGATGGACGCCACACCCACCTTGGCCCGCCGTTGCCGGTGCCCTTCGTTGGCGAACCTGTGTGCCTCATCTCGCACCCGTTGAACCAGATAGAGGGCCTCCGAACGTCGCGGCAAATAAACAGAAGTTGTGCGGTTGGGCACGAATAGCTCTTCTTCCTGCTTCGCCAACGCAGCCAACGGAACCTCATCTTCCAGATCAAACACCCTCAACACCTCCAACGCCACGGCCATCTGCCCCTTGCCGCCATCGACAATCAACAAGTCGGGCAATAAGGCCCAGGCCGTGGGGCGATTGGAACGAGCCTTGATCTTGGCCGGATCGTGCAACTCCCCGGCCAATGTGTCGCGGTAACGCTGAAAGCGGCGCGTCAGCACCTCGCGCATGGCTCCATAGTCGTCGTTGTTCACAGTCTGCACATTGAAGCGCCGGTAATCGCTCTTCTGTGGCGCGCCCTGCACAAATACAACCATCGAGCCGACAGTCTGCGCACCCTGTGTATGACTGATGTCGTAACACTCGATCCTCGTTGGTGGGGCCGGCAGGTTAAGCGCATCTTGCAAGTCGTTAATAGCCTGGACGTGCTTGGAGCGATCGGCCGTCCATTGCTGGCGAATGGTCGCCAGAGTATCATGCGCGTTCTCGGCCGCCATCTTTACGAGATCGAGCTTCTTGCCGCGCCGGGGCACCTGAATCGTCACCTTCGTATTCCGTTTGCGGCGCAGCCATTCCTCGATGATATGCGCCTCTTCAATCTCGCTGGGCAGGAGAACTTCCTTGGGGATATAGGCCGCGTCATCATAGAACTGGGTCATGAACTCCTGAAGGACGTCATGATCGCTCTCCCCCTCGGTGTTGTCGAGCATGAAATACTCGCGGCCGATCAGCTTACCGTGGCGAATGAAAAAGACCTGCACACAGGCATCGCCATCCTCTCGCGCGAAAGCGATCACGTCCTGGTCGGTGTCGCTGGAGCCGATTACCTTTTGCCGGGCCGTAATGCGCTGGACGGCCTTGAGTTGGTCGCGATATTCGGCCGCCTTCTCAAATTGGAGATCGGCCGCCGCCTGCTCCATCCGTGCCTCGATTCCACTGACGATATGCTCCGACTTGCCGTCGAGGAACTCCATGAGTTGACGGATCGTCTTGCGATACGTCTCCTGATCCACCGCTCCAATGCAGGGCGCGCTGCACAGTTTAATGTCAAAGTAGAGACAGGCCCGCTCATCCTGGCCGGTGATGATCCGGTCGCACGTTAAATAAGGAAAAACCTTGCGCAGCAGATCGAGCGTCTGCTGCACCGCCCATGCCGACGTGTATGGGCCGAAGTAACGCGAGCCGTCACGCACCATACGGCGGGTCACGGTCACTTTGGGGAACGGGTCGGCCCAATGCACCTTGATGTAGGGGTAACGCTTGTCGTCCTTCAGCCGAACGTTGAACTGCGGCTTATGCTGCTTGATGAGATTCATCTCCAGCAGCAACGCCTCAAGCTCGGTCTCGGTGGTAATCACCTCGATATCGGCGATTTGCCGGCGCAAGCGCAACGTCTTGATTGAATCAACGTTGGCATGGAAGTAAGAGCGCACCCGACTGCGCAGGTTAATCGCCTTGCCCACATACAGGACATTGCCTTCCGCATCTTTATGCAGATAGACGCCCGGCTTCGTCGGTAAATTGCTCAACAAATCGGAAATCCGGTCACTTGGCTTATAACTCATGGCGCATAAGAAGCCCCGATAAAATCCGGGACAAGGCAGATCAATCTCGCCGCAGATTTTAGCACAAGTTTTCGGATTTCACCTGATCAGCAGGATATGTTGCTCGGCTTCGTCCAGCAAGAGGAATTGAATGTCATCCGGAAGCAGGCAGTCGCCGCCGCCCAGAATCAGCAAGCTGCCTTTCTGCCGATTCACCCACTGGAGCACGCGGATGGGCAGGTCACCTGAAAGATGCTGGAATTGTGCAGACACGTCGAGAGTCTCCATCAATTGTACTGCAAACTGTCGGCGCTCAAGAGCCTCGTCCTCATCCGGCCCCCATACCAATACACGCAAATCCCCTGATGGACCGGTCAATCTCGCGGCCAGTGACAGCGCGCCCCGGCCGGTTGCCGAGCCATCATACAGAACGACGATCGGGCCGCTTCCGACATCCGTCCTGACAAGCAGCACAGCCGAGACAGCGCGCGTGACAACTGCCCGGGCAGTCGACCCTAACCCGCCTCTCCGGCCAATTGAATGGCCCAACCGGCCAACCGCCAGCAAGTCCGCTTCCATTTCCGTGGCCGCCGCCAGCAACTCCCGCTCGACGGCGCCACGAATGACGCGAAAGTGGCCGGGCACCTTGTGCTCATCGGTCAAGACCTCAAGCTCATGTCGCAACACGGCCGCACGCGCCCTCAGTTTGCGCTGTAGCTCCTCGCGTTCCAATTGACGAAGCGTGGGAGAAGCAAACAGAACTTCACGGACAAAAGGTAGCTCCGCCAGTCGCACCAAATTGATGTCTTCGACAAACAGCCCATGAACTTCCGAGCGCAGCAGCGCAGCCAGATTGACGGCCGTCGCCAGAGCCGCGCGACTATTGGCCGAAGCGTCCAGAGCCACCAGGATGCGGCGAATCGTCCAAAGCTCCGGCTGCTCGGCCGGATTATTGGCCTGCAGCTGCTCGTCCATCATCCTTATCAAGCTCCTTGTCGCCGGCTGGGATTGCCGGCTCGTCGGAGGTCGAGTCGCCTAAGGCTCGCTGCTTCTCGGCAAAGTGGGCCAGACGGCTCATAACGCGGCCGTTGATGCTGTCCGGCGGATATGCGCCATCGATCAACTCGCCGGCGGGGATGCCGGTGAGGAGCGCAATCCCCTCGTCCACAGTGCTCACCGGGTAAACGTGGAACCGGCCCTCGCGTGCCGCATCAACTACATCCCGACGCAACATCAGATTTTCGACGTTGGTCGTGGGGATGATGACGCCTTGCTTTCCGGTCAGTCCGCGCGCTCGGCAAAGGTCAAAGAATCCCTCAATTTTCTCGTTGACGCCGCCAATACTCTGGATCTGTCCTCGTTGATTGATAGAGCCGGTCACGGCTAATGATTGTTCAATCGGCGCGCCGGACAAAGCCGAGAGCAAGGCGTATAACTCGGCCGAGGATGCGCTATCTCCATCAATATCCCCGTACGATTGCTCAAACACCAGCGTCGCCATTAGCGACAGAGGCTGCTCAGCCGCGTACCGTTCGCCCAGAAAGCCGGACAGGATGAGCACCCCTTTGGAATGGATCGGCCCACCCATGTTCACTTCACGTTCGATATCGGTTACCTCGCCGTTACCCATCCGCACACGGGCAGTAATGCGCGTCGGCCGCCCGAAACTATGGCTACCCATGTCATAGACCGACAACCCGTTGATCTGCCCTACCACCAGGCCGTCGGTATCGATCAGAATGTGGCCGCCCAGAATAGATTCCTGAATGCGCTCCGGCACGCGTCGCGAGCGATATTCCTGTGCATCCAGAGCCTTCTGCACATCATCGCGCGTCACCAGGTCACGCCCTGCCTCGCCTGCCCAATAGTCCGCCTCCCGCAGGATGTCGGTCACGCTCTGCATGTGAGTTGAGAGCTTGCCGACATCCTCAGCCAGCCGCGAACCATGCTCAACAATGCGCGCCACAGCCTGCTTGTCGAACGGTCGCAGCTTTTCATTTTGCGAGACTTCGGCAATGATGCGCGCATAAGCCATCGCACTTTCGGGATCGCGCACGATGTCATCCTCAAAATCGGCCGAAACCTTGAATAGCTCATTGAATTCGGGGTCGTGGCTACTCAACAGATAATAGAGCATCCTCTCGCCGATCAGGACCACTTTGACGTCCAGAGGAATAGGCTCAGGCTCCAGCGACACTGTGCTGATCATGCTGTAGACCTGACCCAACGATTCGATCGCTATCTCCAATTTGCGCAAAGCTCGCTTCAGGCCTTCCCAGGCAAAAGGCTCGCCCAGTAGTTTAACGGCATCAATCACCAGATACCCGCCATTCGCCTCGTGCAGCGCGCCGGGCTTGATGAGGGTGAAGTCGGTGACCAGCGCACCCATTTGGGCCACATGCTCGACCCTGCCGATCAGGTCCTGATAGCGCGGCTGATCAAGAGAGATGACCGGCGCGCCGTTGGCCCCGCTGTTGTCGATAACCACATTCACTTCGTAACGTGTGGTTGCCGACTTGCGCTCGGCCGAAGCAATCCCCATGATCGCGCCAATCAGTTGCCGCCCATCGCTTTCCTCTTCCTGAACAAAGGCCTCGTAATTCTGAACGATATCCTTTTGCACCGCGAGAAGATATTGACTGATACTCTCCAGATCGCCGTATCTCTGCCGCAATTCCTCAAGCAACGGCGCAACGGCAAATTCCACAACGCGCTCATTCAACGCCTTGAGGCGTTTCTGCATCTCCCGGTGCAGATTCGGCAGCTGCTCCATAATGCGCTGGAGCGCTTCCTGCAATTCGCCGACCTCCGATTCGATCTTCTTCTGGGATTCCTGATCCAGTCGCATGAACTCGTCGGGGCTGATCACCTCACCACCCTCCTTCAGGGGCGCAAAGGCAAACCCACCCGGCGTCTGGATCAGGGCGATGCTGCGCGATTGGGCGTCCTCGCGCAATTTCTCCAGCGCCTCCGTCTGAAGCCCGCGCAATTCCTCTTCCAGCGCGCGCTTCTGTAACTGGTATTCCTCATCGGCAAAGGTGGCGGGCAACACGGAGAGCAACTCACCGGCCAGCTTTTTCATATCGTCGCGAAAGACAATCGCCCTGCCGGGCGGCAGCCGATGGGCGTGGGGCTTGTGGGGCCGCTCAAAGTTATAGACGTAGACCCAGTCGTCGGGAGTCGGTTCAATCGCCGCCCGCTGGGTCAGGAATCGGTTCACAGTCGTTCGTCGCCCCACTCCGTTAGGGCCTAGCGCGAAGAGGTTATAGCCATGCCGATTGATACCGATACCAAACCGGATGGCATCGACGGCGCGCTGCTGGCCGATGATTTCCAGCCCGTCGGCTAATTCCGCGGTGGTCTCAAACGGCAGCAAAGAGGGATCGAAAACGCGATACAACTTGTCGGGCGGGAGAGATTGTGGCTGGTCCATACGACAATTGATCATAACGCCGGACCACGCGCCGCGCCAATTGAGCAACAGAACCACAAGCGAGGTCGACCGGCAATGGCGTAAGTGTGCGCCGGCGATCCCGGCGACGAGCTACGATTGCGACCCGCGAATAATGAGCGTCGCGCAGTTCGCGCCACGCAATACCTTTTCGGCCACGCTGCCGTGCAACCATCGTCCCAAACCTGAGCGGCCGTGACTCGATATAACGATCAGATCGACGCCGTGACCATCGGCATAGGAAATGATGGCGTCGGCAATATCGCCTTCGGTGCTTTTCACGTCAAAAAACAGGCGCTGGTTGTCATAGCCGGTGTATATCTTCTGCAGATAAGCCTCGGCTTCCACCATCTCTTGCGATGTAGCAGCCTCGAGGGCCGCCTTCGCCTGATCGCCGGCTGGAGTCATGGCTTCCGGCAGCGGCTCGCGCCCGACGACAACGCGGAGCAATAACGCATCCGACTGAACCGCGCCGGCCATCGCCAGCGCCGGCTCAAGCGCGCGCTCCGCCAACTCAGAGCCATCGAGCGGCACCAGCAGTTTGCGGTTCTGGAACATAGCGACTTCGACGTGGGCACGGATAATCGCAGTGGCACAGGGAGCGTGGTGCATTACTTTCTCCGCCACACTGCCATATACCCATCGGCTGCTGCCTGTGCGGCCGTGACTCGACATGACGATTAGATCGACACCGTGATCTTCGGCGTACTGAACAATGGCATCGGCCGACGAGCCGACCTGGGTGACTGTCTCGATTATCGCCGGATGGTCCGTCATCCTGGACGCGACGACGTTATTGAGATATGTCTGCGCCTCGTCAACGCTCATCCGCACCATTTCATCGTATAGCAGCGGATCGGCCGCCAATAGCGCGACCGGGGAAGCAACGCGCAACAGCACAAGCCTCACAGGATCGGAGCCGGGGGTATTCCCACGGCTCATGGCGGCGGCGACCTGCCCCGCCGGAGCTAACGCTTTCTCCGCAAGTTCGGAGCCGTCGAGCGGAACCAGTATGTGGCGAAACGGGATCATCTTGTCCTCCTGCGATACGTCACTCCCGATGGTCTATCAATTGGGGTTGCTGCATCGCGAAATAGTTAAGAAAGTCCGTTACGGTGATGATACCCACTAATGTCCCATTGTCGATAACCGGCAAAGCGCCAAACTTGTAACTGCTGAGCATATTGGCGGCCTGATAGGCAGGAGTATCAGGGCTGACAGTCATTGGGTCGGGCGTCATGCAATTCTCCGCCGTAATATTGTTGAGTATCTCATCATCCTGCCATCGGCCGTGCAGGACAAGCGGCGAATTCATCACCAGTCGCACGTCGCGGTCAGTGACAATGCCCACCAGCTTGCCGTTATCCAGTACGGGGAGCTGGCGACAAGTCTGTGTTTTCATCAATTCGATTACCTGCCGGATGGTCGTACCGGGAGTCACTGCATTGGGTATTACCGTCATGAGATCGTTCACGGTCAGCATAGCATCTCCTGAGGCCGACGCTTCCCCGCCCAGCCTCCTTACTACTCTTGAGTGTAGATGATTTCCAGGCCCACGAACTGTGGCGAATGTCACCTTTGGCGGATGACATTCATCGGGACTTTCAAGCCCGTTTAGAACGGCTTGCCCGATTACTTTTGCAGCGCTACACTTCGCGGCAATCTCATTTTTATCAAAGGAGCAACATGGCAAAGACACCTCCGCGACGCCGCAAGCAACAGCAAACGCGCGAGACCAACTGGATATTGATCGGTGGGTTGATAGCTCTGGGAGTTATTGTGTTCGGCGGGCTGCTTTTCCTGGCACTCCGCCCCTCGCAAGCGGTTGAGGTGCAGGCGTTGGCCGACTACTGCGCAGAAAACAGCGATCGTTGCGCCGTCGCCGGCGACGATTCGGCCCCTGTCACAATGGTCGAGGTGGCTGATTTTGGCTGCCCCCATTGCCAGACATTTCACGCCGAAACGGCCGACTCGCTAATGGAACAATACGTCGACGCCGGCACGGTACGCTGGGTCGCCCTGCCCTACGCGCTGAGCACAAACACCGTTCCCGCCGCCGCCGCCGCCATGTGCGCCAATGAGCAGGATAGCTATTTTGAGTACGCCGGCGAGTTGTTCTCGGTCGAGCCGGCTGAATTACGACTGTCGCCTGAGGGATACCGGCAAGCGGCCGAAACAGTCGGCCTGGACATCGATGCGTTCGCCGAATGTATGGACGACGGGCGCTACATTAGCGTCGTAAACGATAATCGCGAGGCGGCGCGCAATGTGGGAGTGACCGGAACGCCGACTTTCTTCCTGAACGATGAGGAACTATCCGGAGCACAGCCGCTATCGGTCTTTTCCCAGGCGATCAACGCGATCATCAGCGCGCAGTAACAGGTGGTTTTCGGCCGCAACGCAGGCAACACCGGCGTCTCTCGCCGGCATTATCTGCCGGAATGACCGAGCGCGCCGCATGCCCACTATGAACGAATAGGAGGGGGTCATCGTGTTCAGACATATATTGGTTCCTCTGGATGGTTCCGGCTTTTCCGAAGCGGCCCTGCCCTACGCGTTGGAGATGGCCGCCCAATTCGACAGCGACATCACTCTCTTGCGGGTCGTTCTGCCACCTCGAATTGGCGAGGGAGCGCTATCCCCGGAATCGGCGGATTTCATGATCAAAATGCGGGATGATCTATACAAAGAGGCTATCGATTACCTGCAACAGCAAAAAGGCTCCCTGCGTCAGCAAAACTATCGCGTCCACTATCAGGTTGCCGAATCGGAGGATATCGCCGCGGAGATCATCAGCGCCGTGCGTGGGGCAGACGCAGACACGGTCATCATGTGTACCCATGGCCGCGGCGGACTCAGCCGTTGGCTTTTCGGCAGCGTGGCAACTCGCGTCTTGCAGTCTTCACCTGTGCCGGTCCTGGTGATTCGACCCCAGGGCGTCCCGGCGACAGAAACGCAAGGCTAGGACAGGAAGTTGGCTATAGAGGTTGGTCCGTGATGCGACGCAGCCTCAATTTCCAGGATCAGGCGGTCTGAGTCAATATACTTGAGCAGGTAATTACTGGCTCCTGCCTGTTGTAGCAGGAGCCGTTCCACTTCGTCTGCATAAGGGGCCAGGACGATCACCGCAGCACTGCGCGCCATCTGCTCCACGATGTCCAAGATGCGGAACAACTCTTCATCCGATCCGTTTTGCAGGCCAAGCAACACGACAGTCGACGCGCATACACTGCCGCGGGCCGCAGGAGAAGACAGGTAAGCAAGTGCCTCGGCCGGCTCCGATACCGCCGCGATGACGTCGAGCTGGGGAGTCGCGCTCAATCGTTTCCGCAACGCGCGACGCACGGCCGCGTGTTGCTCCACAATGATGATTTGAATCCTGGGCGCGCTTTCCGGTCCAACCATTTTGCCCATCTCAAGGCGCAATTGCAGCATTATCAGACACCTTCGACAGCAATGCGTTTTTTCTCAGGCCGAATGCAGGCGTCATAAGAGAAAACCCAAAACGCACGGACGATGACTCCGCGACTTTTGTCATTGCCGGCAGTATAGCCGTTGAAACCGCGGAATCTCAATGACGAAAGTCATCGTTCCACGTGACATCTATCACCTGATAAAAGAAGGGGGAACCAAGGCCGGCGCGAATTGCCGGCTTGCGAAACTAGAGCGGTAAACTCAGGATGACGGACACGCCCTTATCAGGAGTTGCCTCGATCTGAAACGTGCCGTGCAGACTTTCGGCGCGCGCCTGCATATTCGCCAGTCCGTGTCCTACCCGCAACGACTCGTTGGTGGCGTCAAAACCACGGCCGTTGTCCTGGATGATGAGTGCGACGTTGTTGGCGGAATATTTGAGGCTAATGCCGACATTCTTCGCCCGGGCGTGTCGGGCCACGTTTGCCAACGCCTCTTGCGTGGTGAGGAAGATAGCGCGCCCCACCGGCAGCGGCAGATCCTCCAGCCGTTCGGGGATATCGATCGACACCGGAACCATCGTGTTGGCCTGGAATTCCCGCACCAATTGCGCCAGCCCTTGCTGGACATCACCGGCAAAGCGCCTCGGCCGAAGATCCAGGATAAAGTTGCGGATGTCGCGAATTGCGTCGTTCAGCCCCTCGATCGCCGTATCCAGCAAGGTCGAAACCTCGTCAGTGCCGTTGGGCAAGGCCAATCGCGTCGACTCCAGGGTAAGGCCGACCGCGTAGATCGACTGGATCACACCATCGTGCAGATCCATGCCGATTCGCGTGCGTTCCTCCAGGATAGCCAACCGTTCGACCTGTGAATAAAGGCGCGCGTTCTGGATGGCAACCGCCGCGTGGGCAGCCAACATACCGATAATCTGCTCATCGGCTTCCGTGAATTCAAGCGCGCCCTGCTTGTCAGTCAGGTAAAGGTTGCCAAGTGTCTCCCCACCGCCCATGACGGGAACACCCAGAAATGTTACCATCATCGGATGACCTTCGGGGAACCCGACCGAGCGCGGATCATCCTGGATTCGCCGCAGGCGAATAGGCTGCTGGCCGTGGATGACCGCGCCAAGCAAGCCACGGCCATGCGGCCAGTGATCGATCTGATTGATCTCCTCCCGGCTCATCCCGCTGACAACGAACCGATGCACACTACCCGGCCCGGGTATGCGCCAATCGCCCACGGCCAGCGCGGCGTAGTCGGCGCCTACCACATCGCGCGCCGAATCCACGATCAATTGCAGTACCTTGTCGACGTCCAGCTCGCCGGCAATCGCCAGCGCCGCTCGATTCAATGCCTCCAGAGCGCGCTGGGCCGAAGAGTTATCACTTATCGATTGAGTAGAGACGGTGTCTTCCATTTCAGAGGGAGGTTCCAACGGGCTGACCTATATGTGATCGGCCAGATGGTGTTTGATCGCGTAAGCGGCCGCTTCAGCGCGGTTGGAGACACCAAGCTTGGAGAGAATACTGCTCACGTAATTGCGAACAGTCCCCTCGCTCAGAAACAATTCGGTCGCGATCTCACGGTTTGTACGGCCCTCGGCAATCAGCAGTAAAACCTGCCGCTCCTGGCTGGTCAGTTCCTGGAAAGCGACGGCTTCTTCCTTCTTGATCGAGCGTCGCACCTCAAAGAACACGCGCTGAGTAAGGGAGGGATCGAGCATCGATTCGCCACGCGCCGCGCCCTCAATGGCCCGAATGACGTCGCCGCCGGCGATCTGTTTGAGCAGATAACCTGTTGCTCCGGCCCGGATGGCGGCAAACAGCAGCTCATCCTCGGCGAACGACGTCAGCATGATTACTTTGGTCTGGGGCAATCGCTCCTTGATTTGCTGGCACGCGTCGATGCCACTTCCGCCGGCCAGGCGAATATCCATTAGCACAATATCCGGCTGGTGTTGCTCAGCCATGGCAACTGCCTCTTCCTCGGTAGAGGCCTCGCCCACGACGGTGAAAGTGGGGTGCCTTTCAAGCAAGGCCCGCATACCGATTCTGACCACTTCGTGGTCATCGACAATCAACAGCCGCAACATATGGGTCATATATGGGAAGTATAGCCAATCCGCGCCGCTATCACAAAAACAGGCAGCCCATGTCGGCTGACTCATCCGGATACCTCTGGACAGATGCACGACCGCCCCGATAGCCTATCAGGTAAATACCGCGGCTTCAGCCACGCGCCTGCAATTATCGCATATCAATTGGAACAAGCCGTTATAGCGCAACTCGCCCAGCAGGCAGGCCGGGCACGGATTCCCTTCGCGAGGTTCCTCGCGCCGACACGACGTTTGGTCGGCAGTCGAGTCTTGCTTCCACCATTTTTTACCGGGCTTCGCGGGCGACTCTGACTGAGGATATACGCTCATGAATCCAGCATACCCTCTCCTGGGGGACACGGCAAATGAGGCGCAAACCGCGCGTTGGATGCCGGTTCCGATGGATGACTTTTGTCACACATACAGGTGCAATCTGTCACTAACCCCAAGACGGTGTTCACCTTAAACTAATTAGGATTGACGCCGAGTTTCAGATATGCCGCGGCGCATAGATGAGATAACGGGTCGGAACCATCGTGATCCCGACCCCCGCCGCGAGCTTACCAGGCCAGAAGGAGTACATACTCATGTCGGAACAACTGATGACCACCCCTGTGAAAACACAAAAGATTGACGAAAACGGCCACAAGCCGCACAACACCACCAAATGGGTTTATTTATTCAACGAAGTGAAGGAAGCCGAGGAGCATGTCGGCGGTAAGTGGGATGACGTTCGCGCCCTGATGGGCGGCAAGGGGGCTAACCTGGCCGATATGACTCGGCTGGGCATCCCCGTTCCGCCGGGGTTCACGGTCACGACCGAGGCTTGCAACGCCTATCTGGCCGCGGGCAATCAGTTCCCTGAAGGCATGTGGGAACAGGAACTGGCCGCTATCGGCGAGATCGAGAAAATGACGGGCAAGAAATTCGGCGGCACGGATAACCCGCTGCTCGTCTCCTGTCGTTCAGGCGCGAAGTTCTCCATGCCGGGCATGATGGATACCGTCCTCAACATTGGCTTGAACGACGAAATCGTCGAGACGATGGTTCGCCTGACCAATGATCGCCGTTTTGTATTCGATCTCTATCGCCGCCTGATCCAGATGTTCGGCAGCGTCGTCATGGGCGTGCCCGACGAAGCGTTCGAGGTAGTGATCACCTCGCGCCGCAAGCTGGCCGGCGTGACGTCCGACTCCGACCTGAAGGCGGCCGATTGGGAAGTCATCACCCGCCGCTTCAAGGAAATCTATCGTACCTTCACCCGCAGCGACTTTCCGATCGATCCGTCTGAACAATTGCGACTGGCAACGGAAGCAGTCTTCAAGTCGTGGAACGGTCGCCGCGCCATCGACTACCGCAACGCCGCCGGCATCGCCCACGATCTGGGCACGGCCGTCAATATTCAGACGATGGTCTATGGCAACATCGGCGACAATTCGGCCACCGGCGTCGCCATGTCGCGCAACGCCTCCACAGGCGAGAACGAACCGGAAGGTGACTTTCTGGTCAACGCGCAGGGCGAGGATGTCGTAGCCGGCATCCGTCTGACCCAACCCCTGCATGAATTGAAGGCCATCATGCCCACGGCCTACGATGAATTCCTGACCATCGCTCGCAAGCTGGAAAAGCATTACCGCAACATGCAGGACATGGAGTTCACCATTGAGAACGGCAAGCTCTGGCTGCTGCAAACGCGCGACGGCAAGCGCACGGCACAGGCCGAAGTCAAGATCGCCGTTGATATGGTCGAAGAGGGTCTAATCAACAAGGAAGAGGCTGTCTGGCGCGTGAAACCGGCACAGGTTGATTTTTTCCTCCACCCGCAGCTCGACAATGCCGCGCTCAAGACGGCGCGCAAGATCGCTACAGGCCTGAACGTCTCCCCCGGTGCAGCTGTCGGCATAGTTGCCTTCGACGCCGACACCGCCGAACGCTGGGCCAAGGAAGACAGCCGCAAGGTCATTATGGTTCGCCCCGAGACGAAGCCCGATGACGTGCACGGCATGTTGGCCGCGCAAGGCATCCTGACCAGCCG
>JACDJA010002237.1_pt1 | contig 14220 bp, 11 predicted proteins | sample 7449241 | NCBI WGS metagenome assembly JACDJA01 (sample SAMN14253289, study PRJNA609438) | sludge metagenome | isolation source: initial anaerobic sludge | collected 2018-12-20 | reverse complement strand
CCTGGCCATACGTTTCAGTATTCCATGACGTTCAAATAACAGAACAGCCGAAGCGATCTGCAGGTCGTTGCATTTGATTGCTGCCCCGATTTCAGTATAAGTCAGCAAAATCTGTTTTTTGTCCAAACTGAATAAGTAATTGTATATTTTTTTAAGTACATCTTCAGAGGGGAAGCCGTTATTAATTAAAAACTCCTGAATCTTTCTGTCCTTATAACTATAAAACAGAAGACAGTATGAAGTTTTGCCGTCTCTTCCGGCCCTGCCGGCTTCCTGGTAATAAGCTTCCATGGATCCGGGCATATTATAATGGATAACAAACCGCACATCAGCTTTATCAATACCCATTCCGAAGGCGTTGGTGGCAACAATAACGCGGGTTTGACCGCTTAACCACTGATTCTGAGCTGAATCCCTCGATATTTTCTCCATCCCCCCGTGATATCCCGCGCACGAGATGTTATTTTCTTTCAACAGGAGACTAACTTCCTGTACACCTTTTTTAGTTGATACATAAACGATTCCTGATCCTTTTACGGACGAAGCGATTCGGATCAATTCGCGCTTTTTCTGGTCTTCGGAGATATCAATAGCAAAATATTTAAGATCCGGGCGGTCAAATCCGGTAATGTAAACATGAGGGTTCTTAAGTCCAAGCTGCGACAGAATATCCTTCTGAACATCCCCGGTTGCTGTCGCTGTAAGGGCAATTACGGTGGGATTTCCCAGAGACTCGATGATTTTCCGGAGTTTGAGATAAGAAGGTCTGAAATCATGTCCCCACTGGGAGATACAATGCGCTTCATCAACCGCTACAAGAGAAACTTCAATCTGGCTAATAAGCTTACTGAAAGACGAGACATGAAATCTTTCAGGCGCGATATAAATCAGCTTATATTTTCCGTTGCGTACATCCCGGATGCGGGATTCAGTCTCATGGTAACTGAGAGTGCTGTTTATAAATGTCGCTGAGATCTCCAGTTTCTCAAGACTTTCAACCTGGTCCTTCATAAGGGCAATAAGTGGGGAAACAACCAGTGTAACTCCGGGCAGCATCAGCGCGGGAACCTGGTAACACAGCGATTTGCCGCTTCCGGTCGGCATGACCACCAGCGTATCTTTTTGCGATACTACGGAATTAATAATTTCTTTTTGCGAAGGACGGAAATCAGAAAACTTAAAATGTCTTTTCAGAATTTCCCGGGCATTTTTAAGACTCATTCAACAGGCTCAAATATAATAATTGAAAATTCGATTTAGTTTAGGCGTTGTCTTTTTCAATAGAATCTATCAACAGCTCATAAAAATCCGGAATAGCGGAGTTGATCCGGTTCCAGCTCGGAATGGCCGGAAGTTCCATGGGATTGGCCAGGAACTGATCTCCCGCGATAATAATGCTTCTCAGAAAAACTTCAATGGATTTTTCTTCCGCGTGCCGGTCATACAGCAGGCCGTTTATAGCGGCATCATGCGAATATTTTTCGACAAAGTCGAGGGCTGTTCTCAGATAAGTCGCCTTGATAGTCCGGAATAGCTGATCAGAAAAAACGACACCCATGCTGGCAAGAACCCGGTAGAACGATTTCGCGATGTCTATCGTCATTTTTGCAAGTCCGGAGTTCGGATTGTCTTCCGATAATTTTTGGTGTTTATGATCGTATTGATCGGCAATATCCACCTGGCACATCTGATTTTTCGCGTAATTACGGTAAATCTCATTTAATGTGCCAATTTCGAGTCCCCAATCCGTGGGCAGACGAAGTGTTTGCGCTACATCATATAATACAGCTACTTCTCCGGACAAAGGATAACGAAATGAATCAATATAGTCAAGGTAATCTATCGGGCCTAATATCCGTTTAAGCGTTCTGATTAAGGGTGTGATGAATAATCGGGCCACCCGTCCGTTAAGACGCTCGGATACACGGCTGTAATAGCCCTTGCAAAATCTGAAATTCATGGTTGGTGAAGCCATAGGAAATACTAATCGGGCCAGGAGAGAGCGCTCATAGGTTATAATATCACAATCATGAATCGCGAAGACTCTGGCTTCTCCAACAGCGAGGAGATAGCCAAAACTCATCCATACATTTCGCCCTTTTCCTTCATCACCGGCCGGAAGATTTTGATCTTTAAGCAGTTTGTAAAGTTCCTGCATCCGTTTTCCGCGGTGCCAGATTATCCGGTGTTTCTGCGGGAGGGCAGAAAAAAAAGAACGCGCGTGGTTAAAATCCTTTTCATCGGCGCGATCCAGACCAATCACAATTTCATTCAAATAGGGGACTTTTTTTAGTTCGTCCACGATCCCGGGAAGAGCAACACCCCGCAGTTCGCTGTACAAAGACGGCAGAACAAGGGCGATGGGGCGCTTTTGGGCAAACTGGCAGAGTTTCTCTTCAATTTCCTGAAGAGGATGATCAGTCAGATGATGCAGCGTGGTAATTGCGCCATTCTGGAAAAAATCCGACATGTAAATCTCCTTTATTTTAGGGATCAGTCATGCGGAGACAATTTTATAAGCTTAATTATGGCCTCATTCCATCCTGCCGGTCCGATGCTGTTTGTCAGAAGCAGATTTTTATGATGGATACCGGTTTGGTGAACGCCGGTTTTCTTCTTAACCAGCACAGGAAAATCGGTCGCAAGAAGCAATTCGCGATCATTCAGGCTGTCGCCGATACCGATCGTCGAAAAAATTTCATCAACATATCGAAGGCGGTAAAGACTAATTAATTTCTTAACTGCAATACCTTTATCTGTGTTCCCGAGCAGGTGATAAAATCGATTGCCGCGCAGCAGCCGGAATCCATGACTTCTTACAAAATCATTGAGATCTTCAAGATTTCCGGGTTTCTTTAAAAACACAAAAGGTTCACTGTACAAACGGGTTTTAGCCATTTCTGAATCAGCTTTTGATAAGCCGGTATAATGAGCGATTTCATCCGTTGTCATCTCATGAAAACCTTTCAGGGTCAATCCAAACCGCTGTTTGATCTTGTCAAGAAATTCGATGATCAATTCATAAGATTTTCCGAGTTCAACAACATCGTACTCATCATTAAATGATGTTCCTCCTGTTTCTGCATTAAAGTAGTTTTTCCTGAAAAAAATAGCGCTTCCGTTTTCAACGATCAGCGGCCCGGAGATATCGCATTTTTTAAAGATCTCCAATACTTCTTTATAGGTTTTACTTGTACAGGGAATTACCGGAATATCCCTGTTTTTAAGATACTGCAGGGATTCCCTCGCGGGTTCAAATGAGTATGTGTCGACATCCAGAAGGGTGCCGTCTAAATCTGTAAAAACGAACCAATAGATGTTAGCCATCCTTATCATCTTATGTGAACTGTTTCCGGTCATCCTAAAGAAATAAATTTTTGAAAAAGCCGTATTCCTATTATATTAAAGATACTCCGGTAAATAAAGTGTCAAATAATATATTTTATACTATCTGTTTTAATTAGTCACTGCCTGAACCGATTTACCTATTATGAAAGCAAATCTGTTATCAAATAATTGAGTTTTGCGCGGAGATGTTTAAATGACCAAAAAAGAAATCGTTGCCATATTGGAAGAAATAGGAACGATTCTCGATCTCAAAGGTGAGAATCCTTTTAAATCAAGGGCCTATTTTACCGCGGCGAGAGCCATAGAAACACAGGTTGATGATATTGCCGCAATGGTGGAGAGTGGCGAAATATCGGCCATAAAAGGAATTGGCAAAGCCATCTCAGAGAAGCTGATGATTTTGATTCAAACCGGCCGGCTTCCATATTATGAGGACTTAAAAAACAGTATTCCCGAGGGATTACTTGATATGCTCGAGATACCCGGCATGGGTCCCAAAAAGGTGAAGGCGATATATGAAAAATTACTTGTTACAAATATCGGCGAGCTGGAATATGCCTGTACGGAAAACCGCCTGCGGGATTTGGAAGGATTCGGTCAAAAGAGTCAGGATAAAATTCTTGAGGGCATTCAGCTGCGGAAAAAATACAGAGAGCGATTTCATTTTCATATCGCGAGAATGGAAGCGGAGACGGTCGGGGAATATCTAAGAAAAAATTCTAAGATCAATCGAATGGAGTTTGCCGGCAGTCTGCGCCGTAAAAAAGAGACAATAAAAGATATCGATTTCGTGGCTTCATGCCGGGACGAAGACCGTAAAACAATCATGGATTACTTTGTGGACTATCCCGGAAAAGTGACTGTTTCCGGTCATGGTGAAACAAAATCGGCAATGGTACTGAGCAGCGGAATCGTCTGTGAATTACGCCTGGTATCGGATGAACAGTACCCCTTCCTGCTCCATCATTCCACCGGCAGCAAAGAACATAATACGTCTTTGAGGCAGCGCGCCAAAAAAATGAATATGACGATGAACGAGTACGGACTCTTTAACATTGGGAGTGATAATAGTATCGTCTGCGGCGATGAAAAGGCCATCTTCAGCAAATTAAATCTAAATTACATACCACCTGAACTCAGGGAAAACAATAGTGAGATTGAATCCGCCGAACAGGGAGAAATCCCGGAACTGGTGATGCCGGATCAACTCCGGGGAATCTTTCATGCGCATACAACTCACAGCGACGGCGCCGCATCCATTAAAGAAATGGCCGAGGCTTGTAAAAAACTCGGACTGACATATATAGGAATAACAGATCACAGTAAATCGGCCTTTTACGCGAATGGCTTGACGGAAGACAGAGTTAAAAAACAGCATGATGAAATCGATTCGCTCAATGAGGAGCTGAAAGATTTTACTATTTTCAAAGGCATTGAGGCCGATATTCTGCCTGATGGAAGGATGGATTTTGATGATACGGTTCTTTCCTCTTTTGATTTTGTTATCGCCTCAGTGCACTCAAGTTTTAACATGAGCGAAGATGATATGACCCAAAGAATCTGTCGCGCGCTTGAAAATCCCTTTGTTACGATGCTGGGACATCCAACGGGAAGACTGCTGCTTGGCCGCGAAGCTTATCCGGTGGATATGAAAAAGGTTATAGAAACGGCGGCAAAGTTTAACAAAATAATCGAGATAAACGCGAATCCGTATCGCCTTGACCTTGATTGGCGCTGGGGGCGTTTCGCAAATGAGCTTGATGTGAAAACTTCCATAAATCCGGACGCGCATTCCGTTGAAGGGTTAAAAGACATTGAGATCGGTATTGGAATCGCCCGAAAAGGTTGGTTCAACGCCCGGTCAGTTTTCAATACATATCCGGTTGAAAAGATAAAAAGCGAATTGATCAGAATGCGTGAATAACCGGAAGAAATAACTTTGGTTTAGAAGGCCTATAGCATTTAAGAAAAAACTTACTTATTTTTATAATCTGAGTTTAATCTGCTGGAGGAGTGATGGCATACAGAATAGCTGTGGACGCGATGGGCGGTGATCACGCGCCGGAGGAAATCGTAAAAGGCGTGATTGACGCGATGGAGTTGGATAAGTCTATCGAGGCGATACTGGTTGGTGATGAAGACGCGATCAAAAAAGAATTAGACAAATATCAGGCGAAAAGAGGAATTGAGATCGTCCATACCGATCAATGGGTCGGGATGGATGAATCCCCAAAAAAAGCTCTGGAAAGCAAACCGAGAGCCAGTATCAATCTTGCCGCGAGGCTGGTTAATGATAATCTCGCGGACGCGTTATTGAGCGCGGGCAATACCGGCGCAACCGTTTTGGCGGCCGCGCAAAACCTGCCGATAATACCGGGCATCGAACGCACCGCGCTGGCGGCTATTTATCCGACAGCCAAGTTTGTAAAGGGCAGCCACGGGTTTGCTCTGATGCTGGATGTAGGGGCAACCATCAAATGCACGCCAAAGCAGCTGGTGCATTTTGCGTTTATGGGAAATTATTATGTCTCGCATATTCTAGGTATTCCGCAACCGAGAGTGGCATTGCTGAATATCGGCGAGGAAGCGACAAAGGGCGGCGAAGTATTGACAAAAACCTATGAATATCTGCAGGCTGCTGAAGGTATTCATTTCATAGGTAATGTAGAAGGCAAGGATATCCCTAAAGGCGCGGCGGATGTGATTGTAACGGAGGGTTTTGTCGGTAATGTGGTTCTGAAATTACTGGAAGGCGTTGCCGATGTTGTAAAAGAAACCGGAAAGTACGCGTTCAAAAAGAAACTAACCTGGAAGCTTGGAATGGTCATGCTTTCCGAAGGCGTAAAGAGGCTTAAAATTAAAACGGATTATTCTGAGTATGGCGGAGCGCCTGTTCTCGGATTCAAAAAACTCGTGATAAAATCACACGGACGGTCAAACGCAAAGGCAATTTCAAACGCCATGCAGGTGGCTGTGCGTTCTGTGAAAGAAGATGTCTGCTCGCATATTGGAGAATCGATAGCGGAATTTAATGCCCGTCATCGATTGGACTTTATTGAAATATAATGAGATTGTGGAACGGGTACATTTTGAAAGTGTGCCCGTTTTTTTATCTGATCTGACGCCCGCCGTCTACAGGAATAACCGCTCCCGTAATATAATCCGATCCTTCAAGTAAAAACCGCACCGTTTTGGCGATATCCGAAGCAGAGCCCTCCTTTTTTAAAAGAGTCTGATCAAGCGCTTTTTGCCGCTCCGCCTTAGGCATCTCTTTGGGAATCATCACCGGTCCGGGATTAACACAATTAACCTGAATATATGGAGCCAGAGCTTTTGCGAGGCCGATCGTCATGGCGATAATTCCCGCCTTGCTGATGGAGTAAGGAAGATAGGAAGGCCAGGGCGACAGAGCGCCGGCGTCACCAATATTTATAATCTTTCCAGACCGCTGCTTAAGCATTTCATTCCCTGCCGCCTGAGCCAGAAAGAAAGCGCTTTTTAGATTCAGGTTGTGGAATGTATCCCAGTCTTTTTCAGTAATCTTTCCAAACTGGGTTTTATAGAATACGGCGGAATTATTGATGAGAATATCAATGCGGCCGAATTTCCCGATGACTTCAGATATTAATTCTTCATGTACCCCGGAAGCTGAAAGATCGCATTGATAGATATGAATTTCGCCGCCTGATGAATGAATCTCTTTTTGCAGGCTTTCTGCGTCTTCCCGGCTTGAATGATAGTGGCAAAATATATTCGCGCCCGCCGATGAAAGTTCTTTTGAGATCGCGCGGCCGATACGGATTGCTCCGCCGGTAATGAGGACGGTTTTTTTTGATAAATCCACATTGACTCCGGGATTTAACCTGAATGTTATTGCTTTAAAGAATGGTCCGTAGTGATTTTCAGAGATAATCCTGATTCAAAAAAGGATTATGTTCTTTTTCATAACCGATCGTAGTTGTCAGTCCGTGACCCGGATATACAATCGTACTATCCGGCAGTGTGAACAGACGGTTTTTGATCGAATCAATGAGCTGGTTGTAATTGCCGCCGTAGAGATCCGTTCGGCCGATAGAGTCCTTGAACAAGACATCCCCCACGAAGACATGCCCGTTAAAAAGCAGACAAATACTGCCGGGGCTGTGTCCGGGAGTTTGTAAAATTTTAAATGCGCCGGCTCCGATGCTGAATTCATCTCCATCCTTGACAAAACGGATATTTTCAGGGACCGGAGAGACATCGATGCCGAACATCATGCTCTGTCTTGGAAGTGATTCCAGTAACGGAAGATCGTCTTCACATAAATGTATCGGAATATCATATTTGGACTGGACATCATTTACCCGGCGGACATGGTCTATATGAGAATGGGTGTTAAAAATATAAACGGGATTTAATTTGTTTTGACTGATATAATTAAAAATCCGATTTATTTCATCGCCCGGATCGATGAGAATACAATCACTGCCGTTATCGGCATGTACAACAAAACAATTCATCTCAAAAGGTCCGACGGGGATTCTCTCAATTTTCATTTTTGCCTCTGAAATTAGACAACCAATGAGAAATATATTAAACAGAAAGCTAAAATAAAATATTTCATTCACTTATTGTTATAAGTTTAAGGAATTTTATGTAAAAAGTCATCATTTTTACACGGGAAAACCGGCCTTGTCAGAAGTTTTTGTACCAGACATTCATGCTTTCTATACTTCCTGAGATATCTGTGTTGTTGATTAATGTCCCCGCGAAAAGATATCTCATTTTTGAAAAAGTAATATTCATGCCCGGAGAAACGGCTCTGGCTATGGTATAAAATGTCCTGATTTTTCTTTTGGTCATTTCCGCTTCCATTTCCTTCAAAAGCAGTAATGATAAACTTTTTCCTCTGTAATCGGGAAGCGTGGCGAAGTCTGTCATTTCAACATTCCCGGATCTGACATCCATTTCAGCCGAAGACGCGGCAACTAATTTCCCGTCTTCAAAAGCGCCGAAGTAAACAATGTTCTCATTCATGGTTTTAATGATATACTCACTGTTATGAATCGGAAAAGGGTAAGATTCGAAAACGACATCGTATAGTTCTATTAACTGCCCGGCGTCATTTTCATCAAGCATCCTGAGTTTATATCCATGATCCGGAGAGATTGTGACCGGTTGGTTCTGTTTAGATTTAGCAAGATGTATGATGTTTTCGATTTGTTCTTTTTCGTTTTGTTCTAAATTGGCGCGATCTGAATCAAGAAATTTTGAAACAAAATATACGTCTGCTTCTTCCCCATAAAATTTCGGGATCGACGCGCGTTCCTGATAACCCTGGCGAACAAACGCTTCGCGCGCCCATTCAGGAATTTTGGCAAAAATTTTTGTGTATTTTTTCTCACGGGCTACATTGTCCAGCTTATTTATTATTTGAGGAAAATCTTCTTTAGAGAGTTTCATAAGATATATGCGATTATTCTGATTTCCATGCTGGATCAATGATTGACCAAGAGTTTCGACTTTGTCAAACATTTACTTTCCTTTCTGATATATCTGTTTTTTTTAATACGGTCATACTGGCAAATACTACAAATGCTATAAGAATTCCATAAATGCTGGCATCAAGTCCCAACGGCAGCTTTGTTTTACTGAAGATCAATATGAGCGTTGATCCACCGCCAGAGATCATCGATAACAGTGCGGCGTTGGAATCCCTTTTTTTAAGAAAATACGCGCCGAGCGTCGGTATGAACAATCCCGCCACCATAAAGGAGTATGCGTGCAATATAATTTCGAGAACCGTATGAAAAGAGCTTGCGATGATCAAGGTCAGAGCGCCGATAATTAATGTTACAAATTGGGAGAGTCTCATAATGGTCTTATCAGAGGCTTCCGGAAAGAAGTATCTTTCGATGATATCATTTACAAAATTACCGGAGGACGCGATAAGACAGCTGTCCGCTGTTGACATGATTGCTGAAAAATAAGCGGCGATGACAATTCCGGCAACACCTATGGGAAGAACATCTCTCAGGAGTAATGGTAATCCCATTTCCGCTTCCACATCCGGGAAAAATAACCGGGATATCATTCCCAAAAATACCCCAAGGAATGACATGACAGGATATTCAAGTAAACCGGCGATGTAAAAGGCCTTTTTTGCTTCCCTTTCGGTCCGCACCGCGTAGATTCTCTGATATAGTGTCATAGCGATGAACCAGATCGGGACAATTGTAAAAAACCAGTTGGTGAACTGAACAAGACTGATATTACTAAGTGAGAAAAATTCCGGTGGAAGATTTGCCTGCAAGGCTTCCCAACCTCCGGCAGAGATATAGGCAAAGGGAACACCAAAAAACATCAAGCCGCCCAAAAGAACGATCCATTGGATGGTGTCGGTGTAAATGACAGCCTTTAATCCCCCCAGAACCGTATAAAAAAGAACAATTCCGGCCATGATGTAAAGTGAGATATTCAGCGGGTCAATCCAGGTGATTCCTGAAAAAACACTTCCCGCCGCCAGTTTAGCGCCGGCCAGAATTTGCGCCCCTGTGAATCCGAGATAACCGATCCCGGAAATGAGAGCAGCAACCAGCGCCACACGGTCGTTGTATTTATATCTCAAAAAATCAGGAAAGGTAAACATCCCCATTTTTGAATCGACCGCTTTTATCTTCGGAATAATAAGGATGGCGGCAAGCCACGCCCCTACTAATCCGGTGAATAAGAGCCAGCTTCCCGAAAGCCCCATGGCAAATCCGAGGCCGCCGAGTCCGATAGAAAAACCTCCGCCGACATCGGTGGCGACAATTGATAACCCCACATGTCCGGCTGAAAGCGAACGGCCGCCGACATAATAGTCTTCTTTACTTTCATTTTTTCTGTAAAAATAAAAGCCGACGTAGAGAATTAACGCAAAATAGATTACAAAAATGATATAATCGATGAGATGCATTATTCTTCGTCGCCGTTTCTGCGGTTCATCCGGTCATTGTTATCAGGAATCAAAGAAATCGTGTCACCGTAATCAGATAGTAATTCAGCAATACCGGTTGCTTTGTATTCATCGGCATCTTCCAGATTCAACTGAAGAGAGCAGTTGTCGCAATTCCTGTCACAAAATACCTGCTCGTAAGAATCAGGTTCCTTATATGTGGAGATCACACCTTCGTAGTTCCGAAGAACGACCTTATTGGTTGACCAGGAGATCAGATAATTCGGCATGACAGGTATTTTCCCACCACCGCCCGGGGCGTCAATCACATAGGTTGGAACCGCGAAACCGCTGGTATGACCGATTAAACTTTCAATAATTTCGATTCCTTTACCGACCGGTGTTCTGAAATGCGATAACCCTTCAGAAAGATCGCATTGATAAAGATAGTAAGGACGAACACGATTTTGAACCAGCTTATGGACCAGGGACTTCATGATTCGGGGGCAGTCGTTGACTCCGGCAAGAAGAACTGATTGATTTCCCAGGGGAATTCCGGCGTCAGCCAGTTTTCTAAGCGCTTCCTTCGATGAAGTTGTAATTTCCCTTGGATGGTTGAAGTGTGTGTTGATCCACAGAGGGTGGTGCTTTTTAAGCATATTAACAAGATCGTCTGTGATACGGTAAGGAAGAACCACCGGCATTCGTGTTCCGATCCGGATCACTTCCACATGCGGGATGGCCCGCAATTCCGTCAGCACCCAGTCTAGATAAGAATCCGATAACATCAAGGGATCACCGCCGGAGAGCAGTACATCACGAACCTGAGGGGTTTCTTTGATGTAATCGATTCCCATTTGAACGATCCGTTTGTTCGGGATAGAATCCACATCGCCGACTTTTCGTTTTCTGGTGCAGTGTCTGCAGTACATGGAACAGATATTACTGATATGAAACAGAACCCGATCCGGGTAACGATGTGTAAGGTTTGGCACCGGACTGTCTTTATCTTCAGCCAGGGGATCCTTCATGTCATGTTCACCGATGATCAGTTCGGAAGAATGAGGAAAAGCCTGTTTGTAAACCGGATCGTTGGCGTAATCGTTTTCGTCAATCAGAGAAACATAGTATGGAGGAACGGAAAGAGGAAATTTTTGCATCGTTTTTTCCAGAACGGCTCTGTCCTCTCCCTTAAATTTTATTCCCAGCGCTTGTTCAAATGTGTCGATATCTTTAATAGCATGCTTAAGCTGCCATTTCCAATCCTTCCAGTTGGATAGCGCTACATGATCATCAATTCTATGAGCGAGATCCTGCTGTTTTTCGTTATATATAGACATTGTTATTCCTTATGATTTATAAATACAAAATTCCTGATGGTTGCGGAAAAAACATTAACATAAATTAAATGGACAAAGTAATGTTAATCGCCGGAAACAAAAGGAAAATGATTTGAGATAAGATTGTTTTAGAATGAAAAAATTATGAATTGGTGGAAAATCAGTAAAAATAAAAGGTGTAGATTTTTTTGAATAAATGCAGATGATTTTTTAGATCAAATAATGTAATCATGATATTATCTGGTTTTGTTTGACATAAATGGTGTCTAAGTTAAGACATTAACCAGGGTAATGAAATTTTTTTTTATTCATTATGAAGCCGGAACCGGTTATTATCTTATTTATAGTAGAATAAAGGGAGATAAGATATTATTTTTCCGTATAAACAAATGAACAAGTAAGAGCAGTTATAATTTTATGAAAAAAAAATTAATGTTTTATTTACTGATTTTCTTTTCCACAGTTTTTGCCATAATTGCTGTTTTTGCGGCATGGCTGATTCTCGATAAAAATTTAAGGGATCCGGTAAAGGTGCTTCAGTGCGAATATGAGGTCAAGGAAGTTACCGCGGCTGATGAATATATCATCCGGATTGGAAATACAGAACGACTTTACAAAGATATGATGATGACAGCCGGTGATGAGGATACTATCCGGTTCACGATCAGTATGCCAAAAGTCATGTCTCATGAATCCATCCCGCTTGTTTTTATCATGGGCGGACTGGAAATCGGCAGAAACAGCCTTAAATACATTCCGGAGCACGGGAATAACATATTAATCGCTTTTGAATATCCGTACAGTCCGAAATATTGGTATGACGGCATGGCAATAGAACAAATCCCGCTGATCAGGAACGCGGTTCTTAGCGCGCCCGCGCAGATGGCCGCGGTGATCACCTGGGCCGCAAAACAGAAATGGGCCGATCCTGACAGAATTAATCTTTTGGGATATAGTTTTGGCGCCCTGTTTGTCCCTTCGGTTCATCGTTTGACGCAGGAAAAAGGACTCTCGATCCATTCAACCATTCTTGCCTATGGAGGGACGGATATTTATCAATTATTAAACAATAATTTAAAAATGAAACCGGAATGGGTAAAATCAATAACGGCATATTTCGCGTCAAAATCGATCTGGCCCGTTGAGCCGGCGCTGCATCTGCCGAAGCTAAAGGGAAAGTTTTTGGTTATTAACGGCGACCATGATCATCAAATTCCGAAATTGTCTTCCGAAAATATGCGGAAATTGACACCCGAGCCCAAGACAATCATCACGCTAAACGAAGGGCATATGCATCCAGATAAGCCCGAATTGACCGCTAAAATTATTGATATCAGCCGTAGATGGCTGTCGGAAATGAAAACGGTAAATCCCTGAGAAATAAGACGACTCCAATCCCACGGTCATAGAAGATTCCATTCCGCCGCGATCAGAGTTAATCCGAATGACAGGCCCAGAGAAATCAGCGGCGCGATGATCCAAATGGTAACAAGTTTTTTTACCGATGTCTGAACAATGACTTTTTTCCATCCGAATTTGGAGATTCCCAGACCAATAATGGCGGCAATGTTCATCTGAACCAGTGATGTCGGGATGCCCTTTGTGACGGACGCCAGAAGGAGCAGCGTGGCCGTTATGAAGGAAATCAATGAGGCGCCGAGCGGACCGAATTCAACGATCTGTTTTCCGGTGGTTTCAAGTACACGGTGTCCGAAAAGCGAACTGCCTATGCCAAAGCAGGGGGCAATCACCAGCGTCGCCGCGATCATAATCAGATTAAAGCTTCCGCTTTCAACCGGTATTCCGAGATCGTTTGACATCATGGACGCAAGCGGCCCCGCGGCATTGGCAACATTATTTGATCCAATGGAGAAGGCCACATATAGAGCGCTCAGAATGACCACATATTTTAATCCCCTATGAGAAGAAATTTGATCAAAATTGATCAATCCCCGGCTTTTTACAGGGTTGTAGATGTATTTACCAATCATATAAGTAATGACAAACGCGATGACCGGAAGAATAAACCAGGTGGGGATGATTTCGAAAAATAGTTTTTCTGTTTGAAGGATATCGAGATAAACGGCCGGGCCGACCAGCGCGGCGATTGTTGACTGACTGGTGGATTGAGGGATTTTTAGTAAATTGGCCAGGAGCAATGACAGAGAGACAGACAGTAGAATAATGGTCGTCAGAACCAAAGTCATGTTATCGGCAGGAAGAATCCCTTTCCCGATGGTCAGAACTACTTTCTTGCCGGCGATCAGCGCTCCGATGAAAACAAATATACCGAAGAGCCCCGGAATCATGTCCTTACGAATAACATTAGCTCCATAGGCTGCTGAAAACGATGGCGCCGTTCCGCTTCCACCCATATTTATGGCTAGAAACATGGAAATAATAAACGGAATCAGGAGGATAGAAAGCATAGGAGAGAACATTTCAGAATTCCTTTTTGCGATGTGTAATTCGAACAGTAATGTGAAAAAATCCAATCAAAATAATCACAAAAAATAAAGAATCAATCAATATAAAATTCCATATAAAGTATTATTACCAAACCGGATTAAGCGCGGCTTTGTTTTCCAGCACGGCAATAACATTGTTGGCAGCCAT